>WNGF01005746.1_pt1 | contig 16609 bp, 18 predicted proteins | sample 5400641 | NCBI WGS metagenome assembly WNGF01 (sample SAMN13153371, study PRJNA577476) | soil metagenome | isolation source: 80 cm soil or saprolite under grassland replicate 2 | place: USA:California | collected 2016-06-15
CGTCGCGCTCGCGCGCGGCCTGGAGCGTAAGCAAGTGGTGGTGCCCAACAACGGCGCCTTCGAGCTCGGTCCGCGAGCGAAGGAGTGCCTGGCCGACCTCGACATCGATCTCTCCGCGCTGGAGCGGCAGAGGCGCCCGCTCGTCCGCGCGTGCCTCGACTGGAGCGAGCGGAAGCCGCACGTCGCTGGCGCGCTGGGTGCAGCCGTCACGATGCGGCTCTTCGAGCTCGGCTGGATCGAGCGGCGGGACACCAACCGGTCCGTCGCTGTAACAGCGGCGGGCGAGAAGCACCTACCCGAGTACGGCGACGGCTTCGATCTCGACTAGCTGGTCCGGATAGCCGAGCGCGGCCACGCCGAGGAGCGTGCTCGGCGGTCGCGCGGGTGCGAGCCGCTCCGCGACGACGCGCCACGCTTGCACCAGCTCGGCGCGGTCCGAGCTCGCGACGAAGACCGTCGTCTTGAGGAGCGACCGTGCCGTCAGGCCCTCGCCCTCCAGAACGGCCAGCAGGTTGTCGACCGCGCGATGTGCCTGCGCCTCGACGCCGCCCTCGACGACACGGCCGCCGACGTCCAGCGGGCATGCGCCGGCGGTGAAGAGCAGTCCAGCGCCTCGGGCGGCGTACTCGTACGGCACGTCCGGATAGAGGCTCACGAGGGCCGACGCTAACTGAGGTACGGTCGCCTGCGTCAACCGGAGGAGGTATCGCGTGGAAAGCGATCGGACCCCGTTGCTGCTGATCCACGGCGCCTGGCTCTCGGCGCGGAGCTGGGAGAAGTACGCCGACCACTTCGGGAAGCGCGGGTTCGCCGTCTCGGCGCCCGAGTGGCCGCGGAAGCACGGCGACGTCGAGGAGATGCGCGAGACCGCCGAGGAGTCCGCCGGCCTAGGCGTGAACGAGATCGTCGACCACTACGAGCGCCTGATCCGCGAGCTCGACCAGCCTCCGGTGCTGATCGGTCACTCCTACGGCGGCCTGTTCGTGGAGCTCTTGCTCGACCGCGGCCTCGGGCGGGCCGGCGTGGCGATGAGCCCGGCCCCGCCGAAAGGCATCCTCGCGCTGCCCCTCAAGACGCTCAAATCGGGCGGGCGCTCCCGCCCTCGCGCACCCGTCGAAGTGGCACGGCGTCGTCACCCTCACGCTCGACGAGTTCACGTACAGCTTCGTCAACACCTTCTCGCCCGAGGACGCGGCCGCCGCCTACGAGCGCTACGCCGTCCCGGAGACCGGCCAGATCTTCTACGAGGCCGGGTTCGCGAACTTCCACCTCCACCCGCCGACCGAGGTCCACTTCAAGAAGGAGGACCGCGCACCGCTGCTCATCGTCGGCGCGGACAAGGACCAGACGGTGCCGGCATCGCTGGCGAAGACGCAGTACAAGAAGTACGAGGGCTCACCGGCGAAGACTGACTACCTCGAGTTCGAGGGCCGGCCGCATTTCCACATGATCGCCCCGGACTGGGAGGAGGTCGCAGCGGCGATCGACGGCTGGCTCGGCGGAGTGTGATTCGCTCGGCAGGGCCGGACGATGCCGAGACTGTGCGCGGCCTCTTTCGCGAGTACGCGGACGCGCTCGGGGTCGATCTCTCGTTCCAGGACTTCGAGTCGGAGGTTGCCGACCCGCTCGGCTTCTACGAGGTCGTCCTGCTCGCCGAGGGCGGCTGCGTCGCGCTGCGGCGGATCGACGGGCCTACCTGTGAGATGAAGCGGCTATACGTGCGCCCCGCAGCCCGCGGCTCGGGGCTCGGGCGCCGCCTCGCCGAGGCTGTGATCGCCGAGGCACGGGCGCGCGGCTACGAGCGCATGCTGCTCGACACCCTGCCGAGCATGGCGGCCGCGCAGCGCCTCTACACCTCGCTCGGCTTCCGCGAGACGACGCCCTACAGGCACAACCCGATCGCGGGCACGACCTTCCTCGAGCTCACGCTCTGACGTCAGGCGCGGCCGGACGCCAGTAGCACCAGGTTGTCGAACCGCACCTTGCCGTCGGGCGCGGCGTGCTCCCGCGCGGCCTCTGTGATGGCCGCCCAGGTCTCCTCCTGGACGTCCGGCGGATGCTTCGAGACCATGGCGGTGATCGGCGCCACGATGTCCTTGACGTAGCGCGTGAACTCCTCCGGCGAGTCCCACTCGAACCCGACCTGGAGCTCCTCGACCTGGACGTCGGAGAACCCGCCGCCCTGGAGCAGTCCGCCGATTGCCTCCGGCGTCGGCCGCGACAGCGGCCCGGGCGTGCCGGGCGGCGGCGGCGCGACGCCCAGCCGCTGCATGGCCGTCATCATCGGCATGGAGATCATCGGCGCGCGGTCGGGCGGGCCCCAGGAGCTGATCGCCATCCTCGCTCCGGGCTTGAGGAAGCCGCGGACGCGAGCGGCCGCGGCTTCGGCCTCCGGCTCGAAGATGATCCCCCAGCGCGAAAGGGCCGCGTCGAAGCTGGCCTCCGGGAAGTCGAGCGAGGAGGCATCGGACTCGAGGAACTCGATGTTCTCCACGCCGGCGGCGGCTGCCCGCTCACGACCGAACGCGAGCATCCCGGTGGAGATGTCGCTGGCCACCACGCTGCCCTCCGGCCCGACGACCTTCGCGGCGGTCAGAGAGGGCTCTCCGTAGCCGGCGGCCACGTCCAGCACGCGGTCGCCCGGGCCGATCCCGGCGAGCTCGACCAGCCGACGGCTGACGGCACCGGTCGCGTCGTCGATCAGCTTGTTCCATTCCCGCCAGCCCTTCGAAGCCGTTTCCCAGTCCCGCCGCTGCCCGGCACGGAACTCGCCGGCGTCGATCTGCGTCGCTTCCATCAAGTCCTCCTCTCGGTCGGACGCAACCTATTCGACAGCTCCCTCGTTCTGCCTATTGAACGCGCACGGCGCCGCAACTTAAATAAGAATGTCGTCGTTGCAGCCCGCCGCGCACGCGGTGGTTCGCCGCCCAGGCTGCAACCAATCGAAACCTGGAGGGGACATGCCACGGAAGATCAAAAGGGCAGCACGCCTCGCCCGGCATCGCCGCGCCGGAGTCGTCGTCGCGCTGCTCGCGCTCGGCGTGCTGGTGGAGGCGACCGGCGTGCTCGCGGGGGGATCCGCTCGCACAATCGCGTCCGACGTATCAAAGGCGCCCGTCGCGGTTGCGGGCGCATCCGGCAGCGTCTTCGTCGGACACTCGTACAAGAACGACCTCTCGCCGGCGCTGAGGGAGATTCCGCCCGTTCCATTGCGGGCGACGCCTGAGAAGGAGGCGAGCCCGAACCCACGGATCGGGCGCCACGTCGACGCGCGCGACCCGGTCGTGCAGCGTTCCGCGGCCGCGCCGAACATGCCCTCGCCGACCCTGAACTTCGACGGCATTCCGTTCCCCGGCGTCGCGTGCAACTGCGCGCCGCCCGACACGAACGGCGAGGTCGGCGCGACGCAGTACGTGCAGATCGTCAACGAAGGCTTCCAGGTGTTCAACAAGACGAACGGCGCCTCGGTCTTCGGCCCCGTCGGAATCGCGACCCTCTGGAGCGGCTTCGGCGGCGTCTGCCAGAACAACGGAGCCGGCGACCCCGTCGTCCTGTACGACCAGCTTGCGGGCCGCTGGGTGATCACGCAGTTCGCGGGCATCTCGGTGCCCACGGACGAGTGCATCGCCGTCTCGACGACGAGCGACGCGGCCGGCTCGTACTTCCGCTACGGCTACCACCTCGGGACGAACTTCTTCGACTACCCGAAGCTCGGGGTCTGGCCGGACGCCTACTACATGAGCATGAACGTCTTCAACTCGACCGGCACGTTGTTCCTCGGGCCACAGCCGTTCGCGTTCAACCGAGCAGCGATGCTTGCGGGCAACGCGGGCACGTTCATCACCACGGGGATCACGGGCGGCTCCACCGAAGAGACCTACCTGCCGGCCGACTTCGACGGGAGCACCCTGCCGCCCGCGGGCGCGCCGAACTCCTTCGTCGAGTGGCCGAGCGGCGGGCGCTACAAGGTCTTCCACTTCCACGTCGACTTCGCCACGCCGGCGAACTCGACGTTCACGCTGTTCGCGACGCCTGCCGCTGCCGGTTTCACGCAGCTCTGCCCGACGACGCGGGCCTGCGTGCCGGAGCCGAACGGCGCCACCCTCGACGCGATCGCCGACCGGTTCATGTTCAGGTCGGCGTACCGCAACTTCGGCGACCACGAGTCGCTGGTCACGAACTACACGGTCAGCTCCGGCGGCGTAGCCGGCGTCCGCTGGCTCGAGCTGCGAAACGTCACGGCGGGGCCGGTCAGCGTGTTCCAGGAGAGCACCTACCAGCCCGACACGACCTGGCGCTGGATGGGCAGCGCTGCGATGGACGGTATCGGCGACCTCGTCGTCGGCTTCAGCGCTTCGAGCTCCACCACCGTGCCGCAGCTTCGGTACGCCGGACGGCTGGCGAGCGACCCGCTCAACCAGCTCGCCCAGGGCGAGGCGACGCTCTTCGCCGGGGTCGGCAGCCAGACCGGGACCAGCAACCGCTGGGGCGACTACAGCGACCTGACGATCGACCCGGTCGACGACTGCACGTTCTGGTACACGAACGAGTACTACCCGGCCGGGTCGTCGCAGTTCAACTGGCGCACCCGGATCGGGAGCTTCAAGTTCCCGACCTGCGCCAGCCCGCCGCCTCCGCCTCCGCCACCACCACCACCTCCGCCACCGCCTCCTCCTCCTCCACCACCACCACCACCTCCGCCGCCTCCACCACCACCGCCTCCTCCGCCGCCACCTCCGCCTGGGCCCGTGAGCCAGATCACCGCGACGAACGCGACGTGCACGCAGTTCTCGGGCGGGACGGCGCAGACGCTCGCGGCCGTTCACTACACACCGAGGAACGGCCGGATCACGCGGCTGTCGCCAACTGCGTTCCTCTACTGGGTGCGGGTCGACAGATCGGCCGGCGCGAACTCGGCCGTCATCCCGCAGTCGATCACGACGGGGAACTTCAGCGTCCTGTTCGGGCTCGGCTCGGGAACGAGCGTCTACTCGCCGAGCTGCGCGGCCCTGTCGGGTGTCACGGCCACGGCAAGCTCCGGCAACGGCTCGTTCACGGTTCAGTGGAACGCCGCGACTGCCGGCACCTACTTCGTGGCGCTCAGGCTGAATACGAACACCGTCAAGAACGACCCGGTGCCCTCACCGCCGACCGTGGGCTACCAGTTCTCGACGAACGGCGTCGCCGGCTCGACCAGCACGATCAACCTGACCACGCCGTAACGAATCGAGGGCGAGGGGCCTCTCGGGGCCCCTCGCCCGCTCCTACGCCACGTCGACGGCGAGCAGACGCCCGTCGGGCGTGATCCGGTACACCCGGGCGCCGGGATAACGGCGCTCGAACCTGCGTTTCGCTTCCGACCAGAGATCGTCCCGCGTGAAGACGACGAAGGGGGCGGAGGCGCTGAAACGGCCGAGCGAGGCCGGCGAGATTACGCCGCCCACCTGGTCGTCGTTGGAGGCGAAGATGCGGATGCGCTCCTTCCACATCGAGGGCGTGCCGTACTCGTAGTAGTTCCACTCCACGTCATCGGCGGCGATGTAGAAGCGTTCCTGCGGGTTTCGGCTGTACCGCTCGACGAAACGTCCCGTGCCGCCGATGTCGTCGCCGCTGACCCGGCCGACGTGGATGAAGTCCCAGCCGATGAAGCCGTTCCAGATCCCGATCGCCAGCACGGCCGCGATCGCGACTGGAGCGGCGGCCGGGAGGCGCGAGGGCAAGGGCGCGAGACGTCTCACGAGCGCGGCTACGAAGCGAACTCCCTCGACGACGAGCGCGGCCACGAAGGGCAACACGATCAGCATGCGCGAGTAGTCGGGCGCCTGCCCGACGAGGAACGCGTAGGCGAGCCAGAGGACGAGGAAGCTGACGAGCGGAAAAACCGCCCACGGCGGGCCACGCCGGCGGACGGCTCGCACTAGGATGCCCGCCGCGCCCACCCAGAGAAGCACACCGGTCAACGGATCGACGATTCCGTGCCCGTAGTCGGGGTAGATGGACGCCTCGTCGGACCGGCCCGTGTTGAAGGCGGTGAGCCCGTACTTGACGTTCGTCTTGTAGCCGTCCCAGACGCTCTTGGCGAGGACCCAGCTCTGTTGCAGCCTGCGGCCGTCGGAGGTCAGCAGGAGAGCCTCGCGCTGGTGCGCCTTCAGCTCGGCCGGGGCCTTCTGGTAGGCGATCAGGTACGGCGTCGCCACCAGCGCGAACGCCGCAACGGCGATCGCGCCGGACCGGAGGATGCGGCCGAGGCCGAGCTCGCCGCGGTAGGCGAGCAGCAGCAGGACGAGGAACACGAGCCAGAGCGGGAAGACCATCCGGCCGGGGAAGTGGACGTAGCAGCCGAGCCCGGCGATCGCGCCGCCCGCAAACGTCGCAAAGGCGTGCTGCTTGCGCAGGCCGATCAGGAGGAGTGCGAGCGCGACGACCTCGACGAGCACCGGGGTGTTCTCCCGCATCGCCATCCGGCTGATCATCACGAACGCGTGGTTGAGGCCAAGCACGGCTGACCCGAGGAGCGCCCACGGAACGGCGAAGAACTGGCGGAAGAAGGCGTAGGAGGCGCCGATGATCAGCAGCCCGACCAGGGCGTGCAGCAGGCGCATGTGCCCGAGCCCGACTCCTCCCAGCAGGTTCCCGAGCTTTCCCCAGACGACGGCGAGCGCGACGGGATGGCCGAAGTAGCCGCTGAGCCCGAACATGTCCGGATGCGACAGCGCCGCGTGCTGCTTGGCCCACGTCATGATCGCCACCTCGTCCGAGTTGACCTGCACCGGCCACGCCGGCAGGCGCACGAGATAGAGCGGCGCGAACACGAGCATGAGCAGGCCCGGGGCAGCCGCGTCGACGCGCGAGGGCCGGCCGAGCGGGCCGCTCGTCACAAAGAGGTGGGCCAGGATCACGACGAGCCCAGCTAGCCAGAGCCACCCGATCCACGCGCTGTAGCCGCGAGTTGCGTAGAGAATCACGCCGAGGACGCCGAGCATCCCGCCTACGTAGAGCGTCGGCAGCGCCTCGAGGACGGTGCGAATCCGGTGCATGGACGACCCGCTAGGCCACGTTGAGCGCGATGAGGCGGCCGTCGGGCGTCACGTCGTGCACTCGCACGTTGGGGTAACGGCTTTCGAACTCGTCCTTCACCTGCGACCAGAGGTCGGCCCGCGTGAACACGACGAAGGGCGCCGATGCGTTGAACTGCCCGAGTGACGCCGGTGCGATGACGTAGCCGACCTGGAGGTCGTTCGCCGCGAAGATGCGGAGCCGGGCCTGCCACGTCGAAGGCCAGCCCCACTGGTAGTACTTGAACTGAACCTCGTCGGCGGCGATGTAGAAGTGTTCCTTGGGATTTCGACTGTACCGCTCGACGTAGCGCCCGGTGTTGCCGATGTCGTCGCCCGTGACCTGGCCCTTGTGGATGTAGTCCCAGGCGATGAAGCCGTTCCAGACCCCGATGGCGAGCACGGCGGCGGCGGCCACGGGCAGCGCGGGTGCGAGCCGCCACCGGGCCGAGAGCAGGCGCTGGCCGATCCCTGCCAAGGCGCGGACGGCCTCGGCGACGAGGTAGGCCACGAACGGCAGTACGATCAGCATCCGCGAGTAATCCGGCGCCTGGCCGATGACGAACGCGTAGATCAGCCAGAGCGCGAGGAAGGACGTCAGCGGCAACAGGGTCCACGGCGGCCCCCGGCGCCGCACCACCCGGACGAGCAAGGCCAGGGCGCCCACCCAGAGAAGCGCGCCCGTCAGCGGGTCGACGATGCCGTGCCCCTTGTCGCCATAGATCCAGGCGTGGTCCTGGCGGCCGTAGTTGAAGGCGGTGAGGCCGTTGATCACGTTCCGCTTGTAGCCGGCCCAGACCGTCGGCGCGAAGACCCAGCCCTGCTGGAACTTGCGGCCCTTCGCCGTCAGGAGGTTTGCCTCCTGCGTGTGCGCCTTCAGTTCCGGCGGGGCCTTCTGGTAGGCGATCGCGTATGGGGTCACGACGAGCGCGTAGGCCGCCAGTGCAACCGCCCCCGCCCGGGCGATCCTGCCGAAGCCGAGCGAGCTCCGATACGCGATCGCGAGAACCACGAGGAACAGGATCCAGAGCGGGAAGAACAGCCGGCCGGAGTAGTGGACGTAGACCCCGAGCCCGGCGATCGCGCCGCCGGTGAAGGTCGCGAAACGATTCTGCCTGCGGAGGCCGAACAGGAGCAGCGTCAGCGCGGAGACCTCGAGGAGCGCCGGCAGGTTCTCCTTCATCGCCATTCGGCTCATGATCAGCAGCGTGTGGTTGAGGCCGAGAACCACCGAGCCGAGCACCGCCCAGCCCATGGGCAGGAGCTGGCGGAAGAGCGCATAGGAGATCCCGATGATGAGGAGCCCGCAGAGCGCGTGCACGAGCCGCATGTGCTCGAGGTCGACCCCGCCGAAGAAGTCGCCCAACTTGCCCCAGACCACAAGGTGTCCCGCGGGATCGCCGAAGTAGTCGCTCAGGCCGAAGAGGTCGACGTGCGGCAGGTTCGCGTACCTCTTCGCGAAGTCCATGACCGCGACCTCGTCGGAGCTGACCTGGACGGGCCACGCGTAGAGGCGGCCGAGGTACAGCGGGGCGAATGCGAGCATCAGGACCAACGGCGCCAGCACGTCGCGTCCGGCCACCGGACCGACGCGGCCGCTGGTCGCGAACAGCTGGGTCGCGATCAGCAGCAGCCCGACGAACCAGACCACGACGATCCAGCCGCTGTACCCGGACACGCCGTAGACGGCTATTGCGATGGCTGAGAGCGCCGATCCGACGTACAGCGTCGGCGCCGTCGAAAGGCTTGTTCGAAGCGACTTCACGAGCGACCCGTCGGACAAGGTATCGCGCTCCTGTCGGAGCGTCTAGCGCTCGAGCGGCGAGGGCCTACCCAGGTAGTGCGCGCCGGGGCCGAGGAGCGCGGCCTCGTCGTCCGAGTTGATCAGCGCACAGCGCTGGAGCGACAGGCAGCCGCAGCCGATGCAGCCCGTCAGCCGGTTTCGGACCGCCTGCAGCGTTGTGATCCGCTCGTCGAGCTCGCGGCGCCACCCGCGCGAGAGGCGCTCCCAGTCACGCTTGGTCGGCGTGCGGTCGCGAGGGAGCGCGTCGAGCGCCGCGCGGATGCGGGCGAGCGGGATCCCGGCCGCCTTGCCGGCCTGGACGAGCGCGATCCGGCGGAGCATCACCCTCGCGTAGCGGCGCTGGTTGCCCTCGGTGCGCCGCGCGTGGATCAGGCCGCGACGCTCGTAGAAGCGGAGCGCAGAGGGGGCGACGCCGCTGCGTTCGGAGAGCTCGCCGATCGTCAGCTCGTCGTCCATTGAACCTGAACATTACTTCAATGTTTTAGGCTGGGCCCCTGGTAGATCGAAAGGAGGAACGAATGGGCATGACGATCGGGGACATCGCGCCGGATTTCGAGGCCCAGACGACGGAGGGCCCGATCCGCTTCCACGAGTGGATGGGTGAGTCGTGGGCCGTGCTCTTCTCGCACCCGAAGGACTTCACGCCGGTCTGCACGACCGAGCTCGGCTACATGGCGAAGATCAAGCCCGAGTTCGACAAGCGCAACGTGAAGATCATCGGGGTGTCGGTCGATTCGGCCGAGGATCACGAGCGCTGGGCGAAGGACATCGAGGAGACGCAGGGCGAGGCGCCCAACTATCCGATCATCGGCGATCCCGACTTCAGCGTCTCGAAGGCCTACGGGATGCTCCCGGCGGATGTCTCGGGCGACCCGAAGGAGCGAACCCCGGCGGACAACCAGACCGTCCGCAACGTCTTCGTCATCGGCCCGGACAAGACGATCAAGCTGATCCTCGTCTATCCGATGACGACGGGACGCAACTTCGACGAGGTCCTGCGGGTGATCGACTCGCTCCAGCTCACCGCGAAGCACAAAGTCGCGACGCCGGTCAACTGGAAGCAGGGCGAGGACGTGATCATCGCCGGGTCGGTCTCGGACGACCAGGCGAAGGAGATCTTCGGGGAGTGGGACGCGCCGAAGCCGTACATCCGGATCGTCCCGCAGCCGGACAGCGAGCTCGCCAAGGTTTGAGAGGAGGCCCCGCCTCGGCGGGGCCTTTCCTTTCGAATCCGCGCGGCGCCGTTGTTCGTACTCCTCTTAGTTAACGTGGCGAGAGGAGTGGCCAGATGAGGCGAGCAGCGACCGCAGCGTCTGTCGGCGTTCTCGCCGTCGCGGCGGCGGGCTGCGGCGGCTACGGCGGCAAGTCCAAGGGCACCACGAGCGGCAGCGGCGGCGGACAGACCGTCATCGCCGGAGTCAACGCGAACAACCACGGCAGCGCGACCGTCAGCGACGAGGAAAAGGTCGAGCTCGACGACTTCTACTTCGAGCCGACCGTGCTCAAAGGCAAGCCGGGGCAGCGCGTCACGCTCGAGCTCGAGAACGAGGGCAAGGTCGAGCACAACTTCTCGATCGACTCGCAGGGAATCGACAAGGACCTCGAGGCGGGAGAAGACGCGAAGGTCACGGTGACGATCCCGAAGTCCGGGTTGGTCTCCTTCTACTGCAAGTACCACAAGAGCATGGGCATGGCCGGCGCGCTCGCGACGCGCGGGAGCAACGACGTCTCCGGGGCGGGGAGCGGCACGAGCACCGGGACGTCGACGGGCTACACGTACCCCTGAGCACGGCGTGCGCGGACGCCCGCGCGTGGACAGGGCCGGCCCGATCGCCGACAATCGCCGGTCGTGCGGCGCCAGCTCGTCCGCTTCGGGATCGTCGGAGTCGCCAACACGGTGATCAGCTTCGTCTCCTACCGCCTGCTGCTGGCGGTCGGCGTCGCGTACTTGGCCGCCGCCCCGCTGGCCTGGGCGGCCGCCGTGGTCAACGGCTACGTCTTCAACCGCCGCTGGACCTTCGGGGCGCGCGACTCCACCCAGGCGCGGATCCTCTATCTGCTGGTCGCGGCGGCTGGAGCGGGAACCCTCGACCTCCTCGTCCTGCTCTTCGCAGGCGCTGCCGGGCTGCCGAAGGTCGAAGCCTTCCTTGCGGCGGTCCCCATCGTGACCGTCTCGACGTTCGCCGCTAACCGGATCTGGACGTTCAGCGACCGCGATTGACGACGCGGCGGTCCGCGACGATCCCGCGCGGCGGCAGGGGTCGCACATCGGGGAAGTTCTCGAGCTCGCCGATCACGTAGAGCGGGCGCCGCTTCACCTCGTCGTGGATCGACCCGATGTACTCGCCGATCACACCGAGGACGATCAGCTGGACGCCGCCGATCAGGGTCGTCACGACGACCAGTGACGTCCAGCCGGGCACCTCGTACAGGCCCGAGAACTTGACGACGATGCTCCAGACGCCGAAGGCGAAGCTGAGAATCGAGACGAGGAAGCCGAGGTTGAGCGCGAGCCGCAGCGGGGCGGACGAGAAGCTGATCACGCCCGCGGCGGCGAAGCGGAGCATGCGCCGCAGGGGGTACTTCGACTCGCCGGCGAACCGTTCCTCGCCCGTGTACGAGACGCCGGTCTGGCTGAGGCCGATCCAGGAGAACATGCCGCGGACGAAGCGGTTGCTCTCGCGCATCTCGTGGAAGACGTCGAGGACGCGCCGGTCTACGAGCCTGAAATCGCCAACGTCGACCGGTACCTGCACCTCGGAGATCCGGTTGAAGCCGCGGTAGAACCAGGCCGCCGTCATCCGCTTGAAGCGCGTCTCTCCGGCGCGCTCCTCGCGAACGGCGAAGACGACGTCGTAGCCCTCTCGCCACCGCTCCGCCAGCTTCAGGACAACCTCGGGAGGGTGCTGGAGGTCGGCGTCCATCACGATCACCGCGTCCCCCGCAGCGAGATCGACGCCCGCGGTCAGCGCGATCTGATGGCCGAAGTTGCGGGACAGCCGCACGAGCCGGAAGCGGGGGTCAGCGTTTGTCTCCTCGACCATCCGCTCGTACGTGCCGTCGCGGCTGCCGTCGTCGACGAGGATCGCCTCCGCCTCGCCGTCGAGCGCGTCGAGCAGCTTGGCGAGGCGACGCACGAGTTCCGGGATGACCGCCTCCTCGTTGTAGGCCGGGACGACGATCGAGTACGTCGGCATGGCCCGCAGCCTACGAAAAGTCCCGCAACAAAAAGTTCACCGAGCCGGGTGCGCTTTCGTCCCCAACCTCCGCTGACCTTCCGCTTCCGCGTACTGCCCTCAGAGACTGCTTCGTCCTACTCGCGTCCCTTGCTCGGTGCAGGCGGGAACCTAGAGGGCCTTGGGCCCGACCGCAAGCGTCCGGACGAGCGATGTCCGGAAAATGCGCATGATTTATTTCTCGAGCTCGCGCAGGAAGGCTCCGCCGCCGACCAGGCGCGCGGCTCCAGATCCGGCTGCCTCCCGCAGGGCGCGGTCGGAGGTGACTAGCCAGGCGTCGCGGAAACGCGGCGCCTCGCGGATCAGCCACTCGTCGGCGCTCTCCCGGCCGGAACCGACGAGCGTGCCCTGCTCGTCCAAGCGCCGCTCGCCGACGATGCCGCCGGGAGCCTCGCCGTCGAAGACGAGCACGACCTCGTGCCCGTGCCGCCGCGCCCAGTCGAGGCAGCGGCGGACGAGCTCCTCCTCGGGGACGTTCGGCCACTGCGAGCGGAGGACGTTGCGGGCGTCAACCAGGACCGTCGCCCGCAGCTCGTTCAACTGTCGCGCACTCGTTCTTCGACTTCGAACCCCACCTTCATGTGGCCATTGTCCTCGGAAGCGCTGCGCTATCGTTGTGCTTCGGATACCTTGATTTCGCGGTCGTCTTTCTCGGCTCGGTCAACTTGACGATTCACCGGAATCCGGCGTGTACCTCGCGAGACCAACTTACATCGTCGGACGCTTCAGAGAGCCTCCGAGAGCCCGAGCACGCGTCGGCCAGACGCGCTGGGCCGCGACGACACCCGGCCATGAGCTTGCCGATCTGCAATCTGTGCAGCAGCAGCGTCGATCCTGACGCCCAGCTCGCATGGCGGAAGGACGGATTCGACGTCCTTCGCTGCCCGGGCTGTGGGCTGGTCTTCCGCGCGCACCCGCCGGACCCGTCCGAGCTGAGGGACATCTATGCGATCGATTACTTCCGCGACTCCGTCAACGGCGCGAACCTGCACGGCTACTCCGACTACCTCCGCGACGAGACCCAGCACCGCGCGAACGCGCGCCGGCGCCTCCGCCTTCTCGAACGGCATGCGAAGCGCTCGGGGCGGCTGCTCGACGTCGGGTGCGCGGCCGGTTTCTTTCTCGACGAGGCACGGCTTCGCGGCTGGGAGGCTGAGGGCGTCGACGTCTCCCCGGAGATGGCGGCCTGGGGGCGCGCTCACCTCGGCGCGCGGGTTGCCGAGGGAACGCTCGTCGACGCGCCGCGGCCTCCGGGCGGCTTCGACACGATTACGATGTGGGACTACATCGAGCACGCCGTCGACCCTGCCGCCGACCTCGGGCGGAGCCGCGAGCTTCTCAGGAGCGGCGGGATACTCGCCCTCTCGACCGGGGATATCGGCTCAGTGGTCGCCCGCCTCTCGGGCCGCAGATGGCATCTGCTGACGCCGCGGCACCACAACTTCTTCTTCAGCAGGAAGACGCTTGCCTACCTGCTGCGCCGCTCGGGCTTCGAGGTCCTCCAGATGAGCGCTCCGGCGGCGCTGTATTCGCTGCACCACGTCGTGTTCAAGCTCGAAGCTCTCCTCGGGGTTCCGTGGCTTCGCCGCTCCGCAGCGAGGATCGCAGCGAGCCGCTTCGGGCGAGCGGCCGTGCCGCTCAACCTGTTCGACATCGTCACGGTCGTCGCGCGGAAGAGCTAAGGGCGCTCGCTTCACCGAAGAGGCCGTGCCGGCTCTGCCGGCGCGGCCGTCCAACCCGCGACTTGGGACGCAGCCACCCCCTGCCCTCTACCCGGATAGGGATTGAGCGGTGACCGGCGCCGAGTCCAGTGCCCGCCGGAGGCCCTGCACGAATCGCGCGAGCGCGTCCGGGCCGTCCTCGGCCGCTTCGAGGGCGCGCGTGCCGACGACCACGCCGTCGGCGAGCTCGGCCGCTGCGCGCGCTTGCTGCGGGGTCGAGATGCCGAAGCCGGCATAGAGCGGGAGCTGGGTTACCCCGCGGGCTCGCTCGACCAGACCGGCGAGCGCGGGGGAGAGATCCTCGCGCGCACCGGTCGTGCCGGTGAGGGTGACGAGGTAGAGCCAGCCGTCGGTCTGCTCCGCCGCAAGCCGGAGCCGCTCGTCGGTCGAGGTGGGCGCGACGAGCTGGACCCTCCGCAGCTCGGGCCGTTCTCCGGCGGGCAGGTCGGCAACGATCAGGCTCGCCGCTCCGGCGGCGCGCGCGTCGGCGGCGAAGCGCTCCCAGCCGTAGGCCTCCAGCAGCGACGCGTAGGTCATCGGGACGAGGGGCGTTTCGGGCAGGCGCTCGCGTGCGCGCGCGAGGACCTCGAGGCAGGCGCCGGTACGCATCCCCTCCGCCAACGCCTGCTCGGCTGCGCGGCGGATGACGGGCCCGTCCGCGAGCGGGTCGGAGAACGGGAATCCGAGCTCGATCAGGTCGGCACCGGCCTCGACCGCCGCCTCGGCGAGCTCGGGCAGCTCGCGCCCGCACATCAGGTAGACGGCGAGCGTCTTCCTCACGGCGTTTGCAGTACGGCGAGGATGTGCTGCCCGCAGGCGAGCGCGCCCGGCTCGTCGGCGAGTGCCAGCTCGACTCGGGAGAGGAACTCGCGCAGCTCGGGCTCCTCGGGCTGCGCGGCGGGAAGGAGCCCTGCGGCCGACGCGGCCACGATCGTGCCGTGGCGCGAGAGCAGCGCCTCGAGCTCGCTCCAGCGGAAGAGCTTCATCGCCAGGTGGCCGTAGTCGGGCTCGTCGGACAGGAGCCCTGTGCGCACGATCTCCTCGTTCTTCTCGACCCCGTCGCGGCGGACCAGGTCCAGCAAGATCGGCAGGTAGTGGACGAGCGTGCCGACGAGCGACATCACCGAGAGCAGGACGTGTCCGCCCGGCTTCGTGACGCGCACGAGCTCCGCGACGCCTTCCTCCGCCCGGTCGACCACGTAGCTCAGCGGGCCGCCGAAGCAAACCGTGGCGTCGAAGCTTCCGTCCTCCCAGTGCGAGAGGTCGAGCACGTCGGCCACCGAGCGCTCGACTACGCGCTCCTCGAGCCCGGCCGCGGCGACGCGCTCCTTGTTCAGCTCGAGCTGGCCCGGCGAGATGTCGGCGACGACCACGTCCGCGCCGCGGCGCGCGAGCTCGATCGTGAACCTGCCCGGCCCCGCGCCGACGTCGAGCACGCGATCGCCGGCGCGGACGTAGCGCCGCAGGTGCTCTAGGTGCACGTCGAGGCTGGGCGCCGGCGTGCGCCCGTCCTCGAAGCGCGTCCACTCGCGCTCGCCGTACTCGTCGTAGAACGAGGCCGCGCGCTCGGGATCCCAGAACATACTCATCGGCCAAGCTCCTGGCGAACGGCGCATCGACCGGTCATTTCAGACGGCCGAGCGAGCAAAGCCCGCTCGGCCTGAAAGTGAGCACCGCAAGCGGAGCTCACGGTCACAGCCGCTCGAGCAATGCCTTCTCGACCTTCGCGACGACCGTGTAGGCCGGGTCGTAGACGTTGCCGATCTCGTAGCGGATGCACTGGCCGAGCAGGGTCGACCCGGGGGCGTAGCCGAGGCCGAAGTCCTGCTGGAGCAGCCGGAGCAGCTCCGTCGTCGCGTGCTGCAAGGCCTGGTCGAGCGGGCGTGCGTTGCCGACCGCCATCACGAACGTCTCGTCCTCGGCTCGCGGCCAACCGATCGTCCTGCCCTTGACCACTTCGACCGTCAACTCGACGTCCATCGAGACCTCGATCCCGGTGCCGACGATCTCGCCGTCGCCCTGGAGCGCGTGGCCGTCGCCGAAGTGGAGCAGGGCGCCCTCGACCGAGACGGGCAGGTCGACCGCCACACCCTCGCGGAAGCCGCGGTAGTCCATGTTCCCGCCGTGGGTCGAGGAGGTTGCGGTCGAGATCGCCTGGCCGCGCGGCGGCGCGACGCCGAAGCAGCCGAGCATCGGCTCGAGCGGAAGCTCGCCGAGCGACTCCAGGCCCGGGGGCGGGTCCTCGAGCCGCGCGGTCGAGCGCTCGAGGTCGAGCGTCCACCAGAACTCGTCGGCGTCGGCCCGCAGCTCCGGCACGAAGTGTGGATCCACGACGTGCGCCGCGACCAGGGGGCCGGTCACGCCGCGCGTCCGGTTCGGCTGCAGCCGGTCGAAGCGAACGCGGAGCGTGTCACCCGGCTCCGCACCCTCTACGTAGACCGGCCCGCTCTGCGGGTTACCGCCGTCGGTGATCTGCTCGCCGTTCCGGTCGTAGCCGCCGGAGTCGACGCACCAGCTGCGGATCGTGTCCCCACTCGCGACGCGCAGGGCCGGCTCGTGCGAGCCGATCGTGACGTGGAAGCGGGTCGGCTCGAAGTCGTGCACGCTCATGGGCCTACCCGACATCGCAAGCGACGTCTCACCGGGCCAGTATCTCCTCCAGATCCTTGTCGCCCCGGCCGGAGAGGCAGAGCAGGACGAGCTCCTCGTCGAGCTCGGCGACCCTCGCGAGCGCATGGGCAGGCTCGAGCGCCGGAAGGATGCCCTCGGTTCTCGTCAGGCGCCGGCAGGCGG
>WNGF01016246.1_pt1 | contig 16600 bp, 21 predicted proteins | sample 5400641 | NCBI WGS metagenome assembly WNGF01 (sample SAMN13153371, study PRJNA577476) | soil metagenome | isolation source: 80 cm soil or saprolite under grassland replicate 2 | place: USA:California | collected 2016-06-15
CCCCGGCGCCGACGCTGATCTGCTGCTTCACGATCGTGACCCCGACGCCGACCCCGGCGCCGACCGTGTTCTGCTGCCTCGTGACGATCGCTCCGCGGACGATCGCGCCGACACCGACCCCGACACCTGTGCCGACGCTGAACCTCTGCTGCCTTACGATCGCGACACCCACGCCGACCCCGGCGCCGACGCTGAACCTCTGCTGCTTCACGATCGCGACCCCAACGCCCGCACCGGCGCTGCGTACGCCGTTCTGCTTCATCTCCTGCTAGCGAGCGCGGCTTAGAGTCCCGCCTTCCTCCGCGCATCCTCGTAGAGCGGACGCACCATCTGGGCCGCGGGATGGAACTCGCCGACATCGAGGAACACCGTCCACGTGTCGACCGCGCCGCGCCAGTCCTCGCTGCGGTACTGGATCAGTCCCTTCAGGAAGAGCGCGTCCGCGTCGCGCGGGCGCAGCGTCAGGACGCGTTCGGCCGCGAGACGCGCGCCGTTCATCTCACCGGAGCGGAACAGCATGAACCCGATACCGTTCAGCGCCGGGACGCTCTCCTTGTCGATCGCGAGCACCGCCTGATACGTCGCGACCGCGTCGGTCACCCGGTCCGCGGACACGTACGCGTCGGCGAGCGCGAGCAGCGTCGGCACATCGCGCGGGCTTGCCTTGGCGCGTGCCTCGAGCTCGGGGATCGCAGGTGCGACGGCCGCTGTGCCGGTGATCGGCTCGCCGGGCGCGCGGTCACCCGCCGCGCGCGGCAGCTCGATGACGACGAGCACGACGGCGATGCCCGCGAGCACCGATGCAAGCGCAAGGGTGCGCCATGGCGCGGGAGCCGGTCGTGTCTCGCGCTCTCTGACGAACGCGCCGCGCTCGAGCAGACCACGCAGCCGCTCGTGGTCCGCTGGCGCGATCGTGCCCGCGGCGCGCGCGAACTCGAGATCGCGCAGCGAGCTGACCGCGCGCGCGATGTCGTCGTGCACGTCGGGAGCTTCGACCGGCCACGCGACCTCGCGCCGTGCGAGCAGCGGACGCACGGCGAGGGCGAGACCGACGAGGAAGAGCGTCGTGAACAGGAGGTAGCTCACTCGGCGCCATCCGCCTGCGGCAGATCGAGCGCTTCCTCGCGCGCGACCCGTTCCCGCAGCGCGGCCAGCTCACGTACCGACGGCGCGGCAACGTTCGGCGCTCCGGGACGCATCCGCCCGAGCGCGACGGCGAGACCGGCCGCTAGCGCGACGAGTGGCACGAGCCAGATGAGACCAGTCCATGACGAGGCCGGTGGCGAGAGCAGCACCCAATCCCCGTATGAGGCGCGGAACTCGCCGCGGATCTCGTCATCCGTCCGGCCCTCGGCGACGCGCTGCACGACGAGATCGCGCATCTGCCTGGCGCTCGCGGCCGGTGAGTCCTTCACCGACAGGCCCTGGCAGGTCACGCAGCGCAGTTCGCTCGTGATGCGGTCGACGCGCTCCGCCGCCGTCGCCTCGTGCGGCCTGGCGCTCCACGCGACCGCGCCAAGGATCGCCAGCAGCGCCACGAGGATGAGGGCCCGCTCGCGCGTCATCGCGTCGCCTTCGGCCTGAGGCTGTCGATCGCGGCGAGGAGCGTGGCTTCGTCGATCGGCCCGATGTGCCGACCGGCGATGATCCCGTCGGGGCCGATGAAGTACGTCTCGGGTATCCCGAACACGCCGTATGCGAACGCGATGCGACCGTCTTCATCGGTCGCCGTTGGCCAAGTCACCCCGTTGTCGCGCACGTAGCGGCGGCCGCTGTCGAGCGAATCCTGGTAGAGGATGCCGATCACCACGACATCGCTGGTCCGGTAACGCTCCCAGATGCGCACGAGCGCGGGGTTCTCCTCCTTGCACGGGATGCACCACGACGCGAAGAAGTTGAGCACCACGACTTGCCCGGCGTAGTCCGCGAGCGTGACCTTGCTCGTCCCCTCCAGGCGATCGAGTGAGAATGTCGGGGCGGGCTTGTTAATCGTACCGGTGCGGATGTCGTGCGGATCGCGGCGGAACGAGAGCATCAGCACGACGACGAGCGCCGCGATGCCGAGCACGATCGAGTACCGCAGCCAGCGGGGCATCAGTCGCCGACCGTCGCAGGGGCCTCGACCAGAGGACGCGTCACTTCACGGCGCTTGGGCTGCGGCAGCGCGGCGATCACCGCGCCGAGCCCAACGACCGCGCCGCCGAGCCACAGCCATGAGACCAGAGGGATGACAAGGACGCGGATCGTCGCCCACGAGTTCGCGGTCGTGTCGTACGCGGCGAGGATCGTGTACACGTCATCGCGGAGTCCAGCGGAGATGCCGGGCGATCCGACGGCCTGCGTCGCGTTGGGGAAGAACACCAGCGAAGGCCGCAGCTGCTCGTCGGCGCCGTTCCCCGTGACGGCGAGGTCCGCCACGAGCACGTCGCGCTGCGGTTCGCTCACGCTCCGCAGCCCGCCGAACGCGACCGTGTACCCCGCGACATCGAAATGGTCGCCGGCGCGGACCGTTCGCTCCATCTCGATCGTCTTCGATTGGCTCGTCGCGACCGCGACCGCGACGAGCACGATGCCGAGATGCACGACGTATCCGCCGTAGCGTCGGCCGTTCCGTCGGAGCAGGTTCGCGAAGGCGGCGCCGGCGCTCTCGCCGTGCAGCGTGCGCCGCGCACGGATGCCGCGCGCGAATTCCTGCACCACGGTCGCGGCGACGAACGCGGCCAGCGCGTATGTGAGCACAGCGAAGGCGCCTTCGAGACCGGTCGCGACCGCGAGGAGCGCGCCGCCGGCAGCGGCGACGATCGGCGCGGTGAACTGACGCTCGAGTGTCGCGCGCGACGCGCCGTGCCACGGCAGCTGAGGCCCGATGCCCATGAGGAACAGCAGCGCGAGCGCGAGTGGCACCTCGACGCGATCGAAGTACGGGCGCCCGATCGAGAGCTGGGAATCGCGCAGCGTCGGCATGCGCCACAGCAGCAGGCCGACGGACAGCACGACGATCGTGACGAGATATCCGAGCAGCAGCGGCCCGATCGCGGACAGGCTGAACGCGTGGACCGAGTTCACGACGCCGCTGCGCGTGAGGAACGTGCCGAGGATCGTGAGCGCGAAGGTCGCGATGACGAGCGACAGGTTCCAGCTGCGCAGGAGTCGCCGCTTCTCCTCGACCATCACCGAGTGGAGGTAGGCAGTGGCGACGAGCCAGGGCATGATCGCGGCGTTCTCCACCGGATCCCAGGCCCAGTACCCGCCCCAGCCGAGCACGGCGTACGACCACCACGCGCCCGCGACGATGCCGACGCCGAGGAGAGCCCACGACACGAGCGCGAAGCGCCGCGTCGCGACGAGCCAGCGGTCGCCGCCCTCGCCGAGGATCAGCGAGGCGATCGCGTACGCGAAGGGCACCGAGAACAGGACGTAGCCGAGATACAGGAGCGGCGGGTGCAGCGCCATGAGCGGATGGTTCTGCAGCAGCGGGTTCGGGCCGTTCCCGTTGAGCGGCACGATCTCGCTCCGCACGAACGGGTCGGCCGCGGGCGTCGTCACGAGCAGCAGAAAGAACGCGACCATCGCGAACAGGAGCGCGAGCGCGGTCGTCGCGAGGCGCGGGAGCGCCGGCGTGCCGCGCCACGCGACGTACGCGGTGGCGCCCGCGAGGATCGCCGTCCAGAGCAGGATCGAGCCCTCGAGCGCGGCCCACAGCGAGATGACGGTGAAGAAGAGCGGTGTCTCGAGCGCGTTGTTCCGCGCGACGTACGCGATGGAGAAGTCATGCGTGACGAGCGCGCCGACCATCGCCAGCGCGGCGCTCGCGATGAGGAGGAACGTGATGAGCGCCGACCAGCGCGCGCTCGCGAGCGCGCGGCCGTCGCGCTTCGCGGCGGCGTAGGCCGCAGCGCCGACCCCCCAGATCGCGAGGGGCAGGGCGGCGCGCAGCGCACCGGTGCCGAGGTCGGCGAAGGTGAGGTTCACAGCCGAGCGAGGCGGAGCCGTGACCGCTTGCGGTCACGGGCCGACGAGTGATGGCTGTATATGCGCAGCATCTATGGCGTTTGATGGCTCGGCGTCGCGCCCGGGGACGGCGGCGCGTACTGCTCGTCGTGCTTCGCGATGACCTGCGTCGCGCGGAAGGTGCCGTCCGACGCGAACGTCCCTTCGACCACGGCGCCCGCGCCTTCCCGCAGCAGCGAAGGCGGCGCGCCGGTGCCGATGACGCTGACGCGCGTCGTGCCGTCGGTGAGCACGAAACGCAGGTCGCGAGTCTGGGGGTCGTAGCGGAGGCTGCCGGTCTCCACCTGGCCGCCGAGCCGAACGGCCGTTCCGGCCGCGACGTTCCGCTCGCGCGCCTCGGTCGGCGTGAGGTAGTAAAGGAGGTTAGGCGAGAGGTTCTGCACCGCGACGAAGCCGATGAGCACCGCGGCGGCGAGCACCGCGATCAGCAGGACGCGGCGCGCTCCCATGCGCTCAACTGCCACGGCGCCGGCGCAGCGCGATGAGGTACACGGCGATGCCGCCCCACACCAGGGCGTACGCGGCGACGATGAAGCCGAGGGTGTCGATCAACCGCGCGCCTCGAGCATCCGACGCTGGCGGTCGAGCTCGATCGACATGCGCTCGGCGAGGAACGCGAAGTACAGGAGGGTGAACGCGACGACGCTGATCCCGAGCGTCATGCCCATCGCCGCGTCGAGCGCCGGGCTTCCGCCGGCGCGAAGCACGGTGGGCAGCTGGTGCAGCGAGTTCATCCAGAGCACCGACAGGTGCACGATCGGGATGTCGATGACCGCGATCACGCCGAGCACCGCCGCGCGCGTCGCGCGCCGCGAGAAATCGGTCGAGAGCGATCGCAGCAACAGGTAGCCGACGTACATCATGAACATCACCGCCGTCGTCACCAGGCGCGGATCCCACGTCCACCACACGCCCCAGGTCGGCTTCGCCCAGATGGAACCCGCGACGATGAACATGCCGGTGAAGAGAACGCCTACCTCCGCTGATGCGACCGCGAGCGCGTCGAACCACGGGCGCTTGGTCCAGAGCCAGCCGAGGCTCGCGAGGAAAACGATGAAAAACGCGAGGTAGGCGAGCCATGCGAGCGGGACGTGCACGTAGATGATCCGGTACACGTCGCCCTGGACAGCATCGGTGGGCGCCCAGACGAGCGCCATGAAGGTCGCGATCAGCGAGCTAGCGAGAGCGAGCCGACCCAGCCAGGGCCGGACGCGGATGGTGGGGAAGGGCGCCGCAGTCGTTTCGATCATTCGATGGCCGCAGGAACGATGGTAAGGCCGAGCACCCCGTACACGAGCGCGAAGGCCGCGAGGATGCCGGCCCATCCGAGTGCGGCCGAGGCATCGCCGGTGAGGGCCGCCGCCGCACCCTGCGTGCATGCGACCAGCTGCGGGATGAGGATCGGGAACGAGAGGATCGGCACGAGCGCGACGCGCGCGCGCACACGCAGCGCGAGGAGCGTCGCGAGGACGATGACGGGCGGCAAGGCCAGGATGCCGAGCGCGCCGATCAGCACGAGGTGTCCCCCGAGCGCGACGTCGAGATCGAGGAGAACGAGCGAGAGGACCGCCGCCGCGAGCGCGACGATCGCCAGCACGATCGCGATCGCGACGAGCTTCCCCGCGTACAGGGCCTCACGACCGCCCTCGAGCACGAGGACGGCGTCGATCGCGTCATCCTCGAGCTCTCGGTCGAACGACCGCGATGCGACCAGCGTCGCGGCGAAGAGGATCGCGATCCAGAACAGCGCGCTCGCGACCCCGGGCTGACGCGCCTGTCCGGGGCCGAGCGCGAGGCTCTCCATGAGCACCAGCAGACCCGTGAACGTCAGCGCCGCGACGAGGCCGTCCGGGTGGCGACGTTCGGCGGCGAGCTCGCGAGCGGCGACGAGCAGCGCGCGATCGAGAGCGTTCAGCTCATACCTCGCGCAGCGCGCCGTCGTCGAGGACGTAGCGGTGCGTCGCGTCCTGGTCGAGCTCGTGATGCATGTGCGTCGCCATGAGCACCGCCTGACCTCGGACGAGCGCGGTGTTGATCGCGGCACGCAGACGGACCAGCGCGTCGGAGTCGAGATCCGCGAAGGGCTCGTCGAGGAGGACGAGCGGGACCTGCTCGATCTCGATCCGCGCGAGCGACGCGCGCCGTCGCTGTCCCGCGGAGAGCCGCTCGACCGGGCGATCCATCTCGCCACCGAGACCCCACTTGCGCAGGGCGCCCTGGATGTCGCTCGCGAGGTGGCCGCGGAACGCGGCGAGGAACGCGAGGTTCTCGCGCGCGGTGAGGCCGCGCAGCAGCATCGGGCGATGGCCGATGTAGAGCGGTGGACCGCCCGGAACGCTCCGGCGGCCGCGTGCGAGCGGCGCAAGGCCGGCGAGGGCACGCAGCAGCGTGGTCTTGCCCGCGCCGTTCGGCCCGCGCAGGAGCGTGAGCCCCGGCGCGAGCTCGAGCGAGATCCCTCGAAGGATGGTGCGGTCGTCGAGGACGACCGTGACATCGTTGAGCGATGCGTTCTCGGGGAGTGACCTTTCGCGTGGCACGCGCCGCATGATGGGGCGGCTCCTATGCCTCTGCAGCGTTGCCATCGTCGTTCTTGCGATCGCCTGTGCGCCCGAGCCCGCTGCGACCGACCCGATAGCACGCGGCCGGCAGGTGTACCGCGCCGTGGGCTGCGCCAGCTGTCACGAGGGGAGCCTCTTCAACCTGTTCCGCCCGGTCGGGCCGCCCCTGAACGAGATCGGCCTGGTCGGCCGAAAGCGCGTTCCGGGCATGAGCGCCGAGGACTACATCCTCCAGTCGATCACCGATCCGGGGGCCTACGTAGTACCGGGGTACCCGGATTCCATGCCCAGGGGCCTGGCCAGGGACCTTTCACCCGTGGATCTGGCCGCGCTGGTTGCCTATCTGGCTTCGTTGAAGTGACAGATGGCTCCTAACGACCCCCTCCCGGAGATCGTTACGTCTGGTGGAAAGGACGAGGATGCCGCACTGGCCGTACGAGCTTCACAGGGTGACCCGGCAGCGTTCGGAACGCTCTACGACCGGCATGTGAGCGCCGTCTACCGCTATGTCTACTACCGAGTGCGGGACGACGACGAGGCGGAAGACCTCACCAGTGATGTGTTCATGAAGGCTCTGCGAGCGATCCCCCGGTATGAGCCGCGTCAGGCGTTCCTCGCCTGGCTCTATCGGATCGCGCGCAACGCCGTCATCGATCACGTCCGCCGCGGCGGCCGCCAGGTCTCCTTCGAGGACGCGCTCCTGCACCCCGAGGTGCATAACGCGATCGATCCAGACCTCGCCCTCCTCGCCGGCTCCGACAAGGACACGCTTCGCACGGCGCTTGGACAGCTCACGCCCCTGCAGCAGGAGGTCATCGTTCTGCGCTTCCTCGAGGGCTACTCGACCGACGAGATCGCAAAACTGATCGGAAAGCGCGAGGGCACTGTGCGCGGGATCCAGTTCCGTGCGCTTGGCGCGCTGCGACAGCTGATCCCCTCACGCGAGGCACTGGGTTGAGCCAGCGCAGGCTCCCCGAGCCGCACCTCCGCGACGAGTTCCGTCGCGAGCTGCGCGCGCGCCTCATGCAACAGGCCGCCGTCACGCTCGTGCCGAAGCGTCGTGACACCGCATGGACGTCATGGCTGCGACCCGCGTTCGCCGCCGGTCTCGCCGCGCTGGTGCTGATCGTAGGCGCGGGGTCCGCCGCGGCGAATAGCCTCCCGGGCGATGCGACCTTCGGTCTGAAGCGCGCGATCGAAGAAGTTCGCGCGCCCAAGCCGTGACCCGTTTCCGCGCAGCCGTCGACGCGCTGCAGCACGCGGCCCCGGACGAAGACAAGAGCGATCTCGCCCAGGACGTCGCCGACGCCGCGCGCGAGAAGCACGAGATGGTGCTCGAGCAGCTGAGGGACCGCCTCTCCGACAGGGCCAAGGATGCTGTGGATCGGGCGCTCGAGGAAGAGCGCAGGGACACGCCGCATGACAAGAAGGGGAAGCGCGAGAACCAAGGAGTGCCGTTCAACGACGACGTCTCGCCGCGCGGCAACGAGCGCACCAGCGCGCCGCGCACGTCGCCGCCGGCGCGCCGGCCCTAACTAGGCGGAGGTCCTGCGCTTCGCGGCACCTCGCCGCGATGCGGCTCCCGCCGCAGATCGATCGCCGGGATCGGCCCATGTGGCGGCCCGGGCTGTGGTGGTGGCGGGGGCGGCAGATCGTCTTCGGATGACTCGAAGCTCCACCGCGCGAGCACGCCGATCCGTCGTCCGACCCAACGCAGCACTGATGCGACCGCGCCTGGAAAGCCTCCGTTCCTCACGCCCGGTCGCCAGAGCAGCGGTCATGCCAGGTGGCATGCCGGGTGCATAGAACCACCCGCATGTGCACCTGTAAAGTTTGCGTCAGCGAGCGCCTCTTCCTTCGCATCATGGCACTGCTCGTCTTGTGAGACGCGTCCTCGTCGCAGAGGACGAGCCGGATATCGCGGACGCGCTGCGCCAGGCCCTGACCGAGCGCCTCGACGTCGAGCTCGATATCGTCGCGAACGGCGCTTTGGTGATGGACTCGGTCGCTACGCGTCGCCCGGATCTGCTGATCCTCGATGTCGCTCTCCCGGGGTTGAATGGGCTCGATGTCTTCGACCTGCTGCGTAGCGACCCGCGGCTGCAGGGTCTGCCGGTCCTCTTCCTCACCGGGCTACCCGAGCGCGCCGAGACCGCGAGCGACGCGACCGGCGTGCACGAGGTCCTCGCGAAGCCGTTCGATGTCGACGATCTCATCGCGCATGCGGACCGTCTCATGGGTGGCGTGAAGGGCGTGGTCGCCGCCTAACCCGCGCTCCGCGTCGGCTCGTGCGATCGCACGAGCTGCGGCCAGCGTCCACGCACCGCAGCCGCGATGCCCTCAGCGTCGAGTCCGTAGTGGCGGCGCCAGAGCTTCTGCGCGCCGTGGTCGACGTGCTCGTCGGGGATGCCCAGCATCAGGGTCTCGCGGTCGCCTGCAACCCTTCGCGCGCGAGCGTCTCCGCCGCCTCGAGCGCCGCGTTCACCGGCTGCCCGTACGCGAGGATGACGATGTCATCGCCTTCGCGCAGCGTCTCCGAGACGCCGATCGGGATCTCGGTCGGCGCTTTCGCGAGCGCCACGCCGAAACCGGTGCCACGGGGAAAGCGGACGCCGATCGGCCCGCGTTGCGCGGTGGCGTGACGATGGGCGGTCCACAGCATGTCGCGCAGCTCGGCCTCGTCCTTCGGCGCCATGAGCGTGAAGCCCGGCAGGGGCCGCAGATAGGCGATGTCGTACAGGCCCTGATGCGTGCGGCCGTCGTCGCCAACGATGCCGGCGCGGTCCATCGCGAAGACCACCGAGAGATCCTGCACCGCGACGTCGTGGAGCACCTGATCGAATCCCCGCTGCAGGAACGTCGAGTAGATCGCGACGATCGGGACGATGCCCTGCGTCGCAAGGCCGGCGGCCATCGTCACCGCGTGCTGTTCGCAGATGCCGACGTCGATGAGCCGCTGCGGGAACTCATTGAACAGCGGCAGCAGACCGGTGCCGCCGGGCATCGCGGCGGTGATCGCGACCGTGCGGTCGTCGCTCTTCAGGATCTCGCGCACCGTGTCCGCGAAGACGGACGTGTACTGCGGGGCCGTCGCTTTGGCGCCGCCGGTCGCGGAGACGCCGTGCCACTTCACGTTGTCGTCTTCGGCCGGGCCGTAGCCGTGTCCCTTCTGTGTGTGCACGTGCACGAACACCGGTCCGTCGCGGAAGTCGCGCGCCTTCATAAGGATGCTCTCGACGGCGAACAGATCGTGGCCGTCCACCGGTCCGAAATACGTGAAGCCGAGCTGTTCGAACAGCAGGTTCGGGATCAGCAGCGCCTTGAGGCTGTTGAAGATGCGTCGCCGTGCCTCCTCCGCGAGCTCGCCGGCCGGCATGTGGTCGAGCACCTGCCGCACGACGTGCTTCGCTCCGCGGTAGGGGCTCGCGGTGCGCACGGCCTCGAGCATCCGCGACACCGCGCCGACGTTCGGGGCGATGCTCATGCCGTTGTCGTTGAGCACGACGATCACGCGGCGGTGATCGTGGCCGATGTTGTTGAGACCCTCGAACGCGAGGCCTGCGGTCAGCGCACCGTCGCCGATGACGGCGACGACGCTCCAGTCCTCGTCTTTGATATCGCGCGCGAGCGCCATGCCGTGCGCGGCCGAGATCGAGGTCCCGGCGTGGCCGGCGCCGAATTGATCGTGCTCGGACTCCGTTCGCACCAGAAAACCGGAGATGCCGCCGAGCTGTCGCAGGGTGTCGAAGCGAGCGCGACGCCCGGTGAGCATCTTATGCACGTAGGCCTGATGGCCGGTGTCCCAGACGAGCTTGTCGCGTGGCGACTCGAAGACGCGGTGGAGCGCCACCGTGAGCTCGACGGTACCGAGGCTCGACGAGATGTGGCCGCCGGTCCGCTGGACCATTTCGACCGTGTACTCGCGGATCTCGCGGCAGAGCTGCAGCAGCTCATCCTTACTCAGTGCGCGAATATCGCGCGGATCGTTGATGCGCTCGAGCACCGACATCGTGCCCATACTACGGGCGCGTGGAGGGTCTTTCGTCTCACGCAGCGGTCATCACCGGCGCGACCGGCAATCTTGGAGCGGCAGTCCTGCGCGCGTATCTCACGCGTGGTACGCACGTCGCCGCGGTCGTGCGCGACGCGGCGAAGGGCGCGGCACTCCGGAGCACGCTGGGCGACGTCGTCGGCGACGACGCCGATCCGCGACTGCTCGTGATCGAGGCGGATCCGGCCGACGCGACGGCGATGGATGCGCTCGTGGAGCGCGTTCTTCGCGCCTGGGGGCGGATCGACATCCTCAACAATCTCGCCGGCACGTTCAAGGGCGGACCGGCGCTCGACCCCCGTCTCATGCGTGAGCTGTGGCACAGCAACGTGCTGACCGCGGTCACGGCGGGCGCCGCCTGTCTCCGCCCGATGCGCGCGCGCGGCTATGGACGCGTCGTAAGTGTGTCGGCCCTCGGTGCGCTCAAGGGCGGGCGCAACAGCGCCGCGTACGCGATGTCGAAGAGCGCGCTGGTCCGCTGGACGGAGTCTCTCGCCGCCGAGGTGAAGGGCGAGGGGATCACCGTGAATGCCGTGCTGCCGACGACGATCGATCACCCCGTCAACCGTGCGCAGATGCCGAAGGCCGATCCCAAGCTCTGGCCGTCGCCGGAGGAGGTGGCGAACGTCATCCTGTTCCTCTCATCGCGTGAAGCCAGTGGCGTGAACGGCGCCGCCATCCCGATCACCGCGCGGACTTAAGGAGGTATAAGCGATGGATTTCCAGTTCATGAAGTTCATCCACGTGCTGCTCGCGATCGTCGCGGTCGGCTTCAATGCCTCGTACGGGATCTGGCTCGCGCGTGCCGCGAAGGCGCCACAGGCGACGCAGAGCCACGTCCTGCGCACGATCAAGTTCCTTGACGACCGGTTCGCGAATCCCGCGTACGTCCTTCTGCTGATCACCGGCCTGTTCATGGCCTTCAGTGCGGGGATCCCCTTCAGCCGGCTGTGGATCGCATTGGCCATCGGTCTGTGGCTCGTGCTGGTGTTCGTCGGCCTCGGCGTCTACACGCCGACGCTTCGCGATCAGATCCGCGTGCTGGAGAGCGAGGGACCCGGCAGCGAGGAATACCAGCGTCTCACCGCGCGCGGACGCACCGTCGGGATCGTCCTCGGGATCATCGTGGTCATCATCGTCTTCCTCATGGTCACGAAGCCGGCTTAGGCGCCAGCCGGTCGCGCACCGCCGCCGCCCACTCGGCGTAGGCGGCCGCGGACGGATGCAGCCCGTCGGGCGCGAACATCGCGCGGCGCATCTGCTCGCGCATGAGCGGGAAGATGTCCACATATCGTGCGCCAGCGTGCTCCGCTTCCTCACGCGCGATGGCGTTGAAGCCCTCGATGCGCGCGGCGATGGTCGCGGGCGAACCGAACGACGCGCCTGCCCGCGATAGCGACCAGTCGGGCTGCGGCAATGCGTACACGGCGGCGTCCGGCGCGTCCGCGCGTACCCGTTCATGGATCAGACGCAGCCGCTCGCGGTAGCGGTCGTCGGATGATCCCGCGACGATGTCGTTCGCGCCGATGAGGACCGTCACGAGCGTCGGCCGGAATGGCGCGACGAGCGGAAGCTCTTCCGTGATGAGGTCGTCGGTCCGGTAACCGTTCACGGCCGGATTCCGCAGGATGACCGCGCGCCCACGGTCCGCCCACAGACGTGTCAGGACCGCCGGGAACGAGCGGTCCGGCGTCGTGCCCGTTCCGATCGTGAACGAGTCACCGAGGGCAAGCCAGCGCTCTGTTGAAGGAATGCCGATGGAATGCTCCGCTGTTCTAGTCTGTGGAAGCTCTTTCCAGAAAGGACTCTTCTTGGCCGACTACGACCTCATCATCATCGGCGGTGGCCCCGCCGGGCTGACCGCCGGACTCTACGCCGCGCGCGCGAACATGAGCGCGGTCCTGCTCGAGGGCAAGGACACCGGCGGCGAGATCCTCAACACCGACCTCATCGAGGACTACCCGGGGTTCGAGTCCGTGACCGGTCACGAGCTGGCCCAGAAGATGGCGGACCATGCACGCAAATTTGGTCTCAAGATCGAGACCTACGCGCATGTGAAGCAGATCCGCGTGGAAGGTGACCGAAAGGTCGTCGAGCTCGAGGATGGCACGACGCACCGCGCCTACGCGGTCATCGTGACCGTGGGCGGCGAACCCACCAAGCTCGGCGTCCCTGGCGAGGCCGAGTACCACGGCAAAGGTGTGTCGTACTGCGCGGTCTGTGACGGCGCGTTCTTCAAGGGCAACGATCTCGCGGTGATCGGCGGCGGCGACAGCGCGTTCCAGGAGGGCCTCTTCCTCACGCGCTTCGCGAAGAAGCTCCACGTGGTGCATCGGCGCGGGGATTTCCGAGCGCAGGCGATCCTGCAGGACCGCCTGCTCGCGAAGGACATGGTCCACACAGTGACGCCGGCGACGGTCAAGGAGATCGGCGGCGATGGAACGGCCGTGAAGTGGATGGACGTGACCCGCGACGGGGAGGTCGAGCGCATACCGGTCGAGGGCGTTTTCGTCTTCGTCGGTTTCAAGCCGGTCGGGCGGCAGCTGTTCGCCGACCACATCGATCACGACGAGAACGGATATCTCATCACCGACCAGTTCATGCAGACCAGCATCCCCGGTGTGTACGCCGCGGGCGATACGCGTGCGCAGCTCGCGAAACAGATCACGACCGCGGTCGGCGACGCGACGACAGCCGTACTGCACGCCGAGCGCTACATCGAGGAGCTCAAGCACACCGAGCAAGTGTTCCCGCAGGCGCCGCGCGAGGTCGTCGCCGAAACGGCGAGCCGCATGAAGATCCTTACCTTCCCTCCAGGTGCGGTCGTCATGCGCGAGGGCGAGAAGTCCGATCGCTTCTACGTCATCGCGAAGGGAGAGGCGGTCGTCGCCCGTCACGACGCGAACGGCGCCGAGCGGGTGCTCAACACGCTGCATGCCGGCGACTACTTCGGCGAGGTGGGCATCCTCAGCGGAAACACGAGGAACGCGACGGTGCGGGCGAAGACCTCGCTGGAGGTCATGGCGCTCGACGCGAATGCGTTCCGGACGCTCATGGCCAGCTCACAGGCCACCAGCGATGAGGTCGCGCGCGTCGCCAAGGAACGCAGTCGCCTTGAGGACGGCGCCGCGGACTAGGCTAGGCCGCGATCGGCGGAGCGAGCTCCTTCACGCTGGCGATGAGGTCGTTCAGGTCGAAGGGCTTCTGCAGGACGTTGCGGATCCCGCGCTTGCGGAACTCGGCCCGGTTCTCTCTCGATACCGCCGTCTCGAACATGACCGGCACGCTGCACAGCCGCGTGTCCCGGTGCAGGCGGTCATAGAGCTCGAGGCCACTCATCCCGGGCAGGCCAACGTCGAGCACGAGCAGATCCGGCTTCACCTGCTCCATCGCGTGCAGCGCATCGGTCGGTCGCGTCACGTGGATCGCGCGGTAGCCGTCTTCGTCGTTGATGACGCCGGCAAGCAGCTCCCCGATCGGCTTGTCGTCCTCCACGACGATGACGATCCGCTGGCGTCCGTTACCGCTTGTAACCATGCCTTCAGGGCTGCGAATGACGTGCCACGGCGTGCGCTAGGCACGCCGTTCGTGACTGCTTATTGCAACGATCGCGTATCGGCGCCCAGACGTTGCGCCGTTCAAGCGAGCACGGAACGCGCAGTTTCCAGTTATCGGTCCTTGTGTGTGCGCTTAGCGTGCGTGGGCAAGTACTGGTCGATCACCGCCCGGAGCTGCTCCGGGTAGTACGGCTTCGCGAGGAACCCATCGCACCCCGCGGCGATCGCGCGCTCGCGATCCGGTGGCGTCGCCGACGCTGAGACGGCGACGATGCGCATGTCCTTGCCCCACGTCTCTCTGCGGACGGCGCGCGCGAATGCGTAGCCGTCGAGTCGCGGGATGTGCAGGTCGAGCAGGATGAGCTGTGGGTGCGTCGCCTGCGCCACGGCGAACGCCGTCTCGCCGTCCATGGTCGTGATGGGCTCGTGGCGAGCGAGCCGCACGATGCGGAGCGCGAGGTCCATGCTCGAGGCGTCGTCTTCGACGATGAGGATGCGGGCCATCAGTCGGCTGCTTCCGTTCCCTTTCCCGCGGCCGTCGTCTTGTTGCGCCCGCGTCCGCCGCGCCGCCGTCCGCCACGCGATCCGCGCCGGGTGCGCTTGCGCGGGACGGCCGGCGTTCCGTTCGTCGCAGGGCCCGTCGCCGTCGCCACGGCCGGCTCGTTCTCCTCGTCGTCCTCGGTCTCTGATGCCGCGGCTGTCGCGGTCGCGACCCGCTCGACGGCGTTGCCGTTGAGGCCGCCGAATTCCCCGAGGATCGTGCGCACCTCGGGATGGTCGCGTACGACGACGAAGCCGGCCTTCTTCCCGTGGTCCTCCGGCTTCATGATCGCGCGCTCCACGGCGCTGCGGATGTTCGACTCGAGCGCGTCGCCCTCGACGCGCGAGAGCAGCTCCGCGAATAGTGCGGCGTTGACCCAGTCGGCGCGGTCGCCGCGCGCGCGTGTCGTGCTGACGAAGTTGAAGAGGTGCGCGATCGCAGCGGCCGGCTGACGCGCGTAGATGACGAGCGGATGGTCATCGACGAGCCAGCACATCGTGATCTCGCGCCCGTCGCGCTGGACCGACTCGCTCCGTATCGCGCCGCGCTCCTCGGCGATGTTGAACAGCGTCTCCAGCAGAACGCGCCGCTGGGTCCGACCACGCGCGATGCCTCCTGGCTGGTCGGCGCGCGAGAGCGGATCCAGGACAGCCTCGACGACCGGCACGCGCTTGGTGTCCTTGGTCACGGTGTTGATCCGACGGAGCAGGCGCACGAAGTGGAAGTACGTTTCGGCCACGAGCGGGGAGCTGAAGTTCGGAGAGAGGAGCTGCTTCGCCTTGGCGCGCATGCGCCCCTCGAGCTTCGCCTCGATGTGGTGCTGCTCGATCGCCGCGTCGATCCTCTCCTCGAGGACGCTGGACGCTTCCTTCTCGGAGAGCGGCACGACGGAGCGGACGAAGTCGCCGCGGGCCATCGACGATGCGTGGGTGGCGACCAGCTGGTCCAGCAGGAGGACCGCGAGCCGTCTCTGCTCCTTGTCGGACTCGGGTGCCGCAGTCGGCACGACGGCGGGAACGACGGGCGGCGTGCGCACGCCGCGGCTGCCGCCACCGCGCCCGCCGCGGCGGCCACCCGGGGGCCGGGGGGCGGAGCCCCCCGTGGCGAGCGCAGCCCCCCGGTGGTTGTCCTCTTTGCCGAACTGCGTGTCGTCAGCGCGGAGGCCGCCGCGAGTCCAGCGCGCCTCGGGGATGAGGTCCTCGAGCAAGAAGACGTCATCCCGCAGATGCGGCGACTCGCGGAGCTCGTTCGCAAGCGAGAGATCGCCCGCGACGAGGTAGACCTTCTTATCTTCGTCCTTGAGCGCCTTGCATAGGGCGTTGAGATCGCGATCGCCTGAGACGATGAACCAGACCTCGATGTCCGGCCGATCCTTGTACAGGAGCTTCATCGCGCGCGTGATCAGCACGGCGTCGGACCGCCCTTTGAGGAGCCGGCCGCTCATGCGCTGGGCCACGGGGATCGGCTCCATGCCGGTGAACTCGAGCGCCATGAGCAGCGTCTCGTCCTGCATCGCGACTTCCTGTCCGAAGATCGCGAGCTTCACGCGTACCGGGCCGAATTCGGCTGCCTTCTTGAGGATGGCCTGCAGGATCGCGAGTGATGACGGCAGCGGTCCTGTGGTGTGCTGCCGCAGCGTGTAGTAGACGTTCTCCCAGTCAATGAGGAGAGCGACGTCGGGCAATGGGAATCTCCTATGAAGCGCACACGCCGCCCGACCCGTTCGCGGACCCCTCCCGGAGTCACGCGCTAGTTGCTCACCCTCGTCCCAAAACGCTCTTTGGCTCACGAGATCCGTGACGCCGAAGCGCGGTCGGTACGCGAGCGCGTCCCTCACGAACGCATTGGTCGTCGCGCGCGCCGTTTTGTTCTGAGTCGAGTG
>WNGF01009559.1_pt1 | contig 16599 bp, 19 predicted proteins | sample 5400641 | NCBI WGS metagenome assembly WNGF01 (sample SAMN13153371, study PRJNA577476) | soil metagenome | isolation source: 80 cm soil or saprolite under grassland replicate 2 | place: USA:California | collected 2016-06-15
GTGACGTGCTCCCCGCCGGCGTTGACAGGCTAGGCCGCTTGTTTTTGTAGTTGCTGGTGATCCTCCCAGGTCCGGCGGACCTCGTCGGGTGTCCGGTAGTTGAGCCCGCTGTGCGGGCGGTGGTGGTAGCGGTCGACGTAGCCGCCGATGCCGCGTCGGGCGTCGTCGAGCGTCTCGTACTCGTTCGGCCACACCTCCCTCTCTTTCAGTTTCCCGAACCAGCTCTCGATGAAGGCCTGCGATTCGGGGTCGCGGTAGCCGCCGCGGCGATGCTTGATCCCGAGCTCGCCGAGCCTTGCGCGGAAGCGGCGGGCGGTGAAGGCGGAGCCGTTGTCCGAGCCGAGCGTCAGCTCGCCCGAGTCGATCCCGTGGGCCGCGGCGGCGCGTTCGACGACCGCGATCGCTTCGTCGGCGCGACAGCGCAGCTCGAGCTGCCAGGCGACGATCTCGCGAGTGCAGCAGTCGATGATCGCCATCAGGTACGTCCAGCCGTGCTCGGCGACCCAGACCGAGGTCATGTCGAGCTGCCACAGTTGCCGCGGCCGCTCGACCCGGAAGAAGCCGGGCCGCTTCCTGCGCTCGAGCGGGCGGCGGCGCTGGATCAGCTTCTGCTGGCGCATCACCCGCAGCACCCGCTTGCGGTTCACCGGCCGCCCCAGCTTGCGCCGGACGAACGCGGTCACCATCCGGTAGCCGTCGGTCTGGTTGTCGCCGGCGACCTCGACGATCGCGGCCTCGACCGGATCGGAGACGGGGCGCCGCTGCGGCGCCCGCCTCGGCGTCGGCAGTCGATAGAGCGCCTGCCGGCTGATCTGCATCACGCGCGCCACGGCCGCCGCGGCGAAGCCGCACGCGACCAGCTCGCGAGACCGGGCGACGCGCTCGCTCACTCCCAGCCCCGCAATGCTTCCCCCGCGATCTCGAGCTCGTAGGTCTTGCGACCCAGCGCCCGCTCCAGCTCGCGGATCTTCCGGCGCAGCTCGCGCTCGCCGTTGCGCTCCTCCTTGCCCGCCAGCGCTTCACGGCCGCCCTCGAGCAGCTTGTCGCGCCACGAGTAGAAGAGTGTGTCCGAGATCTCGTGCCCGCGGCAGACGTCCTTCACCGTCCGGTCGCCGCGCAGGCCGGCCAGCACGATCTCGATCTTCTGCTGCGCCGTCCATGTCCGGTACTTGCGTTGCTCGCTCAACCTCATCTCCTTGTCGGTCGAGCGGCCCATGCTGAGCCGGCCGCCGGACAGTCCCTCCGGCGCTACGCGCCTCCGGGACTACCCGGCGCTCCAACCCACCTACCTGTCAACGCCGGACCGGGGAGCGGGGCAGCGGTCCCCGCTTCGAGTCCGGGAGAGGGCTTAAATTCCTGCAAAACAACCCTTTTCGATGATTGCCGAGTCCCTCTTGAACAAGGAGGGGGTCGCGGATGGAATCGGCCACAGGCCCGAAAACTCCCCGCAAATCACCGTCTTGTCCGGCCTGATGGAGCACCTCCCTGCATCAGAGGGCCTCGATGAGTCGGGCTCGTGGTGCTGTGTAGGAAACGGCTTCGATAAGCCGTTTTCGCGATCGTTCTCTCAGCGACGAAAGAGGTGTGGCGAGTTGGGGACAGGTTTCGGGGACAGGACGAGCGAGTCGGAGGGAGCGGCCAGCGCTCAGGAGGTGGCTGACTTCGCGCGCGTTCTCAGTGAGTCGACGAACTCGAGCATGTAGTCGGGGAGCTCGCCAGCACGGTAGGCGGCGGCCAGCCGGTCGATCAACTGCAGCCGAGCGTCGCCGTGCTGGAACTGGAAGAACTCCTCGTGGTCGACCGTCGTCCGCATGTCGAGCGCGCGCAGCGTCTGCTTGCGTGCGGTCGGGTTCAAGACGGCCAGAACGCGCGATATTCCCTGGCCGAAGTCGAACATCGCCCACTGGAGCAACTTGGCACCAAAGTGGACGGCGACGCGCGGCTGCCAGTAGTCGCGCTCCGCATCGAGGATCTCCCGCTCGTCGGAGTAGAGCGTGCCGCCGGCGCTGAGCGGCGCAACTCCCTCTCGTTCGAGGTAGCTCGCGACGGCGTGCGCTGCACGGAAACGCGGGTTGGACTCGGACCACTGCTCGGCGAAGCGGCGGCGGGTTACAGCGTTCGTCGCCTGCTGCGGCGGAAGCTCGACGAGTTTGGCATCGAGCCAGCCGGCCCACATGAACAGCGAGAACTCCTGGCGGGCCGGCCGCGGGATCAGCTTCTCGACGTCAGCCAGTAGCGGATGAACGGTGTCGCGCGCGGCACGCCGGGCGCTCGCGTCTTGCGCCAAGGCCGCAAGCCGAGCGCGCGCTTCGTCGAGTGAGTCGCCGCGCTGCCAGAGCAACTGTGGCTCGAACCCCTCCTTGCGCAGGTCATCGAGCTCGTTGAAGTGGATCTCGAGCGCGCGCTGCTTCCCGCGAAGCTCGCGCCGGAGCGCGCCGAGATGGTCGAAGCCGCCCGCCATCAGGGTCGCGAACCATCGACCCGCTTCGTCCTTCGTCTGGTCGAACTCGACCGCGAGATCGACGTCGCCGACCTCGAGCGCGCCGCGCGCATAGGAACCGAAGGCCAAGATCTCGCGCACCCGCTGCAAGTAGCGACCCTCGCCATTCACCACGCGACCGAGGAGACCCTCGATCCGCCTCCTTGCCTCCGTGCGCTTCACTTGGCAGGGCGGACACATGGCCCAGTTGGAGCCTGGATCATCGAAGCGACATCGGTCACCAGGCGAATCGTCACAGGCGCGACGCCTCGCTGCCCTTACAGGCTTCCTCTACCGACCTCTCCTTGCAGCCAAGGGTGGTGAGTTCCGCGAAGCTGACGCCAAGAGGGCGACGTCGAGAGTTACGTCGAGGAGCGCTGAAAATGCCAAGTCCTGCGAACCCGAAGGCCCACAGGACTTGACGGATCGACCTTTGCATCTCGGCCACGCCGCTGTCAAGGGCTGTCGGGACAACGCTCCCCCGCGACCGCGGCGTACAGCGGGACGCACGCCTCGACCTGCGACGGGTCGACGCGGCGCGTCTACGCCGGTGTCGTACGGCTCGCGTCCACCTCGAGCTATTTGGGACGGCCCGGCGGGCGCTCGGTTCCGACGCCCGCGCCGGTGGCGTTTACACTTCGAGCAATGTCGGAGGCGAGAGAGCCGAGTGCGATCACTCGACCGCTGCCGCTCGTCGGCGACGGCAAGCCGATCGCTACGCCGCATATCGTCAGCGAGCCGCGCAACGTCACTGTCAACGTTTTCCGGGCGCTCGCGGATCCGATTCGCCTTGAGCTGTTGGCTCTGATCGCTGCGAACGGGCCAATCTGTGTCTGCCATCTCGAGGAGGCGCTGCGGTACAAGCAACCGCGGATCTCGAAGCACCTTGGCACCCTTCGCCGGGCTGGGCTCGTGCGCTCGCGCCGGGAAGGGACGTGGGTCTATTACGAGGTGAACGACGAAATGCTCGACCTGGCGACGAGCTTCATCGATCAGGTTCAGCGGTCCGCTCGGGCCCCGCACGAGGCGGATTTCTGCGCCGAACCGAAGTAGCTCGCGGCCAGGCCGGTGTCGACTGATGGTCAGCGCGCGCGCGCGCGCTGGGCGAGCCGCTGAAGATCGTTAGGCGTATTCACATTCACTAGCAGCGCCGGGTCGAGCTCGACGGCGGCGACGTCGAGGCGCTCAATCGCCCGCCGAATCGAGCGTTCGCCGGACTCAAGCGCCGGAAGAACCCGCTTGCGGTATGCGCCCGGCAGCGGCCCCGTCTGGGGCACGGCCGCGTCGCGGCACGCGGCTGCCAGCTGGAGCAGGAGCGCGGCGGTTACGAGCGGCGTGTCGACCGGCAGAACGACGCAGAGGTCGGTGGGCGCGGCGCGGAGCCCGGCGGCGAGCCCGACGATCGCGGCACGCTCCGGGGTCCCGTCGTCGAGGATCGAAAAGGGGAGCTCGAGCGCGTCCGCGGTCTTGCCGACGGCCACCCGGTGGACACAGGCTTCGCGCAGCGTGCGCCAGGCGCGCACGCCGAGGGTCTCGCCTTCGTAGACGGCGAGCGCCTTGGGCGAGCCGAAGCGTGTGCTTCCGCCGCCGACGAGCAGGACTCCGGTCAGATCGGCGCGCGGCAGTGGCTAAGCGACCCGCCGGATTGCGTTCGCGAGAGACTCGAGGTCGATCTCTCGCTCGGCTTTGCCGATCAGGTAGCAGAGCAGCGGGGCGTTCCGGCGGTCGCCGCTCTCGTGAGCGGCCACGCGCGCGAGCTCGAGGAGTCTGTCGACCGCCTCCTGGTCGAGGTCGAGCTCGGCGGGCGCGAGCCCGGAGGCCTCGGCGACGGCGTCACGGGCGCGCGCCATCCAGGAATCGAGCGCCGACGGGGACGGAGGCCGCGAGCTCATCTTCCGATCAGCCGCCGATCTGGCTCATCGAGCGGCTTGCCCGGACGAAGCCGGGATCGTTGATCTTGTGCTTGAGCTCCTTGTGCGCGACCGCCCAGCGCAGGAGGGCTTCGAGCTCGGCCTCGGTGGCGCCCTCACGAAGCGGCGTCTTGAGGTTCCACTCGCGACGCGAGAACAGGCAGGTGCGCAGCTGCCCGTCGGCGGTCAGCCGGATGCGGTCGCAGGCCGAGCAGAACGGCTCGGAGACGGGATTGATGAAGCCGAGCTCGCCGACGCCGTCGGCAAAGCGGTAGCGCCGCGCAGTGGAGGAGGGCTTCGCCGGGATCTCGACCAGCGGTCCGATCTCGGCCTCGACGATCGCCTTAATCTCGGCGCCGGTGAGGACGTCCTCCTGGCGCCAGCTCTCGTCGGCGTCGAGCGGCATGAACTCGATGAAGCGGACGACGTACGGCTTGCGCCGTGCCAGCTCGGCGAGCGCCGGCACCTCGAGCTCGGTGAATCCCTTGATCGCGACGCAGTTGATCTTGATCGGGCGGAGCTGCGGGTAGCGCTCCGCCTGCTCGAGCCCGGCGAGCACACGGTCGAGCGCCTCGCGGCGCGTGATCTCGGCGAAGCGGACATGGTTGAGCGAGTCGAGCGAGACGTTGATGCGGCGAAGGCCCGCGTCGACGAGCGGGCCGGCGAGCTTGTTGAGGAGCACGCCGTTTGTCGTCACTGAGAGGTCGTCGACGCCAGGTGTGTGCGCGAGCATCCGCACCAGCTTGGGCAGGTCGCGGCGGACGAGCGGCTCGCCCCCGGTAAGCCGGATCTCGTTCACGCCGAGGGCCGCCATCAGCTCGACCAGCCGCCGGATCTCCTCGAAGCTGAGGATCTCGTCCCGCTTTAACCACTCCAGGCCTTCGGCCGGCATGCAGTAGCGGCAGCGGAAGTTGCACTTGTCGGTGACCGAGACGCGCAGGCTCTTGATCTGTCGTCCCCAGCCGTCGAGGAGGGGCGCCCTCGCCGGCGCGCCTGGCGTCGGCGAGGGCACGAGGAGGGCTTCGGTCACGGCAGCGTGCGGGAGACGAAGTTCTTCGCCTTCGACTGCGGATTGCCGGCGACGCCGCGCGCCTTCACGTGGCCGTAGCGGTCTTTCTCGGAGAGGCCGGGCGTGTTCTCGGCCGTCTGCGGCGGCTTGCTCAGCTTGCGCAGCGCAGCCCGGCTGTTCTTGTAGAAGGCGCCGTTCGACTTCTGCTGCAGCGGCCCGCCGCCGATCAGGTTGTTCGCGTAGTAGGCGGGCACGCCGTTCGGGTTGGGGTCGCTCGGTCCCTGCCAACCGAAGAGCGCCGAGACGAGGCCCGGCTGCACCTCGTCGGTCACGTTCACGACGCCCTGCGTCTTCGAGTACTGGTTCGAGAGCTCGGCCCAGTCGCCGTCCTTCAGCCCCGCCGTGGCGGCGTCCTTGGGGTGCACCATGAACTCCATAAAGGGGACGCTCCGCCCCGGCTGCACCTTCAGCCAGCGGTAGGTGTAGCCGGACTGCCAGATCGTTTGGTAGCGGACGGTGGTGACGAAGAGTGGGTACTGCGCGTTCGGTTTCACTTGCTCGGGCAGGAAGGCGAGCGGGTCGGCCGCCGTCCAGCTGTAGTCGTGCGGGACGAAAACCGCCTTGCCGTCGGGGGTTGCGAACTTGTCCGCGTAGATCCGCTCGGTGCCGATCAGCGTCTTGTCCTTCCGCGTGATCGGCTCCTGGATGCCGTTGGTGCCGAGCGAGGCGAGCTCCTCCGGGCTGACCTTGTCGAGCCCGATCGCCTTCCCCTCCTTGGTCACCCGCATCGCGTTGAAGACGTCTTCCCAGCTTGAGAACTGCCACTCGTTGGCGTCGAGGATCCCGTACTTGGCGGCGATCTTCTTGCCGATGTCGGCGAAGATGAGGTACTCGGGTCTTGCCTCGCCGGGTAGGTCGTAGAAGCGCTGGTTGACGCGCAGGCGCCGTTCAAGGTTCTCGCGCGTATAGGTGTACTCGCCCCAGGCCGCCGAGGGGAGCACGACGTCGGCGACCGCGGTGATGTCGGAGGGGCGGATGTTGATGTCGACCACGAACGGGACCTTCTCGATGAACTGGCGCAGCTGGGTCGACTGCTGCTGCATCCGGATCGGATTGGCGATCCCGACCAAGAGCAGGTCGATCGTGCCCTTCTCGAGCTCTTGCCAGAGGTTGCGGCGCAGGTCGCCGTTCGCCTGCGGATGCGGCCAGTCGAAGTCGTACATGTAGGCGGACTGGTGTCCGCCTTGGCGGCCGAACACCTGCCCCGGTCGGCCGACCGAGCCGATGAGGAGGGCGAGGTTGGCGTAGCTGTTCATCACCGCGGCGTTCTGCGTCCCCGACCAGATCAGGCCCTTCTCGAACAGGATCGAACTCTTGTGTGGCTTGCCGAGCAGGCGCGCCGCTTTGCGCACCTTCGCCGCCGGCACGCCGGTGACGATCTCCGTCTTCTCTGGCCGGTACTTGTCCTTGGTGACGACGGCCTTCAGCTTGTCGAAGCTGGCCTTGTCGACGCGGGCGTCGATGTAGGCCGGGTCGTGCAGGTTCTCGCTCAGGATCACGCTCATCAGCGAGTTGATCAGGACGACGTCGGTGTTCGGCTTCAGTTGCAGGTGGACGCCGCCGAGATCCTCGGCGTTCTGGGCCGAGACGATCTTGCGCGGGTCGATCACGATCTTCTTGCTCGGCTGGGCGAAGACGCGGTTGTAGAAGACGGTTCCGGTCTCGTAGGCGTTGCAGCCGGAGTACTGGACGGTGTCGGCCAGTTCGAAGTCGCGGTAGGAGTAGAGCAGCGTCGAGGCCGAGCCGAAGTTGTCGCCGATCGAGGGGTGCTCGGAGTTCCACTTGGGGCGGTTGTGGATCGCGCGCACGGCGACGCCCTTGTCGGGCCCGAGCTTCGGGTCGTAGAGGCCGCGCGGCCGCGGCGCGAAGAACAGCTTGGTCGAGGTGCAGTTCATCTCGGGGGAGAGGTGGTCGGCCGCCCAGAGGCCGATCGAGGAGGGCCCGCCCTTGTCGAGCGCCGCCTTGATCTTGGTCGCGATCAGGTCGAGCGCCTCGTCCCAGCTCACCTTGCGCAGCGGCCCGCCCTTCTTGTCGCGCACCTGCGGGTAGAGGTGGCGCTCGGTCGGCTTGGTGAGCGGGTGCTCGCGGGTCGTGTAGACGGTGAGCGCGTTCGCGCCCCCGCGCGGCGAATGGTCGCCCTTGTTGACGACGCAGTCCTTGTCGGGGACGACCGCCACGTAACTGTCCTCGCCGTCGACCATCGCCCGCGTCACCATCGCCGGCGAGATCCAGTCGCCGAGCGTCCCCTTCGGGTAGGGCCCGTCGGCGTTTCGGTCCTTCGGCGTGTCGCCCACCGGCCAGGTGTAGATCTTGTAGCCGCAACCGACGTTGCAGTACTGGCAGGCGGAGGTATGGACCTTCGCGCTTGCGGGCGGCACCGGCAACTGGTCTTGGCCGAGAAACTCCGCCATCGCCAGGTCCTGCGTCTCCCGGTCGGCGGCGAGCGCGTCGCCCTCGCGCAGGAAGCTCGGCAGCGACAGCGCGCCTGCGCCGGCGAGCGCGCCCCCGACCACCTGTTTGCGGCTGAGCCGCTGCTCGTGTCCGTTCTCCTCGCTCATGCTTTACCTCCCACACGCTCGCCGGGATGGAGGTTGTCGCGATAGCCGTAGATCAAGCCGTCAACGCCAACCGCGTCGACGGAGCCGTCCTTCACTTCCAAGAGCACGCGCGGGAGCGGCAGCATCGCGACGCCCTGGACGATCGAGCCCAGCCGCTCGGGGTCGTAGCGGCTCTGGTGGCAAGGGCAGACGAACTCGCGAAGCGCGGGTTGGTACTCCACCGGGCAGCCCATGTGCTGGCAGAGCAGGCTGTAGGCCACGAGGCTCTGCTTCGGCCCCACCCCCTCCGGCACTGCGTGGTCGAGGTCGAGCAGGACGCTTGCCTGCCCCTTGAGCGGATAGTCGAAGCTGATCGGCTGATTCGGCTGGACGCTCGACAGCTGCGCGATCGACGCCCGCGGATAGGAAGGGCCGCCTCCGCCCCCCGTTGTCGCGAGGACGACTCCCGCCGCCGTGCCGCCGCCGGCGACCAACACGCCTCCGCCGATCAGGGCCTGCTTGCGCGTCAGCCGGCGTCCACCGCCCGATGGTGCTGCGGAGCTGTCTGCCACCGCTGCCTCCCTTCTCAAACGGACGCTGTAAAGTCTGCGAGCCTACATTCCGCATACGGAATCTTCAACTGCCTTTGCGACCCCGCCTCGGCCCGCCAGATCCCGCCATCGCCGCGACCGACGGCTCGAGCAGAGTGGCCGCGAGGGCGCCCAGAGCACCGATGACAAGCTCACTTCAGCGCGCGCTTGTCGCCGAGGGAATCGGCACCTTCGCGCTCGTCTTCGCCGGCGCCGGCGCGGTGATGGTGGACGCGAAGACGCACGCGCTCGGCCACGTCGGCGTCGCGCTCACCTTCGGACTCGTGATCATGGCGATGATCTACGCGGTCGGACACATCTCGGGCGCGCACTTCAACGCCGCCGTCACCTTCGCCTTCGCCCTCAGCCGCCACTTCCCCTGGCGGCGCGCCGTCGGCTACTGGCTCGCACAGTTCGTCGGCGCGGTTGCCGCCGCCGCGATCCTGCGCGGCTCGCTCGGGAACATCGCCCACGTCGGGGCGACCCTGCCCTCGGGCTCGCAAGGCCAATCGTTCCTTTGGGAGCTCGTGATGAGCTTCTTCCTCATGTTTGTGATCATGGCCGTCGCCACCGATACGCGCGCGGTCGGCGAGGCCGCCGCGATCGCGATCGGCGGCACGATCGGCCTCGACGCCATGTTCGGCGGCCCCATCTCCGGCGCGTCGATGAACCCGATGCGCTCGCTCGGGCCGGCGCTCGTCTCCGGCGACCTGCATGCGCTCTGGCTCTACCTCGTCGCCCCGCCCGCCGGCGCTGCGCTCGGGGCGCTCGCCTACCAGTTCGTCCGCGACGAACCCACGCGTCCGGCTGAGCACCTGGTCGAGCCCGAGCCCGACAGAACGCTCGAGAAGGAGCGCGTGTGAAGCACCGCGCTCCTTCCCAGCACCCGCACAGTGCCGCCGCGGCGGCGTCGACGAGCCGGCGGTGCCCGGTCGCGAAGCGACGGCGTCCGGCGCGCGCGCAGCAGGACGTGTGGCGGCTGTTCCTCAACCTCTCGTTGACCGGCTTCGCGGGTGGTCTTCTCCTCGCGCTCATCGGAGCCTGGCTCGCGGCAGGGCTCACGTTCGCCTTCGGCTTCCTGTCCGCGCTTCTCCCCGGCTGGCTGCTCCGGCGAGCGGGCGCAAGGACGCCGCGTCCAAGTGCGCGCGCACTGGAACTCCGGTTTCGCAAGGAAGGACGCCGATGACACGGATCGCCGTGATCACAGACGTCCACGCGAACCTGTCGGCACTCACCGCGGCCCTCGCGAAGATCGAGCGCCTCGGGGTCGACACCGTCTACTGCGGCGGCGACCTAGTCGGCTACGGCCCGCACCCGAGCGAGGTGTGCGCCGCGATCGAGGCGAGGGCGATCCCGACCATCTACGGCAACTACGACTACGCGATCGCCCGCGACATCCCCGACTGCGGCTGTGCCTACGTCACCCAGCACGACCGAGAGATCGGACAGCTTTCCGTCGACTGGACGCTCGTGCACACCGACCAGCGGGCGAAGGACTTCATGCGGGAGCTGCCCTTCGACCTTCGGTTCGAGCTCGGCGGCAAACGCATTCGCCTCGTGCACGGCTCACCGCGGAAGGTGAACGAGTACCTGTTCGAGGACAAGCCGGCACGCACGTTCGACCGGATCGCAGCGCTCGCCGACTGCGACGTGCTCGTCTTCGGCCACACGCACAAGCCGTGGGTGCACGAATACGGCGGGGTGCTGTTCGTCAATTGCGGCGCGGTCGGCAAACCAAAGGACGGCGACCCGCGCGCCAGCTTCGCCGTGCTCGAGGACAGAAACGGCGGCGTCTCCGTCTCGATCGAACGGGCCGACTACGACGCCCTCACGGTCGCCCGCGAAATGCGAGCCGTCGGCCTGCCCGAAGAACTCGCCGAGAACCTAGTGGCAGCCGCCTGAGAGGAGGAACCGTGAAATACGTCCTGTTCGTCTGCACCCACAACGCTGGCCGTTCGCAGATGGCGCAGGCGTTCTTCGAGCGCCACGCGCCCCCGGACATCCGGGCCGAGTCCGCCGGCCAGGAACCCGCCGAAGCGATCTGGCCCAACGTCGTCGAGGCGATGCGCGAGGTCGAGATCGACATCTCCAAGCGCAGGCCGAAGAAGCTCGACCTCGAGATGCAACTCCACGCCGACTGGGCGATCACGCTCGCCTGCGGCGGCGCCTGCCCGTACGTCCCCACAGTCGTCGAAGACTGGGAGATTCCCGATCCGGCCGGGAAAAGCCTCGAGGAAGTGCGAGGGATCCGCGATCTCCTCGAGGAGCGGGTACGCGATTTCGTCGAACACCGTCTCGACGCGATTCGTGCCGACCACACCGCGCACCAAATCCGCCTCGAGCGCCTCCTCCCCAACCTCGTCGAGGAGTTCGAGGGCATCCGTTCACCCGATGTGACGACCCGAGCCACCGCTACCACGAGGCCTTCGAAGACGTCCGCGACCGGATCGCCGGAGCATGCAGCTACTGCGCCGGCCGCTACGGCGTCACCGAGCAGGTCGAGCAGGCAGGGATCGCCTTGCTCGACGAATACGACGCGGACTGCTGGCCGACGGCTTCCAGGTGGTGACGTTCTGATGCGCGTGCAGCTATTTACGGTTTCCTAGTAGCGATGGACAACGAACGAATCGCATGGGTGAAGACGGCGCAGGGCGCGGGCGAGCTCGCGAACATCCTCGCCTCCCACTCGCTCAACCCCGACGCGCTCGCGGCGCACGTCCGTCTCTACCGAACGATCATGTTCGGCGACTCGCGGCTGACACGGACGGAGCGCGAAGCGATCGCCGTCGCCGTCTCCGCCGTCAACGACTGCCACTACTGAGTCGTCCAGCACGGCGAAGCGCTCACCCGCGAATCAGGTGACGCTTCGCTGGCGGAGGCGGTCGTCTCCGGCAACGTCGAGAAATACGGTCCGCGGCTCGCCGCGCTGCTCGAGTACGCCCGCAAACTGACGCTCGCTCCCGCCGAGATCCTCGAGAAGACCTCGACAGGCTGCGCGCGCACGGCCTCGAGGACCGCGCGATCGTCGACGCGAACCAGATCGTCTCCTACTACAACTACGTCAACCGCGTCGCCGACGGGCTCGGCGTGCAACTCGAGCGCGACTGGCCGCCGGAACAACGCCGTCCGCGCCGATACGGCCGTGCCACCATGCCATTCCCGGTCGTCGCTGCCGACTCGGTTCCGTGGCTCTCGGTCGAGCAGATGCGTGAAGTCGACAGGCTGATGATCGACGAGTTCGCGATCGCGCTCGAGCAGATGATGGAGAACGCCGGCCGAAACTTGGCGCTGCTCGCCCGGCAGCTGCTCGGCGGCAATGCGCGCGGCCGCCGTGTGCTCGTGCTCGCCGGAAGCGGCGGCAACGGCGGCGGCGGTCTCGCGGCCGCCCGCCATCTGCTCGTCGCGGGCGCTGACGTCGGCGTCGTTCTCGCCGCCAGGCCGGAACGACTGGCGCCGGCCACGCGCAGGCAAGACGAGATTCTCGCCCGCCTCGGCGTCCCCACGTCGACAGAGCAGCGTCCCGCCGAGCTGCTCGTCGACGCGCTTCTCGGCTACGGGCAGCAGGGGCGGCCCTCGGGCGAGATCGCGCGCCTGATCAAGGAAGCCACAAGCGCGCCGGTGCTCGCCCTCGACGTTCCGTCGGGCCTCGAGCTCGAAACGGGCCGCCTGCACGAGCCGCACATCCGAGCGGCCGCGACCCTGACGCTGGCGCTACCGAAGGAAGGGCTGCGCGCCGGTGACGCAGCAGACGTCGTCGGAGACCTCTACCTCGGCGACATCTCGGTTCCCCCCGCCGTCTACGAACGTCTCGGCCTGTCGTTCACTTCGCCGTTCGGCCGATCGCCGCTCGTCAACGTGAGAGGTGGCGCGAGCAAACTCGCGCCACCTCGTGCGGGCACAGGCTCTTAGGCGGGAATGTGCCGGAAGCGCTCGCCGCGGCGCATCCGCGTCGGGAGGCCGCCCGCAATCCCCTGCCCGGCAACGGCGTAGACGAGCCCGGCGGTCATTCCGAGTGCAGCGTGCGCGACCCACCACACCCACTGCGGACTCACGAGCGAGTGCGTGAACAGAACCTTGGTCGAATCGCGCAGAGGCAGAATGCCGTAGCGCATCACCACCCACAACAGCAGGCCGTACACGATCCCGGACATGACCGACGCGATCACGCCCGGGCTGCGCATCCGAGCGACAAGGGCGACGAAGATGACCGACGATTGCGCCGAGGGTCACGATGGAGCGGGCGGTCCAACCATTCGCTTCCTGAACGGTCGTCGGCTCCATTTGCACCTCCTGAGTCAGTCGATGGAAGTGAGATGCGCCAATGGTGGGCGCCGATTCAGCCGCGACCGAGCAGCGTGTCGGTGTGGGCCGAGCTCGTCAGTGCGCAAACCGGCACCCGGCGTTTCCTGGACCTCGCGATGAGTCTGGGGGCGCGCTCCCGGCGTCGGCCTGCAGGGCCGCTGGAGTCGAGTGCGGCAGCCACGTCCTGGAGGGCCGCGTCGGTGCACTCCTCGGCGGCGACGTCGTCGTGGGCGAGCGGAGTAGTTGCGCAAACGATGCGAAATGGAGCCTCGCTTCGGGCTCCAGGCTTTGTCCTGGTTCGAGGCGATCCGAGCAGCCGTTGCCACCGTGAGGGGGGGTTGCGCTTATTGCGTTTATCAGCTACGGTGCACGTGCAACCAGGAGGAGCAAATGTCCACCACCGCCGTCCCCGAGCATGTGCTGAGTCCCGATCCGTCCGAGCAGGACGAGCTGGTCGAGCTGCGCGAACAGCTCGCCCGGATCGCCGCCCGGCGCAAGCGGCCGGTGGCGAGGCTGGTCGGCCCGGACGGAAGCGAGGTCGAGATCCCCGCGTCGGCGTTCGCCGCGCTGCAAGCAGTCGTTCGTGACATGGCGCAGGGGCTCACCATCACGCTGATCCCGCACGACAAGGAGCTGACGACCAAGGAGGCGGCCGACATCCTCAACATCTCGCGGCCGTTCCTGGTCAAGCTGCTCGACCGCGGCGAGATCCCCCACCACCGGGTGGGCACGCATCGACGCCTCAACGTCGAGGACGTGCTCGCCTACCGCGAACTCCGCGCCGCCCGCCGGCGCGAGCAGCTGCGCAAGCTGACCGAGCTCTCCGAACAGGTCGAAGGCGGCTACCGTTAACCGCCGGCAAGCGCCGCTAGCCTGGCGCCGCCGTGGCCTTCAGCGCCGTCCTCGACACCAACGTCCTCTACCCCTTCTCGCTCCGCGACACCCTGCTCCGGCTCGCCGAGCTCGAGCTGTACACACCGCTCTGGAGCGCCAGGATCCTCGAGGAGATGAGGCGCAACCTCGCCCAGCACCGCATCACCGCCGAGCAGGCCACCCGGATCGAGGCGGCGATGCGCGCAGCGTTCGAGGAAGCCGAAATCGACACCGCCGAGATCGAGCGCCTCGAGCCGGCGATGACGAACGACCCCAAGGACCGGCACGTCCTCGCCGCCGCCGTCGCCGCCGACTCCGAGCTGATCGTCACCTTCGACCTCGACGACTTCCCGGCCCAAGCATGCGAGCCGCTCGGCGTCGAGGCGACCCACCCCGACGACTTCCTGCTCGACCTCCACGACCTCAACCCCGAGGCCAGGTGTCCCCCGCTTCGCCGACGCCATCCGCGCGCAGCGGTAGCCTGGCTGCCCGATGCGGCGTCAGCCCGAACACACGACGGACGCCCGACACCGTCTCAGGCGACCCGATCCCCATCGTGGCCTGCGAACACCGGCTCCGTTGGGGCTAGGTTCTGGGGACAGGTTCGAGTCTTTCCAGGGAGGCTCAGGGTCGTTCAGGGGAAAGGTGCGACGAGCCCCGCCCCAGACCGCGCAACGCCTCTCGTCCGGCGCAAACTGTGCCGGCCGACCGCTATAGCCTGCGCCGCCGTCCAGACCAAGAGCCGGGCTCCTTCGACGACCGATGAGTTCTGAGCCCCCGGCCGTGAGGGGTTCAAAACCGTGATGCATGCCCAGGAATGACCCGTTTTCCAGGCGGAACCGGAGTTTTGAAATCACTCAGCCTCCGAACTGCTCGTGGGTCAAGCTCCATCCGCAGGTTGCTCGTCTGCCAGACGTTTCTCGTCCTGCCAAACTCACCACCGGCGCTTCCTTGTCCCAACGATCGGCGGCGCGATAGATGCGTGAGTTCGGGTCTACACCCGGTTCCTGGCTTGTTCGCGGTTACGTGGATGCTGTCGCACGGTTTCGGGAGCAGGCGGCGATCGGAGCAGACAGCGCTCGTGAGGTCTACCCGCCGCTGTTCGAGGCCCTGAACTGGGCGCACTCGCTTTGGGACACCTGGTTCCGGCTCGTCGAGCCGCAGGACCGACATCTCGATGGCCTTCGCTACGTGCGCGACCGTTGCCACCACCAGTTGGCATCTGCCATCTACCCCGATGCCGCAGCACCCGGCGGCTGGCGTTGGTATGCCATCGGTCATCTTCCACCCGAGGACGTTGGTCGCGGCCGGGACCGTGAGGGCGCCAGGAACTACAGTGACCTCCTACAACAAAGGCCGGTCCTCGAGACGCTCGAGATTGTGGAGCGACACTTCCGCTCGATCGTCCCCGATCACGAGTAAGCGGAGCGTCTGGAAGGTGTCTGCGGAGAACAGACGCGGCTCGAAGATCCCGTAGGGCTCCGAGTTGCTCAGCAACGCCGTCGAGCAGCTCGCCGCGGTCGCTCAGCGTTCCGTTGACGTCGCGCAGGAACGCGAGTTCGAGGCTCGCGGCCGGCGATCTCGACGTGCAGCGCGTAGGGTTCGCAAAACTCGGTTTTTCCCTGCAAGGCTGACGTTGTCGGTCCTCTGACCGAGTTTTCGCACCCTACGCGCTCTACCGCTCGGCAAAGGGCGGCGCATCAGCCTTTAGCGAGCCCGTCTGTCTGCGCGGCTAGCTCCGCGTCGCGGTCGGTGATCGCCTGCGCCGCTTGCGTCCTCCAGCGCACGACGACCCGGTTCCAGTGGATCGAGATGTCGGGGTGGTGTCCCGCTGTCTCGGCGACCTCGGCCAGCCGGTTGACGAAGTTGATGGCCGCCGAGAAGTCTTTGAAGTGGAACTCGCGCTGCAGCGCCCCCTCGATCTCGGCCCAGCCCTCGGGCACCTCCATGATCTCACCTCCGCATCCGCGTCGGTCCCGCCTCCCAATCGTGGCACGTTCGCCGGAACCGAGGAAGGGAGGTCATCGGTGCGCACTCGCCTGCTCGTGCTCGCCGCGAGCCCGGCGCTCGCCATCGCCGGCACGGCGTCCACGACCGCGACGAAGCTCCTCGGCAGCATTGGTCACGCTTACGATCAGACAAGGCCCAGGTCGACCCCGAAGAGGTGAGGGTGGCGACAGGCGGTGAGAAGACCGACGCGCCCGGGAGCATCACAGCACCCCCACCATGGCGGAGCTAGGCTCAGCCAAGTGGACGTCGTATTCGAGGTCGCCAGCCAGCCGTACCCGCTCGACGAGCGAGCGGCGACGCTTATGGCAGAGAACCTGAGGGTGAAGGCGGCGCACGAGCCTGGCGCCGAAGGAGCCGTAGGAGCCCGGGCCGTCGCCGACGCGATCGAGCTTCGGCTGATCGAGGACACCGCCGACCCGATCACCCTGGGCGGAGACGGGGCCGACGCCGTCTTTTACGCGCTGAACGCCCCGACCGGCGGCGGCGACCGGCCGTGGGCGCTCTACCACGCCGTCAAACGGCTCCACGACGAGCGGGTTCGGCAGAAGAGCTAAGGACAGCCTGCCCGTCGCGTTCGAGCTTCTCGGCAAGCTGCGAGATCGGTGAGCGACTCCCTCGACCTGACCGGCGTCAGCCGCGGCCCGTCAAGCGCGCCGCCCCCGCGCAAGCTGCTGCCGGGGAGAGGAGGCGAGCAGCTCCTCGTACAGGGAGGCGAAGCGACGAGCGATCTCCGCCCAGCCGTAGCGGCGGCTCTCCGTCTGCGCGCGGCGGCCACGCACCCGGCGTTCCTCCTCGCCGGTAGCGGCGCTGACGAGTGCGTCGACGAGCG
>WNGF01010565.1_pt1 | contig 16599 bp, 20 predicted proteins | sample 5400641 | NCBI WGS metagenome assembly WNGF01 (sample SAMN13153371, study PRJNA577476) | soil metagenome | isolation source: 80 cm soil or saprolite under grassland replicate 2 | place: USA:California | collected 2016-06-15
GGGCAGGTGGCGCGGCGCCGGGAAACCCGCGAACACGTCACCCTCTACCTGAAGGCCTTCAACGCCTGGGCCACCGGAGGCCAACTGACCCAGCTTCGGTACACGCCGCGCGAACCCGTGCCACCCATCGTCACCAGCCGCTGACCGGCCCAACCCAGTGCCGTCCGCCAGCGCGTCAGACCCGGGAACGCCTGGCCCTGATGGCGGACCCCGGTGTTGGTGTCGGGTTTGGCGGCGCGCACGGGTGGCCTTGGCGCGGCTCGCGGCTGCGGCGAGGCGGACGCCGCGCAGCGGGCGGTGAACTACTGCGGTGAGCCCGTCCCGACGAAGGTCAGCCGGCTACCGGCCATCAAGGCCGTGCGTAGCCGCTCGTTGTGGCCGAAGTGCTCGATTCCCTCACCGGCTGTCACCGCGATCAGTCCAATGCCTGCCGCGCTGCCCTCGCCGACGAGACGTTCCGCGACGGTGCGGATCCGTCGGTCGCTGAGCAACTGCTCGCTGTCGTCGATGGTCACCAGTACCGCCGGGCGTTCGAAGGTCGGGTCTTGGTAGCCGCCGGCTTCCAGTCTGGTGGTGATCAGCCTGTCGAGCATGCGGAACAGGTGGGACGCCTGCGTCGCTCCTTCGGAGGCGTAGGGGGACGCTGTCTGCCAGGTCGATCGCTGCCGAGAGTCCCAAGACTGCGCTGTTGGCATGATCACGCATCGGCGCGAGTGCAGGGCGTTGATGAGCATGCAGGTGAGTGCGGTTGTCCGCCCGCTGCCCGGTGGTCCGGTGACGAGGCCGTGTCGGGGCCCGACGCCGGGTTGGTGCAGGCGCCAGGTTGTGGTGGAGCCGAAGGGGCCGGCGCCTATCTGGATGCGTCCGCTCATCGCTCGTAGGTTGGGCCGGGAAACGGCACATGATCGGGGATGGGTGTGATCGGAGCGGTCTTGTCTGTCGCCGTTCGGGGGCCTGCGCTGCTTCGCTGTCGCTGTGTGCGCGCTTGCCACTGCTGGACGACGTAGAGCTGGCGGTGGAGGTAGACGGCGTCCGGGGCCCCGTCTCGGATCTGGATGTCGTTCAATGTTTCAGGGTGGTCCGGGCCGTACGCCTGCGTGTCGATCGCGATTGCTTCCTCAAAGGCGCGCGCCGCGTGTTCTTGTTCGTCGAGGAACATGCGGACTTGGCCGAGGTGGACAAGAGCGACGGCGAGCTCAGTTCGGTCGGCTTCTGGGCCGTATCGGAGGATGGCCGCTGCCGCCTGCAGGTCGGTGCGCGCGTCTTCCCAGTGTCCGCGTTCGAGGTTGAGCCGGCCCAGCACGGCCAAGAATCTGCCGTACTCGCGGCTTGTGACCCCGAAGGTCGTACGCGCTACGTCTTCGGCCTCAGTGAGGAGCTTGATGGCCTGCGGCAGGTCTTTGGCGTCGATGGCGGCATCCGCACAGCTTCTGAGTGCCTCCGCGAGATGCCAGCTCACCCGCTTGCCACCGGATTTGCGGCTGTACTGAAGTATTTCCCGCTCGTGTTGGAGCGTCGCGGCTCCATCGCCGCGGTCTCGCGCGAGGACCGCGGCGGCGCTGTGGAGGTCGGCCCGTAGCCGCTTAGCAACGTCGTCGGTGTCCAGGGCATCCAGTGCTGCGGTATTGACGGCGACTGCCTCGTCGGTGCGGTTGAGGAGCCGAAGTAGCTGGGACCGGATGTGCGCGAGCGCCGCGCTGGCGTTGCGGTCGTAGGACTCCTGGTCGCGGATGAACGGGGCCAGCTTGTCCAGGACATGTTGAGCGAGGTCTCGTCGCCGCGCGTCGTCGGCGATGGCACCGAGGTCGATCAAGGCCAGGAGGTTGACGCTGCGGGCGTCGTCGGCGTCTTTCCAGTCCTCCTCGGCCCGGTCACAGATCGCGCGTAGCTGGGCGATCGCCTCGTCGGTGCGGCCGGCCCGGTGCAGCAATGCCGCGACGGATCTGCCCTGGGTAACGATCGGCCCGCGGGGAAGGAGGCCATCGTCGACTTGAGCAGCGATCATGTCGCGAACGCATAGGGCGAACCCGATCGCACGGTCGATCTTGTCCAGCGGTGGCACGTCGCTACGCGTGACCAGGTGGCGGCACAGCACCGTGCTGGAGGCGATCACGCCAGGCCCGTGAAGGCCGTAGTCAAGCGCGACGAGAACCAGTGCGGCGACGTGGTCGATGTCGCGGTCGAGCGCTGCGTTGATCTGCCCGGCGTCCTCAAGCGCCAGCGGTTCGGCGAACAGGCCTAGCCCGATCTCGACCCATGGGGTGGGGTCGGGTTCCAGTTGCCTGAGCACCGTGGCGACCGGCGGGTGATGGCGGAGCGTGTGCGGGCGTAGGCACTGGAGATGTGCTTCTGGTTGGATCGCCTCGGCGTGGGTGAAAGGATCGGCCAGGTGGCGAGGACGATGCTGGTTACGGGTCCGAGCGGTGGTATCGGCGCGGCCGTGGTACGGGTTGCGGCCGATCGCGGCTACCGTGTGATGGCTCTTGGCCGCGACGCAGCGCGACTCGATCAGGTGTGCGTCGGTGTACCGGGAACCAGCCCGGTGCTGCTTGATCTGCGACGCCCGACCGGCCTACCCGAGCCGCTGGCCAGCCTCGATCGCCTGGACGCCGTGGTGCACTGCGCCGCGGCCACCGACGTGGCCAGCGTCGAAGAGACCTCGTATTCGATGTGGTTGGAGACCTTGACCGTCAACGTTGCGGCCGCCGCCGAACTCACCCGCGCGTTGTTGCCCGCGCTGCGCAAAGCGGTTGGCCACGTCGTGTTCATCAACGCCGCGCCAGGTCTGCATGCTGTGCCTCGGTGGTCGGCCTACACGGCGAGCAAGGCCGCGCTGCGTGAGCTGGCCGATTCCCTACGGGCGGAGGAAGCCCGCCACGGGCTGCGGGTGAGCACGATCTACCCAGGCGGTACGGCGACCGAGGGGTTGCGGAAGGTCCGAGCGCAGTTCGGCAGGCAGTACCACGCGGCCGACTGCATCCAGCCGGCGACGCTCGCATCAGTCGTGCTGACCGTCCTGGACATGCGCGACGATGCGTACCTGCCTGAAGTGTCAGTACTCCCCACGCCTCACCAGTGACACCTGACCCCTCGACGGTGAGCCAGCCGCCGTGCGGTCGGATCACACGAGCGCTCATCGGCATGTCCGGGCGCACCTTTGCCCGCAGGCCCGGTTGCACACCGTGGCGCCCGCTCTGCGGCTCCGCACTCCTGATCAAGGCCCGCGAGGCAGCCGGAAGCGTACTGGTGCCTATCTGGACACCACGTAGGACGTGGTACTGGCCCATGAGGTTGCCGGCGTTGCCAGCCCTCCTGGCCGTGTTGCGGCAACGGGCCGCATCGTCCACGGTGAGCGCCGCGCCGCGCTGTCGGGGGCGAGTCGTCGTCGAACAGCAGTCCTTGAGCATCCACCGCGCTACGCTGGGTCGGCTGTCGAGGGGCATGGGGTGGATGCGGGTTCTAACGTAGAAGAGGCGGAGCTTGAGCAGGTTCCGCTTGCTCGGGTGTTTGGCGCTCGCCAGCGCGACGCACTTCCCACGCCGATGGTGCAGGAGACGGAGTTACCGTTGCGCGCCGTGGTCGCCGTCCCCAGCCGCGCCATCAGCATGCTTTTCGGCCTGGGTGGCTGCTCGTACGGGAACCGGCGGCGCAGCCTCGCCACCTTGTACGCGCCACGCGGCAGGCAAGCCGGGCACGGGCACGGGCGCCGATCGTGAGCAGCCGGAGGTACCGCCAACCGACTCCCTGCGGGACGTCACAGACCCGCCGCACCTCGGCCGCGGTGATCGCGCGGGGCACAAACACCTCGTAGCCGCGCGGATCGTCGAGCTCGCTCACCACCGACCGCCTGCGCGGCGGTGACCTCGCGCGGCGGGGCACCGTAGCGCGCGACGGTCACCGGCTCCTCGTCAGGCAGCCGCAGATGCACCGCGACCAGCACGCCCGAGTGCCAGCGCCGCAGCTCACGCACCCACTGATAGGTGAGCATGAACGAGGGCAGCACCGGCATGCAGTACACACCCCGTTCACCGGCCCGGCCGCGGCTGCCCGCAGCGATTCCCGAGCGCTCGATTCGTCGAGCCGCCCGCGCCTGTGTGATGTGCACGAACTGGGCCATCACTGGGCACAGTAGCCGACCGGCGGGTAGTGATGCTCACGAATTTCGGCCGCACCGGACTACGGATCCGCTGGACCCAACACGCGTCTGTCGCAAGTGGCGCATCCGTTCATCGGCAGATCCGGTCTTGTCGAACCGGCCGGGAACGCTCAACTGAGCAGGTACCGCTTCGCGATCGCCCCGGCCGCTCGGCGCGGGAGGACGCCGGCGCCGAGGAGGTCCTCGAGGGTCATCGAGCCGAACGTCGTCGGGTCGGCGAGCAGAGCGCGGTACCGGGTACAGGCCTCGACGATGTCGGAGTTCCCGGCCGGATGCACGACGACGTAGCGGCCCCAGGTCCAGGTGCCGCTCGGGTGTTGCAGCATCGACAGCATCAGCAGGTGCTCCAGCCACGTGACGGCCAGTTCCGAGCGTCCCTTGACCGAGTCGGTCGCACCCCGCCGGAAGACCCGGGACCGCCGGGCGACCTCCAGGTACCGCGCGAGGTTCTCCGGCTTCGGAGTCTCGTGCTTCAGTCGCTCGTGGTAATTGACGTCGACGGCGACGACTCCTAGCCTACCGCCGCCCGAGTCGAGGACGAACCCCGCGTCGAAGGTGCGGAGGCTGTTGAGGTACGCCGGATCCAGCCGGCCCGGCGAGTGCAGGAAGCGAACGTCCGAAACGACACCCGGGGCGTCCGGCCACCAGGCGTGGACGGCCCGGTCGGCGCCCGGCAGGTCGGCGGCGAGGTCGCCGAACAGGTTGACCGCCAACGCCGGCGACCACAGCAGGTCGGCCCAGAACCGCTGGCGGTCGAACGTCTGGTGGGGCTCCACAGTGGACGATCGGGCCCGTGCCGAGGCGAACGCGGCCGGGGTGAGGAAGTTCGCGCCGGTCTCCTGCGCGTACGCCAGTGGGAGACGGCTGCCGACCGGGCGGGCGTCGGCGCGGGGCCGCGGCACGATCGGTTGCGACCCGATCGGGTGCCCCTGTGCCTCGCGCCACCGCGCCTGCTGGTACCGCAGCCGCTGGCGGAACTCGGTCATCGCCGGTCGCCCGGGCACCTGGTCGTCCGCTTCCCAGCAATGCGCCGCATCGAGCTCGCGTCTCGTCACGACCTGGCCCACCGCGCCATCCTAGGCGGCAGGGACCGCGCGCTGGGCGGCAGGGGCCGCACGCCCGGTCGTCGGGCAGATCATGCCGGCCTCGCGCGGTCCCCGCCGAGGCGACCCGATGCCTCGGCGTGGCCGAAGACCACCGTCGTCAACAACTGCGCCCGGCTTGTCGCCCTCGGCGCCACTGCCTGCCGGTTAGGGGTTCCTGACGCGGACGGCTATCGAGCCGGTTGTTGGACCGTGACGGTCCTGCTTCACTTGCAATCGTGTCGTCGATCATTTCGAGCCCTACCGTCGTGACCTCGTCCGCGGAGATGACTCTAAATTGGCTAACTGCAGGGCTGGTCGCAGTAACCTTCTTCCTTGCGGTTGGGACATTCCTACTCGCGTGCCGCCAGGGCCAAACCGTGAAGCTCCAGGGCCGCGAGCTCAGTATGATCGAGGACGAGGTTCAGCTGACCCGTGAACAACTCCAACTGAACCGCGAGCAACTGGACCTCAACGTGAAGCAGATCGAGGTCACCCGCGACCAACTGCGGCCCCATCTCGAACTCAGCGATCCGAGGTGGCCGCAACCCGGCTCGTTCCCCACGGCCAGGGTCGAGTACGTGTCGGGCTCTGACCGGAGTTCCGCAGTTCGTAGGCACATTGGCGACTGCTGGCGGACGTGATGCCTGGTCACGGGCTTGGGGGGTGGCCGGGAAGCCGATTTCTTGTAGGCACACGACTCGCGGCGTGTCGCTAGATGTAGCAACGGGTTGTGTGGTTCGGTGTAGGTGTGTACCTGAGGGAAGCCAAGCGACGCAACCGCGACGGCTCGACGGTGGCGTACCTGCAGCTGGCGCACAACGAACGCCACCCGGTGACCGGTGCACCAACCGCGAAGGTGATCCACAGCCTCGGCCGGGCCGACACCGTGGACCGGGCCGCGTTAGCGCGACTGGTGGCCTCGATCTCACGGTTCCTGGACCCGGCGCAGGCGGTGACTGCGGCGGCCGGGGCCGAAGTCGAGGTGCTCGACTCGCGGCGGCTGGGCGGAGCGTGGGTACTTGACCAGCTCTGGCAACGACTGGAGATCGGCGCCGCGATCCGCCGGGTCGCCGCCGCCCGTCGCATCGACGGCCCGTTCGCCGAGCGGGTGATCTTCGCGTTGGTGGCTCAGCGGGCGTTGGAGCCGGGCAGCAAACTGGCCGCCACCCAGTGGGTGGCGCAGCAGGTGTTCATCGAACACCTCGCGGGGTTCAGTGATGATGCGGCGTACCGGGCCATGGACTTCCTCCTCGACGCCCTCGATGAGATCGCCGCCGAGGTGTTCGCCTCGGTGGCGCATCTGCTCAACCTCGACTGCGACATCGTCTTCGTCGACACCACCTCCACCCACTGGCAGGTCGACGTCCCCGACGAGCTGGCCGACGCGTTACGGGAGGACACCGCCGACGACGAGACCGCCAGCCCGCCCGAATCAGCCACCCGGATGTTCGGGCACTCCAAGGACCATCGGGACGACCTGCCCCAAGTGGTGATCGCGATGGCGGTCACCCGCGACGGGGTGCCAATCCGCTGCTGGACCTTCCCCGGCAACGAGAGCGACACGGCGATCATCCGTCGAGTCAAGGACGACCTGGCCGGGTGGAACCTGCGCCGGCTGGTATGGGTCGCCGATCGCGGGTTCGCCTCGGCGGCGAACCGGGCCTACCTGACCCGCGGCGGCGGGCACTACATCCACGCCGAGAAGCTGCGCCACACCAACACCGAGGCCGCCACGGCGCTCGCGCGGCCGGGCCGCTACCGCGTCGTGGCCAACAACCTCCGGGTCAAGGAGGTCCACGTCGCCCCGGGCGGTGAGGGCGACGGCGACGAGGGTGTGCGGGCGGTGCGGTTTGTGGTCTGCCACAACCCCGAAGCCGCCGACCGCGATGCCCAGATGCGGGCCAACCTGATCGCCCACCTGGAACAGCTCATCGACGGCTCCGACACCTGCAGCGCCCGCAAGCGCGACGAACTCGTAGGAACGTTGAGGACCAAGCCCGGCCTGCGCCGCTACCTGCGCCGCACCCCCACCGGGCTGCTGCGCATCGACCACGCCGCCGCCAAACGGGAGACCCACCTGGACGGCAAGTGGCTACTGCGCACCAGCGACCTCACCCTGACCCCCGACGACCTGGCCGCGGCCTACAAACAACTCGTCGCCGTCGAACGCGGCTGGCGCGACCTGAAGTCCAGCCTCGGCCTACGCCCGGTCCACCACCGCCGCGAAGACCGCATCCGCGGCCACATCCAACTGTGCTGGCTGGCCCTGCTCCTCATCCGCGTCGTGGAGAACACCACCGCCGACACCTGGCGCAACACCCGTCACGAACTGGACCGCATGCACCTGGTCACCCTGACCACCCCTCACGGCAGCCTCGCCCAGCGATCCCTGGCCACGCCCGGCCAGCGCAGCATCCTGGCCGCACTCGACCTGCCCGAACCACCCCGCTTCTTCGACTTCACCCCCACCACCGACAACTGACCCACCACACCCCCATGGCAGAGGCCCGTAGTAACACGACCTCCACCGCCAGCACCGCCATATGCCCTGGTCAAACCCCAATTCGCGCTAACCCTGTGCCCACGATCTGCGGAACTCCGGTCTGAAGCCGCCTCAGCCTCGATCCACGGGTGAATAGTGGTCGCGTCGGCGTGCCGGATGTAGAAGATGCCCTGTCGGGTGGCCGGAGGGGGTCTCACCCTCCGGCTCCCACAGATCCCGGCGTAAACCTCTCGGTTTACCGGGCTCCTGTCACCCTGGTCACCAGGCGGTCGTGAGCGAGGTTACCCATGCCCAGTGCGCGAACAGACCCCGCCGCCTCGCGACGGTCCTCTTCCAGTACTGGAGAGCCTTCTTCTTGCTCCGCAACCGCTTGAGCTTGCGACGGAGGAACCGCATCAGGTAGGAGTTGATGCGCTGCAGCAGCGGGTGCAGCTCGGAGCGGTAGAACGCTCCGTAGTACTGCATCCAACCTCGCACGATCGGGTTGATCCAGCGTGCCAGGTCGTCAAGCGTCAGGGTCGTCTTGTAGTGCAGCTTCCACGATCGCACCGCCGCGTTCATCTTCATCTGGGCCGCGTCGCTGCGCGCTGGCAGGAACCCACTGAAGGTCTGACCCCGCCGATTGCGTGCCTCTCGTTGCCGAAACGTGAAGCCCAGGAACGTAAACGATGTGTGCTCATACGAGCCTCGCCGGTTGCTGTCCTGGCAATAGACGATCCGGGTCTTGTCCGGATGCAGCCGCAGACCCACCTGCTGCATGCGCTCAGCGATCGCGTCCCGCACCTGGACGGCGCGGGCCTGGCTGCGGCAGTGCACCACCGCGTCGGCCACGTAGCGGGCGAACTCGACGTCCGGAAACGTCCTCACCAGCCACGCATCCAGCGCGTAGTGCAGAAACAGGTTCGCCAGCGCCGGTGACACTACGCCCCCAACACAATGGATAACTCGCCGAATGGTCACCCTCCGTATCGGTGGCGGCGGCTTCGCGGTTGCCGTTGCTGGTGCGGTGCTGGACCGGGATGCGGTGGCGGACGGTGATGTTGTCGGGGCCGATGAGGATGTCTTTGACGACCAGGCGCAGGACGCGTTGACGGTCGTCGATGGTGGCGGTGTTGGCCCGGTGGTGCAGGGTGGTGAGGAAGGTTTCGACGTCGGTGGCCAGGGTGAGGTAGTGCTCGCGGTCGGCGTGTTGGGCGTCCAGGGCGGCAATCTGGTTGCGGAGGTTGGCTTCCCGCGCGCGGAGGTCGGGCATGCGTTGGCGTAGCTCGTCGATGGTGATCAGTTGTTCCGAGAACGCTTCGATCATGCGGGTGATCGCGGTGGTGGCCTTGGCCAGGGCCAGATCCAGGTTGTTGCGCTGACGTCTGTTGGGGTCGGCGCTGCGGGCGGCGTGCAGGCGTTTGTCGATCTCGGCGCGGATCAGGTGTGGGTCGGCGGGCAGGCCGGTGATGTGCTCCCAGACGACCTGGTCCAGGTAGTCGGCGCGGACCGGCTTGTTGGCGCAGACCCGGCCGCCTTCGTAGCGGTAGTCGTCGGAGCCGAGGCACCGGTAGTAGTAGATCTTCTTGTTGGTGGTACGGGTTGAGGTGCGGTAGTAGCCGTACCCGCAGCGCTCGCAGGCGGCCAGGCCCTGTAGCAGCGAGGGCACTCTGCTGTTGCGGGAGGCGAAGCGCTTGTTGTCGGCCAATCGCAGCGCGACCCGTTCGAAGGTGTCGGTGTCGACGATGGCGGGCACAGGGATGTGCACCCAATCTTCTCGTGGCCGGTCAATGACCTTGGTCGCTCGCGGCGTCTGCCGGCCTTGCAGCCGGGCTCGGCGGTTTGAGGTTCCCCCGATAGCGTGGAGGCCAGACCTAAGGGTGCCGCGCGCTCGGGCCCGGCAGCGTCGCGACGGCATGGTCACCCCGCAGGTGATGATCAGCGCCCGTCCCGCCGAGGCCACCGACCGGGCCGTCCCCGGCCACTGGGAGGGAGACCTCATCATCGGACTGGACAGGTCCGCGATCGGCACGCTCGTTGAGCGGACGACCCGCTTCACGATGCTGTTGCACCTGCCCCGGATGCAAGGCTACGGCGTCGAGTCACGCGTGAAGAACGGCCCAGCGCTGGCCGGCCGCGGCGCTGAGGCCGTCCGCGATGCGATCGCCGCGACAGTCACCACCTTGCCCGACCAGCTGCGTCGGACGCTGACCTGGGACCGCGGGAAGGAACTTGCCCAGCACGCCAGACTGACGATCGACACCGGTGTTCAGGTCTACTTCGCCGACCCGCACAGCCCATGGCAACGCGGCACCAACGAGAACACCAACGGACTGCTACGTCAGTACTTCCCCAAGGGCACCGATCTGGCTCGCTGGGACCGCGACGACCTCGACGCCGTGGCCGCCATACTCAACAGCCGGCCGCGCAAGACACTCGGCTGGAAGACACCAGCCGAAGAACTCAACGAACTGCTACTCTCCCTTCAAACCAACGGTGTTGCAACCACCAGTTGAATACGGGGAGTACACCGCCGAGGCGTACGAGCAGGCCTGCCGGCGGCTCGGGGTCCTGCAGTCGATGGGCCGAGTCGGTTCGGCTCTGGACAACGCCGCCGCCGAGGCTTTCAACTCGACCATCAAAGTGGAGTACATCCACCGGGGGGGATTGACAGTTGAGCCCCGGCGATTCGTTGATGGCCATGGTCTTGCCGAGCACCGCGTGTCCCGAGTAGGCCGGGTTGCGCAGCATCCCCCAGATCACCGACCGGTCCCAGCGGGTCTTGCCGGTGCGGGTTGCCACTCCCTGGTCGGACAGCCAGCGCGCCAGCTCGGCGATCGAAGCGCCCTGGTCGGCGTAGCGGCGAAACAGCTCCGCGACCAACGCCGCCTCGTGCGTCACGATCTGGTAGCCGGCCCCAGCGTGGTCGCTCTTGCGCACGTACCGGTAGCCGAACGGGGCACCCGACAGCACGTTGACCGATCCGCTACGGGCCCGGTGGGCCTTGCCGCGGCGATAGCGCTCCAGGATCTGCGCCTTCTCGTATTCGGCGAACATGCCCTGAAACTGCACCAGCAGCTGGTCTTCCGGGCTATCCCCGCGCGGGCCGTTGACGAGCTCGACCCGGGTTCCGGCCCGGGCGAACTCCTCGATCAGCAGCGCCTGGTAGGCGAACTTGCGGGCCAGCCGATCCGGCGAGTAGCACAACACCACATCTACCCCAACGCCGGCCACCAGGTCGCGCAAGCGTTCCAGCGCCGGGCGGACCAGGGTCGCCCCGGAGTGCCCCTCATCCTCGAAGACCCACTCCTCAGGCACCTGCAACCCCAACGCCTGTGCGTGGGCGCGAAGCGCCGCGGTCTGTGAGCCGATCGTCTCGTCCTTGCGCTGCCGGGCCGAGGACACCCGTGCGTAGATCGCTGCACTGCTCATGCACCACTCCTTCCTGACCGGCCCGCACCGCGCGGGACGGCTGTCGAGGCACGAGAATGCCGTAGGCCACCCTCGTCGTGCGTCGGCTCCCGCGTAGACGCGAGGCGGCCGGGCTGCTCGTCGGGGTCGCCGGCGTGGTGGCGATCACCTCGCCCTCGCTCGCCACCACCCGCGCGACCGCGATCGGAGCCGGCCTCGCGCTGCTGGCGACCCTGCTCTACGGGGTCGCGTTCAACCTTGCCGCGCCCCTGCAGGCGCGCCACGGCGCGCTCCCGGTCGTCTAGCGGGCGGAGCTGGTTGCTCTCCTCCTCATCGCACCCATCGGGTTGGCGAGCCTGCCGGGCTCCGACTTTGCATGGTCGAGCCTGCTCGCCGCGGCCGCTCTGGGTTGCTTCGGCACGGGTTCGGCTTCGCCGGCTTCGTCGCGCTCGTCGGACGGGTCGGATCGACACGGGCGTCGGTGACGACGTACGTCCTGCCGATCGTCGCGGTCGTCCTCGGCGCGCTGGTACGTGATGTGGCGATCACCGTCGTGTCGCTGGCCGGGATGGGACTCGTCGCGACCGGTGCGTACCTGGTGAGTCGTCGCACCGATCGCCGCAGCCAAGATCAGATCTTAGCCGGCGGGCGGCGAAGCCGATGCTGCCGTGGTGCCAAGTTGGTTGGATGACACCGAAAACGACCCAATTGGAGCACGTCATGGGAGAGCCTGAACGTCTTCGCCAATGACTGGGACGAGGTACACGACCAGCCCGGGTTCGCTACGAAGAGGCTGCGACTTGGTCGCCGTCTCGGCAGCGAACTGCTCGGCGCGAGCGTCTATGCGCTGCCGCCGGGCCAGCGCAGCTTTCCACTGCATTTCCACCATGCCAACGAGGAGCTGCTGCTCGGCGTCGCCGGCACGGTCACTGTTCGCACCGCGGCCGGGCCTTGCGAACTCGGCGCTGGTGATGCGCTGGTCTTTCCCCGTGGCCCCCGCGGCGTCCACCAGGTGATCAACCGGTCGCCCACCGCAGCCCGGGTTCTCGTCATCTCGACGATGCGCGCACCGGACGTCGCCGAGTACCCCGACAGCGGCAAGATCGGCGTCTTCGCCCAGCCGCCCGGATCCGGACGACCCGACGAGCTGAAGCGTTTCCTGCACAGCGACGCCACGGCGGACTACTTCGAGGGCGAGCCGACCGGGCGATGAGCGTGGCAACGATGGCGCCGTGCCCCAACCGCGGACCGAGCCGGTACGCGCTCAGGCCAGCGCGAGGGCGTCCGGAGCGGGCACGAAGCACCGAGGCTTCCCTGCCACGAGGTAGGCGAACCGCATGCTCACGCTGGTCCGCACCGCGGGTGAGGCGCGTTCAATCGCGGGCTCGACCCTGCATGCGGGGACCTCTTCCTGCCGCGACGGCACCGCCAAGGAGCGGAAGTGATGACATGACAAGCCACGACCGGATCATCGAGGCACGTGCGGTAGCTAAGGCGTTCGGCGACGTGAGCGCGCTCGGCGGTGTCGACCTGGACGTCGAGGACGGTACGGTCGTTGGGCTGCTCGGGCCCAACGGCGCGGGCAAGACCACGCTGGTGCGGATCCTTGCCACCCTGCTGCCACCCGACGGCGGCAGCGTCCGGATCGGTGGACACGACGTGGTCGCCGAGCCCGAGGCGGTGCGCGCCCTGATCGGGCTGGCCGGCCAGTCGGCCGCCGTCGACGGCCTGCTGACCGGCCGGGAGAACGTCGAGATGATCGGGCGGCTGTACGGCCTGGACCGCCGCCAGGCCCGCCAGCGGGCCGGCGCGGTGCTCGACACGCTCGGTCTCGCGGACGCCGCCGACCGGCTCGTGCGCGGCTACTCCGGCGGCATGCGGCGCCGGCTCGACCTCGGCGCCAGCCTGGTCGGCCGGCCGCGGGTGCTCATTCTCGACGAGCCGACCACCGGCCTGGACCCGCGCACCCGCATCGACCTGTGGGCGCTGGTGGAAAGCTTCGTGCGTGAAGGGACCGCGGTCCTGCTGACCACGCAGTACCTCGAGGAGGCCGATCGGCTGGCCGATCGGATCGTCGTGGTCGACAGGGGCCGGGTGATCGCCGACGGCACCGCCGACGCGTTGAAGAGCCGCTGCGGCACCGGCGTGATCGACCTGCGCCTGCGTAGGCCAGACCAGGCCGAGCCGGCCCGGCAGGCGCTGGCGCCGCTCGGCGCAGACTCTCCGCACTGGGACCCCGACAACCAGCGAATCACGGTACGGTCGGCGGACGGCGCGGCGATGCTGCGTGAGGCGCTGCGCCGCCTCGACGCGGCCGGGGTCGACCTCGAGGACATCGCGGTTCGCCGTCCCACGCTCGACGACGTCTTCCTCGCCCTGACCGGCCGCGCCGCCCCCAGCACCCCACCCGATGCCGGACCGCAACGCCGGCCACACCGCGGACGGGCCGCGCCATGAACACCAGCCCGCCCAGCCCGCGCGGCAGGCAGCCGCACACCAACCCGCTCACCCGCACCTTTCGGGACAGCTACGTGATGGCCGTCCGCAACCTCCGCCGGATGATCCGCACCCCGCAACTGGTCGCGTTCCAGGCGGTGCAGCCGGTCACGTTCACGCTGCTGCTGCTGTACGTCTTCGGCGGCGCGATCCACACACCCGGCCTGCGCTACGTCGACTACCTCCTCCCCGGGATTCTGGTGCAGGCCACGCTGTTCGGCGGCGGCACGACAACCGTCGGGATCGCCCAGGACCTCAGCGAGGGCATGGTCGACCGCTTCCGCTCGCTGCCGATGACCCGGCCGGCTGTGCTGACCGGCCGGACGATCGCCGACGCGCTCAAGAACACCGTCGTCATCGGGCTGCTGCTGGCCGTCGGCACGGCGGTCGGGTTCCGCTTCCACGGCCCACCCCTGGCCGACGTCGCCGCGCTCGCCCTCGTGCTCGCCTTCGCCTACGCCTTCTCCTGGGTCTTCGCCGCGATCGCCCTGCTCGTCCGCGACCCCGAAACCGCGCAGGTCGCCGGCTTCCTGCCCATCTTCCCGCTGGTCTTCGCCTCCTCCGCGTTCGTCCCGACCGCGAGCATGCCCCACTGGCTGCAGCCGTTCGCCGAGCACCAGCCGATCTCGGTGACGGTCAACGCCACGCGGGCCCTCACCCAGGCAGGGCACACCGGAACGCTGGCCCTCACCTCGCTCGCCTGGACGTTGGGAATCCTCCTGGTCGCCGCGCCACTCGCCACCAGCCGCTACCGCCGACTCCGGTAGGCGCGGTTGCGTTGCCTCGCCCACACCTCGTCCGGTTCGATCACATCACCCCTCGAAGTCGGCCACCTCGAGCAAGCCCCGGGCCCTCAACGGCCGGCGCTTCGAGCGCCGAGCTTCGTGCTCGTGTCGACCGGCCCCGACCGGATGGGCGAGACCGGCACCGGCGAACTGCGCCTTCGCCAGCACGAAGGGTGCCTCCTCCGGTCTTGACGTGGTACCGACACGACCCGTGGGTCGGGAGGTGATCGAGAGTTGAACGTTCTCTCCGACGAGCAAGTGCGCGCCGAAACTCACACCGGCGGTGGCCGTGGCGGCCGCTCGAACGGCGCTGGTCGACTCCTACCGGGGTTTGCTTGCGTCGCCGCCACGGCTGTACGTGCAGCTCGGGGAAGCCGCCCTGGTGTTCACAGCAGGCGGCTACCCAACCAGGTCGATCGGATTCCGCGTCTACGGCACGTGGCCCGGGGACTCAGATCAGGCAGTTCTTGTCTGGGACTCCGCCGGTCGCCTGAGCGGCTGCATCGTGGGGAGCGAGCTCGGCGCGCGCCGAACCGGAGCGCTTGGCGCGGCAGCCGTCGATGCGCCCGCGCGGCCGGAGGCCTCGGTTGTGGGAGTCATCGGTAGCGGACGGCAGGCGTGGACGCAGCTGTGGGCTCTGACCGGGGTACGTCGTCCCAGCGAAGTGCGCGTGTTCAGTCCCAACGCAGCGCACAGGCAAGCGTTTGCCGAGCGCGCACGCACCGAACTCGGGCTGAACGCGATCGCGCTCACCGGTCCCCGCGATGTCGTTCGAGGCGCGGACATCGTGGTGCTCGCCACCCGCTCGGAGCACCCCGTCGTCGACGCGGCATGGGTCGAGGCCGGAACGCACATCAACACCGTGGGCCCCAAGACGCTTTCGGCACACGAGGCCCCGACCGAACTGGTCGCCGCGGCAAGGATGGTCGTCAGCGACTCGCCAACCCAAGCGAACGCCTACGGTGAGCCGTTCTTCACCGACCGCGACCTGATCCACCTGGGCGCCGTCCTCAGCGGCGACGTGCCGGGGCGGCAAAGCGACACAGACATCACGGTCTACTGCTCGACCGGCCTTGCGGGATCCGAGGTACTCCTCGCGCAGGCGCTGCTTGAGCGACCCCAACCAGCCGAGCCCAGCGATCTATGCGACCTGGTGCATAGGTCGACTTGGACACGCTCGGGTAGCAGGTCGGCACGCGGAGCTCAACGCGGGGATGGAATCGTCGATCGCGGAAAGACGGGCCTCACCGGTCGGCTGCGCATCGTAGGGTGTCGTAGCAGTGATTGCCGGAAGCGGCCGGCCGCGGAACCGTCGACGAACCCGAGACCACGGGCAACGGCTCGGCCGGGCGGCATGGCCGAGCCGCACCAAGCCCCGCGGGCAGGTGCGAGGCAATCATCGGCTGCAACACGATCACCGGCAGCGCCTCGTTCGGGTCGAGGATGCGGCCGGGGGGCGTAGACGCCACGGGCATCGCGCACCGCGGCCACCGCGACCGCGTCGTCACCGCGGGCCACCGCGATGACGGCTCGGGCGCGCAGCAGGAGCGCGCGCAGTCCCGGCGTAGGCGCGAGTTCGAGGGTGATGCGGACAGGGTGCTGCCACAGGTCGGTGTCGGTGGCCAGCAGTGCGATGAGTGGTGTACCGGGGACTTCGGCTGGAAGCCCAAGCTGGACAACTCCCGCATAGTCGTGGCCAGATTCATCCACCGTGCCGATCCGGCTGGCCCTGCGGTCGGCGCTGTCGGCTCAGCTTCCGCTCTTGGTGGATTGTGCCCGGCGGGGGTGGCTGGGTGCGCAGGTCGCTAAGCCTTGCGCGGATGTCGTCGCGCTCGGTTTGGCTCAAGAAGGTGACCAGCGACCGTGACCGACTCCGCGAGCAGGTGCGTTCCGGCGCGCCGCGCCCGCGGCGCTCGCTGGCGACGGCGAGCACTCCGCCGTCGACGAGACGACGTGCCGGTACAGGCTGCCGGCCGGCGTGTCGGGACGCTCGCTCCGTAGCCGGGTCGTGGTGGGCGCGCGGTCTCGACGGGCTTGCACGATCGCTAGTGTGGTGTCTCGCAAATAATGTTGCACATTGGTAGCCTGTGGTTCATGGGTCGTGCCGCTGACGCGTTGGAAGTATCCGACGGGCAACGCGAGGTGCTGGACGCGCTGGCCCGGTCGCAGACGTTGCCGTTTCGG
>WNGF01005269.1_pt1 | contig 16598 bp, 19 predicted proteins | sample 5400641 | NCBI WGS metagenome assembly WNGF01 (sample SAMN13153371, study PRJNA577476) | soil metagenome | isolation source: 80 cm soil or saprolite under grassland replicate 2 | place: USA:California | collected 2016-06-15
CGCCCTCGCAACGGTGCTCGCGCAGCCCGGCGCCAAGCTCCTTCCGATCGGCGGCCGCGGCGCGGTGGCCGTCGCGCCGAACGGCGACGCCGCGCTCGCGCTCGGGGTTCCGCCTGCGCCTGCCGGCAAGACGTACGAGGCCTGGGTGATCCGGGGCGGCAAGGCGACCCGGGCCGGGATCTTCCGGGGCGGTGACGGCACGACCGTGGTCGCGATCGACCGGCGTGTGCCCAGCGGCTCCGTGATCGCCGTCACCCTGGAGCGCGCCGGCGGCGTCGACGAGCCCACGCAGAAACCTCTTGCTTCGACGGAGGCAGTGTCGTGACGGCCCTCTTGACGAGCCCGCCACCTGCGGTGGGACGCGACCTGGCGCATCTCTCCGACGAGGCGCTGCTCTCGCTCGTTGCGAGCTCCGACGACCAGGCTCTGGCCGAGCTGTACGACCGCTTCGGCGGCGTCGCCTACGGCCTCGCCATGCGGGTCCTGCGCGACGAGGCGCTGGCCCAGGATGCCGTCCAGGAGGCGTTCCTCGGGATCTGGCGCTCGGCCGAACGTTTCCTCGCCGAGCGCGCGAAGGCGGGCACGTGGATCCTTACACTCGTCCACCGGCGTGCTGTCGACATCGTGCGCCGCGAGGACCGCCGCCGCGGCGAGCCGCTCGAGAGCGCCCCCGAGCCCGAGGCGCCGGGAACGACCGAGGACGAAGCGGCACTCGGCTTCCAGCGGCGCGTCGTCCAGGAAGCGCTGCGGCGCCTGCCGCCCGAGCAGCGCGAGGCACTGGAGCTCGGCTACTACGGCGGGCTCACGCAGAGCGAGCTGGCGGAACGGCTCGGTCAGCCGCTCGGCACGATCAAGAGCCGCATGTTCACGGGCCTCTCGCGCTTACGAGACCTGCTCGCCCAGGCCGGGCTCGAAGAATCGCTCCGTTAGCATCCGCAAGCGCATGGCCGCGGTCACCGAGAGCCTGAAGGGGCGCCATTTCACCCGGGTCGCCGACTGGAGCGGCGAGGAGCTCGTCTCCGCGCTCGACCTCGCGGACGATCTCAAGGAACGGCAGGCCCGACGCGAGGAGCACCACCTCCTCCCCGGCCGCACCCTCGGGATGATCTTCCAGAAACCTTCCACGCGGACGCGTGTTTCCTTCGAGGTCGGGATCTACCAGCTCGGCGGCAGCGGTCTCTACCTGGCCGCTTCCGACCTCCAGCTCGGCCGCGGCGAGACGCTGCGCGACACCGCCACCGTGCTGTCGCGCTACCTCGACGGGCTGATGATCCGCACCTTCGCCCAGGACGACGTCGAGGAGCTGGCGCGGCACGCAGCGATTCCCGTGATCAACGGCCTGACAGACAGCGCCCATCCGTGCCAGGCGCTGGCCGACGTGATGACGATCCGCGAGCGGCTCGGCCGACTCGAGGGGGTGCGCGTCGCCTATCTGGGAGACGGCAACAACGTCTGCGCCTCGCTGATGGTCGCCGCCGCAAAGCTCGGGATGGAGTTCGTCGCGGCCACGCCCGAGGGCTACGAGCCAGACTCCGGAGTGGTCGAGATTGCGCGCGAGGCGGGCGGCATCGTCGAGCTGACGCACGACCCGCGGGCCGCGGCCGAGGGCGCCGATGTCCTCTACACCGACGTCTGGACGAGCATGGGGCAGGAGAACGAAAGGGAGCGCCGGTTGCGCGACCTCGCCGGCTTCGGCATCGATGAGGCGCTCGTCGGGCTCGCGGCCGAACGCGCGATCGTGCTCCACTGCCTGCCCGCGCACTACGGCGAGGAGATCACCGAGGACGTGCTCTACGGTGCACAGTCGGCGGTCTGGGACCAGGCCGAGAACCGACTGCACGCGCAGAAGGCCTTGCTGGCGCTCGTGATCTCGTAGCCTCCGGGCCGAGTGCTCCCGCTCAAGGACAACGTTCCGACGCGGACGTTCCCGGTCGTCACCGTCGGCCTGATCGCCGTGAATGTAGCCGTCTGGATCTGGGAGTACGAGACCGGCGTCAACCGCGAGGTCCTGCGCTACGGCTATTACCCGTGCACGCTCGAAGGCCCCTGCCTCCTACCGGCAGCGGCCGTCCAGCACCTGCCCTGGTACGAGGGCGTCTTCACGTCGATGTTCATGCACGGCAGTTGGCTCCACATCGCTGGCAACATGCTCTTCCTCTGGATCTTCGGCAACAACGTCGAAGACTCGTTCGGCCGGCTGCGGTTCCTGCTCTGGTACCTCGCCGCCGGGGTCGCGGCCGCCGCGGTCCAGACCGCGGTGACGCTCGGCTTCGCAGGTCCGGCCGGGGCCAGCATCCCGAACATCGGCGCCTCTGGAGCGATCGCAGGCGTGCTCGGGGCCTACTTCGTCCTGCTGCCGGCCGCCAGCGTGCTGACGGCGTTCATCATCGTCTTCCTGGTCTTCCTGCGGGAGATTCCGGCGATGCTCTTCCTAGGGCTCTGGTTTGCCTTCCAGCTCTGGGAGGGTGGCTTTTCGGTGGTTCAGCCGCAGGCGGGTGGCGGCGTGGCCTTCTTCGCGCACGTCGGCGGCTTCGTCTTCGGGGTGGCAACCGCACGCTTGATGGCGAGACGACGGCCCCTGCCACCGGCATGGTGACCTTCGAGGAACACGTCCAGCGAGCCCTCGACGAGGTTCCAGAGGAGCTCGCGCGGCGACTGCGCAACGTTGCGGTGGTGATCGAGGACGAGAACCCTCAGGAGCCCGATCTCTACGGCCTCTTCGACCAGGCCGAGTTCCTGCCGGCGAAGGTGACGATCTACCGGCTGCCGCTCGAAGCAGACTTCCCCGATCCTGCGCGGCTCGAGCACGAGATCCGCGTGACGGTACTGCACGAGCTCGCGCACTACTTCGGGATCGACGAGGAACGCCTCGCGGAGCTCGGTTACGAGTGAGCTCGGCGGCGCTCACGTGGCTTGCGGTTGCGGCCGCAGCGGTCGGGGCCGGAGTCATCCTGTTCTTCCTGTTCGGCCCACGGGAGTAGGAATGTGGAGGCGGGTCAATTCGTTTTGAAAGGCATGAGAACACTCGATGAAATCCGAGCCGAGATCGACCGCGCCACCGAGCGGCGAGGCGAGCTCTGGCATTCACTCTCGCAGGGTCACGACGCCGCGCTCGCGGCCGAGCTCCACGAGCTCGAGGAGCGCATCGCAACGCTCTGGGACGAGCACCGCACGCTCCGCGCATACGCGCGCTTCGGCGATCGCGACGAAATCATCAAGCGGGCCCGCCACGAAGAGCGGCTCGCCCGGGCTGCCTGAACTCTCCCCCGAGAGGGTCGACGGCGCTCGGCCGCCGACCCTCTCGGTTCCCTTTGTCTTACGGAGTCGGGAGTGACAGCGCCCAGGCGCTTCGCCCGTGCGTAGCCGCGTAGAGCACCTGGCCCGACTGCGACAGCGTCAGCCCGTAGACGGCGACCGACGGCAGGTTCGCACCCGCGCTCTCCCAGTGGCTCGCGCCGCTCGGCAGGCGTAGCACCCCGAAGTTCGTCGCGGCGTAGAGGTACGCCCGTCGGACCGAACTCGGCGATCCCGGTGACCGGCACGCCTGTCGCTCGCCTACACTTGCGGGGCCCGGGGCGTTAGCTCAGCTGGGAGAGCGCCGGCTTTGCAAGCCGGAGGTCACCGGTTCGATCCCGGTACGCTCCATTTTTCGCTCATTGCGCAAACCTCTGGCGCGACGAGCCGGAAGGTCAGCAGGATCTCAGCGGGGTTGTTGACGCACAGCTCCTGGATGAGGCTTCGCGTTGAACCCACGCCAGGGTGTTCGGATCGATGCACGGCCGTCTTTCCCGAATCGCGAATCGATCGACCCGTCGGCCCGACGGTGACGAGCCGGAGGCGCCGGCCGTGAACCGGCACCTCCTCATCCCGTCAGTCGTCGAGTTCCCGCGTGTAGTAGCCGAGGACCGTCGTCCAGCCGGTGTCGTAGCTCTCGCGCGTCTCCGCCGCCTGCGCCCCACAGACCTCCCAGCCGCGGTGCTCGAGGTGCACGCGCGTTCCGTCGCCCTCGGGCGCGAACCGCACCTCGAGCTCCGTCGCCTGCGCCGCTTTGCCGCCCGGGTGCCAGGTCATCACGAAGCGTTGCGGCGGCTCCCAGGCGAGGACGCGTCCCCAGTCCGCCTCGCCTCCGTCGCGTTGCACCTCGTAGATCCGCCCGCCCTGTCGCTGCTCGAACACGACCCGCTCGACCTCTTCTTCTCCGACCGAGTGCGAGTGCGTTGGCCACCAGGTTCCGATCTCCTCGGTGAAGAGGCGGAAAGCCTGCTCGACGCCGCACCCGACGTCCACGGTCTTTCGCACCGGCTCGATTGTTGCCTGCGTACTCATCGTCTGCTCCTCTCTGCCGCCGCCTTGAAGGCGGCGAGCGCGTCCGTCCAGAACCGGTCGAGGTAGGCGCGGAGCTCGTCGAGCCCCCCCGGGTCCAGCGAGTAGATCCGGCGCGTCCCCTCCCGCCGCTCGGTCACGAGCCCCGCCTGCCTGAGGACGCGCAAGTGCTGCGAGACCGCCGGCCGGGAGACCGGCAGACGGGCAGCGATCTCGCCGACCGCCTGCGGCCCGGCGCGCAGCCGCTCCAGGATCTCCCGCCGGGTCGGGTCACCCAGCGCGTCCATGCCCGATTCGTAACTCATGGCTTACCGTAAGTATACACTTACCAATTGCTTCGTCAAGCCTCGCGCGGGCTACTTGGAGCAGCGCTCCCACGAGCTCCGGCCTGCCGCCCTGGCAAGCCAGACAAGGACGTCAGACCACGCTAATCGGGATGCCAGCGACCACCGCCGCGTGGTTTGCGCAATGTCCGGTTCCGCCCATATGGAGACGCGTCGTGAGCAGGTCTCGCGCGCGGGCGGGATCGGCCAGGAAGAGTCGAGCACCCGGCAATACCGCTCGTCGGCCACCGTATCGCGGCAGAGCTCAAGCGCGTGCGCGACCCTGCGCCGGCCGGGTCGCGCGGATCTCGGCGAGCTGGTCACGCAGACGCGGCCGGGCCGTCTGCGGCGGTGGCGTCAAGAAGTCCGGCACATAGCCCCGGTTCGGCAGCACGGCGAGCAACGGCGTCAGGTTGAGCCGGTCGACGCGCTCGTAGACAAGCCGGTGCCAGGGGCTCGTGATAAGAGCGCGCACGTTCGTCGGCAAACGTCTGCACCGCCGCCTGCGTCTCCCAGATGGGCGAGCAGGCAAAACGCACCGCCAGCAGATCGTCGCGGGTGCGCAGCGAAAACAGCGTCATCGCTGCGGAAGACACGCCCTGACGCGAATCAATTGCGACGGGCCGTCAGCGGCGCATTAATGCATGTCATGCCGGGCGCAAGCGAGCAAACGCGACGGGTGAAGATTCTCAACGCCAATTGGGTCGCCGGGCCCGATCGGGATGATGGCCGGTTCGAGATCATGGTCGTGACCGAGAACGACCAGCAGCACACCATGGCCCCCAGCCCCGCAGCGATGACCGCCCTCATCGCTCTGACACAGGCAGACACCGTCCTGGCGTGGGATCCTGCAGACCGCGCGCTGATTGCCGCCAACGTCATAGGCAGGATGCCTTGGACCGAGTGCCTAGCGCCCGCCAACTCGCCCCCAACGTGAGTTTCTTAAGACTTCGAAGAAGCCCTTGGGGCCTAGCAGTCTCCGCCCTGTGCGCATGATGAACGGGCAGACGTGCGCACTTACTCGGGACGAGTCTTACGCTCTCCACGAGCTGACCGCTGGCCGGAAGGACAGCTGAGTTCCCGGCTCGGCGCGTGTAACTAGGAGTCAGCGACTCTCAGGAGGATCTCGCCCGTTTGCGCCACATGCCGCCGCTTGCGGCGCAGGACATCGGGCGCCTTGAGTTCAGCAAGCCGCTGGCGGTCGGCCTGCACCTGACACACAGCCCGGCAAGGCGCGCGCCGTTATACCTCCGCGGGGCGGCGCAGTCGCCCGCCCGTGGAGGGTTCCTGAATCACGGCCGGCTTCATCGGACATCGCTGACCACCTTCTCCCCGCCAAACGAAAAAGCCGTCGTCGCGGCGGACGAGGAGCAGATGAGATTCTACCCTTGCCCGAAGACGAGAGACGAAGCGTCCTCCTGGATCAGCCGGAATCTCGCCCTGTACAAGGAGTACGGGTTCGGATTTTGGTTGATCGAGTCCCTCCCGACTTCAAGCTTGATTGGCTAGTGCGGGATCAGGCCCTTGGCCCTCGACGAGAGCAGTTCCGAACGAGAGATCGGGTGGCACATCGAGAAGACGTTTTGGAACGAGGGAATCGCCACGGAGGCTGCGGTGGCGGTTCGGGACCTGGCGTTCAGACGCTTTGGGTTGTCGCGGCTGGTGGCGATCATCCATCCCGATCACATCGCCTCTCGCCGTGTTGCCGAGAACATCGGGATGCACGCCGAGAAGACCACCATCGTCGACGACTACCCCTCCGTGATCTACGCGATTGGACGTCCGGCAGCGCAAGCACCCTGACCGCAACCTTGCGGCGTCCACCCGTCCATACGGCTCCGCCGGGCCCGACCGGGAAGGCGCAAGGGCAGAGGTGCCCACTTAACCTGGAGCAGTCTCACAAGCTGTTCTGGCGTCCACCCCTCGCCCGAGGTCCGAAGGCTCTGGCCGTCATGACGAGATGTAGTCTCGCCGCGTGCGTGTGGTCATACTCGGAAGCGGCGGCGGCGCACCGTCGCGCGCGCGAGAGACAGCCTGTGTCCTCATACGCGATCGGGACCGAGCGCTGGTGCTCGACATTGGCACAGGCGCACGCCGATTCCTGACAGACCCTCGCCTGCTCGAAGGCGTTGACGAGCTTCACGTCGTGCTCACGCACTTCCACTTCGACCACGTCTGCGGACTGCCCTATCTCGACATGCTCCCCGTTGGCTCCGCGGTCTGGGCACCAGGTGCATGGCTCTACAACGCAGACAGCGCGGCGATCCTCGAGCCCCTGCGCCGGCCCCCGATCGCGCCCAACGACGTCACCGTCAGCTGTCCCGTCAACGAGCTGCGCGCGGGCACGCAGCTGATCGGTGGATTCGAGGTACGCGCAAGCCCGCAGCCACGACACTGGGAGCCGAGCGCGGGCATCCGAGTCGCCGACCACATCGCCCTTATCACTGACACTCCCTACGAGGCCTCGAGCGCGCGGCTTGCTGAAGGCGTCACTCACCTCCTCCACGAGGCATGGTCTTCGTCTCGGGACTCGATCTACCCGGATCGGGACGCAACTGCCGCCGATGCCGCGCGCGTCGCTCGAGAGGCAGGCGCGACCGACCTCACCCTGATCCATCTCAATCGCAGACTCGACGATCTCTCGCTCCTCCTGGACGACGCAAGGCCGATATTCGGGCGAGTCGCGCTCGGCGAAGACGAGATGGTGATTCCTGATTAGCCGCCTTGACGACAGCCAGTCCTAACTCCGCACCAGCAGACGTGCGCACTTACTCTGGACCTATATGAGAGGGGCCGTGATCGCCGGGCTCCGGCGGCGGGGACCGCGACGGTGTTGTGCGAGGTTGGCGGCCCATCCCTATCTCGGCGCGCGTTGCGGCGCGGGAGGTCTGATTGGGGCTGCGGCGGCTCATTCCAGTCCGGGACAGGCGGCTGAGCGCTGTCGGTCGAAAGTGGGAGCGCGCCGCAGGCTTGTCCTTTCCGGTGGGGCCTTGGATCTCGCACGGGGTCACGGTTTCGGGTTGACGTTCAGGCGGCTTGCGCCTCGAGTTCACGCAGGACGTGGTAGGCGCGGCGGCCGATCTTGCGCGCGACAGTGAGCGTGGCGCGTTTGCCGCCGACCCGCTGCGTCGCCTGCGCATGCAGGACGCGGTCGGGGCTGTTCACGCGCTGGGCGTGCTGGGCCGCTTCGGCGCCAACTTCACACGTTCCGACCACACTACGACCCCCGCTTCCGACGCCGCAAGGGGAGCGGCCTTGAAGAGTGACCGCCTAATCGGAAGTTGGTGCTGAGAGCCCGCCGGCTCGAGGGTGGCCATCGCCAAGCGCTCGGCATCTCTCGTTCAACTTTCAACGATGCGGGCGATCTCGCCTGCGAGCTCGAGCGTCGCCGCTGCACTGGCCAGATCACTGTCGGCAGTCGTATCTCCGCGGATCACGTCGTGAAAGTGCGCGAGCCCCGCTCCGTACCCAAGCGTCTGCCCGGAGAAGGTCGCTGGGCTCGGCACCGTGTAGTTCGGGCGCCAGACAAGCTCGGGTCCGTCGGGCGGGCGGTAGACGCACGTATCGACATTGTCGACGAGCACGGAGTGCCCCAGCCCGAAGATCTCCACCGCCTCGTTGTGTTGTTCCCAGCTGGCCGTCGTATTCGCCCGGATCGAGACAAGCGCGCCGGAACTCGACCGACCGGCGACGACGAGAGCGAACTCCCGGCCGACCTCGATTACCCGAGCCTCGAGCCCCGAGATCTCGCCCAGGAAGTAGCGGGCCAGATCGAAGTGATGAACGGGGTTCTCGAAGAGCCAGTCGCGCAGACTGAAACGCTGATGAAAGGGCCCCATCGCCCAGGTGAACGAGCCGAGGGTCGGTTGGCCAAAGTCCCTTTCGGCGATCAGAGACTTGGCCTTGCGGAATGCAGTGCCGAAGCGCTTCTGATAGCCGACTACAACCTCGACGCCTGCCTCGGTTGCTTGGGCAGCGAGCGCGGAGGCCTCTTCGGCAGAGTTCGCGCCCGGTTTCTCGACGAAGGCCGGTAGTCCCCGCTCGATAGCGAGGCGGATGTACTGGACGAACGCCTCGGGTGGGACCACCACGACGAGCGCGTCGAGCTCGATCTCATCCAGCATTCGCTCGGCGTTGTCGAACGCGCGGTTGACCCCGAACCTCTGGGCAGCGGCGGTTGCGTGGTCGATGTCGCGGGAGCAGACCGCCTGGAGAACGAGCCCGGCCGCCGGGAGCTCGGGCCAGATTGCGGTCGTGGAGTGGCTGCCGCAACCGATCGCGCCCACCCGCAAAGGCTTCTCATCGAGCCGGCCGTGAGGCGCCTGCCACGAGTGACTCACGCCTCCGCGGTCCCTTCGAGCCAGGCCACCTGGTCTGGGTCGAGGTCGATCCGCTCGGCCGCGACCGCCTGGTCGAGGTGCTCGGGCGAGCGGGTCCCGATCACGGGCCGAATACCTTCGTGGGCGAGGACGTACGCGATCGCGATCGTCGCAGGCGTCTCGCCCAGCTGCTCGGCCAGTTCAACGGAGCGCTCGAGCCGGCGCTGGTTCTGTGGCGTTCCCCAGCTCCGCCGGATCGCCGGGTCGAGGCTTTCGCGACCGCTGAGAAAGCCGCCGGCGAGGCTTGCCCAAGCGAGGACCGTCACCCCCGATCCCACAAGCTCGCCGGCCGTGCCAGCGTCCACCGCGAGGCAGTCCGGCCAGGGCGACGCCCCCATCTGGGCGAGGGAGAAGTGGTTGCTGAAGACCGTCAGCCGATCGTCGACGGAAAGCTCCTCGCTGAGCGCCACGAAGCGATCGGTGGTCCAGTTCGAGACGCCGACATCGCTGACGGCGCCGCGCTCCAGCTCCCGCCCCAGCGCCTCGGCCCACGCGCCGACCGAGACCGCCGGATCGTCGCGGTGGAGCACGAACACGTCGAGTCGGTCGGCGCCCAGGTTCGCCATCGCCCGGTCGACCTCGTCCGAGACGCTCGCTGGATCGCAATAGGGCGGATGACAGCCCTTCACGAACAGCGCCACGTCCTCGCGGCCGGATCCAGCGCGCAACCAGCCACCGACGGCCCGTTCCGATGCACCGTCGCCATAGACGTTCGCGAGGTCGATCGCCCGACCGCCGGCGTCGTAGAACTGGTCGAGCAGGCGCGTCGTCAGCTCGTCGTCCGCAAGGTCGGCGGACCCCAACACGACGCGCAAAGGCTCGCTCATTCGCCGTACGCGATGGTCGTGAAGAGCGTGTAGGCGCCCGCGGAAGTGTCCAGCCGCGAGTGCTGCAGCACGACGGGAACGTCGCACTCGATTGCGTACGCGTACGGAACGCCGCGCGGGAGCTCGGTTCCCGACAGTGCGTTCGGGTCGTCTAGGCGTACGTGGAGGGTGCGCTGGGCGCCGAGGGCGACCTCGATCGGCCCGATCGGATCGCGCTCTTCGAAGAAGAACGTGAAGCGCACGCGCGCGTCGGTGTTGCCGACGTTGAGGAGGCACGCCGCCTCGTGACTCGGCACCCCGTGCGACGACTCCTCCGGCAAGAACGCGTCCGGCACGAACCAGTGGTGTCTACCGCCTTGCATGCACGCTCCGTTGTGGAGAGAGCGGCGGCCACTGATGGCCGCCGCTCTCGCTCCAGGTCTAGAAGTGGTACTTGTCGATGTTCTTTGGCGTGAAGACGAGCGGCGGGCCAAGCACGACCACCGGCTTGTTTCCGTCGCTCTTCACGACCTTGAACTTGCCGAGCCGACCGGCCGTGAACGTCTGGCCGAGCTTCCCGGTTAGCTTCCCCGAGGCGACGTAGTGCGCCACGTAGGTCGCCAGGTATCCCAGGTTTTTCTCGTTCCAGAGGCCGAACTTCTTCGCGCAGCCCTTCTTCACGTACTTGCGCATGTCGTTCGGCAGCCCAAGGCCCGTCAGGGCGATCTTCTTGCACTTGCCCTGCTGCGAGAGCTGTTGAGCGGCAGCCTGGATCCCGACCGTGGTCGGGGAGATGATCCCCTTGAGCTTCGGATAGGCCTGCAACAGCGACTGCGTCTGCTTCGCCGAGTCGGTCGGGTTGTCGTTCCCGTACGCGATCTTGACGAGCTTCATGTTCTTGTAGGCCTTCTTCTTCAGCTCCTGCTTCATGAACTTGATCCAGGTGTTCTGGTTCCCCGAGGTCGGCGTGGCCGAGAGAATCGCGAACTGGCCTTTGAAGCCGATCTGCGAGGCGAGCCACTTGACCTGGTAGGCGCCGATGCCCTTATTCGTTGTGGGAGCGACGAAAATCGTTCGGGAATCCGGCGTTGTGTCACCGTCGTACGAAACGACCTTGACTCCCTTCTGGGCCGCCCGCTTGAGCGCGGGGGCGACCGCGGCGGGATCAGGCGTCGAGATGACGATGGCGTTGTAGCCCTGCTGCGCGGCCGAATCGATGAACGGGACCTGCTTCGGACCGGAGACGTCCGTGGGGCCGTTGTAGGTGACCTTGTCTCCGAGCTTCTTCGCGGCCTCCTTCGCGCCAAGGCCGTTCTGGGTGAAGACGGGAATCGTGGTTGTCTTCGGGATGAAGAAGATCTTGTAGCTGGCCTGCTTGACAGCCGGGCCTGAGCTCTTCGTCGTTCCCGCGGTCGCCGCCAGTCCAACCGCGAGCGCAGCGGCCAGGACAACGACGACAGCCAGGCCGAAGAGGCCGAGTTTCCTGCTACGCATTACCTACCTTCCTTTCAGTTCCACGTTGCTGGACATGACTGCCTCTGATGGGTCGGATCCGATCACCTCCTTTCGGCGCAATCGAGGCCGCCTGAGCCGCAGCCCGCCTGTTTGCGCGCCACGGACGAGATTTCCGATCAGAATCGCGGTGAGGAGCAAGACCCCGATGACGATGTCCTGGGTGTAGCCGGCGACGTTCGCGAGCTGCATCCCGTTGCGGATCTCGGCGACAAGAACGAAGGCCAGGAATACGCCGAACATCGAGCCGGCTCCTCCGAAGATGTCGACGCCGCCCAGGACGACGGCCGTGACGACGTCGAGCAGGGACCCGGTCCCCGCGTCCGCGCGCGCGGAGCCGAAGTAGCCGGTGTAGACGATCCCGGCGACGCCCGCCATCAGCCCCGAGAGGGCAAACACGGTGACGCGAGCGCGTGCGACCGGGACGCCCGAGAAGCGGGCGGCCTCGCGGTTCGAGCCGATCGTGAACAGGTAGCGGCCGAACCGCGTCGCATGCAGGAGCAGGCCCAGTGTGAGGGCCGCGCCAAGGATGACGAGCAGCGCGACCGGGAGCTGGTTCCCGGCGATGTAGCCGCCACCGATCTTGGTGAAGCCGGTCGGAAAGCTCGCCACCTCGCCGCCCCCGAGGACGACGAAGGCGAGGCCCTGGTAGGCAGCCAGCGTCCCAAGCGTGATTGCGAGCGACGGGAGGTTCAGGATCCCGACGAGGACGCCGTTCGCGAGCCCGAGCACGGTGGCGATGCCGAGGCCCGCTGCAGCCGCGACCCAGACGTTGACGCCTGCGTCGAAGATCCTCGCGAAGCAGACGACGGAGACGGCGAGCGTCGAGATCAGCGAGATGTCGATCTCGCCGGCGATGACGACAAAGGTCAGGCCGAACGCGATCAAACCGATGAAGGCGTACGGCGTGAGCAGATCGAGCAGGTTCACGCGCCTGAGAAAGAAGGGCGAGCGATGGGCGCTCCACACGCCGACGGCGAGAATCGCGACAAGCAGCAGGGTCTCCCAACGCAAGAGGACGCGCAGCGCCAGCTGCTTGAGACCGCTCACGGGCGTGCCTCCGAATGGCGCGCGGCCGAATGGCGCGCGGCGAGGGCGTCCGCGCGGCGACGGCGAAGAGCGCTCTGGAGTCGCTGCGTGACGAGCGCGTCGATGGTGACGGCGACCACGATCGCCAGGCCGTTGAAGAAGAGCCGCCAGAACTCGGAGATCCGAAGCAGGGTGAAGCCGTTCTCGATCGTCGCGACGAGTACCGCGCCGAGAGCGACGCCGAGGATGCTTCCGGCTCCGCCGAACACGTTCACTCCACCGATCACTGCAGCGGTGATCACGTCGAGCTCGAAGTTCTTGGCCACGACCGCGTCCACAGTCGGGAAGCGGGCCGCGAACATGAACCCGCCGAGTCCGGCAAGCGCCCCTGAGATCGCGAATGCAGTGATGACCCGGCGCACTGAGGGAATGCCGGCGAACCGGGCGGCTTCGGGGTTCGAGCCGATCGCGTAGAAGTCGCGTCCCCAGGGCGCCCAGCGCAAGACAGCCGCCCCGGCGAGCGCGATCCCTACGGCGATCCAAGCCAACGTCGGCAGGCCCAGAGGCTTCGACGAGGCAAGGTTCAGGAACGAGTCGGGCAGCTGGTAAGCAGTGATGTTCTTCCCGCCCGTGATCCGAACGTCGATCCCCCGGTAGATCCCGAGCGTCGCGAGGGTCGCGATGATCGCGGGGATCCTCCCAACGGCCACCAGCAGCCCGTTGATGAGCCCGAGCCCGAGGCCGATCGCGACGGCGATCAGCGCCACGACAACGAGCGGAAAGTCGCCGTGGTGAACGAATGTGGCGGCCGATAGGTACGCGCTCAGCCCGACGATCGACCCGACGCTGAGGTCGATGTTCCGTGTAAGGATGACCATCGTCTCGCCGACGGCCACCACGAGGACGATCGCCACGTTCTGGGCGATGCCCTGCCAGTTGCTGACTGTGAGGAAGTTCGACGCGCGTGCTGCGAAGAAGATGATCGTTACGGCCAAGCCGACCACGAGGCCGACCTCACGAAGGCGGAAAACCGCGGCCGAGATCTCGCTGGCGCTCGTCCGGCCGCGGAAGATCATGCGGCCTCCGTGACGCCGGCTGCCGCCTGGATCACGCGTTCCTGGGTTGCCTCCGCACGGGAAAGCTCTGAGACCAGCCGACCTTCCCGCATGACGAGAATGCGGTCGCTCATCCCGAGCACCTCGAGCAGCTCGGACGAGATCAACACGATGGTCAGTCCCTGCGCGGCGAGCCCGGAGATGGTCCGGTGAACGTCGGCCTTCGTGCCCACGTCCACCCCGTGCGTTGGCTCGTCGAGAATCAGGATGCGCGGATTCGCTGCGAGCCACTTCGACAGGACGACCTTCTGCTGGTTGCCGCCGGAGAGGCTGCGGACGATCTGGGCGACGGAGGTCGCGCGGATCCGAAGCTCCTCCATGAAGCGGCGCGCCAGCGAGCGCTCGCGTCGCGGCCGCAGCACACCCCCGGGCGTCAGCGCCGGCAGGATGGCCATCGAGGTGTTCTGAGCGATCGACATCGGTTGGACGAGGCCCTGGTTCAGCCGGTCTTCCGGCAGATACGCAAGGCCGCGGCGCAGGGCGGCGCGCGGAGAGCGTGGCCGGAAGCGTTTCCCTTCGATCTCGAGGGCGCCCGAATCCAGCTTGTCGATCCCGAAGATCGCACGGGCGACCTCGGTACGGCCGGCGCCGACAAAGCCGGCCAGGCCGACGATCTCTCCGCGCCGAAGCTCGAACGACACATCGGAGAACACGCCTCTGCGCGAGAGGGCCCGGGCCTTGAACACGACCTCGCCGATCCCCGCCTCCTCCTTGGGGAAGAGCGCGTCGAGCGATCGGCCGACCATCAGCCGGATGATCTCGTCATGCGGAAGCTCCGCCGCGGGCCTGGTCGCGACGTGGCCGCCGTCGCGCAGAACGGTCACGGTGTCCGCGAGGGCGGTCACCTCCTCGAGCCGATGGCTGATGAAGACGACCACCACGCCGCGATCGCGCAGCCGACGAGTCGTGGCGAAGAGATTGTCGACCTCGTTCGGCGAGAGCGCCGCAGTGGGCTCGTCCATGATCAGCAGGCGTGCGCTCGACGAGAGAGCCTTCGCAATCTCCAGGAGCTGGCGGTCCGCCACCCCGAGGCCTCGCACAGGAGCGTCAGGGCCGAAGTCGACGCCGAGCTCCCTGAGGATCCGAGAAGCCTCGGTGCGCATCTGCCCCCATGCGACCGTCCCCAGACTGCTTCGGGGATGGCGCCCGGCGAAAACGTTTTCCGCGACCGACAGGTCCTTGAAGACCGTCGGCTCCTGGTACATCGCGACGATCCCGAGCTGGTGCGCTGTCTGGGGATCGGAGATCCGCTGCGGCTGGCCGCCGAGGACGAGCGTGCCCTCGTCGGGCTGGATGACTCCGGTGAGGATCTTCACCAGCGTCGACTTTCCGGCGCCGTTCTCACCGACGAGCGCGTGAACCTCGCCGGGGCGGATCGCGAAACTGACGTCCGAAAGCGCGTGTACGCCCCCGTAGGTCTTGGTGATCCCATGCAGCTCGACGAGCGGTGTGGGCTCCGCGCTCATCGGGGGTACGCGGCGGGAACGCCGCCGTCGACGTTGAGTATGTTTCCGGTCGATTTCGCCGTGCGCGGCCCGGCCAGAAAGACGATCGCTTCTGCGACGTCCTCGGGATAGACGTTCACGCCGAGCCTCGTGCGGCCGCGATAATAGGAGGGCAGGTCTTCCTCGCTGACGCCGTACGTCGTCGCTCGATCGGCCTTCCAGTCAGACGACCAGATGCCCGAGCCGGCGATGACCGCGTCTGGGTTGACGGTGTTGACCCGGATCCCGTGCGGACCGCCTTCCTCCGCGAGGCATCGGGCGAGATGGAGCGACGCTGCCTTTGCGGACGAGTAGGCGCTCGCATTCGCGCCGGCGACGAGCGCGTTCTTCGATGCGACGAATACGATCGAGCCGCCGCGTCCCTGGTCGAGCAGGACACGGAAAGTCTCTCGCGCCGCCAGGAAGTAGCCGCGTGCGAGCACCGCGTGGTTCAGCTCCCACTCGTCAAGCGTTGTCTCGGTCACCGGCGCGCTGGTCGCTAGCCCGGCGGACGCGACGAGGATGTCCAGACCCCCATACTCGAGAACCGTTCGCTCGACCATCTCCCGTACCGCACCCTCGTCTGTGACGTCGACCCGAACAGACACCGCCCGACGCAGCCCACAGGCCTCGACGATCTCGTCGGCAACCTCCTCCGCGCCCGCCTCGTTGACGTCGGCTACGACGACGTGCGCGCCTCGTTCCGCGAGCAACCGCGCGGTCGCGCGGCCGATTCCGCTTGCCCCGCCGATCACGAGCGCGATTCGACCTTCGAGCTCGTTCGGAGGAGGGGCCTGAGCCAGCTTGTACCGCTCGAGAGGCCAGTACTCGATGGCGAAGGCCTCGGCCTCAGACAGCGAGCGGAATCCGCCGATCGCCTCCGCAGCATCCTGGACGGCGATGGCGCGGTGGTAGAGATCGCGAGCCGTTCGAGCCCGAGCCGCGTTGCTGCCGCTCGTGATGATCCCGAGGCCGGGCACCACCACGATGCGCGGCCCGGCGGGATCCATCGGGAACGGTCGGCTCTCGTCACTGAGATTTGCCTCGTAGTAGCCGCGGTACCAACTCGCGTAGGCGGCGACTCCGTCGCTAAACGATTGTGCGAGCTCGGCGGAGCCATCGGTCGACGGATCGAACTCGACGACCAAGGGCTTGTGCTTGGTGTTGATCAGGTGATCGGGGCAGGGGGCGCCGACCTGGCTGACCTCGGGCCCGCGTGACGAGGATGCGAAGGCGATCGCCTGCGGGCTCCGGTCGACCTCGAGGACGAGGCCGTCCGCGTCTTCCAGCAATCCGCCGCGGAGCGCCGGGAGAGACGCCCGGAGGAGGGCACGCGCCTCGGGCTCCCCGCACTCCGCAACCTTCGGTCCTCCGAGTCCGAAGCGGCCGGCTCCCGCCTTCTCGATCGCGCTCACGGCGCGGGAGACGAGGTCGATGGTCCGCCGGTAGCTTTCTTCACTCGATTCGCCCCAGGTGACGAGGCCGTGGTTCTCGAGCAGGACGGCGCCGGCAGACGGGCTGCTTGCGAGAAGTCGCGCAATCTGACGCGACATCGCGAACCCCGGCCGTTCGTAGTCGAGCCAGACCGCCTCGTCGCCGAATACCTGGTCGGCCAGCTCACGCCTGT
>WNGF01005273.1_pt1 | contig 16595 bp, 15 predicted proteins | sample 5400641 | NCBI WGS metagenome assembly WNGF01 (sample SAMN13153371, study PRJNA577476) | soil metagenome | isolation source: 80 cm soil or saprolite under grassland replicate 2 | place: USA:California | collected 2016-06-15
ATGCTTGGACCGGTAATCGTGAACATCATTTGTTATCACGTCTTCCTGAATCACACTGGTGCAGCGTTGGCAGCAGTGGTAACGATCCTGTGGTTTATTGTCTTCTACGGTAAGCGGCAATACTTCTCCGGGGTATTTGTCCAACGTGCTTGAGAGGTTTAGTCTTTGAACTGAACGATGGCTAAATGGTTTTCGAGCCAGGCATCACAGTCGTTTAATCGGCGAGCACTTGGTGCACAAACGAAACGGCAATCGAGCCCTCGCCGACGGCTGACGCTACTCGTTTCAGGTTCCCGCCCCGAATATCTCCGACAGCGAACACACCGGGCAAACTGGTTTCGAGGAGATAAGGCGCGCGGGTAAGAGGCCACTTGGCTTTCGCCAAATCTTCCGTCGTGAGATCCAAGCCGGTCTTGATAAACCCTCCCTGATCACATGCTACACAACCACCGAGCCATGCAGAATTCGGTACCGCGCCTGTCATAGAAAAGAGGTGGGCAATGTTGTGCGACTCGGTCTGTCCAGTTTGATTGTTTCGCCACGTCAGGCGCTCAAGGTGATCGTTTCCTTCCAGCGCAACCACTTCAGTGTTGATATGAAGTTCTATGTTAGGAGTCTCTTCGATGCGCCGGATCAGGTAGCGTGACATTGTTTTAGCCAATCCGTCAGATCGAACCAGCATATAGACTCGTCTGGTCGTTTGCGCGAGGAAGACTGCGGCCTGACCGGCAGAGTTGCCGCCGCCCACGACAATTACTTCTTCACCGCCACACAACTGCGCTTCCAGATGCGTGGCCCCGTAGTAGATACCAGCACCCTCAAACTTCGAGAGGTTTTCCAGCTGCAGCCTTCGGTATTGGGCACCCGAAGCAATCACTACCGTGCGCGCAGAAACGTGTTGCCCGTCACCTAGCAGCACTGCGTAAGGGCGGCGATCGCAAGCCAAGCCTTTCGCGTCTTTCGCGATCAGCATTTGGGCGCCGAACTTTTGCGCCTGCGCGTAGGCGCGGCCGGCAAGCTCGTGCCCCGATATGCCGGTAGGGAAGCCAAGATAGTTTTCGATTTTCGAACTGGCTCCGGCCTGACCGCCCGGTCCACTTGATTCGAGCACCAGGACATCAAGCCCCTCAGATGCTCCATACACTGCAGCTGCCAGACCCGCGGGCCCGGCGCCAACGATGACCACGTCGCGCACATGCGCTTGATCGATTCCTTCATTGAACCCGAGACAGCCGGTAATCTCCTCGTTGGTAGGATTTCGGAGGACGGCATTGCCGCGACAAATCAGCACCGGCAAATCATCAATCGAAAGCGAAAAGCGATCGAGCATTTCCTGAACCTCGGCATCACGCTCGAGATCGATGTAGGAATAAGGTTGGTAATTGCGAGTCAGAAACTCCTTGATGCGAAAGGTGTCAAGCGAATGACTGGAACCAATCAAAACGATGTCACCAACTTCACGCGCAATTAATTCCAGACGACGCAGGATGAAAGCGCGCAGAAAAATATCACTGAGTTCGCTGTCGGTTTCGACCAGCGCCTGCAATGCCTCGCGCTCGATTTCAATGAGTTCTGATTCTTCCGCGGCGCGTATGCGGACGAGTCCACGACGGCCCGAGAGCACGTTTAGTTCGCCGGTGAACATGCCCGGATTGCAAATGGCGACGACGTGCTCCTGATTGTTCGAGACCTGCAGGATGTGCAGTTGTCCGCTGACCACAACGAAGAATTTCGCTACATGCTCATTGAGCTCGACAACGATCTCGTCCTGTTCTACGGTCCGACGTCGCCCATGGGCGAGGACACGAGCTTGCTGGCCGGAGGTCAGCACGGGAAACATCTCGCTGGGAGTATTCCCCGGCAGTGGTGATAAAGCGCTCTCAGATGTTGCGTTAGGTGTGTCGTTCATGCAGTCGAGGCTACTGCAACTTGTTGATGAAAGCTACGAGCGGCGGAATGACCTGCTGCGGCGCTTCTTCCATCAGCCAATGGCCTTTGCCTTTGATGACAACTCCCTCGACGTTCGTGTCTACGAGCCGTGCCTGTTGAATCAAGAAGTCTCCTGATGCCTTTTCACCCGTAAGCACCAGCATCGGCATTGTCAGTTTCGTTTCGGCAAATTGCTCGAAGTCTTTTGCATCCTGTTCGAAGTTGCGAAAGACTTCGAAACCAGCGCGCATCGCGCCGGGTTGCGCATACGATCTGGCATAAAACTGTCGGTCAATCTCCGGTACTGAATGCTTCGGATCAGCCGCGAAGTCATTCCAAAAATGTTCAAAATAAATTCGTTCGCGGCCCGCCACGAGCTTGAGCGGGGTTTCGCCGTAAAAGTGAAAGTGCCACAGGTCTCTCAACAGCCACACCGTCGTCCAATCGCCAACGCCTGGAAGAAAGGCGTCCATCAACACAATCCGATCGACCTCCGTCGGATACTGCGCCGCATACGCGTAGGCAACCATTAACCCGATGTCATGACCCACCACAATCTCTTTACGAAAACCCAACGAGATTGCGAGAGCGTGAATATCCTGCGCCATCGCTTTCTTGGTATAACCGTCAAGCGGTTTTGCAGACTGACCGAATCCGCGCAGGTCGGGCGCGATAACTAATCGAGTCCTAGCCAACTCAACCATTAATGGTCGCCACATGTGACTGTTTTGTGCATAGCCATGAAGCAGAATTACTGGATCGCCTTTTCCAGCGATCAGATAGTGAAGCCTGATTCCGCCAACGGATGCGAAGCGGTCTTGAATCGCGGGCCGCGCTTGGGGCCGAACAATTGTAGCTGTGGTCAAACTAAGGATGAGAATTGCGGCGGCAGTCAGTAGAGCTCGTATTGAGGTTTTCATCAGACTCCCTAACTTTTGCGACGGCACAAACAGTTTCAGTCAAGACTTCGAAGAGTGCACTTCGATCAATGATTGGCACCTCGCCGCAGCCGGCTCAGCACGCTCCGCAACCCGTGGACACTCTCAGGCAACTGAATCCGACCTTCGGTATCAGCTAGTTTGATTGCATGCAAGAGGGCTTCAAGATCAGTTGAGCCGGTATAACGGATATCATTGAGATAAATAGTCGGCGTGCCCGTTACGTGCTCGTCAAACAGGCTGCGCTGATAGCCTGCCTCAATCTGTTCAAGAAATGTATTTTCCTTCATATCGTGCGCGAATCTCTCCTCACCAAGACCAATGCGTCGGGCGTAGCGTGAGAGGTCACGATCCTCCAGCGCTGTTTGGTGCGTAAATAATTCGTCGTGCATCTGCCAGAACTTCTCTTGCGCACCAGCAGCTTCAGAGGCTTCCGCTGCCCGCAAAGAGTGCGGATGTGTTTGAACAGTCGAGAAGTGACGAAAGACGATGCGCAAATTGTCACCAAGAAGTTTTCGCAACTGCTTCAAGACCGGATAAGCACGTCCGCAGTGGATGCACTCGAAATTCCCGTACTCAAGAAGAGTAACAGGTGCGGTTTCTGGCCCCGAGGCATGGTCTTGTTCGGTGACCGGGTTTTTGAGTCTGACTATTTCCGGAGTACTCATGTTAGACCTCGCTATTGGTCAGATTGCGCCCCTAGTGCGCGCAAGTCGCGGTTTTCCAACACGCGCTTGGTGGCATCCTGTCGCGCGGTCCGAATCATCCAGTTTGGCGGATGCTCTGATGTAGCGCATGGGCTCCAGTCATCGGAGTCTGACTTCACTCTCCAGACCTAGACCGTCGGAATTGTTCCGCCGTCAATGACGTATTCGCTTCCGGTGATCGAGGAAGCACGATCCGATGCCAGAAACGCTACCAGCTCGGCCACTGGGGGGATTCCGTTTGTGGGGAGTTTACGCGCTAAATTCGACCGCGTCACGCGACAGGGCTCAGCCGAATCGACCTAGCCGATTATGGTTTTCTCAGACCTAATAAGATCAACTCACGCCGAACAAACTAAGATTTGCAGGTTGAAATTCGCGCACTCTATTGACCTCTGAACCGTTCTTTGGCGATCCAGTTGTTTATATAACGAGAACAGTGGACGAGGGAGATGCCTTCTGATTGACAGGTTGCGAGAAAGCGAATGACATCCAAATCGACGAGACATACGTCGTTCAAGTCGAGCGTGACGCTCCTCCCCCCGGCCTTTATTTGCGCTTTCAATTCTTCTATATGCTCTCGCCGCATGCGGCCAATCAGCCGTATCGTCGTCGTCTGTACATCCGAATCTTTTTCGATTTTTAAGGTCACGTTCGTTTGCTCTCAAGTGCCGATCAACGGGTGCACGCAGAGTGCCACGTGTAATTCTGCTGAATCACAAGCGTTTTCGTTTTAGCCTAGGGCCGCTTTTTCGGCGTTTGCTGAAAACTCAGCCTGGAGCATCGGCGTGGATCGCAGTCGAGGTAGGCGCGCAGAAGTCCGTTGGCTGAGCGTTGATGAGCGCCGCGCGGAATTGATAGATAGTTAATTTGTTGGCCCAACCGGACCTACGATACTATCAGCAGGACATTGAATGATTGGAAGGCGATGACCACGACGACCCCCAACAACTCCTCCGCTAAGCGAATCACCGTGCAGATCCCCACGGCGTCGGGTGACGCGATCGAAGCTTGGGTCTACCTGCCCGAGGGCAGCGGCCCTCACCCCGCCGTTGTGATGGCCCACGGCATCGGCGGCATCAAAGCGGGAGGACTGGCCCCGTTCGCCGAGCGCTTCCGGGAGGAGGGCTTCACTGCCATCGCCTTCGACTACCGCAACTTCGGCGGTTCAGGCGGGCAGCCGCGCGAAGTGCTCTCCGTCCCGCGCCAGCGTGCGGACTACAGCACCGTAATCGGCTGGGCAGTTGAACAGCCCTACATCGACCCGAGTCAGATCATTGTTTGGGGCACGTCTTTCGCCGGCATGCACATCGTCGAACTTGCTGTCTCCGACACTCGGCTGGTCGCAGCGGTCGCCCAGGCGCCGCTCACCGACGGCTTGGCCGCAACGATGATGTCGCCGCTCAAGAACGGGATCCGGCTCTTCGGACTGGCCCTGCTTGACCGTCTCGGCTCCCTTTTCGGTCGACAGCTATCTACATCCCCGGTCACGGAAGACCCGGGGACCTGTCCGTCGGCGCCACGCCGGACGGCCCGTTCGGGGAGAAACTTATGACCCCAAAGGATGGGACGCGATGGCACGACCGCGTGGCCGCGAGGTCTCTGCTCAGCTTCTCGTGGCGTCGGCCCGTGCGACGCGCCGCCTCCGTGCGTCTCCCCTTCCTGCTCGTCGTCCCCGAGGCAGACGCCATTGCGCCCGTCCCGGCCGCGCTTGAGGTCGCCCGCAAGGCACCGGGGGCCGAATTGTTCCGCAGCGCCGGCGGCCACTACGACGTCTACGAAGGCGGAGCAAGTTTCGAGGACGTGCTGCGAACAGAGGTTGACTTCCTTCATCGCCACGCCAAGACCGCAGCCCAGTGAGAGAAGTCTATGCAGCAAGAACAGAATGGGAGAGCCATGAAGGCTACGGAGTCTCATAACAAAACAGCCTCGACGGCCCATCCGAAAAGGAAGGAGCCTTCGGAAATGCTCGTAGTCACGCATGGAGCGAAACAAGATGGCGATGTGTCCAAGCAGTACCAAAACCGAGAGGATCTAGAGAAGGCGTATAACGAGGCGAAGAAATCGGAGTCGCGGCTCAGAAAGATCCTCGACACGATTCCAGCGCTGGCGTGGTGCAACTTGTCGGATGGCTCCAACGACTTTGTTAACCGGCGATGGTCTGACTACACGGGTCTCTCTCAAGAAGAAGTGAAGCGCGTGGGGTGTAAAGTCGCGATTCACCCCGAAGACCTGCCCAAGTGGCTGGACCAGTGGCGGTCGCTGTTAGCTTCCGGAGCAGGAGGCGAGATCGAAGCGCGGCTTCGTCGCCACGATGGAGACTACCGCTGGTTCCTCATCCGAGTAGAACCCTTGCAAGAAGAGTCCGGCGAGATTCTCCGATGGTATGGAACCAACACCGACATCGAGGACCGAAAGCGCACGGAAGAGAAGCTACGCGAAGACGAGCGTGAGATTCGCCGGATTACCGACGTCATCCCGCAGACAATCATGGTCCAAGATCCAAGCGGCGTGCCGATCTATGCGAACCAGGCGCTCCTCGACTACACCGGGCTCACTATAGCCGACGTGATCTCTTCAGACTTTCGTGCGCGCATCTTCCATCCCGAAGATCTCGAGCGGCTGCACGACGAGCGGGAAGCGGCGCTGTTGCGCGGCCTGCCGTTTGAAATCGAACAACGGGCGCTGCGGAAGGACGGCCGGTATCGTTGGTTTTTTATCCAATGCAACCCGCTGCGGGATGAACACGGAGAAGTCATCCGCTGGTATGCAACCGGCACCGACATTGACGACCGCAAACGCAGCGAGGAACGGACACAAAACGAAAATCTCGTGCTGCGTGAAGAGATCGACCGTTCTTCGATGTTCGAAGAGATCGTGGGGTCTTCCGAGCCGCTTCGCCGCGTGTTGTCGCAAGTGGCAAAGGTGGCGCCAACCGATTCCACTGTCCTCATATTGGGCGAAACCGGAACTGGAAAGGAACTCATTGCCCGCGCTATACATAAGCGCTCCAATCGTTCGGGCCGGGCTTTTATTCGGGTAAATTGTGCTGCCATCCCGCCTTCGCTGATCGCTTCCGAACTGTTTGGGCACGAGAAAGGAGCGTTCACCGGTGCAACGCAACGGCGAGTGGGACGCTTTGAGTCGGCTGATAGCGGAACGATATTCCTGGACGAGGTAGGTGACCTCCCGCCCGAGACCCAGATTGCTTTGCTGCGAGTTCTCCAGGAGCGGGAATTCGAACGAGTTGGTGGCAGTCAAACAGTTCCCGTAGACGTACGAGTACTCGCGGCAACAAATGCGGACTTGAGTGCAGCCGTAGCTGAAGGCACCTTCCGACAGGACTTGTTTTACCGGCTCAATGTTTTCCCGATTCAAATCCCGGCGCTCCGTGAGCGCGTCGACGACATTCCCTTGCTGGTCGAATACCTGATCGATCGTTACGCGCAAGCGGCCGGGAAGAAAATTAAGAACATCAATAAGGGAACGTTGGATCTGTTCCAGAATTACGACTGGCCGGGCAACGTTCGCGAATTGCAGAATGTAATCGAGCGCGCCGTGATACTGAGCGATGGGGAGACCTTTATCGTAGATGAAACATGGCTGACGCCGGTTACTCCCAAGACGGCCACGACCACTGCTCCGTTGGTCGCGAACCTTATGGACCATGAAAAAGAAATGATCGAAAATGCGCTGCGGGAAGCTGACGGGCTGATCTCCGGCCCGACCGGCGCCGCCACCAAGCTCGGCATTCCCAGACAAACGCTCGAATCAAAGATCCGGAAACTGGGTATTAACCGATACCGCTTCAAGACCTCATAGTTTCTCTTCTTCGTTCGCTGAATCCACCTCGCCGTGACTTGTCTCAAGGCCCCTTCGGCTGCAAACCAATACCTCCATTTAAACCTGACTGGCTACCGACGATTGCAAGCCGAAGTTTCGGCAAACGCCGAAAAAACAGCCGCGAGCCAGGCTCTTTAGGGCTTTGGTTCAAGGAAATCGCAATGGCACTCAATGTGCGGTTACCCAGGTGACGAACTTGGTACAAATCGAAGATGACTTTGAGGACCAGGAGGGAAGTGTCATGAAAAACAAAGTGGTCTTAATCACAGGCGGGCTTACCGGTATTGGTCGTGCGACCGCGTTGGCCTTCGCGCAGGAGGGCGCACGCATTGTTATTTCCGGGCGACACGAGGAAGAGGGCGAGAAGCTGGTTAACGAGCTCGGCAAACTTGGAGCGAAAGCTGAATTTATGCGGTCCGATGTTCGCCACGAAGACGATGTGCGTGGCTTGGTCGATAAGACTGTCGCGCGGTTTGGTCGCCTGGATGTGGCCGTCAATACCGCCGGTACCGAAGGCAGACCCGGCCCAGTAACGGAGCAGTCCGCCGAAAGCTATGCTGCCACCTTTGACACCAATGTACTCGGCACACTGCTAAGCATGAAGCATGAGCTTCGCGTGATGCTGGCCCAACGGTCAGGCAGCATCGTCAACGTGTCGTCTACTTTCGGCCATACCGGCGGAGCTGGGGCGTCAGTTTACGTGGCTAGCAAGCACGCGGTTGAAGGACTCACAAAATCGGCAGCACTCGAAGCGTCTGGGTTCGGTGTCCGGGTCAATACAGTTGCTCCTGGTCCAATTGATACCGGCATGCTGACCCGGTTCACCGGCAGTGACGAACGGAAGGCTGGCTTGATCGCGGGAGTGCCACTCAACCGTGTCGGTAAGCCCGAAGAGATCGCTGAGTCAATCGTGTTTCTGTCATCCGACCGGGCGTCTTTCATCACGGGTGCGACGATCGCGGTCGATGGTGGCAAAACGGCTCTGTGATCGCTTGGATCGGCCAGAAAATATTTTGGAGGCAGCCGGAGGATAGAAATGAGTCAAACGATTGAATCGAAAAACAAAGCGCTTGTCCTTGAAGCTTTTGACACGCTGTTCAATAAGCGTGACTACGTAGCTGCTGAGCGTTATTGGTCCCCTGACTACATTCAGCACTCCGCTCACATTGAAGCCGGCAGAGAAGGACTATTTAATCTCATCAAGAGCCTTCCACCCACGCTACGGTATGAATCAGGAACGATTGTCGCCGACGGTGACTTCGTGATTGTTCACGGGCGATTTAGCGGCTTCGGCGCTCCTGTGAATTGGATTGCCGCAGATGTTCTGCGGATTCAAGACGGAATCCTGGTCGAGCATTGGGATGTCATTCAGGATGAAGTGACCGAAGAACAGTCGAAGAGTAAAGCTCCGATGTTCGGCACAAGTTTTCCTAAACCTTCTGCTCAAACAACAACTGCAGAATAAGAGAGGCAAAACATGAGTAACAAGAATGAGAGAGAACTGACAGGCAAGGTCGCGCTCGTCACTGGCGGTTCACGTGGCATCGGTGCTGCGATCGCCAAGCGCCTGGCCGAAAATGGAGCTAGCGTCGCCATCACTTACGCGAAGGACGCCAGCGCAGCTTCCGACGTGGTCAAAGCGATTGAACTCGAGGGCGGAAAGGCGCTCGCGCTCCAAGCGGACGCAGCCGACGTCGAAGCTGTCAAGAGCGCGGTGGAAAAGACCGTTGCAACCTTCGGGCGACTTGATGTGCTCGTGAACAATGCAGGCACAGCCATTCCGAAACCGTTCGAGGAGGCCACGCTGGAGGAGATGAATCGCGTGATCGACGTCAACATCCGCGGCGTTTATGTAGCGACGCAGGCAGCGCTGAAGCACATGAAGAGCGGCGGTCGCATCATCTCGATCGGCTCGGCAGTGGGCGAGCGCGTCGGAGCGCCCGGGCTGGTGCCCTACGCCGGCACGAAGGGAGCCGTTAAGATGTTCACTCAGGCGTTGGCTCGAGAGATCGGGGGCCGGGGCATCACGGTCAACAATGTTCAGCCGGGTCCGATCGACACGGATTTGAATCCCGCGGCGGGCGATTGGGCGGTGCCTCAGAAGGCCGCCACAGCGCTCGACCGCTACGGGCGTGTTGATGAGATCGCCGCGATGGTAGCGTTCGTTGCCGGCCCGGAGTCCTCGTACATTACCGGGGCGAATCTTACCGTGGATGGCGGAATGAATGCCTAACCAGAGCCTCTCGCTGAAATAGGCGACGCTGTTCATGGTCGCGTGATGCTACATCAGACATGAAAACTCTTAACGGTGGTTTTGAGTATGGTGAATCCAATGAGAGCAAGCATCGTGACTTCGGCTCGGTGAAGCGGCTATTACGAGCCGAAACGATTGATTCAGAAGCTACTCGCAGAGAATGACACGTATTCGGTAAATTAGGAGCAACAATGAGCACGAAAATGAAGGCAGCACAGATAAGCAAGGCAGGTGGCGATTGGGAATTGGTGGAGCGCGATGTTCCCAAACCGGGTCCCGGCCAGGTGCGCGTGAAGGTCGAGGCCTGCGGCATTTGCCACAGCGACGTGCTGGTAAAGGACGGCATCTGGCCCGGTCTTCAGTATCCGCGTGTCCCCGGTCACGAGATCGCGGGGCGGGTCGATGCCCTGGGCGGCGACGTGACCGCTTGGCAGAAAGATCAACGCGTCGGCGTCGGTTGGCATGGCGGCCATTGCTTCGTCTGCGAGCAATGCCGGCGTGGTGACTTCGCGATGTGCGTCAATCGCAAAGTCACCGGGATCGATTTTGACGGCGGTTATGCCACGCATGTGACCGTGCCAGCTGCGGCGCTGGCCGCGATTCCCGACGATCTGCCTGCGGAAGAAGCCGGACCATTCATGTGCGCGGGCGTAACCGTCTTCAACGCGCTGAGAAACTCAGGTGGGCGCGCCGGAGATGTGGTCGCGGTGCACGGCATCGGCGGGCTAGGACATCTCGGTGTCCAATACGCGCGCCGGATGGGGTTCAACACAGTTGCCATCAACCGGGGCAAGGACAAAGCAGAGCTAGCACGACAACTCGGCGCGCAACACTACGTCGACGCGACCGCGCAGGACGTCGTGGCAGAGTTACAGAAACTCGGAGGCGCTAGTGTGATCCTCGCGACTGCGCCAAATGCCCAGGCCATCTCCGGATTGGTGGACGGGTTGGCGCCGAGTGGAAAACTGCTGGTTCCCGCGGCGCCGCTGGAGCCGCTCTCAATCAACGTCTTCTCGCTCATCACGAAACGCAGTTCCGTCGCCGGTTGGTATTCCGGTACCGCGAAGGACTCGCAGGACACACTAGAGTTCAGCGCCTTGAGCGGCGTCCACCCAATGATTGAAAAGTACCCGCTGGATAGAGTCGGCGAGGCTTACGAACAAATGCACAGTGGAAAAGTGCGGTTCCGTGTCGTTTTAACTCTTGACTGATGAAATCCTACTCGAATGGCCAAACTATCTAATCTCGAGTTTTTCACAAAAGTGGCTGAGACCTGAGAGGCTCCCGCCGAGGGTTCTCGCTTCATCTACCCTCCGGCAATTGCGAAAACGTTAGGTTTCCGACTGATTGAGGTTGGCCCCGGCACGGCAACGATGGAACTCATGGCCGATACTGAAGTCCATGCAAATCCGATGGGGACGATCCACGGCGGAGTGTTGTGAGACATTGCTGATGCCGCCATCGGGACGGCCCATGCGACCAGCCTGAAAGAAGACGAGAGCTTTATCAGTATTGATCTGCAGATCAATTTCTTTCGTCCGGTATGGAACGGCCGAATTCGCGCGGTTGCAAACCTGTGAATGTCGGTCGACAGATTAGTCGTTATGTTTGCGACATTCTTAGGGATGATGACAACCTGGTTGCGCAAGTTTCCAGTACCGTGATGACGCTCCGACGAGATCAGGCATCAGGAAGATAACGCTGCCGCGAATTATGCATGATCTAATCATCATCGGCGCCGGCCCCGGCGGGATTGCGTTGGCAGCTGAGGCTTTTGCCTCTGGCATAGATCCGTCGCAAATCCTGATTCTCGAAAAAGGTCCGACTCACAACTCGGCAATCAGACAACTCTATCCCGAAAAAAAGCTAACTACAGCGAACTACAAAGGGTTCGCCGCCCGTTGCGAAGGGTTGTTGTGCGTTAGAGATATGACTAAGCCAGAGACTCTCCAGTTTTTCGACAAGATCATCAGTAACTATCACGTCAACATCGAATTCAACGCCGAGGTTTACGGGATGCGGAGACTGGAAGGGAAGGGCGGAGCGCGTTTCCAGGTCGAATCATCCCAGGGTGTTTATGAAAGCAAAGTGCTCGCCTGCGCCATCGGGATATTCGGTCGTCCGAATAAGCCGAAAGCCTATCGCCTGCCACCAACACTTAAGGAGCGCCTCCTCTTTGATATGACGTCGCAACAGATTCAAAACGAGGCCGTGCTGGTTGTCGGCGGCGGGGATACAGCCGCCGAATACGTTCAATATCTTCGGCAACAGGACAATCGCATTACGCTTTCATATCGAAAGGCAGATTTCACGCGACTCAATCAGCAGAGCCACGATGCGCTTCTAGCCATGGAAGAGCGTGGCGAGGTTGAAATACTCCGAAACTCAAACATCAAAGAGATCGAAGATGAGGCAGGACGACCGCGTATTGGTTTTGCTGAACCGGAACATACGGCTCGTACCCTAGACCGTGTGATATTCGCCCTGGGCGGCACAACCCCTACCAACTTTCTGCACACGCTCGGCATTACCTTCAACGGTAATGGCCCGGTGTTCGATGAAGCGGGTGCAACCAACGTTGACGGCCTCTATCTGATCGGTGATCTGGTCGTAGGGAAAAAAGGCGGATCGATCATCACGGCGTTTAACTCCGCCGTGAGGGCAATGAAGAGCATCTGTATCCGTGACTTGTCTTGTCAACCGCGTCCAGTATCTTGATAACAAGCTAAAATATTGAGCAAAGCGCCAATAGTTGAACGTGGACCGTTATCCGGCGACGCACATCCCCTGCCAAGTTGTGACAGGGCGAGATCGGAGCGCGGTGAAGGCAGAGACTCTCCTCCATGTGCCGCACTCCGATCCAGCGACCTATTCAGGCGTTGCGAAATCAAAGCGCTCAAGTTGCCGCTGCCTTCGCTGCACCAGCTGCCTTTTTGATGATCGCGGCTACTGCATCCGGGCGCGACACGTAGATCGCGTGACTGCCGCCAACCTCGTCGACGGTCGCGCCCGCGCGCTGGGACATGAAACGCTGGGCTGGGAGAGGAATCATCTTGTCGTCGGTTACCAGCAAGTACCAGCTCGGTTTGGTTTTCCAAGCGGGCTCACTGATCGTGCCGCTCAGCGCCTCGACGCCCCATGGGACTTGAGAGTCGGCCATGAACGCAGCCTTCTCCGGCTCCACGTCAGCCGCGAACGACGCTGCGAACTTCGCCTTATCAAGAAAGAGATAACCGTCCTGCGGTGGCAGGATGGGCGGCACCGGAGCGTCTGGCGGCGGATCCTTAATGAGACTGTTCACCGACTCACCTTTGTCCGGCGCGAACGCGGTGATATAGACGAGCCCCGCGACTTTCGGATCGTTGCCTGCCTCGGTGATTACTGCTCCACCGTATGAATGTCCAACGAGAACTACAGGGTCAGTCTGCGCGTCAATAATGCGTTTGGTTGCGGCGACATCGTCAGCGAGTGATATCGTCGGATTCTGAACGATCGCGACAGTGTAGCCGTCCTTCCGCAAAATGTTATAGACGCCCTCCCAACCAGAGCCGTCCACAAAGCCACCGTGCACCAGAACCACTGTCTTTGCTCCCAAACTTGGTCTTTCAGCCATGATGATCTCCTTCTCTTGAAACAGATTCTGTTAGTCACCGAAGTGCTGGACAAATCAAAGTATCTGTCAGCGAGGCCTCATAATACTCCTCAAACATGGCGTTGCGCATCACCTGGAGGGCGGTTGAATCTGAATTCGTCGTACAACATTCACCCTTGTACATGTGGAGGTTAATCGAAGTCGTTTCAGGCTTCGTCTCTTTAAGCGACGGCAGCAGTCGGTATCCCTTGAATGTCCGAGTTCTCAAGTGTCTTAGTGGCCAGCGGCATCGTAAACCATTGCCATTCATCTGGATCAAAATCCAAGATCGGCATCACGTGAGCGTGTGTTATGGATGACTGAATTTCGATTTCACGACGCATTCGGTCGGTTGCCTCTTCGAAACCGGTCTTTCGTCGTTTTAACGCAACGATCGCGCCGGTTTTTCTATGTTCCGCACGGAATACTTCAGCCTGGCCGCCATCACCAATTGGGACCCGCTCCAAGCAATAGTTGTCATGATAATCACCCATAATGAAGAGTCTTGTTCTCGTTCTATGGCATCCCCGCCGAGCAGCAAAGCGGAATAGTAAAGGAAAGCGAAGCAAAGAACCCTATACCGTAAGTGAGTGATTGCGCGCGCTCACGCGCACCTTAATTCAGCTAAGGACTCGGCCTTCATTCCACTGTGTTCCATTCAGCAGAGAAATTTAATTTAGTTTCCCCCTCTCCGGGCCGATCGTGCCACGAGAGCCCGTCCGCACAACTCTCCGCAAAGCCTCCGAGTGCTCCACTCCGTTTCGCCCCTACGGGTGTGCGTTCGTTATGGGAAGAAGAAGAACACCCAGTGAGTAAAGTAAGCAAACTGCTTCATTTGGGAACACTTTCCACTTCCCGTACTCGTTAATGGAAAGATCAGATTTCCTTTCCTCAAAGTTAACAACGTATCAGTTATCATCCGCTGCCTTTCGGGTAAAAGATTCTGTCGTTAGCGCTCAACCTTTCTGTTCGCTTGTTTTCCGTTAGCCCCAGCCGTGGTCTCTCCGGGCGGCGAGGGCGAGCGTAGCGAGACCGAGCGGCCCGGAGAGACTACGGCTGGAGGCTGAAGACGGTCATGTTAAGAACGGTTTGGGCCAAGACTGAAGGTCGCCGACGCCTGTATCTCATCGACGAACGGTGCGATTTCATCGAACCGGTCAAGTTGTATTTAGACCATCTGGCGGCACTGGAGAAGTCTCCGCACACCCTGGAGAACTACTGTCGCCATCTGGCTCGATTTTTCGTTTTTCCTGGAGCGCGAGCAAGTCGATTGGCTTAGGGTGAGGCCAGACGATCTGGTTCACTTCATTCAGTGGCTGAGAGATCGAACCAGAAGGAATGAAAGCTACTTGAGTGAGCGCACTGTCAACACGATCGTGGCCGCTGTAAGCAGCTTCTATCGGTATCACATCCAGCGTGGCACACAACTCGAGAACCCGGTCCTCTACGAACAGATCTCGGAGCGCTTCAGCAAGTTCAAGCGTTTCCTTGTTCATTTGAGCCACGGCAGAACCCTCAAGCGGAGCTTCAAACTCAAAGAGCCGCAGCGTCGGATCAAGACTGTGAGGGACACCGATTTCGAGCGGTTCTTTTCGTCAACTGAGAACTTGCAGTTCAAGTGCATTTTGCTGCTGATGCGCGAGGGCGGACTCCGTATTGGCGAGGTCCTGGGGCTCTGGTTACAGGACATCGAGTTTCATCGCAATGGGGTTTGGGTACGACGCCGTCGCGATCTGGACAACCAGGCCTTGGCCAAGAGTCTGCGCGAAGGCGAGGAGCGCTTTGTCGATCTATCGCCTAGTCTGATGGCTCTTTTGGATCATCTCGTTTTGAAGCACAACTTTGAGACCGATCACGTCTTCGTCGTGCTCAAGAAGACGGCCAGGGACAAGCGCGGAAGGACTACTTACGGTCGCCCGCTGAACCGCCACGCAGTCAAAGCAATGTTCCGGCATTACAGCCGCAAGAACCAACTTCCAGTCCATGCCCACATGTTACGGCACACTCATGCGACCGAGTTGATTCGAGCTGATTGGGACGTCAGCTACGTGCGGAAGCGTCTGGGTCACGCGCAGGTCCAGAGCACCATGCTCTATGTACATCTGGACGATGAGGACATGGGAAAGAAGTGGCAACATTTTCAGGAGAGGCGTCCTGATGACTCAAATGACCCAGGAAGAGTTGGCGATTCTACAGAAGCGCACCAAAGCACAATGGCGATTTTGGATCCTGCTGCAAGATGAGCAGAACCGATCTCTTTCGGTCGTTGAGCTTTGTCGTCGCGCGGGATACCTCGGCACCAAACAATGGTTCACCGCTTTGAAGGATGAAGGTTTTCGCGCGCAGTTAGAAAGCCTCGGAGTGCCGACTAGACGAAATGAAGTCTTTATCCCTGGTCCAGTGACATTAGAAGATCCCGATAAAGTCTGGAGCAGAGATCGGGTCGATCTCCGCCGCTTGTACACAGACTATCCCAAGCACATGAACCAGAGCACTTTCAAGCTGGTTTTTACCTTCATCGTGAACCCACGGTTGCGGGATCTGATCAAACGGTACTTCCGCGCCCGCGTCAACTTTTGGCAGCCGGCTACCTTCAGGCCATATCTGAAGCACGTCAAACCCTTTTTGACTCGACTCGGCGAGTCGTACCCGGACCTTGATTCCTTCACCGACCTAACCAGAGAGATGATCGAGCCCGCATTGAACCATCCTTATTGGATTGACCAAACAGGAGCGCAGCGATCGATTACCGGCTATCGCCGAGCCAAGATGGCCAGCTTTCTCGATGGAATGTTTACTTACATGAGGCTGCATGACTGGCCTGAAGCGCCTTTGCGCCCATTGATCTTTCCTGAGGATAAGCTCGGACGTCGGTTTCGACGCCCACGCCCAATACCAGAGAGTGTGATGACGCAACTGGACGCTCACCTCCATCTACTCCATCCCTACGCGCGTAACCTGGTTGAGATCCTTCGCGTGGTCGGTCTTCGTGGGGAGGACGCCCTCCATCTGCGGGAAGACTGTCTTGACTGGGATGCTGCGGGTGACCCTCGACTGCGTTGGCATAACCACAAGATGAAACGCGACGGACGACCGCTGCCAATTACTAATGAGGTCGCACGAGCTGTCGAGAGGCAGCGTGAGTTAGTTAAGGATGTAACCGATCACTTCGGCGGGCATTACCTCTTTCGCACCGAGTATGGACTGTATCAGTTTGAGAGCCTTTGCAATCAACTAACGGCACTCGCTAAGAAGGCGCCACTGCTGGGTCCAGACGGCAAAGTCTATCGACTCAC
>WNGF01005274.1_pt1 | contig 16594 bp, 14 predicted proteins | sample 5400641 | NCBI WGS metagenome assembly WNGF01 (sample SAMN13153371, study PRJNA577476) | soil metagenome | isolation source: 80 cm soil or saprolite under grassland replicate 2 | place: USA:California | collected 2016-06-15
CAAATGGGCACGGCGGCGGCGAACATTTTCGGGAACCTGGCGGCCAATTCCCAGACGCCATGGCCGCCCATGGACACGCCGATGAGATAAAGCCGCTGCGGGTCGAGGCTGAACTCGCGGCGCAACGTCTCGATGGCCGCGAGCGTCAGGCGCACCGTCTCGGTGGGTTGAGCGCCATCGCTGGCCCAGCTATCGGTGCGCGGACACTGCGGGACCAAGACGAAACAGGGATACTTCGCCTGGACCGGTTCGGCGATCAGAGCCAGCGGTGGCACCTCGTTGCCCCCGCGGAACTGGCGGGCGTTGTCATCGCCGCTGCCGGCGGCCCCGTGCAGAAAGAGCACCAGCGGATAGTTGGTCCGGGCATCGTAGGCGACCGGCTTGAAGAGTCTGTATTTGAGCACGTGGCCCGAAGGACCCTGGAATGTCCTGGGATCGAATTTCCTGAGCAGCGTGGCATCCATCGGCCTGGCCTCCGCCGCCGGGACATTCCCGGCGACCAGCAGCAACACCAGAGCGGCGATCATGGTCTCGAGCATAGTGCGTCCTTCGACGCGCCTCTTGTAATGCGATCGAGTCCGCGATTCAAGAGCCATCCCGGCAAGCGCCGCTTGCCGGGCGTATCTCAGGTTTTGCGCGGTTCTACTACTTTCTGGCGCTGCTCCGCAGCTAACGGCTTGGACTCCGCTTCCCCAAAACATGCGCCCCCGCTTGCCCCGGCGTCGGGCTTCCGCCATGCTGTCCGGGTGAATTCATGTCGGCCGCAACGCCCGGTCCATTTCATCGCCCGCGCCATGGCGGTGAGCCTGCTCCTGTTCTGGCTAAGTCTCTCCGCTCCGCTCGCGGCGAACATGGCGGGCGAAGATTGGCCGCGCTTTCTCGGACCGCGCGGCAACAACGTTTCGAGCGAAACCGATTTGCTCGACCGATGGCCGACCAACGGGCCGCCGTTGCTCTGGGAAAAGACGGTCGGCACGGGCTATGGCGCGCCGAGCGTGCGCGGCGATCGGCTCGTGCTGCATCATCGCCTGGGCGACGAGGAAATCGTCGAGGCTTTCACGGCGGGCACAGGCCAGGCGATCTGGCGCCATGCCTATCCGAGTCGATTCATCGACCCATACGGCTACAACAACGGGCCGCGCGGCACGCCATTGCTCACGAGCAATCGCTGCTACACTTTTGGCGCGGAGGGAAGGTTGGTCTGCCTGGACTTGCTGACCGGCCGGCTCGTCTGGCAACGGGACACGGCCAAAGAATGGAACGTGCCGGAAGCCTTTTTCGGCGTGGGCAGCTCGCCCGTGCTCGAGGACGATCGGCTCATCGTCATGGTGGGCGGGCAGCCCAACTCCGGCGTGGTCGCGCTCGACCCGGCCACGGGCAGGACGATTTGGGAGAGCGTGGGCCAGACCAACTGGCAGGGGATTCTGACCACGGGCTGGCGCGTGGAAAAGCCCTACGAATGGACCGGATCGGAAAAACTGGCGAGCTACGCGACGCCGGTGGCGGCCACCGTCCACGGGCAACGTCACCTCCTTTGCCTGATGCGCCAGGGGCTGGTGTCGGTCAACCCGACCAACGGCCTGGTCAACTTTAGCTACTGGTTCCAGTCCATGGCCAGCGATTCCGTCAACGCCATGTGCCCGGTCGTCCAGGACGACCTGGTGTTGATCTCGGCCGCCTATTATCGCATTGGCGCCGTCCTGCTGCGGGTCAAACCCGACGGACGATCGGTGGAAGAGGTCTGGCGCGCGCCGCGGCAAATCCCGACGACGATGACCGCCTTGCGCAGCACGCCGCCGCAGCCGTTGGAAGTGCATTGGAATACTCCCGTGCTCGACCGCGGCTATCTTTACGCCTTCAGCGGACGCGACGAACCGGATGCGCAGTTCAATTGCGTCGAGTTCAAAGCCGGCCGGCTGAAGTGGAGCCGCGACGAGAAATGGGTGAAGCATCCGCCCCATGGTTCGCAGTTCCCCGTTTATGGTCGCGGCTCGGCCATTCTCGCGGACGGCAAACTCATCGTGCTGGGCGAAGGCGGCAAGTTGGGCCTGTTCAAGGCCAATCCGGAAAAGGCCGAGGAGATCTGCTCATTCCAGTTGCCGCAATTTGGCTACGCCTGTTGGACCGCGCCCGTCCTCTCACGCCAGCGGCTTTACGTGCGCAGCGAGGATCGGCTGGCGTGTTTCAATCTGGCGAAGTAATCCCGGGAATCAACGGGCGGCGTCCGGCCATGAACTCGGCCACAATCCGGTTCGCCAGGCGCAGCTTTGCCGGCATGGCCACGTCGGCGCGATGTTGCATGAGCATGAGGCAGACGCTCAGAACGTCGCCCGTTCCGGTGGTCGTGACGATGCGGTCGACGGGGGCCGGCGGCTCCACGATCAGTTCGTTTCGGCTAAACCAGCCGGCGCCTTGTGGGCCCAGGTGCACGCACACGCCGGCCACGCCCCAATCCAATAGCCGGCCCAGCGACGCGTGCAAGTCGGTCTCACCGGTGAATTCGTTCAGCTCGCGAACATTGCCATGGGCCAGATCCACCAGGGGCAACACCGCGCGGATGGCCTGCTTGCGCCGCTCGATCTCTTCGCGCGGGGCGTGGCCCCATCCTGGATCCCAATTCAAGTCGAGCGACGTGGTCAGGCCGGCGTCACGGGCGGCCCGGAGGAGTTTCTCATTTCCGCCACCGAGCATCGCTTCGGAAAACCAGGGATCGGCCCGAAGCAGGTGCTGCCCGCCTTCCAGGGCGCGCAAGTCAAACGTTGCGATATCGAGGGCGTTGTTATTGGGATGGCAACTCAGGAAATGACGCTGGCCGGTGTCGAAGACGAGGTTGATCGTGGTCCCCGTGGCCAGGCCCGCCGCCCGATGAAGGTGGCAGCGTACACCCTGCTCGACCATGGCCTGCTCCAGTCGGCGACCCAGCGGATCGTCGCCGACTTGCCCGACAAAGGAAACCGTCGCGCCGAGCCGCGCGGCGATCGCCGCACTGTTCGCCCCGCCGCCGCCGATCGTTTCATAAATCGCCGGCAGAGATGTCTCACCATCGCGAAACAGGTACTCGCCCTCCGGGAAAGGGGCGGTCTTGACGTCGCGGTTGATATTGCCGACCACGACCAACTTCGCCGTTTTGAAGATCGATTCGTCCAGCATGCAGCGCTCTCCCGACGGCCCCGGAGCGCGCCCGGAGCGCCCGGCGCGCGGGCGGTCCCCGCCCGCAGCATATCGCCTTGTCTTAGATCGCAGCACGGGGCCGCATCGTGTCTCCAGTGGAGCGCTGCGGACGGGGACCGTCCGCGCCCGCAGCACTCCGCCCGAAGCCGGGAACCTGAATCATTCCACGCCGCCGATCCTGGCGACGTGCTGCGGACGGGGACCGTCCGCGCCCCGCGCCCGGACCGCGGGCGGTCCCCGCCCGCAGCGCTCCGCCCGAAGCCGAGGGCCTGGATCATTCCACACCGCCGATCCTTGCCGCGTGCTGCGGACGGGGACCGTCCGCGCCCCGGGCGCCTGTCACTCAATGGCCGAATGGCTTTTGATCCTCGGGCAGCGGCTGGTTCACCGTTTCTGGCGCCCAGACCAACGCGAGCAAGCCCAGGAGGTAGCAGCACGACAGGGCCATGGCCGCCAACCGAAAACCCGGGACCGAGCTGTGGCCATGCAACACCTGGGCCAGCGGCCCGAGAATGGAAACCCCGAACGCCGTCACGTAGCGGCCCACATTGTAGCAGAAGCTGGTGCCGGTCGTGCGGAGCCGCGTGGGAAACAACTCTGGAAAATAAATGGCATAGCCGCCAAACGGGGCGAGCGTGCAAAAGCCGAGCATCGGCCACAAATACCAGACCTGCCCGGCCGAGTGGAACGTGAAGAAGGTGAACAACACACTGGCCCAGGCCAGCAACAACGCGACGAGAAACGACCGGCGACGCCCGAAATGCGCCGCCACCACGGTGAAACAGGTAATCCCCAGGAAAGCGCCCATCTGCTGCAGAATTCCGCCCCACATCTTCAAGTTCGTCTTCCGGTCCTCCGTGATCGCCTTGGAGAGTAACGTCGTCATCTTCTTCTTCTGTTCCGCATTCGGCGGCGTCGCGGGAAACGATTCGACTGTGGCGCGTTCACCAGGGTTGGCCACGCGCCCGAGCAACTCGACATAGCTCCTCCGCTCTCGCGCGTCCAAGGTGCTCACGGCGGCGATGAAGGCGTCATTTGAGGAGGCAGTCAGCATGGCCTCGAACTTCGGACGAGTCCTCTGCTCGATGGCCGGGATGGCCGAGTCAATCAGTTCCGGGCTGTAGAAGCCGATGCCCCAAAGCCCGATTTGACCCGCCACCGCCAGGCCAAGCCCCACGAAAGTGTTCCGCCGCCAACGACGATCGGTGAAAAGATCCCCCAACCGGCCGAGGTGCTGCGTCTGCCCGGCTTTGACGGCGGCGGCCTTGGCCACCACCCACCGTTCCGGTTCTTTCAGGCGCCAGAACACGAACACGGCGACCAGCGCCGGCAACGCGCCGAGATAATAGAGCCCGCGCCAGCCCCAGCCCAAGCGGTCCCCCGGCACGACCACGCCGAGGGAAACGGCGGCGAGAATATTGCCGATGGCAGAGAGGGCTTGCAGCAAACCGAGCGCATGAGGGCGCGCCTTGTCCGGCATGACCTCGGCGATCAACGCCGCGCCCACCGCGAATTCTCCCCCAACCCCCGCCCCGGTGAGGAAGCGGAAGAAGGCGAATTGTCCCCAAGTCCTGGCGAAGCCGCTCAAGCCGGTGCAGGCGGCGTAGACGAGGATCGTCACCGCCATGGTCCTGGCGCGACCCCATTTGTCGCCGAGCGGTCCGAAAAACAACCCGCCGGTGGCCCAACCGAGGATGAAAATGGACGTAGCCCAGTTGCCCAGCGTCAGTTGTCTGCCTCCCTCAATGGCCGGCAACAATTCCCGCATCGTGATCGAGCGGGACATGGTGAAAATCTGTTGGTCGAAACAATCGAAGATCCATCCGGAGGCAGCCAGGATGAAGACCAGCCATTGATAGCCGGAGAGGCCTCGGTACCAGGCGCCGGAAGAGGAAGTGTTCGTGGAAATCATGCGACTCAACGTGTCCCGGAAAACGGGTTGTTACCTACACGTATTTTTTCAACGCGCCAAGGTTTATTTCCGCCCTGTTGGGCGGCCGGGCGCGTCTCACGATTTGGAAGAGCGGCGTCGAAGCCGTTAGCTGCGGAGCAGCGCCAGAAAGTAGCCCACGGCGCCAGCCGTGGGGGTCGGCGTTGAAGGGCAAGAGCCGTGGAGCGGCGAAAGAATCGCTAGCGGGAAAAGGGGACGCCAATCAACTGGCACAGGTGCAGAGCAATCAAGGACGCCAGCGATGCGCGAAATCGACACAAATCATGCCGGACTAGAGGGTGTTGTTGACCGGAAGAGGCTTGGGTCCCAGGACGTCGTCGCCGCGTATCCCACTGTAACAAAGGAGGACGGTTATGAGACAGACCATTCGCCCGCGCAGGAACTCACGTTACCAATTCAGCAGACGCACTCAGCCGCTCAAGCTCTCGGCGATCTTGTGTGTTGCAGTGCTTTTGTCCCACGTCCCAGCGCCGGCGCAGGACCCTGACGGGACCGCGCCCCCGCAACCAGCAGATACTTCGGAAACGCCCTTGCCCACTGATCCCAATGCTGGAGTCAACAGACAAGCTACGACCCAGTCCGCGTTGACCGGGACAGGCACAGCGGAGGCCGCCAACACCGGGTCGACCACCGGCGGCCAGCCGATCGGCAATCCGTTCAATTTCCAGACTGACCTTTTCACGGGGCGCTTTAGCTACTCGATCCCGATCGTCGTTGCCCCTGGACGGCAGGGAGCCCAGCCGCTCCTGGCGCTGGCTTACAACTCCTCTGGCGGCAACGGCTGGTGTGGCGTGGGCTGGAACCTCGACGTCGGGTTCATCCAACGCGACACCCGGCGGGGGCCGCCCATCAAGTGGGGTGCGACGAACGCTCTGTCGGAATACGATGACACCAAATGTTTCGTGGCTAATTTCGGTGGTGTGAACGCCTGCCTTGTTCTCGTGGGGCCGGCAAACAACAATCCAAGTGATTTTCGGGCCGAGGTGGACACCACCTTCCAACGCTATCGATACTATTGGAACAGCACGGACCCTTATTGGCAGGTGATCGACAAAGGCGGCAATTCCTTCTTCTTCGGACGAACCAGCGCCAGCCGCATGGAAAATACCCGCTCCGGCTGGAATCCTCCCAACAGCGGCAAGGCAGTGTTCCGGTGGGCACTCGACCGTGTCGTCGATGTCAACGGCAACGATACCACCCTGAGCTACTCCAAGACCAGCGGGATGCTCTACCTGAGCAATATCAGCTACAACGGACACACCAACGGCCCCATCTCCGTGACGCACACCGTCGATTTCGGATTGATTGGCAGGTCCGATAAGACCATCTCCTTTCAACCCGGCTATCGCGTGGAGACGACCCAACTGCTCTCCAACATCACCGTCAAGGTCAGCGGCAACCTCGTGCGCCGCTACCAGTTGAACTACACGAATTCGGCCTCTACTTTTCGATCCCTGGTGTCCTCAGTTACGACCTTCGGCTCCGACAATACCAGTTCTCTTCCGCCTCAGACGTTTTTCTATCAAGTGAAGCCTTTCAGCTTTGAGGCCTCTCGTGGTTGGCCCGGAGTCTACGCTGAAGCAAACGACTATTCTACCGACGGTTGGTACTCCTCCGAAGGAGTCGATGGCTACCAGGATACTTTTGCCGTAACGATAGACGTCGACGGAGACGGGCTTCCGGATCGTGTAATGCGGCAATTAAGCTCTCCCTTCACCTATTGGGCAGTTCAACGCAACACCGGCAGCAGTTTTTACCCTGCTAATGGCATTTACCAATGGGGTCCGTTGGACAGTCAAGGTTACTCGACGGACACCCAATGGAATGCCGTTCGCGGCAGTCATCAGGACGAAACCTCCAGCGACTTAGTCGACCTCAACGGAGACGGTTTTCCTGACCGAATCATGCGCCATCGCGACAGTCCGTATACGAATTTCGTCGTGCAGTTTAACCTGGGCATCCCTGGTTGGGGCGGCTTGAGCGTGAGCAACAATTGGGGTCCCGTAACCAATGAAAGTTCAATCCAAGAATGGCGCTCTCTGCGTTACGGAACAATAGTCAAAAAAGATCTTCTCGACATCAACGGCGACGGTCTGCTGGACCGCGTGATGCGTCGCGTCACCGCGAACGGCCTCCGCAGAAACTACGGTCAACGGCGCATTAGCGATTCTTTCAGAGGCCAAATAGGCACTGTTCTCGATTCCACCAGACGAAACAACAACGCCGCCTCCGGGAAATATGAACCAGCCAACGCGTCCCCCCGTGTCAAAGTTTTCGGCATATACGAATGCACCCAGTGCATTCTGATTCGCTGCGAGGATGAATGCCGCCATTGCAATAAGCAGTCGAAGGAAAAGGGAGCGGGGTATTGAAGTTGGTCTCATGGTGCTGGTGTTTGGTATGTTCCGTGCGTTGGTTCTAATCTGCCTGCTGCTGGAATGCGCCATTTCGACCCACAGATTCCGCCACAGAGTTCAGTGGCCGTCAATGGACCAATGCGGTGGATCAGGAGGGTGCCCGACGAAGTGAACCACACCGAACAACGCTCCGACGGCCTGCAAATCCCTGTTGTGTCCACCATTTCGTGGTCCGCCGGTTACTACGGCAGCGTGCCCGTTGCCGAGGGGAATGACAAGTTCGCGGTTCCAAGTAATGGTCATATCAATCGCTGTCCCATATTGGTGGTTGGAGGGGTACGCGGGTGCGTGTGCAATTCCACTTGGACAACACTCGCGGATCATCTGGCCCGCCGCGTCAATCGTTGCGGGCCAGTCCGGCGTACCACTCTCGTTCATCTGAACCCAACAAACATCGGCCAGATCGGCTACTGGGGGATCGACTTCAGATGGTTGTTTAACAATTATCTGACGCCCGTGATACGTGAGGGTGAGGTTTCCGCTTGGATCCAGTTGGAGCCGCGTAGCCTTAGTAATCAGAAAGGCATAGTGCATCAAGTATGCACGGGCTGGGCTTCTGTACGTCTCGGTAATCATGATGGTAGGTGGATTCGAGTTGCCACGGAAATCGCGGGCGGCGGCGAGCGCGGCTAGAAACTTTTCCACATTGCCTCGAAACCGATCGGTCAGATCGACTGTAGAAGTCCTTTCTGGAAATCGGCCCATCAACTCCTCTCCGCTCATCTCACACGATGGTTGGAGGTCCACCGCAACATTATCAATGGCCCAATATTCATCATCACCTCCCTGCCAACCGCTCCCGCCGGCAAACCACTGAATTGTCAACGTACTCGAGGTGTGGGGAAGATTCTGGAAAACAGGATCAAGCCCCATGTTGTATGCGGGGTCATATACGCCATCACCCAGATACACACCGGCCGGAGGATTGTAGCTCTGGGAAGGGCCCGGCCCTGAACTGGAAAAGGTCTCCGAGAAGACGACCACCCCATCCACCGCGACGTTGAAAAAATCCGGCGAACAACAATTCGGCAGAGAGCCGTCCCAGGTTCTGATCGTTGACAGCAGAAAACTAAGACTAATGGCGTTATGCTCAGGAAGGCCGGTCAGGGTGAGCGTGGTTGGTGAAGCAGGATTTCCGCCGCTCTGATTAATGAGCATGTTCCCGCTGAAGACGTTCGTCCCGGTGCCGACTCCGTCGAGAAAGCGAAGGCTCGCAGGAGCGGTAGCGGTGACACCTGAGAAGACACCGGGCACCCCTGAGTTGAAGTCGGTACTGAAGACTTGCTCTGCGCCCAACGCAGCGTCTGTAACGAGTGCGGCAAGCGCCGCAAGGATTGTCGCGATTGCTTTGGTAGTTTTCATGTAGTTCTGTTCGTCAGTTGTTGTTGAGTGCGGACGCTTCCGCCTAACGAGCTCAGCGACCGACGCAGACCGCGCATGTCCGCCGAAGTTTGATCGGTCAACAAGTTAAGCCCAAACGGCGACCATGCTGGAGATCGCCGTTTGAATCTGTCAGAATTCTGAAGCATCCTACGGTTCCATGGCGTCTGGCCGATGGATCTTTGCGGAGACATTCAGTCCGACCAATAATCGCCACCATCAGGGCGAATCTTTCAAAAAAAGCGTGCGTGCAACTTTTCTTTCTTTTTTGCAAGATCGAGCCTGGAAGTCGTGATTATTGAAAAAGCAGGCATGAAGAATTTGCTGCCATCGTTAGAATCCGAGGGGCTGATCCAGACGCGCTCCAGCTTGATTGGTCGGTTGCGGCATTGGGATGACAGCCTGACGTGGAGCGAGTTTTTCGAGACTTACTGGCGGTTCATGTACCGTTGCGCCATCAAGGCCGGGTTGAGCGATCAGGAGGCCCAGGAGGTCGTCCAAGGAACAATGATCACCGTGGCTAAAAAGATGCGCGCCGGCACCTATCGACACGACTCCAAAGTGGCGACGTTCAGGACCTGGCTTTGGCGCATCGTGCAGTTCCACATCTTGCAACAGCGTCGCCTCCAGGGGCGCAGCCAGCGCTTTGTGGCCATCGAATCGGCCAGCACGGACGAAGATGGGGACTCTGAGTTTGATCAGATGGCTGGCTTCGCTGGTTCGCTCGAGGAAGACTGGGACATGGAGTGGCTGCAAAACTTCCTGAATGCCGCGGCGGATCGAGTGAAGCGGCAGGTAAACCCTGTGCATTACCAGATTTTCTCCTATCGCGTGATTCAGGGACACAGCGTCGCCGAAACCGCACGAGCCCTGCGCACGAATGTGGCGCAGGTGTATCTCGTGACGCATCGCGTGGCCAAAGCCTTGCGCCACGAATTTGAGCGGTTGCGAGAGATTCCACCCACGCTTTTTGTGGCGCCGCAACCTGGTCGAGCGGACAATCTTCCCTCGGCGCTCACCGCGCCGCCGAGCAAAACTCAGACATGAAGCTGTCGAGTCGTTTCCGGCGACGGCACTTGCCGGTCGCACAACTTAGGCCGACGGCCGATCCAGCGCCGCCAGCGGTCCATCGAAGAATGTTGCGGGTTGTCCTGATGCAACTCGAAAATTTGGGGATAATTCGCAGACACCTGCGATAATGCAACCGCCCGCCACCGGCCCAACGCCTTCAGCGCCGGGCGACGATTTGCCGCCGCCCCTTGTTCCGAATCATCGTGTGTTCCAATGCATCGGCATCGGCGCGTACGGCAAAGTCTGGCTGGCGCGCAACGCGATGGGCGAGTGGCGGGCGGTCAAGGCGGTCTATCGGCGTAACTTCGCGAACAACCCCCGTGCCTATCGGCGCGAATACAAAGGCATCAGGCGCTACAGCCCGGTGTCTTTGCGACATGAGAGTCTTTTGCCGATTCTCGAAGTAGGCCACGACCAGGAGGCAGGTTGTTTCTATTATGTGATGGAGTTAGCTGATCACGCGGATGGCGCGCGGCCCGAAAGCGCGGAAAACTATGCGGCGAAGACGCTCCGGCGGATCATGGACGAACAGGGCCGTTTACCAGCGAAGGAATGCGTGGCTATCGCGGCGGATCTGGCAGAAGCGCTGGATCAGTTGCATAGGCAAAACCTGGTTCATCGTGATGTAAAGCCAGCTAACGTCGTATTCGTGTATGGCCGGCCCAAGCTCGCGGATGTCGGTCTGGTCACGGACCTGAACGCGACGCAAACGGAGGTTGGGACGCTGGGTTACATCACTCCCGAGCTTTTTGGAAAACCGGGTGGGGACGTATATGGGCTCGGCAAGGTGCTTTATGAAATGGCGACGGGCTCGGACCGGCTCAACTTTCCAGCACTCCCATCTTTTCGCGGGACGAGTGAAGAAGAGCACCAGCGACTGCTGGACCTCAACGACGTGCTCACCAAAGCCTGCGCGAACACGACAAATGGTCGCTATCGCGACGCGGCGGAGATGCGCAACGATTTGTTGCTGCTCAAAGCTGACCAGTCGCTCGCCGAACAGCGCCGATGGCGTCAATGGCGCGCCGTAACCAAGAAGTATGGTCCACGGGCAGTCGCGGCGTTCGTCGCTGTGTCCCTCGGAATCGCTCTTTGGCTCCAGAGGGCGGCGACCGAGATCCAAAAACAGAAGGCATGGGCCGAGGGGCAGCGAGCCGCAGACGAAGCCCGCCGTCGTGAGCTGCGGGAAGCACAGGCTTTGCGGATGGATTTGCACTCGGTAGGTTGGTTTAAGGTTCATTCAGATCACCTGGAGAAGGCCGCGTCTGTTCGTGTCGATCATGAGTTGGTCGATCACGCGGCGGCAGCCCTGATTGGCCCGGAACTGGAACTCGTGTCGAATTTCACAAACGTCGCTGGTTCTTCCGTTGCTTTCGACTCCTCTGGCCGGGTGTTGATCGGTGGTTTGAGCAATGCTCCGGCGCACTTATGGTCGCCGGGCAAAAACGAACTTGAACCGTTGGCGATGAGCGGCGACGGGCCGGTTTGTTTTTCAATCGAGGGAATCCCCCTTCAGTTCGTGCACATTGGCGGCGGTCGATTCGCGTTGCGCGAGACCGACACCGGAAGGATTCGGAAACAGTTCGATTTGGTTGGCGATCCGGTGACGGGATATGATCGGCATCCTGTTCTGGCGATAGCAGCGGACGGCTCGAAGGTGGCGGCAGCGGTAAAACTGGCCGAGGGCGAAGGGCGATGGGCTGTGTGGGAAGTGACCAGCGGCAACCAACTGGGCATTTGTGACGGCCTGATCACCGCCCTGGCCTTTTCCCCGGATGGCAAGTGCATCGCAACATCTGACGAAGAGGGCGACACTGTCCTGCGTGAACTGAGTGGTTTGCGCCAGATCATGAAGCTACCTGGCACCCGGGCCGTCATTCACTGCCTGGCCTTCGCGCAAGACCCACGTGTGGATTACAGAAATGAATTGATGAGATATGCCTGGCTGCTGGCAGCCGGAGGCGGGAACGGAACCATCACCGTCTGGGAAATCTCGTCAGGCCGGCAGAAGTGCAGATGTGTCGGCTCCAACTACGACGTTTACGCGTTGGCTTTTCATTCGGAGAGCGGCCTGCTGGCGAGCGGCGGACACGACGAGGTGCGTATCTGGGACATTGGTACTGGCAGCGCCGTGCTTCGGAGCGGCAGCGCCGCAGAAGTCGATTTATTTTACATTCGCTCGCTGGCGTTTTCACCCGACACGCAACGGTTGGTTGTGGCTACCCAGAACAGGTGGCGTCCTCCTTCGGTTAGCGTGTGGAAGGTTCAACCGGACCGAGGCATTCAAACTTTGCGCGGTCTGGCGGCGCGGGTATCGCGCCTCTGGTGGTCGCCCGATGGCAAACGGTTGGCGGGATTGGCGCAAAATTGGGAACTGGCGGTGTGGCAACTGCCCGCGGGAATACTCACGCACTTGTTTGAAGCGCCCATTGGCGAGTCTGCCGACAATGCTGCGCTCGCTTTTCATCGGGACGCGAATCGCTTTGCCTTCGCGACTGGAAAAGAAGTGCGTCTGTACGATCTTGCTCAGCGGCGCATGATCCACTCGTGGCATGTGCCGATGGGCGCCGCAGACTCGCTGCGATTTGAAGACGAAGACCGACTTTTGTATCTCCATAGCGAGAGTGACCCAGACCGCGGAATCCGGCGAAAGTGGGCCCTTTACGACTTGCAGGTATCGGACACGAAGGGGCCGACGCCAATCCTACGGCAGCAGGAGGTGAATTTGATCACATGGGAGACATGGCTACCGCCGGGCGGAGGGTGCTTCCTCGTGACTACTGGAACGAAACATGACGAACCACCCTGGAACATTGAGGCGCGGTCAATGACCAACAACGCAGTCATCTGGCATTATTCTGTTGACGTGCAGTTGCAAGAGGGCCAAGCGTTCTTCGATCCATCCGGACGATTCCTTGCTTACGATGAAGCGGATGGGAATACAACTTCGTTGTTAAATCTGCCAGATGGCACTCTGTTGAGAAAGATGCCGGGATCTGCGCACGCCATCAGCCCGTCAGGGAACCAATTCGTCCTCTCGCTCCCCAATGAGAACGGATTCGTTTTCCAAGGCGAAGATGCCGAAGGTCATGCGACCCGTTTCAGGCTTGATATGGAGTTCCACCCTGAGGAATCGCCGCAGTTCAGCCCGGACAGCTCGCGCTTGGCTTGGGGGACGAGCGAGGGTGTGGTTCTGGTTGCGGATTTGGAAGAGGTACAGCGGCGTCTGCGTTCAGTTGGCAAGCCGCGCAAATAGAACGCAGAGCCAAACCGGAGCTTCCGCGGTCGAAAGGGCAACGAAGGCGGCCTTTGGTACACTGTCCGTAACTGTGACGTAGGACGGACTTCCCGCTTGTCTTCGAGCCATCTTTTGTGAGCCAGTGTGAGCCAGGGTCGCATCTCGACATTCGACATTTGTTTCCATTTTAAGACTTTCTCCGCGTGTTCCATCAAGCGTCCCGAACTCCTGAACTCCTAACCCGCTGCGGTCGCTGCTCAACCGCTCAAACCGTTTGACTAATTGCAAATCTGCCGGTCCATGGAGCGCTGCTGAATCGCTTCCGACACGTGCTCTGACGTCAGTTGCTCTGTGCCAGCCAGGTCGGCAATGGTCCGCCCCACTTTCAGAATGCGGTCGTAGGCTCGGGCGCTGAGGTCCATTTCCGCCATCGCCATTTTGAGAAGCTCCAAGGTTGGCTCGTTCACCGCACAGAACTGTTTGATTTCCTTCGTGCCCATGCGCGCGTTGCAGGTGACACATTTCCGACCGCGAAAGCGCTCCTGCTCACGAAGTCGCGCCCACCAAATGACACGAGCAACGGCGTCGAATCGTACACCTCCATGGATGGGTTGGGCCGCGCTATCCAAACTCGCGTGGAAGCCAAGATCAACGGCCAGTTCCGGGTCACCGACGTGCTCTTTGATGAGAGGGGGATTGTGTTCTTCACCTCCCTGACGTACTTCAGTTCCGTCTCGGCGTTCACGATTCGGACGGGCACCCACCTTGGTTCATACACTGATTTCGACCCAATTGGGAGGGCCTATCGCTCCACCCCCGCAACGCAACTCACCTTCGACCAATACGGCAACCTTTCGGGCGCCCCCACCTTTACTCCCGGCGACACAGGGTCGCCGATTGCTGCCGCCACCGTGCTTTGCAGCGACGGATCGAACCCGTGGGGTAAACTAATCGTCGATTCCGAGAGCAAGACCAACAAAGCCATTTACGACACCTTTGGTCGCGTCACGCAAATTGTCCACGTCACCAGCGCCGGCGACATCAACACCTATTTCAAGTACGACTGAGTTGGCAACCTGACCAACGTCACCGACCATTCGAACAATGTCACGCCATCCTCGGTGGCGTGGCAGGGCCGGAAACCGCCAGGCTCCGACCTGAAGTATTTCGGTGGTCCTGTTGGCTGGGTAACTGGGGCACTGACTTTAGCTTCAGTCGGTGCTGCTCTGTCCGGAGACAAGAGTCTTTCGGAGAATTTGGGCTGGGCGGCATTCGGGGTTGGGATAGCCGGCATAGCGGTCTCTCTCCTATCTCGAAGCGGAAACAGTGAAGAGCAGGCGAGAGAGAGCCTTCCAGGCTATATGAGTGAAGCGGGAGTGTCGATAGATGAATCATTCCCAACCCAGCGCTATAATGAGATAGTGAACGGTTTGGATGAACTTTTCCAGACCGATATTGGGAAGCAGATACTACACGATATCTATGAGAACACTCAAGGCGTGCTAATCTCTCCTGGAGAGGAAATGGGGTCCACTTCCAGGATCCCAGGGATTTCAGCCGAACAGCAGATAACCGTAAATCCGACGAAAGCTTACGGATACGGCCGCGCTCAGTTCGCCAGGGCCCTTTCATTCCCAGCAGATGAAGCCGCTGTTGTACTCAATAGTGGAATAGGTAAGGCAAAGATCATGGCGTGGAGCTTAGGTCACGAGTTCGGGCACGCCGTTTACGGATACGCTGACCACCAGCAGAATCCAAGTGGACTGCCTCTGAATCTAATCCGAATTGAGAATCCTCTTCGCATGCAACTTGGGATCAACGTAATGCGAGTGCACTATAAAGGAACTCTTGTCATTCCATAGGATTCTCACTAGAATGTCCGTCGACTAAACATGAAGACCAAACTGACTATTGTGGCAGGTGGACTGGTGTTGTGCTCTTGTGTGTTGCTTTCTCAGCCTATACTGGACTTCCCATCACAGCGCCTTTCGCAGCCTGTGAAGTTCCTGCTTGTGAGTACGGATGACATGCGACTTTTCATTTCCGCTTACGCGACACTAAACCACCGAATTGCAAGGGGGTCTGTTTGATCGACTGCATTTATCCTACAAACCTTCATGGCGCCCCGGTCATTTTCGAGGTTCCGGTGGCAGCCGGAATGCCATTGCAAGACGCCTTGAAGAAAGTCGGTGGACACTTGGGCGGACGACAAGTCCGCGTCTTCCAACAGAATAGAATTGAGCAGGCACCAATCTTGAAGCGCTGGGACGATCCAGAGGCAGTGAAGTTCAGAGAATTAGTGCTCTCGCCAGGAGATGTTGTGGTTTTGACGATAACAGGGGAGTAGTAGGTGCTGTGCGTGGCGAAGGCCCGACACGACGCGAGGTCCTTGATTGTCCAAGCTCTGACGAAGTCCATCGGTGGTTCCTGATAAACGGTAGTGTCCACAAGTGGCGTTATCGTGGAACCGTAGGGGTCGGTCCTCACTATTGACAATTCAGCGCCGGTTTGGGGCCTCTTTCTTGGTTTTGGTCGGACCACGAGAAGAATCTTTCGAGTAAGCCTTTACGCTTATTTGTGCGTGCCATAATCGGCTATGGAGCGATTTTCGCGCCCAAAATGCGACTTGTAAGTGCGTCGTAGGAGATGGCAAGGATCGCAAGCAATATGCTCGCCAAATGTCAACTTGGACAGCTCACAACCCTTTTGCTGCTGGCTCTCGCATCGTGTAACACGCTTACGGAGCTGTCATCGGAGGAAACTGACGCGATGATACGCGCCGCCAGGGAGAAGGTCGGCCGCCAACTGTCGTCGTTGGATGACTCCGCCAGGCAATTCATCTCCTCGGCCAGGCCACGGTTGTCGTACTACAGGATGGCTGGCTCCTTCGTCCAATATTTCATTTCCTGGACGCTTCCTTCAGGTCGGATCGTGCGAGTGTTCGGCCAGGACCAGGCTACCTCCCTCGACGGAGCCACGGTTGCTCTTTACGAGCGAGATCCTGTCACGCGGAAATACAGAGTCATTGAACAGCACACTCAACCCGGACATTTGCAGTGAGGGACCAACAGGCCGGGAAGGGGTCATCTCGGGAATGGGTCCTGACTTTTGACACTCTGCATCGTAAATCGCTCCAGTTACTACGCGCCCTTGCCATGTCACTCGTTCGTTCGAGGTCACGTAGCTCGCTCTACAAATGAGAGGAAAGCTTGGGTCGCCGGTGAAAGCGCCCCATGTGCGTGCCCAGCGACCACTCCGTGCCCGCGACCAGATCCTCTTTGGGCGCCTCGACCAACAGATGAAATGGGAGCCCATCAGGCAGGGGCCAGGGACCTGCCAATCGGTCCAGGCGCACGTCTTCCCGTC
>WNGF01008978.1_pt1 | contig 16591 bp, 20 predicted proteins | sample 5400641 | NCBI WGS metagenome assembly WNGF01 (sample SAMN13153371, study PRJNA577476) | soil metagenome | isolation source: 80 cm soil or saprolite under grassland replicate 2 | place: USA:California | collected 2016-06-15
GGAAGAAACCGCAGATTTAGACAGATGCGAATGGATTGTCACGGATAATTCGCGCCAATCTGTCGCATCTGTGATAATCCGTGGTTTCTTCTGTCCCAATGTTGTTCGTTACGATTTAGAATTTGCAGACATATTCGCGCCATCCGACGCTTACTTCATCTATCCAATTGAAAAACTCCGGATTCATCGATCTGTAGTACGGCAATAATGACTTCGTCTTTGGGGCCAGAATGTGAAAAAATCTATGAAACTGCACGACCGCATCCCTCTCATACGCGCTTAGCTTTGATGATCGTTATCTCCTGTTGCGCGGTTGTGTTTTGCGCCTGCTGTATTTTGACTATCTGATTATGTTGGACTTGGACGACGTGATCGGCCGAGAAAACTAGATGCTGTTCCTGTCCGCCCGAGAGCTTCTTGATGAACGGGGATTTTGTTATGCCATTCCGGACGCTATTACTACCATCAATAGTGGCGTGATTGTCTGTTCCGGGGGCAGGGACTTCTTTCGCGGCGCAGGTCTTGAGTCGCCTATTAAAGACTTCATTATTCTCACTATCCGGCATTCTTGCCCTCCCTCATCAGGGCATAATGATTTCTATGTGTTCTGCGGCGCGTGGGCGGCGGTTATTCATTTCTCAGTTAGCGCCTTCCACGCGGCGCTCGTTGACTGATCGGCGCCGGATTCCGTCGATTCGCCTGCGGCGGGATTTTTAGAGACTCGCGGATTGTTCACATCGCCCTGCTCGGCATGCAGCCCGAAGGTCTTATTGCGCTGCGCGAGGTAACGGTCTCGCAACTTGAGCCGCAAGTCGTCGGGGCTGACGTGCGCCCGCGCGGCGCGCCTATTGAATTCCTCCACCGCCATTGCGGCTCCTTCCCAGAGTTTACCGCCGAGTTTCTTCGCCAGCACCTCATCATTGTAGGTGAAGCCGTAATCGGTAATAGTTGGCGGCTGAACCTTGTACTTGTTCGACAGCCCCATCGCCTCGAACGGGAAAAAGTGAACCCAGTCATGGTGACGGGCGATCAGCATCTCTTCGGGAGCGACCGCGACCAGGCCGTGCGTGGTGCAGTTGGCGTCGTCAATGTTGTATTTGGCGCGGAGCACGTCGGTCAACCGGCGCCCGGAGATGATCTGGGCCTCGGTCAATATCTGGTCGAGCGACGACGCCCCATCGAACTTCGACTCGAAGCAGACGCCGATGAAGCTCTCGTTCAATAAAACGTAATAGTTCTTCGCGTCGGCCCAGAGCGAATCGCCGGCATGGTTAGCCGCCTGATCGTCGCGTACGATGCGGTAGATGTCGCCGATGCGGTTAATCAGGTAATTGTATTTTTTATGATTCCGAACAAGCTCGATCAGCCCGCGCGAACCATTCTGAATCTTCCCGCTGTTGTCCGGGGTGAGAGGGAACATGTAGTTCTCGGGAGTGTGGTATAGGATGCCGACTATCTTATCGCTCTTCTCGCTGAATTGATTTCCGTCAGTCTCCGATCCGCGCGGGATCGCGTAATAGGCGCGAGGGTGATTATCGGTTTCGTATTTCGTCGAAATGTTGCATCCGTTGCTATATTTTTCATACTCGCCCTCTTTCCCGAATAACCAGGGCTTTTCTTTGGAAACGACTCCGGGGAAGCTGGGCTCCGGTGGGGGGGGCTGAATGGGGGGGCTCGGCCTGTTGTATTTGCTCGCCAGGTATGCGTTGACGCCGCGCGCCGCCCCGGCGCCGAAAGTATAGAGGACGCCAATCGCCAGCAGGGCGCCGATCACAGCGGCTCCGTAGAACGCGTGGCGCGATTGGTGAATGAGGAAGAGCAGGCGCGCGGAGAACGGCGCCTGACTTGTTTGGTAAGCGTGTTGTTCAGAAAGCGGAGGCGAGCTTCGGGGCGGTCGAAAAACATCGCATAGCGTTCGACGACTCTCGAATAGATTTGCGTCATGTCGGCGCCATTTTTGCTCGCCGCTGCCAGATCGTTATTTACCAAGACGTCATTTCCGGGGCCGCCATTCAGGCTGCCGTTGTGTGACGACTGGAGTTTGATGCCGATGATTTCAGTCTTTAACATTCAACTCTTCAGCTATCTGCCTGTGACGATAAAATCAGAAATCAGGTTCTTGGCTCTGAGCCGATTTCCGTAACTCAACGCCGCTTCCCGCGAACCGAACCCTTGTACCTGCTGCACGCGGTACCATACGCCCAATCCGGGGATCACGGCTTTGACGACATGAAAATCGCTGCCGGTCGCGGCGTTCAGACTGGCGGCGCGCGCGTCAGCCTCTCCCTGATCTTTGAACGCGCCGACCTGAACCGTCAGACTGCCCCTTTTCGGAGCGACCGCGGCGCGCGAAGGCGAGGGCTTCGGAGTATCCGAAGGCCCGGTCGGTTTGCCGGCGCGGTCGGGTTTTGGCTCCGGCCTCAAAGTCACCAAATTCTTCTCTCTCGACTTGGTGTTCGGTGGAAGCGATGGTTCCGGCGACGTCTGGTCGTTGCCCGGAGTGTCCTGAGCGACGGGCGTAGTCTGGGTCTCGGCCGCCTGGGAAGGCTGGTTGTCGGCAGTGCCGGCGTTCGGAGACGACTCCACGGTTGGAACAGCGGAACCTCTCTGCGCCCTGCGCTTGCTGATGAAGTCTCCGAGAAAATAGTATGCCCAAAAACTCACGACGCCGACTAAGCCGAGAATCAGCCCGATGCGCAGAAATAATCCGCCACGGCCACTTCCAGCCGCCACTTCCTCTTCCTCTGGGCTATCAGGCAAAACGGGCCAGCCCACGAATTCCTGTTCGGCCGGCTCAATGTAATCCTGCGGGTCGCGCGGGCGCGCGCCTGGGTTTCCGTAGGCGTCAATCGGAGTTGCGGACGACTTGTCGTATGCGGGGAAGTCGTAAGGAGAAGGCTGGTCTTGGTTTTGCGCTGGCATAAAAACATCTTCAAATACCGGTACTGGCGGGGTTTCGTCCACCGGCTGGTAGCCCGGCTGCGACTGGATGGGAACATCCAACACGTCGTCAAAATCATCCCCGATGCGGGTGGCGTATACGTCGCTATCATTGAATCGTTGGCTGCCCAGCGACTGACCGCCGCCGCTCGTAAACGGCAGCCGAGCCGTTTGCCGTTTGCCGTTGCTGTCGAATCCTTGATCCATTCTGACTTCAATGATTGTCGCGCAACGGGCGCATACGACGCGGGAGGAGTCGGCCTGGTTCTCGAACTGACACTTCGGACACGTAACTTTCATATAACCCACTTCTACTTTCTGTGGCCAACCGGTCACAAATTACAATCGCCTGAAACCCGGCGTCCATCAAGGCAATCATTCATCGCAATCATTCATCAGCCCTCGTGATGAAGCTTTGGGGGCGCGGAGGTGATTGAAGAACACTGGTGGATCTGGCAGGTTGATTATTAAAGACGCTGATCTCTATTCGTACGGGGCCACCGCGTCTGATTCAAACTAATGGAGAGCCTATCTCAAACCCTGACTTCGACTATTCCCTCGACTTTCCCGGAACTCGCCTTTATCCGCGGATCCGTGATTGAAGTTCGATGTTCAATACTTTCAGTTCGATCTGAGCTTGCTGGTCTGTTTTATATGAAGCCGTCTCGTTGCCCACTTGCTAGCGGCGGATTGTAGCGCGATAGGTATGGCTAGGCAAGGCTAAATAGGCGCCCCCCGGTTGCGGAAAATCTGGCATTGCCCGTCGTTTCTCACCTCTTAATCCACCAGGCCCAAAAATCCCCCAAAAATCTTTTGACGGCAGGAAAGGCGGCAGGCGATACAGTGCGGGGAGGTAAGCGACCTCCGGCCTCATGATGGAGGCCGGAGGTCGCTTACCTCCCCGCACTGTATCGCTCGCCCAACCCTCAACGTAAAAATCACTTCAAGAAATGGGTCAATCCGGGCAGGTTCGGTTGAATGTCGCCGCGTTTGTAATCGATTAATCCCCGCTGGCGAAATTCGATCATCATTCCGGTGACGACTTCGCGCGTCGAGCCGATCAACTCCGCCAACTCCTCGTGAGTCAAACGCACACTCGATTCGCCGGCCCTCGCCGCCTCGTCCGAAAGCCTGAGCAGGGAGCGGGCCAGCCGGTGGTGATTGTTATCGAAGACCAGCGATTCGATCTGCGAATGCGCCTCGGCCAGCCGCCTGGTCAGGTGGCGCATCGCGTCGCGCACTAGCGAGGGGTCGCGTCGGGATGCGCCCCAGAAGTCGGCGACTCGGATCACCGCCACCCGCGTGGTGTCGAGCGCGACAGCCTCGTCGTTGCGCCGCGCCTCCACCTCGTCTCCGGCCAGCGCCAGCTCGCCGAAGATTTCGCCGCTATAACAGATCGAAACTGTCTTCCGCGCGCCTTCCGGCGAAGAGCGCATTATTTTCACGCGCCCTTTCAACACGACGTAAACGTCCGCCGCCGGATCGTCGAGCGCGTAAACGGCCATCCCGCGCCAGAATGTCCGCTCGACATGCGGCAGGCTCAACAGGTTCAGAAAGTTCGAGGCGCGGTCTTGATCTGCGAACTTCAGGTTCATCGCAGTTGAATTCATCTTTTCCCCTCGATGTATACTCCATCCAAAGCCGATAGGCTTGGATGGAGAGGAAATCGAGACCGTATGCGAATTGAAGGGCTTGCCCCTTCGATGAGCATACGGTGAACTCTTCTGATATACTGCCCCCGATCAAAGGCACTCGTCCCGCAAGGGGGAGAAACAGTTTCTGATCTTTGAGAACCGGCGATAGGGGGTTGTGGTTGGAAAACTTCTACCACGTAAAATCTCCGAAGTTGTTCGAGAGCCGACTCTCGAATACCAGACGCTATCGCTTCCGGGTATATCCCGGAGGTTGATGGGCCGCTACCGGATTCGCCTGAATCCAAGAGTCAACCGGCCCGAAGCAGTCCGTTCCCGGAAGTTTCTTCCGGGCGTGAATACGAAACTTGGAACTGCAAGCTCCATCTACAACGCGCTCACGATTCCAAAAATCCGCAATCCGCAATCCGCAATCCGCAATCGACAATCCAACCACCCGCTCTTACAAACCGGCTCCGGCTTCGGCCTTCCGCAGATGCTCGGCCACCGGCCTCGCCAGTCTTTCGGTCAAGGCGGCGTTTTCGTCTTCCGAGAGATCGGAGGCCACAAGGACTATGCGTTTGAGCGTTTGGTAAGCGCCGAGCGCGATGTGGTCGAGCGTGAATCGCTGCGGCCCGAGAGACAGCCCGCCGCCGCGCGTATAGACCAGGTGCGCGAACTTGCGGTCGCCGAACTCGCAGACGTGCGCCGCCCGCAGCGACAACCCTCCGGCGCCTTCCGCCGCCACCTTATCCAGCCTTGCGCAAGCCGGGTCGTATTCCCCGACCGAATCGGGCATTTCAGCCGGCCCGGCGGCGTTAACGAAATGGGCGGCGCAGTTTCGGTGACTGCTCGCCGAGTCGGCCATCAGACTGCCGCTCAATTCAAGGGCTTCGATCTGTTCGGGCGTCAACCGCCTCGCGTCGTCAGACTCTACGCGCCGCAGGTGGTACAAACCCAACGCGGCGCCCAGGAGAAGCGCCACCGCCGCCGGCGTCAAAAGCCAGACCTTAAAAAGACCGGCGAACCAACCGCGCCTCCATTTCCCGTCGCCCGTCCGCGCGGCGCCGGCCCCCGCTTCGGCCTCCGACCGTATTCTCGCCCGCAAACTCTCCATCGCCCGGTCGCTCATCTTCTCCTTGGAGCAGACGCTGCGCAGCGACGCGCGCAAGCGGCGACGCGCCGCCATCTCGCCCCGGCAGGGGCAGCAGCGCTCCGCATGGCAGAGCACGGCGTGATTGGTCTCGACCGCCAACTCCCCACAGAGATAGGAATCGAGCAACTCTTTGAAATTCTGGCAATCCATTCTAGCCACAGAGCCACAGAGCCACAGAGCCACAGAGGATCGAGGATCGAAGATAGAAGATCGAAGATCGAGTAATGCATTGCGATCCTCGATCCTCGATCCTCGATCCTCGATCCTCGATCCTCGATCCTCGATCCTCGATCCTCGATCCTCGATCCTCGATCCTCGATCCTCGATCCTCGATCCTCGATCCTCTGTGTCTCTGTGTCTCTGTGGTCATCGCTTTTGTCCTAAGGTTTGTTGGCATGAATTAGCAGTTTCAATTCGCGACCTGGTAACCGGCGCCGCGGGCGTAATTCGCCAATTCCATCCGCAACAACTTCCTACCCCTGCTCAGCCGCGACATGACGGTGCCGAGCGGAATTTGCAGCGCGTCGGCGATTTCGCGGTAAGACAGCTCTTCGACGTCGGCCAGCACCACCGGAACCTGAAAATCGCGCGGGATGCGTTCGAGCGCGGCCAGAACCTCCTCTTCCGTCAAATGCTGCGGCGTCGGCGGGTCATAAGCTATCGTCTCCGCGATCGTCTCTTCGATCGGCGCCAACTCCGGCCCCCCTCTTCTGACCTCGCTGTAATGAACGTTGAAGAGGATTTTATAGAGCCATGCGCGCAAGTTGGTTCCGATTTCAAACCTGTGGAATGAACGCCACGCCTGCAAATACGTCTCCTGAATCAAATCCTCGGCCCGCTCCCGGTCTCGACACACTCTTAGCGCGACGCGGAAAAGCTGACCGGAAAAGCCCAGAGCTTCCGCTTCGAAAATTTCGAGTCGCTGCAACCTGTCGTTTTGTTCCAACTCCTCTGACCTCTTTATGTGTGGCTCGAAATATATATCGCTGACGCAAAGGCAAATATTCCCTCACTTAAAAATTTATTCTATTCGACGCGGGCGCGACCCGCACGTCCAAGTTGACACCTTTTCACCCTGCCGCCTATAATCGGCGGCTTTGTAAGTGAAGAGAAATTGGAGGCGACACAAAAATGTCTTACGCAATTATACGAACAGGTGGAAAACAGTTCCGTGTGAGTCCCGGAGATGTCGTTCGCGTCCCCACTCTGGCCGATAAGAATGAAGGGGATAAGGTCGAATTCGACGAGGTCCTGGTCTCCGGCGATGACGGCGGCGTCCGCATCGGCGCCCCCACGATCGCCGACGCGCGCGTCACCGCGACCGTGCTCAAGCAGGGGCGCGGCCCGAAGATCATCGTCTTCAAGTTCAAACGCCGCAAACACTACAAACGCACAAAAGGACATCGCCAGGGGTTCACCGCGATAAAGATCGAATCGATCGCTTAATATCTCTGCAAGAAAGGTAACGGTTTTTTTTATGGCTCATAAGAAAGGTGTAGGCAGCTCGCGCAACGGACGCGATTCGGCGGCTCAGCGCCTGGGAGTCAAGCGCTTTGGCGGCCAGTCGGTTCTGGGTGGCGCCATCCTGGTTCGCCAGCGCGGCTCGAAATTCAAACCCGGCGCCAACGTCGGCATTGGCAGTGACGATACTCTTTACTCCAAGATCGCCGGCGTCGTTAAATTCGAAGACCGAGGGCGAAGGGGGCGTTTTATCAGCGTTTATCCACCCGAGCAGTAATAACAGTATCACTGTCAACCTGCTAGATTCATTAAAACCGAGAATTGCTGGCAAATTTTCCCCCGTTTTGCGTCTTTATCGTAATGAACGTCATTAACGTCAAAGCGCTGAAGGCAGTGAGGTGAGGTGGAGCAGTAGGGAGCTTGGAATCCCCAATGGTCGGCGGCAAATAAACGGCAACAAACACTCCGTGAGCGACCGGCCGCCAAGCGGCGCCTACTGACTACCGATGTTTATTGACAGCGCGAAAATACATGTCAAGGGTGGAAACGGCGGCAATGGAGTGACGGCGTTTCGCCGCGAGAAGTTCGTGCCGCGCGGCGGCCCTTCAGGCGGCGACGGCGGCGACGGCGGTTCGATTTATATCGAATCGACCGAGGGCTTGAACACTTTGCTGCATTTCCGCTATAACCCCGAACATCGAGCCGGGCGCGGGCGTCACGGAGAAGGCGGCAAGCGTCACGGAGCGAGAGGCGAAGACATTACCCTGCAGACGCCGGTCGGAACGGTAGTTATTGATGAAATGACCGGCGAGATCATTCACGACTTCACCCGAGCCGGAGAAAAAATTCTAGTTGCCCCGGGTGGACGTGGCGGACGCGGCAACGCTCAGTTTGCCTCCCCAGTCAATCGAGCCCCACGCCACCACGAAGAAGGCCGGCCGGGACAGGAGCGCCTGCTCATACTTGAGCTTAAGCTGATTGCCGACGTCGGGTTGGTTGGCTTGCCTAACGCAGGCAAATCAACTCTGATTTCGCGCATCTCAGCGGCGCGTCCGAAGATCGCCGATTACCCATTTACAACTCTTGAACCGAACCTGGGAGTAGTTGACCTGGGTGATTTCAAAACTTTTGTCGTCGCGGACATTCCAGGATTGATCGAAGGAGCGCATGCCGGGGCCGGATTGGGAGATCGTTTCCTGCGTCATGTCGAGCGCACAAAGCTATTGCTGCACCTGGTCGACGTTTCCGATCTCGCGCAAAATCCGGTCGCCGATTACAAAACGGTCGCGCGCGAGCTTGAAGCCTATAGCCCGAAGGTTGGGGCGAAACCCAAAATTGTGGTTGCCACGAAGATCGACGCGGCGTCCGCCGATCAGCGCCGAGCGGATTTTGGAGAAGGCGCAGACCGGCCGACATCAGTTGTGGAAGAATTCGAAAAATTTTGCGAGCGCCAGGGGTTGGAATTTCATGCGATCTCGGCGGCGACCGGCCAGGGCTTAATAGTATTGTTGCGCGCGATCTGGCGGCGGCTGGATGAGGCGAAGCAGGAAGAGCTAAAATGCAAAGAGATTGATGAAAAGGCGACTTCGAAAGTCGCTTAAGCGGTCTGCGGTTAATAGCATAATTTTTTTATCGGATCAGGTTCGTGAACGAGGAACGTCTGCGACGACGCATCGGAATTTACGGCGGCACGTTCGATCCTGTTCACTTCGGTCATCTCGCGGTGGCCGAAACGGTGTCGAACGCCTTCGCCCTAGATCGAATCTTCTTCGTCCCGGCTTTCACGCCGCCGCACAAGCGCAAGCGGATGATCAGCTCCCCGTTCCACCGCATGGCGATGCTGGCGCTGGCTACGGCCGATTCGCCGAAGATGTTCATTTCGACCGTTGAACTCGAAGCGCCGGCGCAGCCTTATACGATTGAGACGCTGGGACGGTTGCGAGCCGAACTCCAGCCGGCCCGGTTGTTCTTTGTGATGGGGGCCGATTCGTTCGCCGACGTCACGAGTTGGCGAGAATACGAAGCGATCCTGAGCGAGTACGACGTCGTCGTAGTGACGCGGCCCGGTTATCCTGACCGTGACGCTTGCGGCGGGGATCAGAATGGCGAAGAAGCGGTCGGGGCGCTCGCCCCTCAGTTGAGAAGGCGGATCGTTGATTTGCGCGGCGGCGCATGTCCGTCAGACGAAGACTTGAAATCGCCGCGCGTCTACCTGACCGATTACGTCACTATCGATGTTTCGGCGACGGGAATACGCGAGGCGGTTGAACAAGGCCGTTCGATTGACGGCCTGGTTCCGCCGCCGGTCGCGGCCTACGTCGAGAAATATCGTTTATATCAGAAGTCATGATGTCAAAAGTCGCAATATCAACGGCAGTAAATCAAGAGGCGCCGCAGGGCGGGACGGGGTCGGAGCCTGCTGCGCTTTCAGGCGCCGATCGGCTGATTTTTGAACAGGTGAAGGTCGCCGCGCGCGCCGCAGAAGAGAAGAAGGCCCAGGGCGTCCTCGTATTGAGGCTGTCGGCCATCACGGAATTTACGGATTACTTCGTCATCTGCGCAGGCAATTCGACGCGCCAGACCCAGGCGATCGCCGACGCCGTGATCGAAGAGCTGAAGCGAACCAAAACGCGCCCGCTCCACACCGAAGGCTACAACAACGCCGAGTGGATTTTGATCGATTACGGCGCGTTCGTCGTTCACATATTCACCGAAGAGTCGCGCAGCTTTTACGACCTGGAGAGGCTCTGGCGCGACGCCGAAAAAGTAGTGGTTAGTGGCTAGTGGTTGGCGGTTAGCGGCCGGTGATTTATCGATCCACCGACTACCGACCACTAACCGCCAACCACTAACCACTAACCACTATTATGAAACTGCACTTCGTTTGGATCGGCAAGACCAAGAACGGCGCCTGCGCCGCGCTGATCGCCGATTATCTGGAACGGATCAAACGCTTCGTTCACTGCGAAGTGAGCGAGTTAAAAGACCAGTCGGGGGCGGACGAAAAGCGCGTGATCGCCGCAGAGGGGCGGAAGCTGATCTCCGCGATCGAACGCGACGATTTCGTGGCGCTGCTTGATGAGAAAGGAGGCGAATTCGACTCGCCGCAGTTCGCCGAGTTCATTGTCAAACGTCGGCAGGCCGGGACCAAACGGCTGGCTTTCGTGATCGGGGGATTCGCAGGCGTGAGTGAAGAGGTCAAACAGCGCGCCCACCTCCGGTTGTCGCTCTCGCGGATGACTTTGACGCACGAGCTCGCGCGCGTAGTTTTGACCGAACAGGTTTATCGGGCTTTAACTTTGCTGACAGGTTCCCCTTATCACAAGCTTTGATTTTCCACCCGCCGCACGGCGGTAATTCCAGACCGAGGAGAAGAGTGGATGGACAAAAAGAGACTCAAAATGTTCCACGACCGATTAGTGACGGAACGCGCCGCTCTGAGAGGCGTCGTCGGACGCAACGAGGATTACGGGCGCGAAGCCGATATCGAGGCCACGCAAGATCCCGCGGATAAGGCTTCGAATTCATACACGAAGGAGCTGCTCTTCAGCCAGTCGACCAACGACCGGCAGATCCTTATGCAGATAGACGAGGCCCTTCAGCGCATCCAGGATGAGGAGTTCGGTGTCTGTGGCAACTGCCGCAAGGAGATCGGCCCGAAGCGCCTGGAGGCGTTGCCCTGGGTGCGTTTCTGCATAACCTGTCAAGACCTCTCTGAACGCGGTCTGCTCGACGATGAGGAATAAACGAATGAAGAAGATCGAGGATCGAAGATCGCGTCGTCCGTTCGATCCTCGATCCTCGATCCTCGATCCTCGCTCCTCGATCCGCAGCCATTTCACCTCGCCACGCGCGCTCCCCCACCTTTCATGACCCTTTCGACTTCGGCCAGGGTGGCCATCGAAGTGTCCCCTGGGGTAGTCATCGCCAACGCGCCGTGAGCCGCGCCATATTCGACCGCGGCTTGAGGCCCCCTATCGGTCAGGAAACCGTAGATCAATCCCGACGCGAACGAATCGCCTCCGCCGATCCGGTCGAAGATTTCCAGGTTTTCGCGCGGCCGGGCCTGATGGAACTCGCCGTCGCAATAGCAGATCGCGCCCCAGTCGTTGACCGTCGCGGTCTTGGCGTTGCGCAGCGTCGTCGCCACGACTTTGAAATTCGGATACTCGCGGACGGCCAGCCCGATCATCTTCTTGAAGTTGGACACGTCGAGGTTCGAAAGGCTCTCGTCCATTCCCTCGACCTCGAATCCGAGCGCGGCGGTGAAATCCTCCTCGTTGCCGATCATCACGTCGACCATCGACGCGAGGTCGCGATTGACTTCTTGCGCGCGCGCGGTTCCGCCGACCCCCTTCCATAACGACTCGCGGTAATTCAAATCGTAGGAGATGACCGTTCCATGCTTCTTCGCGACCTCCATGGCCGCGCGCGCGACGAGCGGCGTGGTTTCGGACAGCGCGCAGAAGATGCCGCCGCAATGAAACCATCGCGCGCCCTCCTCGCCGAAGACCTTCTCCCAATCGACGTCGCCCGGCCTGAGCTGCGACACGGCGGTGTGACCGCGGTCCGAGCATCCGACCGCCGCGCGCGCGCCGAAGCCCCGCTCGGTGAAGTTCAACCCGTTGCGCACGGCCCTTCCAACGCCGTCATATTTCACCCACCTCACGTGCGATTGATCGACGCCGCCCTGATAGATCAGGTCCTGAACCAGACGGCCCACAGGATTGTCGGCGAAGGCGGTCACGACCGCCGTCTTCATTCCGAAGCAGCGCTTCAACCCTCGGGCGACGTTGTATTCGCCGCCGCCTTCCCAGGCCTGAAATGTCCGCGTCGTGTGAATTCGCCCGTCGCCCGGGTCGAGCCGCAGCATCACTTCGCCGAGCGCGACCAGGTCCCATCTGCATTGATCTTTCGGTTTGATCTTTAAACTCGCCATGTCTTAAATCCCTTGGGGCGTCATGAATAGGACTTATAGGACTTATAGGTCCTATAGGCCTCATTCATGACGCCCCAATCGCGCCGCGCGACTCACGCGCGAGCGTCACGGCCTCGGCGGCCAATTGTTTCACCCTTGCAAAATCGCCCGCCTCGAACAGTTCGGGCTTGACCATCCAGCTCCCGCCACAAGCCACCACCTGCGGCAAAGCCAGGTAATGGCCGATGTTTTTCGTATCGATCCCGCCGGTGGGGATGAACCGGACGTTTTTGTAAGGCGCGCAGATCGCCTGCAAAAATTTCACGCCCCCCATCGGCTCCGCCGGAAAGAACTTCAACACGTCGACTCCCTTCGACAAAGCCATCTCGATCTCCGTCGGCGTGCAAACTCCGGGAAAGATCGTGACGCCTCTCGATAAACAGTGGTCGACGACCGTCGGGTTCGTGCCTGGCGAGACGATGAATTCGGCCCCCGCGCTGATCGCCGTTTCGGCCTGCTCGGCCGTCAACACGGTTCCCGCGCCGAGAAGAATTTCGGGAAAGCGCGAGCGAATCCGCGCGATGGCCTCGGCCGCCGCCGCGGTGCGAAACGTGATCTCGGCGCAGCCGCATCCGCCTTCGAGCAGCGCCTCGGCCAGCGGCAAGGCGTCTTCGAGTTTCGGAATGCTGACGACCGGAACGATCCCGATCCCACGCGCGCGTTCGACAATGCTCATTGAAGACTCCTGTGGAAATTTCAGTCGCGAATAGGACTTATAGGGCTTATAGGACCTATAGGTCCTATAAGCCCTATAAGTCCTATTCATCATATCATCCCAATCATTCACGCGTTGATCCGCCCTCGGCAGGACGGGGCGCCGCACAAACATCTCTTCCTGTTCGAATGATACGACTCGCCGTAATCGAGCAGAAGTTCCTCGCCAGGTTCGATATCACGCAAGGCGAAGAAGAGAATGTGGCCGTGAATGACTTTGCTGTAGCAGTTGGGTTCGCAGGAATGATTGATGAATTGCGTGCCGTTGCCGCCACAGCCCCCGTCAATCGCCCAATAAGAGTCGATGCCGCAGATGTAGATGCGTCGTTTATTCTTCAGGCGGCGCGCGACTTCGTAACGGGGAATTCTTTCGCCGGCGTACTCGGCTATCTTGCGCCCCCTTTTAAAAGCGACGGTGGCGAAACAGCCTCGGCCGTCAATTCTGGACGATCTGATTTCGATGCCCGGGGCGAGACTTGTTTGTTTTATCCTGCTTCTGTTCAAAGTACCGATAATGGCCGGCGACCTTCCACGCGAACAACACGTCTTCAATCCGCGCGCCGAGGCCAATGTTGTGAACCACGGCGTAGCGCTCCGTTCCTTCGACCTTGATCTTACTGACCATTCCGATGTGCGGCAACCCGTTGTCCAGGTCCCAGGCGACCACGTCGCCGGGCAGATAATCTTTCGCGTCTTTCGTGATCGGCTGGGCCTTGCCCTGGCGGTCGAACCAGGTCATCAGATTGGGCGCCCGGCGATGATCGATGTTGGTGTCGGGTCTGCGCGCGCCCCATTTCTGAGGGTATTTCGCGAAGTTTTTCTTCATGTCCTCGTGCAGCTCTTTCTGCAAATCGATCCCGGCCTTCCGGAACGCGCGCACGACGACGTCAGCGCAAACGCCGGTGCTCGGCTGCACGTCGCCGTTCGGATAATCCAACTTTACATACGAGCCGTCATAGCCAGTCGTTTGAGTTGTTTGCTCGATCGCGCCCGCGTTGACCTTTTCAAGAGGGGTCGCGTCGGCCTTGACCTGCATCGCCTCGGCCAGGTCGCGTTGGGGAACCTCGACCGCGCGCTGCGAGCTGCGAACGGCCTGACATCCCGTCAGCAAAGATATTGACAGAAATGAAACCGGCAAAGCTCGAATCGACATCATTGCGCCTCCGCGAAAATGTGAGGCAGACAAAAGTCCGTCCCACAGTGGGGCAGACATTAGTCTGCCCGGCTCACGGACAGACTGAAGTCTGTCCCACTTCACGCTATAATCGCAACCGCTATGAACGACCTACTCTCATTCTTTCCAATCTTGAGCGAGTTGAGCATCAAAGCCGGCGCCATCATCCGCCGTTATTACAACTCGCAGCTCGAAGTCGAACTGAAACCCGACGACAGCCCGGTCACTCAGGCGGACCGGGAAGTCGAAATCTTCTTACGCGAATCGCTCGAAAAACGTTTCCCCGATTTTTCGATCCTGGGCGAAGAGTTCGGCGAGACCAGAAAATCGAGCGCGTATCGATGGATCATCGATCCGATTGACGGCACGAAATCCTTTGTGCTGAAGACGCCGCTCTTCGGGACGATGATCGCGCTTGAACGCGAGGGCGCGCCCCTGCTCGGCTCGATTTATTTTCCGATTCAGGACCACCACCTGATCGGCTCGGCGGATACCGGGACCTTCCTGAACGGCGCGCGCTGCCGCGTCTCAGAAACCTCGCGGCTCGCCGAAGCGACCCTCTTGCTCACCGATCCGCGCGACTTGATTGACGGCGCCGAACGCGAACGTGTCGCCAGGCTGTGCGGAAGCGTGCGGCTCGTGCGCGGGCTGGGCGATTGTTACGGCTATTACCTGGTCGCGCGCGGCCTGGCCGACGTGATGATCGAACCCGCCGCGTTGAAATATTACGACGTGGCGCCGCTGCCCCCGATCCTGGAAGGCGCGGGCGGAACCTTCACGACGCTGAGCGGCGATTACGATTTGAGTTCCGGACAGGGGTTGGCGACCAATCGGGCATTGTGCGAGGAGGTTCTGCGCGTCCTTAACGGCGATTGAAGCGCCTGACTTCGTCCACGCGCCCCGGCGGTAGCAGCAGCCAATGAACCATCTCCTGCAGTTCGAGTCGCGCGAAGAGGCCATAAACGCGGAAGGCCTCGAAGAGCAGCGGCGGGCGCCTAAGGCCCAGCAGGCGTCGCACCCGTTCCGGCGCGAGTTGCGCCTGCGTCAGCCTCAGTATTTCATAGCGCCAGCCGCCCAGATGCTCCCGGTATTTTTCATAAAGCCGCCTGGTGTATTCGCTGTACTCCAGGTCGCGTTCGAGATGGCGCAGCCGGTCGTCTTGCCATTCGTCGTAGCTCACGGGCAGTTCCGGGATGCGCAACCCCTCGCCGACGCGACGAAACACGTCGAAAAGCTCATGCCGCTCCGCTTCCTTGAGCGGGCGATGCAAAAGAGAGTGCGCGCGCTCGGAATAATCGATTAGCATATAGAGCACGTCGCGGAAGGCCCAGTCGGGCATCCGCGCGCCGCGCGCCTCTTCGACGGATTTGTGGATTGAGCAGATTTGATCGAGCGTCCGCCGGGCCGTCGCTTCGTCGACGAAAACGATCTCCTGCGCGTAACGCACAGTCGAGAAGAGCCGCCCGATCGGGTCCCGCGGAATCTGTCCCGTGAAGAACAGCCAATCCACCGCGCGATTGAGCGCGAACTCCGCCGCCGATCCGGCGAAGATCAGCATGACCAGATCGGAACTCCCCCAGATCGAGCGGACAATCGAACTTCGGGAAACAAAGTCAGACATTTCTGCTTTGATGATTCTGCAAGAGCCTTGCCGCGCCGCCGGCCTGGCTATTTTTTAAGAGTTGACGAAGGGCAGAACGTTTCCAGGCTGCATTTTTCGCACATCGGCTTGCGCGCCTGACAGACTCTGCGCCCGTGCCAGATCAATCGGTGGGAGAAATCTATCCAATCTTTTTTTTGTAGGAGTTCGATTAGATCGGCCTCGATCTTTTCGGGCTGTTTGTTCTCGGTCAATCCCAGGCGCTGCGACAGGCGCGACACGTGAGTGTCAACCACCACTCCCGTGGGAATTCCGAAAGCCGTGCCGAGCACGACGTTGGCCGTCTTGCGGCCCACGCCTGGCAACTCGACCAACTCTTCCAGAGTCTGCGGAACCTGGCCGTTGTGTTTTTCGATCAGCAGCCGGCTGGCCTCCTGAATCGATTTCGCCTTGTTGCGGAAGAAGGTGACCGAGTTGATGTCGCGTTCAAGCTCTTCGCGCGAGACCGCCCCGTAGTCTTCCGGCTTGCGGTACTTTCTGAAAAGGTTCGCGGTCACGATGTTGACGCGGTCGTCGGTGCACTGCGCCGAAAGGATGGTGGCGATCAGCAATTCGAACGGGCTGGCATGGTTCAACGCGCAGGTGGCCTGCGGATAGGTTTTCTTCAGGGCGCGTATGATCTGTCCGACTCGCGCGCGCAATTGTTCTTTAGTCTCTTTCATTTTTTACCACTTACGATTCGCTCACTTTCCGAGCGCTTTTGAAATTTAGTCCCTAGCCGCGGAGCGGCGTTTGAACTTAGCCCGGCGTTTCAACGCCAATGGTGTTAAGTTAAGCGTTGATGCGCTTGAAATACTTGATGTAGCGCAATCTCATCGAATGCGCCCGTTTTTTTCGCGGATATTGCCGTCCCGGTCTATGGCGCGTTGGCGTTTGT
>WNGF01006377.1_pt1 | contig 16590 bp, 16 predicted proteins | sample 5400641 | NCBI WGS metagenome assembly WNGF01 (sample SAMN13153371, study PRJNA577476) | soil metagenome | isolation source: 80 cm soil or saprolite under grassland replicate 2 | place: USA:California | collected 2016-06-15
CCGCCGCGAAGCGGCGGGCCGGAGGGGAAGCTCCGAGGACGACCTCCCCCTCCGGTTGAACCACGCTCAGGACCTTGGCGTCGGACGGGGTCTGAATCCGGCGCCGGACGAGCGCAGACCCGCCACGTTCTGAGTATGACGAAAGATTCCGCCGGACCACAACACGCGCGAAAGTTAGCTTCGCGCGATCTCCTGCAACCTTCGCAACCGCCTGTGTGCCGCGGCCTTTGTTGCCGGGGGTCGACATTTGAGCGCAAGCTCACGCAGAGAGAGGGTTGGGTGCCGCTCACGCAGCTCTGCGATTTCCTGAAGGCGCGCAGGCAGCTTCGCGAGCTCCCCGCTCCGGCGCAAACGGTCCACCGCACGGAGCTGCTCGTGCGCTGCTCGGCTCGTCCTCACGAGATTTGCGTGGTCGGCGTTCGCAAGGCGATTGGCGCGTGAGCGAGTACCAGCCATGACAGCGCGTTCCTCGAAGACGAGCACGGCCCGGCTCGCGCCCGCCAGCGCGAGGACGTCCGCGATCGCCTCCATCCCCTTGGCGTATGCGACCGCGTGCCGTTTGCGCTCGAGGACGCTGAGGCGTCCGCCGTCCTCCGCCGCGATCCGAGCGATGAACGATGCACCCTCAGCCCCGGCGCTTCTGATCTCGAGATGTGGCGAGCGTGGACCGCTAAGCGACCCTCCACCGAGCAGTGCTCCGCGGAGGTAAGCGGCACGGCAGCAGAAGCGGGCGACGACGCGCCGTGGCGGGTGTTCCAGCGGACTGAGGCGCGAACTGAGAACCCCGGCCTCGTGCAAGACCTGAAGGGCGCGTTCGTCGCCGGCGACGTGCAATTGGTACCGCGTCCTGCCCTCGAACGCACGACGACGATAGGTACGTATCTCTGACGCTACCCCGAAGGCGCGCAGCAAACTGAACGCGCGGCGCGCGACCGCTGAGTTCGCGACGTCAAGGTGGACGGAAACTTCCCCGCGACCTTTCAGGTGGATGCTGCCGGCGGAGTGAAAGAGTCCTGAGAGCTCCGCGAGGCGGTCGCAGTCGCTGCGGGGCGCGATCCCCGCAAGCTCGTTGCGGAGGTCCTCAGAGAGTGACACCTTCGAGGGCGAGCAGCCGCCTCTTGTATCCCGTCCCGAGCGAGCCGTACGAGCCTATGCCGTCGGCGCCGACCACGCGGTGACACGGCACGACGATGCCAAATCGGTTGCGCGCGCAGAAGGTCCCCGCCGCGCGCTGCGCCCGGGGATGGCCGGCGATGCGAGCGAGGTCGCCGTACGACACGACCTCTCCGTAGGGGACAAGGCGAAGTGCGCGGACGAGCTCGAGCTGGAACGGCGTCCATCCGTCGACGTCGAGCTCGACGTCAGCGAAGGAGACGCGCTCACCCGCGAAGTACGCCTCAAGCGTGTGGACGAGCTTTTCCGCCTTCGGCCCGGATCCGTTACCCACACGTCGACGTTTCGCCGCTATCGTCGACCGCGAGGGTGGTGGGTGATCAACCCCACCCTTAGAGAGGGTGGGGGTCGCGCGCACCCGCGCGCGTGTGCCCAGACACGTCTGCTGCTCGGCCGACGGCGCCTTCTCTCGCGGGAGCTCGTGCCACACCAGGCGCCCGTCCTCGAACCAGAGCTCCCCCACGCCCCAGTCCCGGGCCGTGTACGAGACGGACGTCACAGACACGGTTCCCAAGCCTACAATCGCGGCGGATGTCCGCTGCACCCGGTCTCTTTCGCCCGCCGCCGCCGCAGAACGAACCGGTGAAGGACTACGCACCGGGGACGCCCGAGCGCGAGGCGCTTCGTCTCCGGCTCCAGCAGCTGCGGTCCGAGCAGATCGAGCTCCCGCTCGTGATCGGCGGCGAAGAGATCCGCACGCGTGAAACCTTCGAGGCGGTGATGCCGCACGACAAAGACCACGTCCTCGCGAAGGTGCACAAAGGCAGCGCCGGCCACGTCGAGCAGGCGATCAAGGCCGCCGGCGACGCGTGGGAGGACTGGCACCGCACGCCCTGGGAAGACCGGGCCGCCGTCTTTCTCCGCGCCTCGGAGCTTCTGACCGGTCCCTGGCGCGCCACCCTCAACGCGGCAACGATGCTCGGCCAGTCGAAGACCGCCCATCAAGCGGAGATCGACGCAGCGTGCGAGCTGGCGGACTTCTTCCGCTTCAACGTCCAGTTCATGCTTCGCATCTACGACGAGCAGCCGAGCTCGGCACCCGGGACCTGGAACAGGATGGAGTACCGCCCGCTCGAGGGCTTCGTCTTCGCAGTGACGCCCTTCAACTTCACCGCGATCGCGGGCAACCTGCCCACGAGCGCCGCGTTGATGGGCAACACGGTGCTCTGGAAGCCGGCGTCGACGGCCGCCTATTCCGCACACTTCTTGATGAAGCTGTACGAGGCTGCAGGCCTACCGCCGGGCGTGATCAATCTCGTCTACGGCTCCGGCTCCGAGATCGGCGACCCCGCACTCGCGAGCCCCGAGCTGGCCGGCGTCCACTTCACCGGCTCCACCCCTGTCTTCCAGTCGATGTGGAAGACGATCGGGGCGAACATCGCCAACTACCGCAACTACCCGCGCATCGTCGGGGAGACGGGCGGCAAGGACTTCATCGTCGCCCATCCGTCTGCCGATGCCGCAGCTGTCGCCACGGCGATCGTACGCGGAAGCTTCGAGTACCAGGGCCAGAAATGCTCCGCCGCCTCGCGCGTCTTCGCGCCCTCCAATCTCTGGCCGGAGATCAGAGAGCGTCTGGTCGAAGACGTGAGCACGATCAAGATGGGCGACGTCGCCGACTTCGAGAATTTCATGGGCGCGGTGATCGACGCCGGCTCCTTCAAGACACAGAAGCAGGCGATCGACGAGGCGAAGGCTGCGGACAAGGTCAACATCCTCGTGGGCGGCGGCTACGACGACTCCGACGGGTACTTCGTCGAGCCGACGGTGCTCGAGACGAGCGATCCGAACTTCCGGACGATGAAGGACGAGCTTTTCGGGCCGGTCGTCACGACCTACGTGTATCCGGAAGGAAAGTACAGCGAGACGCTCGAGCTGATCGACGAGGGCGCTCCGTACGGGTTGACGGGAGCTGTCTTTGCGCGGGAGCGTGATGCAGTCGAGCTCGCGGAGGAAAAGCTCCGCTACGCGGCGGGCAACTTCTACGTGAACGACAAGCCGACCGGGGCGGTCGTCGGCCAGCAGCCGTTCGGGGGCGCGCGGGCATCCGGCACGAATGACAAGGCCGGCTCGATGTGGAACCTGATCCGCTGGGTCAGCCCGCGCACGATCAAGGAGACCTTCGTACCGCCAACGGACTACCGCTATCCGTTCATGGCGCCCGACGACGGGAAGGGCGCAATCTAGGAGACCGCAGCTCACCCCGGATAGCCTGCACCCGGGTGAGCCGCCGCCAAGTCCTTCTGCTGGTCGTCGCCGGAGCGGCTCTCGCGTTTGTCCCCATAGCGCAGGCCGGCCCCACCATCGACCAGGCCGTCGAGGCACTCCGCAGCGATCCGGTCTACGTCGATCCAGCCGCGGAGGTCGCCATCGACGCAGGCGACGAGACGCGGCTGCGGCGGAAGCTCGACACGGCCGGGGCCGGTCCCGTCTACATCGCGATCCTGCCGCTGGCCGCCGAAGACGAGGCAGGCGGCGCCCCGGACGGAGTCGTCCAGGCCATTCACGACGGTCTCGGCCGTCCCGGAACGTACGCGGTGATCGTCGGGCGCCACTTTCGGGCCGGGAGCGAGGGGCCGCTTCAACCGGGAGTGGCCGGGCGGCTCGCGACCGAGGCACTCGAGGCGCACCGTGGCGATGGGGTCACGGCAACCCTGCTCGATTTCGTCGACCGCGTCGCCGAGGCGCGCCGCCACGGCGCCGGCGATGACGAGCCCTCAGGAGGCGGCAGCGCCTTGATCATCGTGCTCGTGATCGGAGGTGCCGCGTTCGTGCTCTTTCGCGCCTACCGCAGGCGGCGGCGAACGCGGGCCGAGCTGGCCGAGGTGAAGGCCGCCGCGCACGAGGATCTGATCGCCCTCGCCGACGACGTCCAGAAGCTCGAGGAGCCGGTGGAGTCGAATCATCGAGCACAAGACGAGTACGCGAGCGCCCTGGAGTCGTACGACAAGGCGACCCGCTCGTTCGACCGTGCTAGGCAGCCGAGGGAGCTCGAGGCGGTGACGAGGGCGCTGGAGGACGGCCGATACCACATGGCCGCGGCCCAGGCACTCGTCGACGGCCGACAGCCCCCGGAGCGACGGGCGCCCTGCTTCTTCGACCCCCGGCACGGCCCTTCGACGCGCGACGTCGAATGGGCTCCGCCAGGCGGCACAGCGAGAAGGGTGCCGGCGTGCGAGGCGGATGCGCAGGCGGTCGAGCGCGGCGCCGAGCCGGCCTCGCGCGAGGTGATGGCCGGCGGGCGGATGGTGCCGTACTGGAGCGCCCCGCCCTACTTCGGCCCGTGGGCGGGCGGCTACTTCATGCCGTTCGGGGGGGCGGGGTTCCTCTCAGGGCTCTTCGTCGGGGAGCTGCTCGGCGGCGCGTACGGCGGGTGGGGTTACGGGAGCTGGGGCGGCTCCGGTGGCAGCGGCGGGTTCGGCGGCTGGGACGACGGCGGAGGCGGAGGTGGGAGCGACTTCGGCGGCGGCATGGACTTCGGCGGCGGCGACTTCGGCGGCGGGGGCGGGGGTGGCGACTTCTAGCCGGGCGTCGGCGACACTGACATCGTGATCCATTCGATCCTGCACGCAATCGGGGTCTTCTTCGACCACCTCGCCTCGGTGGAGTGGCAGTGGCTCGCCCTCGGCATCGCTTGCCACCTCGGCAAGCTGCTCGCGGTCTCTCGAGCTTGGCGGAACATCATCAAGGCGGCCTATCCCGACCGGCGCGTCCGCTGGCCTCAGATGTTCGGCGCGTACGTGGCCGGCACGGGCGTCAACGCGCTTATTCCTGCCCGCGGTGGGGACGTCGTCCGGCTCTTTCTCGCGAAGCACCGGATCGAGGGCTCGACGTACACCACGCTCGTGTCCTGTTCCCTGCTGCAAACGCTCTTCGACATGACGGTGGCAGGCTGCTTCATCGTGTGGGCGGTCACGCAGCACGTTCTGCCGGGGATCGACGTGCTCAAGAGCCCGAGGCTCCCATCGCTGGACTACGGCTGGGCCTTCCGTCACCCCACGGCCGGGTTGATCCTGTTCGGCCTGTTGCTCCTGTTCGGAACGGCGCTTGTCGCGTGGGTCGCCGAGCGGGTCGACGAGTTCAGGGCGAAGGTCGCGCAGGGCTTCTCTGCCTTCAGGAATCGTTCCTACTACATCAGGCGCGTCGTTGTCTGGCAGATCGCGGACTGGTGTCTGCGGCTCGCGACGGTGTTCTTCTTCCTGCGCGCCTTTGGCATCCCAGCAACGCTTCATAACGCACTGCTCGTGCAGGTCGGCCAGAGCCTCGCCACAATTTTCCCGTTCAGCCCGGCGGGAATCGGGACGGAGCAGGCGCTGCTCCTCTACGTGTTCCGCAACGTGACCTCGAAGGGCATGGCGCTCAGCTTCAGTGTCGGAATGCGCGTGACGCTGATCATCGTGAACGCGATCGTCGGCTTCACCGCCATCCTTGTGATGACCGGAACGTTGCGCATCAGGCACGCAGCCAGGACTGACCGCTCGGGAGGAGAACCAAAGGTCTCGGACGGCCGCTCGGCTCAGGGAGCGAGCGGCCGCCGCGAAAAGTCGAGAACCTAGTAGCGGCCGTCCGAGAAACCGTCGGAGTCGTTGCCTCCGTTCATGAACCGCCCGTCGGAGAAACCGTCCGTGCCGAGACTGTGGTCGGCCGCCTTCGGCGAGTGCGCCGGAGGGTTCGCCGCCGCACTGCCGACGCCGAACGTCACGGCGACCACGACGAGAGCTCCCAATGAGAACATCTTCCGCAGCATCCTGATCACCTCCTCTCCTAGAACTTCACGTCTTGCAGAGCTTCCGCCGCACGCCGGTACAGCGCCGCCGCGGCACGGTCGTCGCCGCGGCGAGATGCGAGGTCGCCCTGGGCCGTCCAGGCAACCGCACGATGGCTGGCGGAGGAAAGTTGGGAAAGATTCAGCTCGGCTTCCGCGAACGCGTGCTCTGCCTCGTCCAGGCGGCCCTGCTCGAGGAGAGCCCGGCCAAGGACGATCTGCGCGCTGCCGACCTCGTCGAGAAAGTCCGGGCGTCCCTCGAGGAGCTCGAGCGCGTGCCGCGACTGCTCCTCCGCGAGGCCCCAGTCGCGCGCCCCGAGGTGCACCTGTGCGAGTGAGGACACCGCCTGCGCGGCGTCCGGCTCGCTTCCAACCTCGAGCGCGACCGAGAAGGCGCGCTTCAAGTAGGCGATCGCATCGTCTGGCTTTCCGAGGAGGTAGTTCAGTCCGCCGAGGTTGTTGAGCATCCGGCCGAGGTTCAGCTGGTCGCCGTGCGTCTCGTAGAGCTCCTTCGCCCGTTCCGCGAGCGCGCGGGCCTGCAGCCAGTGGCCATCCCGCTCGGCGACGATCGAGGCCTGGAAGGTCACGTGCGCGATCGTGAGCGTGTCATCAAGGCGCTCCGCGAGCTCGAGCGCTCGCTCGATGTCCTCCCGCGCCGCCTCGAAGTCTCGCTGGCGTCGCGAGCAACGCGAACGCCACTCGAGGATGTGCGAGCGCAGCCGGTCGCAGGGGATCCCTGAGCGGTCGGCCAGATCAAGCGCTTCGCTCAGAAGCGTTTGCGCACTATTGATCGATGTCAGCTTGTAGCGGCACACGCCCATTCGGTAGAGAACGTCGGCGCGCTCCACGTCAGAGAAGCCCTGCTGCTCCGAGAGCTCACGCGCCCGAGCGAGGAGGTCGAGTGCCGGTCGGAGCTCGCCGTGGTACATGCGAGCCCAGGCTTCGGCGAGGAGCGCCCGGAACTCCAGCTCGCGCCCTTCGGGCGAGTAATGCAGCCCGTCAAGCGCCTCGAGGGCTTCGTCGTACTGCTGGCCTTCAACGGCAGCCTCCGCACGCATGACGGCGGCCTCGACCTCGGCGTACTCGTTCCAACTCTGTCCGGTCTGGAGGTAGGAGACGTCGACGTTGAGCTGTTCGGCGATCCAGGAGAGCGTCTCCCTGGTCGGGCGGGTCTTCCCACGCTCGATCTGGCTGACGTACTCCTTCGAGAAGCGGTCGCCCGCAAGCTCTGACTGGGTCAGGCCAGCGGAAACGCGCAGCTGTCGCAACCGGGTACCAAGACCCGAGTGCACACGCTGCGGCGTGGCGAGAGGTGTGAGGGTGCGGCCGTCCATGACTGCGGCACCTCACGTATCGGCCTCACTCGCGCAAGCAAGATCGCTTGCGCGAGTGACTCGATCGAGGGATCGCCCTCCGAGCGAAAGCGGTCGCTTTCGCTCGGGCTTGGGATTGCCCTCCGAGCGAAAGCGGTCGCTTTCGCTCGGAATCGGGATCGCCGCTTCGCGGGAAACGTGCGCGGGCAGAGCCCGCGCACTCCAACAAGGCCCCGGCCGGCGGAGGTTCTCCTCTGCGCGGGCGGGGGCGCTACCGCGTCCCCGCCCGCGTCAGTCCGCCTCCGCCTAAGGCCGCTTCGCGTGCCTTAGTCTCCGGCCTTTGGTTTGCGACTGTCGAGCGTTCAAGCTCGTCCTGCCTTGTGGAGTTGCGCGTAGATCGCGCGTGCCGTCTTGGCCGGAACCCCGGGTACGCCCTCGAGCTCCTCCTGCGTTGCTGCCACGAAGCGTTCGGCCGAGCCGAAGTGCTGGAGCAACGCACGGCGCCGGGCGGGGCCCACCCCTTCCAGTTCGTCGAAGATCGAGGCGAACGACCGCGTGTCCCGTCGCTGACGGTGGAAGCCGACGGCGAAGCGATGCGCCTCGTCGCGGACGCGCTGCAAGAGCTGGAGCCCCGGCGAGTGCGCCACGAGCCGGATCGGTTCCGGGCGCCCCGGCACGAACACTTCTTCCACCCGCTTGGCGAGCGCGACCACGGCAACGCGGGGTAGGTCGAACGCCTGCATTGCCGTCAGGGCGGCCGAGAGCTGCCCCTTTCCGCCGTCGATGACGACGAGGTTGGGGGTGGCGGCGAAGGACTCGTCGTACTCCTCCGCCGACACATCGGAGATCCGCGCGAACCGCCGCGATACCACCTCGGCCATTGCTGCGAAATCGTCCATCCCCACCTGGCCGCGCACGCCGAACTTGCGGTAGTGCGCCTTCTTCGCAACCCCGTCCTGGAAGACCACCATCGAGCCGACGTTGTCCTGCCCCATGACCGTCGAGATGTCGAAGCACTCGATTCGGATCGGCAGGGCTTCGAGGTTCAGCACCTCACGCAGCTCCTCGAGCGCCTCGACGCGGCGCAGCCGCTTCAGCTCATTCTGGTGTGCCTCCGACACGAGCGCGTGACGTGCGTTCTCGGTCGCTAGCTCCTGCAGGCGCCGTTTCTCGCCGCGCTCCGCGGCGCGCACCTCGACACGCGCGCCGCGGCGCTCCGAAAGGAAAACGGCCAGCGCGGACGTATCGCCGGCATCGCGCGGGACCACGATTTGCGGCGGGACGCTCGGCGCAGAGCCGTAGTACTCGAGGCAGAACGACTCGAGCACCGTCGTAATGTCCTGGCCGCCCACGTTCTCGAGATGGAACGAGTAACGGTCGATCATCTTGCCGTCGCGGAGCGGAAAAACCTGCACGACCGCGCGATCTCCTTCCGCCGCGAACCCGACCACGTCGATCGTCCCCACTGAGCGCCGGTCGGCCGCTTGCCGCTCGGCGAGGTGCTGGACACTGCGAAGGCGGTTGCGATAGCGCGCTGCCTCCTCGAACCGTTCCTCCGCCGCGGCTTCTCGCATCTTCCGCTCGAGCTCACGCTGGATCGGGTCCGTGTCGCCCGAAAGGAACTCGATCACCTGATCGATGATCGCCTGATAGTCCTCCCGCGATACGTAACCCACACACGGCGCCAGGCATCGCTCGATGTGGTAGTCGAGACAGGGTATGCCCGAGTGCCGCCCGGGCTTCGGCCCTTCGCACGGCCGGTAGGGGAAGACGCGGTTGAGGACATCGAGGGTCTCACGCACCTTCTTGGCGTTCGCGTACGGGCCGAAGTACACGACTCCGCGCCGATGTCGCTCGCGCGTGAACATGACCCGCGGATACTCGTCCTCAACGGTGACGGCGATGTACGGAAAGGACTTGTCGTCGCGCAGCCGGACGTTGAACGGCGGTCGGTGCCTCTTGACGAGGTTCTGCTCCAGATGAAGGGCCTCGACCTCGTTCTGGGTCACGATCACCTCGACGTCGGCGACCCTGTCGGGGAGCTGCCTGATCGCCGTGCGAGTGTCGAGGCTTTGCTGGAAGTAGGAACGGACCCGGGGCCGAAGCGACTTCGCCTTACCCACGTAGAGGACCTCTCCGCCCTTGTCCCGGAAGAGGTAGACCCCCGGCTTGGCAGGCAGTCCTTTGAGCTGATCTTCGAGCCGAGAGGCCATCGGTCCAGCGTAGCCCCACCCGCCGACCAGCGACCCAAAGGCCCGGAGGCTAACGCGAGCGAAGCCGCGTTAGCCGCAGGCCGAACTGACGCGGGCGGGGCTGCGTCAGCACCCCCGCCCGCGCGGTAGGGAACCTTCGCGAACCGCGCCCCCAAAAGAGCACGCGGGCTTAGCCCGCGTGCGTTTCCCCGCGAAGCGGGCGACCCCAGACCCGCGCGAAAGCGTCAGCTTTCGCGCGGAGGTGGATGCGGCCCGGGTGGAGAGCCCGGGCCGCCGTAAGGAGAGGATCGCGGGGGCTGTGGCGAGCATCCCGGAAGCTCCCTGCGACAAGAGCTTGGCAACACGACCCTGACTCGTGTCAAACTATCGGTTGAGGTCCTTATTCGCGCTCCCCCGATCGGGGGATTCGCCGCAGGCGCGGCCAGGTTGACGCCTCCCGGCGGCGCTCCTACACTGGCCCGCGGGCGGCGTTTCCTTTACCGATTTTTCACCGTTTCGGGTTACGGTTGTTCTCTTGCTGCACTTTCGATCCCTCATAGCGATCTTCTGGGCGCTCGGCGCCCTCGGTCTCGTCGTCTCAGCGCCGGCGAGCGCCGGGATGTATATGGGAGCTGCGGAGGACGAAGGCCGAAACGCCGATCCTGCCGTGGCGATGGCCAAGATGGAGCTGGCCAAGGCAGCGGGCTTCGACACGATCCGGATCACGGCGATCTGGTCACCGGGTGAGAGGGCGGTGCCCAAAGACCAGCTCCAGGCGCTCCAGTCGATCGCCGCGGCCGGCATGTTCCTGGATATCCGCATCGTCACGACGTTGATGCCGTTCGGGAGCCGGACGACGCCGCTCACGGCGACCGCGCGCACGCAGTTCGCCCGTTTCGCAGCCGACCTCGTCCGGCGTGTGCCGAGCATCCGCGAGTACATCGTGGGAAACGAGCCAAACCTCAATCGATATTGGCTACCGCAGTTCGGCCCGAAGGGCGAAGACGTGGCAGCCCCGGCCTACGTGAAGCTCCTCGCGCGGACGTACGACGCGATGAAGGCCGCCGACAAGGGCGTCTTCATCAACGGCGGCTCCGTCTCGCCGCGCGGCGGCGACATCCCGAATACAGGTCGTGACACGCATTCGCCGACGGCATTCATCACGGACATGGGAATTGCGTACCGAGCGATGAACCGACTGAGACCGATCATGGACGGCTTCGCCTTCCATCCCTACGGTGAAAACTCCAGCACACCGCCCACCGTCGCGCATCCGAATTCGAAGTCGATCGGGCTCGCTGACTACGAGACGCTCGTGGCCCTGCTCGGAAATGCGTTCGACGGGACGGCACAGCGCGGGTCGAAGCTGCCGATCCTCTATGACGAGTATGGCGTCGACTCCCAGATTCCGGCCTCGAAGCGCGAGTTCTACGACGGCCGAGAGCTCTCGAAGCCGGTGCCCGAGGGGATCCAGGCTTCGTACTACCGGCAGGCGCTGCAGATGGCCGCCTGCCAGCCGACGGTCCGCGGCTTCCTCATCTTCCATGTGACCGATGAGACCGACTACGGCCGCTGGCAGTCTGGGCTCTACTTCCCGGACGGATCGGCCAAGTCGAGCCGCACGATCGTCAGGAAGACGATGAACGAGATCCGGACAGGCGCGTTCGAGTGCGTGGAGGCCGAGCCTCAGTTCGTCGGCCCGGGCGACGGCTGGGCCCTGGTCAGCGCCTCCGGCTAGGCACTGGCTAGCATCGTCGTCGTGGAGGGCCAATACGTCGCGTACAGCTTCTACCGGGTCGATCCGGCGTGGCGACGCCTGCCGGTCGAGGAACGTGTCGCGGGCAAGGAAGCTTTCTCGGAGGTCGTCGAGGACTGGACCGCCCGCATGGACTCTCTGCGCGTTTACACCGTCGCGGGCGTCCGTCCCGACTGCGACTTCTTCCTCTGGAAGATCACGCAGCGGTATGAGGACCTCGGCGAGCTTGCAGCGGCCCTGAACGGAACGCCGCTCGCCGGGTGGCTGGAGACCCCGTATTCCTATCTCGCCACGACGAAAGCCTCTGAGTACACGAAGGCCCGGCGCCCGCGGCAGGTCGTCCCGAAAGGATCCCCGTACCTGGTCGTCTATCCGTTCGTCAAGGTCCGTCCGTGGTACACCCTTCCGCCCGAGGATCGCCAGCGGGCGATGGACGAGCACATGCGGATCGGAGCAGGGTTTTCGACCATCCACAACCACACGACATACTCGTTCGGGATCGACGACCAGGAGTTCATGACGGTCTTCGAGTGCGACGAGCCTTCGGATTTCATGCACCTGATGCTCACGCTGCGCGAGAGCGAAGCTTCACGCTACACGGAGCGCGACACGCCGATCTTCGTCGGTCAACACGTCGACATTCGTGTTGCGCTCGACGCCCTTGACGGCGCGTCGACACGGGTCGAGGCCTAGCCGCCAACTCGGCGGCGCCGCTGCTCGGCCCTTCAGGGCGTCGGCACCGTCGCTCCACTCCAGCGCTTCAGATGCCGCAGGCCGATCGCAGCCGGCAGCAATGGCAACCACAGGTTAAAGATTCGATAGGCGAAGACGGCCAGCACCGCCTTCGCGAGCGGGATCCCGGTCCAGGCGAGAGCAAATGAGACGAGCGCCTCGACCGCACCTGCACCTCCTAGCGGGAGTGTGCGACGGGTGAGTGCATAGCCCGTGGCGTAGCCGATCACGAGCGCGGCGAGGTCCGGCGAGTCGTGGAACGTGCGAAGGCTGGCCCAGAGGCAGCCGATGTCGCCGACCCAGTAGAGCGTCGCCCCGAGGAAGGCACCACCGTGTCTCGCTCGCTCCGTGGTCAGCTTCCTGAGGATCTGGAGGGCCTCGAGCGCGTGCCTGAGCACGGCCCGCCAGCCGCCCGCGTCGTGCAGGCGGGGCCGGAGCGTGAGAGCTCCAAGAGCCGCGGCGAAGCCGAGCGGCACCGCAATCGCCCACGGAAGCGTGAAACCGAGGCTCGGATGCGTCGAACCGCGAGCGAGCAGGATGACCGCCGCCAGCGCAGCCGCCGGGGCGAGGACGGCGTATTCGAGGGCCCCGAGCCCGAGGACGCGGACCCGAGCCTGGCGCGGCTCGAGTCCGGCAGCCTCGAGCGCCTGGCGATCGACGATGAAGCCGCCGCGGATTACGAATACGCCGAAGCCGGCTGCCACGATGGCGCCCGCACGTCCAAGACCGAGGACAGGTCCCCCCTCGAGGCGGGCGACCTCGCGATAGGCGATCACGTAGCCGAAATAAGCGGCGACCTCCATCCCGAACGCAACCGGAAGCCAGATCGGGTCGACGTGACGCAACTCATGCAGGACGCTCTCGAAGCCCGCGGCCCAGGAGATGCCCACGGCCGCGCCGAGCGCAAGGGCGGCGCCAATCCCGACGAGGAGGGCGTGCTGGGCCGGGTGCCGCTCGAGGTGCGGAGCCGGGCGTAGGAGGCGTTGGAAGCTCACAGAGCTCCGATCGGTCGGAGCATCAGGGGCGGCACCCCCAGATGAGTGAGCGACACACTCCAGACGGAGCCGTCGGCAAAGCCCACGTCTCCTCTAAGCGGGCATCGCAAGCGACGCTGCAGACGGAGCCGTGGACAAAGCCCACGTCTCCTCTAAGCGGGCATCGCAAGCGACGCCCTAGAGCCGGTAACTGTGTCGGTCACGCCAGACCCGCCACATCGCAAAACCCGAGCAGGCAACGACGCCGATGAAGCCAAGCTGCTCGTAGCCTGGCCATCCGTGCCAGAAGTAGAGGCCGACCGCTGTGAGGATCAGCAGCGCCGACCCGTAGAAGACGATCCGCTCACGAGGCGACCAGGTCTCGATCTCGCCGCGACGCTCACGCCAGAAGAGGTAGATGAAGAACGCGATCGCCAGGAAGAATGCGATCCGGAGCAGCATCCCGATCGCGAGCACGGCCGTGTAGAGGTTCAGGACCACGACCACGAGCGCGATCAGCCCGATGATCAGGAAACCCCGGAGCGTCGGCCGATCGGCGAAGAACTTGCCCATCAGGCGGCGGTCATCCAAGCGCGAACGGCGAGCACGGCTGCCAACAGGGTAGCCCCACCAAACCAGGCGAGCCGCCGGCGTGGCTCTGCCGGCGCGTAGAACCAGGGCCAGGCGACGGAGAGGACAGCTAGCGAGCCGTACATGTAGTGCACGCCCTTCTCGGCATGACGATCGTCGGCGAGCAGGAGGAGGCCGAAGGCCACCTCAGCCACGACGAGGGTCTGCGCGAGAACGAGCGCGTGCGTTACCAGGGCTCCGGCCGCGCGACGCCGGTAGGCGACCAGCGCGAGCAGAGCCGAAAGGACGCAAACGGCAATCAGGAGGAATGCGAGCACCCGGTGCGCCGTTAGCATCGCGGAGCGCACCCTACAGAGAGGATCCGCCGTGATCGAGGAAGGCAAGCCCGCACCGGACTTCGAGCTCCAGACCGACGGCGGCGAGACCGTCAAGCTATCCGACTTCCACGGCCGCCCGGTCGTCCTCTACTTCTATCCCAAGGACAACACCCCGGGCTGCACGACCGAGGCCTGCGAGTTCCGTGATGCCTATGACGTCTTCCGCGAGCGCGGCGCTGAGGTGCTCGGCGTCAGCCCCGACAACGTGGCTTCGCACGAGAAGTTCAAGACCAAGTACGAGCTGCCCTTCACCCTTCTCGCCGATCCGAACCACGAGGTGGCCGAGAAGTACGGCGTCTGGGGCGAGCGCAAGTTCGCCGGCAAGACCTACATGGGGATCAACCGCTCGACGTTCGTGATCGACCCGGAAGGCAAGGTCGCGCGGGCGATGCTTGGGATCAAGCCGGCCGGCCACGCGGCCGAGGTTCTGGACTCCCTCCCCGGGTAGAAGGTCACCCGACCGAGGGACGAGGTGGCCACCGGTGCAGTGGGAGACTCGGGGGTGGCGGCCCGATGCAGCTTCGCCTCTCCGACCCGAGCTACACGGATCGTCTGGCGAACTTCCTGCGGAGCCTTGGCCAGACGGTGTATGTGGCCGGGCCCGCCCAGCTCGAGGTGAAACTCTCCCCGGCGAACGCGGCCCGCGTGGAGCTCTCGATCTACCTGCGGGTCTGGGCTGTGCTCTATCCCGAGGCCGAGGTCCAGTTGGTGAACGACGACGACAACGAGGCGCCCGCCGCGTAGGGACGGACCGCGCCCACGTACACGGACCGCGCCCACGTACGAGAGCGCGTAGCGCGTCTCGTAGAGGCTCGAGATCTTCACAACGTCACCGGTGTGCGGTGCGTGGATGAACGAGCCGTTGCCGACGTACATCCCTTCGTGGCCGGGCACCCCACTCGCGCTCGCATGGAAGAACACCAGGTCGCCCGGCTGCAGCTGGTCGCGGGGAACTCGACGCCCCTGGTAGTACTGGAAACCGGTGTAGTGGCCGAGCCTGATCCCGAGCTGGCCATAGACGTACATGGTCAGCCCGGAGCAATCGAAGCCGCGCGGCGTCTCACCGCCCCAGACGTAGGGAACCCCGAGGAAGCTGTAGGCGAGGGCCACCGCTTGGCCCCCCAGCGTGTTCATTGCGACCGCAGGCTCGAGGAGCAGGGGCACGCCCGTCATCGAGGCCTGGGCGGCAGGAAGCTGCGGGAGGCCTAGGACGACTGCCGCGTTACTGGTTTGGGCCGCAGGGTGCGCAGCCCTGGCAAGCCCCACGAGCAGCTGCGTTCCTGGCGCGAGCCCGAGAGACGGGTCGGAGACGAAGGCGCGCAGAGCGACGAGGCCTGAACCGGTCCGGCCGGGCGAAACCGCTTCCTGCAGCGCGACGACATAGCTCCCTCCGTCGAGCGGTATCAGCGCGTTCGGCCCGACGACGTACCCGGTGCCGTCCACGACGAGGCCGTCGACCCGAGCGCCGGCGAGCCCGCGAGCCGGCACGACGAGACGCCGGATCGTTACCCGCCCGTTGAACATCGTCACCTCGCGGAGCTCGACCCGGACGGCGTTGACCTGCGCCGATCCGATGTGGAGCACCGAGCCGTCGGCCGGGTAGCCGTAGGCGCCGGTGCCCGCCTTTGCGATCAGCGTGCCGTCGGGTGAGCGAACCTCGGCAAGGCCCAGCGTGCCGCCTCGAGCCGCCGGCGCGAGCGCGAGGAAGAGAACAGCGACCCCTGCGAGCCGGCGGACCATCAAGCCCGCGAGTTTAGTCAGGCCGCCGGGGTCGCGCCAACAAGGGCGCCGAGACGCGCTCCGGCGTCTCGTCAGGAGAGCACGTGCCGCGAACACCGTGATGAGGGATGTCCGCACCGCCTCCGCGACCCGATGAGTGGGATGAGATTGACCGTCAGGCGAAGCGGCGCGCCTCCGAGAAAGGACGCGACCGCGTGTCATCGAGCTTCGCCAGATTGCGAGTCGATCCCATCACCTCCAGCACTACTGCCTTTCATTCGCGCGCGCGCAGCGCGCGCCGAGATGCGGGAAGGGGGTGACATCAACGTGATGTTCACAGATCTGATCCATTACCTCCGCGCCCGGTTCCAGGTCGAGGAGGGTCAGACGATGGCTGAGTACGGCGTCGTTCTGGCAGTGCTCGCGCTCGGCGTGGTCGTGGCGCTCGGGCTCCTCTCGGGTGCTATCTCAACCGCAATCGACAAGGTCCGCGCGATCTTGTAAGCCAGTAAGCAGCAACAGCAGAATCGACCGCTGACGGCCGTTGTGTCGGACTCCATTACCGGAGCTAGAAGCGACGCACGCGGCCGTTCCGCGGCCGCCGTGGACAAGCCGGACTGCGGACCGGCGATGCACGGGGACTGACGCACTCACTTCGCCTTCGGGTCTTCGGGCTGCCGGTCGCGGGAGCGATCCCGAACCGCAAGAGTCGAGCGTGAGTCGCGTCTAGCTAAATGGGAGCCCGAGCCGTTCGCCTGAGGGGCTGACGGCAACCTCTCTCGAGGAGAGCGCGGGCCGCTCGGGCTCCGTTCCTGATTAGGCCCTCCGTTGCAGTTGCCTCATCGGGCACCCGTGGCCGCTGATCTGGCTATGCGGATGAGAGGACTTGAACCTCCACGGGGTTTCCCCCACACGGACCTGAACCGTGCGCGTCTACCAATTCCGCCACATCCGCGCGGAGCGTCAGTGTAGCCGTACCATTTTCGACCTGAGACGGG
>WNGF01005277.1_pt1 | contig 16587 bp, 13 predicted proteins | sample 5400641 | NCBI WGS metagenome assembly WNGF01 (sample SAMN13153371, study PRJNA577476) | soil metagenome | isolation source: 80 cm soil or saprolite under grassland replicate 2 | place: USA:California | collected 2016-06-15
TATTTTTTTGATTGAATGATGGTTCATCCGCATTATCATTTCCTGAAGTAATCAGCATGCCTTTTTTGTTTTGCAGAAATGACCAATCAATCGTTAATTGCTTTTCTTTGTTCTCACCGTTAATGCCTGCTACATACCTTTTGTTGCCGCTCTTTCTTGCCACCACATATAATTTACCTGGATAACCATCTATAAATTTTACATCATCCCAACTATTTGGCAGTGTTCGTAAAAAATCTTTTATGTTTTCGGGTACGTGCGCCATTCCATCAGGACTTTCTGCGTAATGCTGAATGCCCGATAAAAAAATCACTGACGTAGCGAGTTCAAATGCTGATGTAGTAACACGCTTTATGCGTGGAATTTTATAAAGATTCATCGGTGTAAAATCCATCGGATCGAAGGCATTGCGCACCATGGCGCACATCACCACGTGTTGCGGCGCAACATCAGGATCTTTTTGATTAAACGTTATCATCTCATAACCATACACGGCTTCTGTCGTCATTAAATTCGGATATGTGCGCTGCCAGCCTCTTGGCAATGTTGCACCATGAAAATTTACAAGCAAATGATAGTGCGCCGCATCTTCCAGAATATCCTGGTAATAATTAATCATTGATTGACCATCGCCACCAAAAAAATCAACCTTAATACCTTTTATGCCCATTGATTGCAATCGTGAAAATTCCTGCAGACGGCTTTCATGTGTAAGCAGTTTATCTCTTGGTGTAAAACTTAACAGTGTTCCATCCGCCTGCGGAATTGTACCAAAGCAAAATGCCTGCATTTTTTTGTTTGGCATAATCAGCAAGTATTTTTATTGAATCGTAGTCAATGCTTTTATCCCGCATCAATTAAACAATATTGCCATTTCATTTCTGATGCGAAATCAATGTATTCTTTCTGAACTATGTAAACAGTGGAATCATCTTTCTTTAAAATCCAGCTCCATGATGCTTTGCCGGGCTTTATAAAATCAGCATCCACTTTTTTTGCAGGCAACGCAAGATCGGTGCCGAGTGTTGATTGCATAATGGTTTTTAAATCGCCGATAGCAATAATTCTCCATGGTGTTTTCCACGGCAATGTTGATTCAGGATTCAAAGCACCATCAGTAAACTTTTCAGACGCCTCAGGAAAATTTATTTTGTATTCGTTGTTAGGTGAGTTTTGTTGCAATGCAGTACCGCAATAGGTTCTGCCTAATGCAGCTTCTGTTATCAGCATCCAAATAACATTGTATTTAAACAGCGCTGGATAAACCCAGCCATTTGGTCCGGGCGATGGCGTGCCTGTTGGAATGTCCATTTCATAATGCGCTTCATACGATGGATTGGAATGTTCAAAACCGCTCTGTGCTTCTGTTTTCGGTTGAAGCCACGCTCTTGTTCCATCAAAAAAATGAAAGCTGGTGGCTTCTGCATTGATGTGCTTTATATCGGTTGATGCTTCAGGAAATTCATAACGAAACACAACACCATCATTTGAAACACGAAAAATGATATTCATCTTTTTACCCGAAGCCGTTTGCGTTTCAATAATTCTTTGCGTAGCGATATAAGTGATGTTTTTTTTCTTTGCTGTGAGCATTGTGTAACTGTCTTTAACTGTTATCGGTGCAAAAACTTTTATTGTTTTTAAATTTTGCGAAAAATCTTCATCGTTTCTAACAAGCCCAAGTTTAGAATCATCAAGTATTGATTTGCTTTTGTAAGTAATGTTATAAAACGCTTTTTCAGCATTGCATGTAACATGTATGTTGTTATCGGGACTATTGATAAAATAATTTCCCGGTTGAGCCATGCAACAGGTAAAGCCTGAAAAAAACTAAATAAAGGCAATGCTGTTTTCATAATTATTAATTCTTCTGTCGTGGTTTAAATTTATTGCGTTGTTTCTTATTCCTTACTAACCGCATATAATACACGCCGCCTGCAGTGTTATTTTGTAACGATTGAAATTTCACACGCACATGATCTTTATCTTTTAACATCGCATCAGGAATGGCATATTCAACATCAAAAAAATCTGATTGATTCCATCTGCCGGTACTATCTTCTGTAATTAATTTTTCATCCTTAATATAAATATCAAATTTGCGGTTGCCCCATTCTGCGCCCCAGTAACGAATCATCAAACCCAAATTAGTTTCTCGGTTTGTTGATAGATTATAACTGAAATAACCACTATCAGATGCTTCGCGATACAATGCGTCGTTAGCAGTGCCGGAACGTGAATTATAACTCTGCATTTGATGGTCATTTTCAGGTTGTTGTTCACCCGGTGCAACAAAATCTACTGTGCGTTTTTCCAATGCTAATTTTTCTTTTTCAACTGCAGATAATGAATCAAGATAAGATTGATATTGCTTGTTGCTTAAAGCCATCCAGTACATCATGTAACGGGCATCATGTATTTGATAAAATGGCTGCAGTGTAACGTCAACGGGGTTAATCAACTTCACATCATGTATCGTAAAATTTAACGGCTCATTTTTTACAGAGACCAAATCATTGGTGATACTTGATAAATTATCTTCAACAAAAATCGGTGCTTTATCAACGGGTAACTTTTCGCCGCTGGGAATTTGTCCCCAACGACTGTCATCTGCAATCAAACCTTTTAAATCTTCTGTCCCTGTTTTTGCGCCGAGCAAAATAGGTCCATGCATAATAGCGATGTATTGCGGCACATTTGGTAAATGTTCGATAGTATTGTGCATCGGTAAAACGATTTCAATAACATCACCTTTTTTCCATGTGCGATTAATTGTTATGTATGATGAAGGATGATTGGTGAATGCAACTGCTTTACCATTTACTAAAATTTTTAAAGCGCCATCAGTTACCCATGATGGATAACGAATGAGCAAACTGAAAGGTGACACACCTTCTGTTATAATCAGCTTTACTTTTTCTTCATACGGAAATTTTGTTTCTTGTTTTAGTTTGATTTTTTTATCTCTCCAGTTCAACTCAGAAGCGACAAAAAGATTTACAAACAATGAATCGTTTGAATGCGTATAAATAAGTTCATTGTATTTGCCATGATTCTCCATGCCTGTTCCAACGCAACACCACATGGCTTCGTTTGGCGCCGAATACACACGATAGCTACGAGGGCGAACAGGTGTGAAATATACATAACCACCTGTTTCAGGGTTTTGTGTTGAAAGAATATGATTGTACATCGTGCGCTCATAATAATCGATGTATTTCGCCAAAGGATTTGTTCTGAATAAATCTTCTGTTAGCTTAAGCATGTTGTATGAGTTGCATGATTCAGGACCTTCAACATCATTAATAAAATCTGTACATGCTACTGTACCTGGAAAAAATTCACGACGGCCGTTGCCGCCAAAAGCAAGTGTTCTTTTTGTTATAACAGTTTGCCAGAAAAAATTACCTGCATCCTTATAATTTTCATCACCGCTTAATTCACCTATTCTTTCAAAACCTATTGCTTTAGGTATTTGTGTATTCGCATGTTTATTATCCAAATTATCCGTGCCTCGCGACATTGGGTCTAATAACATTTTATGCGAGAATCTTTTTGCAGCAATCAAATATTTTTCATCTTTTGTTATTGCATATGCATCCGCTAATACTTCATTCATGCCGCCTTGCTCTGTATCGAGCATCGATTGCGTCTGTTCATCTATTAATGATGACGTGATATTCGTTGCCCAATCGCAAAACTTTAAAAAAATATTTTTAGCATCTTCATTGCCGGTATATATCCATGCATCGCGTAAGCCTGCATACATTTTATGTACATTATACCATGGAACCCACGCCGCATGAAACGCTTTGAAATCACCGTGCTTTACAGAAGTCCAAACAGCTTCACTATTTGGAACTCCGCCAGCATAACCGACGCCCCAATTAGAATGATTTTTTGTATTTGCATCCTGGCAAGTTTTTAATTCTGCAATAATGTAAAGCATTCTTTTTTTGCATTCTGCATTATTTGTAGCAGCAGTATTCATTGCCAATGCTGATAAATAATGCCCGCAAATATGTCCATCTAATCCACCCCAGTTTTTATAACTTGAATCTTTTGGCTTTAAGCCTGCTTCTTTGCGGTACGGTGTTAATAATCTATCTACATCATATTTTAATAATGTTTGAATATTTAGATCTCGAGCGTGCTTAAAAGGACTTTCTAATAATATTACATCATGTAAAGAAAATTCATTAGAATAAAGTTTTTCCTGACTATAACTATACTGACAAAATAAGAAGCTTAAAAAAATAAGAATAAATAATGCTTTCATTTTTTGGCAATAATTAATTTTAAAAAGAAAGGATGTGGAAACACCCCTCCATCCTTGTATTTATCGATTGCAAAAAAACCATTTAATTTCAAGCGCCTCACTTGAAAACTACTTATAACTTCATACATCTTTTCAGAAGTTTCATCTTGATATTTTAACTAAACCGATCGCACGAAACTTTCGCAGATATTATTATTAGCTTACAATTCACTATTTCGTATTGCGGTAGAAATCGCCTGTCAATCGTTTTTTCATTATTGCTGTTTAGTTCTGAAATCCGTCCTGATTATAATTGTCAACTTGGCAATTATAAAGCTAATATAGCACTTATTTAAAACTATGCAACCGATTACATAATTTTTTTTATTTTTACTTACGCAGTGTTTGCTTTATTACTAAAGATCATATTTATTAAAACTCAAAAATGCGGGAAACAACAGCTGTAAAAAAAATAGCTGAATGTAACAATTTTATTGAAATATTATTCAATCGGTTTTTGATAAAGAGTGCTTGTTATATGAAAGGCAAATTTTTTGTTTCAGTTATATTTTCAATTTTAATATCACCCAACCTATTTGCCCAAAGTTTTATTACAGAAAAAAATGAAGCCGGAGCTTTTGCTATTGTTTCATCATCACAAACAACTTCTATTTATGTCGATGAAAATGATGACTGGTTTGCTCATAAAACAACATTATTATTACAGAAAGATATTGAAATGGTTACAGGTAAAAAACCAGAACTTATTACGTCACTTCCGGCCTCAGCAAAAAACATAATTATCGTTGGAACAATTGATCGCTCATCAACTATAAAAAAAATTATAGCGGCAAAAAAAAACTTAATGTTGATAGCGTAAAAGGCAAGTGGGAAGCATTCAGATTGCAGACAATCAGTAATCCAGTCAACACCATAAAGAATGCATTGCTTATTATTGGAAGTGATAAACGCGGAGCAGCGTATGGTGTGTTTGAACTATCACAGCAGCTTGCTGTATCGCCATGGTACTGGTGGGCTGATGTTCCGGCAAAAAAGAACACCGAAGTGTATATTAGGAAAGGTGCTTATAATTATGGTTCTCCTTCTGCAAAATATCGCGGCATTTTTATTAATGATGAAGCTCCCGCGTTTAGCGGATGGACAAAAGAAAAATTTGACGGTAATAAAGAAGGAAAGCATACTATAAAATACTGGATGGTAAGTTCTGCTGTTATGCTGCAAAAAATGGTTATTGATTTTGGCGGATTAAAACCAAGCTATCTTGATCCGCAGGAAACAATTCATAATATCAAAACAACTAACGAATGATAAAACCATTGTCAATAGCACAAACTGCTTTAACTCTTTTATTAATTACTGCCTTGCTGAATATTCAAACAGTTAAAGCACAAAACACAACAGCGTCATTGAAAGAAATTTTTAAAAACGATTTTCTTATCGGCACTGCAATTGATGCACAACAGATAGAAGAAAAAGATACAGTTGCCGACAAATTAATTGTTCAACAATTCAATGCTGTTACGCCGGAAAATATTATGAAGGCTGAAATTATTGAACCCGCCTGGAACAAATTCAATTTTGATTTGGCTGATAAACTTGTTGCGTTCGCTGTGAAGAATAACATCAAAATAAATGCGCACAATTTAATTTGGCATAGCCAATTGCCAGCATTTATGCATCATATTCAAAATGCAAATTCTGTAAAACAATATTTCAAAAATCATATTACAACTGTTGCAAGCCGTTACGATGGCAAGGTTTATTCATGGGATGTGGTAAATGAAGCGTTGAATGAAGATGGCAGTTTGCGTAATTCCATCTTCTTACAAAAACTGGGTGATGATTATATTGCTGAAGCATTTCGTTTGGCACAAAAAGCATCACCGCATTCAAAATTATATTACAACGATTACAACATTGAACAACCAAAGAAAAGAGCTGGCGCTATTGCATTAATAAAAAAAATACAGGCTGCCGGTGTGCGCATTGATGGCGTAGGAATACAAGGTCATTGGCGTGCTGATAACGTGCCGATGAAAGACATTGAAGAAAGCATAAAAGAATTTTCTGCATTGGGTATTGAAGTGATGTTTACTGAACTTGATTTAGGCGTGTTACGTAATCCATGGGACAACGCAACAGCCGATGTAAGCGCTACGGCGAAAGCTGATTCAACGATGAATCCGTATGCAAATGGTTTGCCTGATTCTGTTGAGCAAATACAGGCAAAAGCGTATGCAGATTTGTTTAAACTCTTTTTGAAATATAAGAACAATATAAGTCGTGTTACATTCTGGGGTGTGAATGATGGACAATCATGGCTGAACGATTGGCCTATTCGCGGACGAACAAATTATCCTTTATTATTCGATAGAAATTTTCAACCAAAGCCGGCATTCGACAGTGTTATCGCAATCAAACAATAATTCATTTTATAAAAACAAAACGAACCACATGAGCACAGAGGAATTATCATTACCTGAAGAAAAAATAGGAGCAGCCAGCGCAAGTAAACTGGCAGCAGCACCGCAAAAATTATCTGTGCTTGAAAAAGTTGGCTACAGTTTAGGCGACCTCGCCGCCAACCTCGTGTTTCAAACATTGGTAACTTACCTTGCTTATTTCTATACGGATATTTATGGATTGAAACCTGAACATGCTTCAGTACTTATTCTTACTGTTGGTCTTGTTGCTGCATTTGGTTTTAATCCAATTATAGGTGCCCTTGCAGACAGAACAAATTCCCGCTTGGGCAAGTTCAGACCATGGATTTTGTGCACTGCAATTCCGCTTGGTGTTATTGCATTACTCGCATTCAGCACACCACATTTTTCTTACCAGGGAAAAGTAATTTATGCAGTTGTTGCTTATACTCTATTGTTGTTATTATACGCCGCAAACAATCTTCCTTATTCTGCATTAAGCGGTGTTATTACCGGCGATATGGGCGAGCGCAACAGTTTATCTTCTTATCGTTTTGTTGCCGTGATGTTTGCACAATTTTTTGTGCAGGTGTTCATGCTTGCTATCATTGAAACAGCAGGTCATGGTGATAAATCAGCAGGCATAGAAAAAGTAATGACGTGGCTTGCCATCATCGGAACGATTATGTTGCTCATTACTTTTTTTACAACAAGAGAACGCATCGTTCCAAGGCCTGAACAAAAATCAAGTGTGCAAGAAGACCTGAGCGATTTGTTTAAGAACAGACCATGGGTGATTATGCTGGTGCTTACAACGCTTGTCTTTATTACGCTTTCAATGAAAGGTGGCTCGTATGTTTATTACTTTAAAAACTATGTTGATAAACAAAGCCTCACCAGTTTCGTAACACCTATCGTTCATTTTCTTTCCGGCATTGGTCTTAATTTTTTTGGTGAAGACCCTGTATCTGCGGGCTTTGGATTGTTTAATGCAGGTGGCATTATTTTCATGATTGTTGGCATTACGCTTTCAAAAAAATTTGCAGATAAATATGGTAAACGCGATGTGTTCGGCACATGCTTATTTCTGTCAACGCTATTCATTTTGGCGTTCATTTTATTTTCGCCAACATCAGTTGGTTTAATGTTCGCATCGCAAATTTTACATGGATTCTTTCATGGCTTAACTATTCCGTTGCTATGGGCAATGATTGCAGATGTTGCTGATTACAGCGAATGGAAAAACAATCGGCGTGCAACTGCTATTATTTTTTCTGCAATGATGGTTGGTTTAAAAGCAGGGCTTAGTGTTGGCAGCGCCATACTCACATGGATACTCAGTTTATATCATTACGTTCCAAACAGCAATGTGCAATCACCCGAAGCAATCCAGGGAACCAAAATGTTGGTAAGCGTATATCCAGCCATTCCATTTTTGATTGGTGCCGCATTGTTGTTTTTCTATGCCATCAACAAAAAAATGAAAGTAAAAATTGAAAGCGATTTAAAACAAAAAAGAAGTAAATAATCTATGCCTGAAGAAAATATTGAACATATAGACTTTGATAAACTAAATAAGCAAGCAGTATCACAACCAGTAATCAAACACATCTACACGGCAGACCCATCTGCGCATGTGTTTAATGGAAAGATTTACATCTATCCATCACATGATATAGATGCAGGCGAAGCTTTTGATGATTTAGGCAGTCACTTTGCGATGGAGGATTATCATGTTATTTCGATGGATGGTCCCGACGCTGAAGCAAAAGACAATGGCGTTGCATTGCATGTTAATGATGTGCCCTGGGCAGAAAAACAAATGTGGGCGCCGGATGCTAATGAAAGAAATGGCAAGTATTATCTATTCTTTCCTGCAAAAGACTATGATGGAATATTTAGAATTGGTGTTGCCATTAGTGATACGCCACTCGGTCCATTCACACCACAGCCGGAAGCAATACAAAAAAGTTTTTCAATAGACCCTGCTGTGTTCAAAGATGATGATGGCAGTTATTACATGTACTTCGGTGGCATTTGGGGTGGACAATTGCAACGCTGGAGAACAGGAAAATTTAATGGAGAAGAAAGTGAAAGTCCTGTAGCGCATTTGCCAAAAGATAACGAACCTGCTCTATGTGCGAAGATTGCAAAACTCACAGATGATTTATTGCAGTTCGCAGAAGATGCGAAAGATGTTTTAATAGTTGATGAAAATAGCAAACCATTATTACAAGGCGATAATGAGCGACGATTTTTTGAAGCGTCATGGATGCATAAATACAAAGGCAAATATTATTTCTCCTATTCAACAGGTGATACACATTTTATATGCTATGCGATTGCCGATAATCCGTATGGACCATTTACGTATGCAGGCAGAATTTTGGAACCTGTTGTTGGCTGGACATCGCATCATTCAATTGTTGAATTCAATAACGAATGGTATTTGTTTTATCATGATAGCAGTTTAAGTAAAGGAGTAACACATTTAAGAAGTATTAAGGTTACTAAATTAAGTTATGATGAAAATGGATTTATCAAAACAATTAATCCCTATAACGATTTAAAAGTACTTATTTGATGTGAACGATGTAAACGAGTTAATGCAATAAAATAGATAAGTCAGAAAATAGATGACATGTTTATAAAAATTTCATAACACTATAACATGAAAAAAATAGTGCTAATATTATTAACCGCACTGCTCGCATCAATATCATTCAGCCAATCAACTGAAGTAACAATTCCTGGTTCGCAAATAAAAAAAATCACTTCAAAAATTGTGAATGGTCAGGAATATGTTTTGCAAATCTCGTTGCCTGCAGGTTATGCCAACAGCAACAGAAAATATCCTGTTGTATATCTCATGGATTCGCAATGGGATTTCCCTTTGCTAACTGCTTTGTATGGTCAGCAATATTTTGATGGTTTCATTCCTGAGTTCATTATCGTTGGAATTACATGGAGCGGCGAACATCCAAATCCTGATAGTTTAAGAGCAAGAGATTATACACCCAGGAATGAAAAGCGATTACCGCAAAGTGGTGGCGCTGATAAATTTCTTTCAGTTATAAAAAATGAAATTTTTCCACTCGTTGAAAGCAATTATAGAGTTGGTTGTTCGCTCGGTGGGTTGTTTACGATGTACACTTTATTCACGCATCTTGAAATGTTCAATCGCTATGTCGCGGCGAGTCCTGCATACACATGGGACAATTCGATATTATATCAATATGAAAAAAAATATTACGCTAATTCATCTAATCCTCCTGCAAAATTATTCATGTGTGGGCGGTGTTGAAACAAGTGTTCCGGATTTTGAAAAGCTTACAACATTCTTAAATAACCGTCATTATTCAAACCTGCAAATTGAAAGTAAAGTTTTAGAGAATACAGGTCATTCCGGAACAAAAGGGGAAGGTTATGCAAGAGGATTGCAGTTTGTTTTCAAACGTGCATCCTTGCAATTATCATCTAATATACTTGAACAATATAATGGCAGTTATAAGATGAATGACGGAACAATTGCAGATATAAAAAACGATGATAGTTCACTTACAGTTTCAGCAGCCAATAGCGCATTTAAATTATTCGCAGCATCGGAAACTGATTTTTATCTCACTTCATTTTTTTCAAAATACATTTTGTGAAAGATGATAAAGGAAATGTTTCGGGTTTCGAGTTGGCGCGCTACGGTTCAATTGTAGAGATGTCTCACTATCGTTCGACATGACGGCGTAAACTTCTATCCTGATAAAAGAGTTCCTGATTATTTAAGTTCTTATCGCAACCGCAGTAAAATAATTACAAAATGAAAAAAATATTCTTCATTCTTCACTGTTCACTATTCACTTTTGTTTTAAGTGCGCAAACTTCCACAACATGGAATGGAAAATCATGTGCTGTTGTATTGACTTATGATGACGGTTTAAATGTTGACCTCAGCAATGTTGTTCCTGCATTAGATTCTGTTGGTTTGAAAGGAACATTTTATATCTCCGATTATTTTGATGGATTAAAAGACCAGATTTTCAAATGGAGAAAAGCAGCAGAAGAAGGTCACGAGTTAGCCAATCATACAGTTTGGCATCCATGCGAAGGCGGCAGACCGGGAAGAGAATTTGTAAAGCCTGAATCTGATTTAGATAATTATACGGTTGCACGCATGGTGAAAGAAATACAAACGATGAACAATATTTTAAAAGCAATTGATGGCAAATCAGAAAGAACATTTGCTTATCCGTGTGGTGATATGAAGATTCATGATACCGCTTATCTCAATGGATTAAAAAATGATTTTATTGCAGCAAGAGGTGTAACGCCAGCAATGCAAACGATAGATGAAGTTGATTTATATAATATAGATTGTTATGGTATTAATGGTGAAAGCGGAGAGCAGTTAATTAATTTGGTTAAACAAGCAATGCAAACACATACGTTGTTGGTTTTTCTTTTTCATGGTGTTGGTGGCGAACATTCATTGAACGTTTCTTTAGATGCACATAGTGCGCTGTTGCATTTCCTTCAACAAAATGAAGATAAAGTCTGGGTAACACCGATGATTGATGTGGCGAAATATATAACAGCAATATCAGCAGAAGAAATAATAAATTGAAATGTTAGAATTATATAAATCCCACTGAGAAATTTGGGTCGTCATTTCGACGATACGAGAAATCTCTTAAATTATTCTGAAGCTTAAAATTATATAGAGATGTCTCGTTCCTCGACATGACGTACGAAGGGCATTATATTTTGATTAAATAAAAGAATAATGATGAAAAAAAATCTGTTCCTGTCTTCAATTTTTATATCAGTTATATGCTTTGCGCAAGACAATCAGCAATTAAAGCTTTGGTACAATAAGCCGTCGGGTACAACATGGGAAAATGCATTGCCAATTGGCAATGGAAAATTGGGTGCAATGATTTATGGCAATGTTGATACCGAAACTGTGCAGTTAAATGAATGTACCGTTTGGAGCGGTAGCCCGAATAGAAATGATAATGATTTGTGTTTGGATTCTTTAGCTGAAATACGACAATTAATATTTGATGGCAAACAAAAACAAGCCGAGGAGTTAGCGAATAAAACCATTGTTTCTAAAGCTTCACAAGGACAAATGTTTGAGCCCGTTGGTAACCTGCGATTGGTTTTCGATAAACATGAAAATTACTCAAACTATTATCGTGAATTAGATATTGAAAAAGCTGTTCAAAAAACAACTTATACAATCGGCGATGTTAATTACACAAGAGAAGTTATTGCATCATTTCCAGACAGAGTTATTGTAATGCATTTAACCGCAAGCAAACCGAAAAGCATTTCATTTACTGCATTCTATTCAACACAGCAACCAAAAGCAACCACAAAAACATCATCTAACGAATTAATTATTGCAGGCACAACAATAGACCACGAAGGCGTTGAAGGAAAAATAAGGTTTAAAGGCATTGCAAAATTTAAACTGAATGGAGGAATCATCACATCAAACGATACATCTCTCACCATTAAAGATGCAAATGAATTAACCATCTATATTTCTATCGCTACCAACTTTAATAATTATCATGATATAAGTGGTGATGAAAATGAAAGAGCCGCTTCTTATCTTGACAAAGCTTATCCAAAATCATTTCAACAAATATTACCTGCACATATTGCAGCGTATCAAAAATATTTTAATCGTGTAAAACTTGATTTGAGAACAACGGATGCAGCAAACCTTCCAACGGATGAACGGTTAAAAAATTTCAACACAACCAACGACCCGCAGTTTGTTGCATTGTACTTTCAATTTGGCAGGTATTTATTAATCTCATCGTCACAACCCGGCGGACAACCTGCAACATTACAAGGCATCTGGAACCATGAATTATATCCGCCGTGGGATAGTAAATACACTATTAACATCAATACAGAAATGAATTACTGGCCGGCAGAAAAAACCAATCTTTCAGAAATGACGGAGCCGTTGATAAAGATGATTGAAGAAATTGCTGTTACAGGTGAAAAAACAGCAAAAGATATGTATGGTGCAAGAGGCTGGATGGCGCATCATAATACAGATATTTGGCGCATCAACGGAGCCGTTGATGGAGCTTTCTGGGGGATATGGTCCAATGGTGGCGGATGGCTGAGTCAACATCTTTGGGAGCATTATTTGTATAGTGGTGATAAAAATTATCTCGCTGCTGTGTATCCTGTATTGAAAGGCGCTGCCATGTTTTACTCCGATTATGTTATCGAACATCCAAAATATCATTGGTTGGTAGTTTGCCCTGACATGTCGCCCGAAAATGCACCGGCTGCACACCAAGGTTCATCGCTTGATGCAGGTGTAACCATGACTAATCAAATTGTGTTTGATGTGTTCAGTACAGCAATAGATGCGGCAAAAATTTTAAATAAAGACAAAGCATTTGCCGATACGTTTAAACAAAAAAGAAGCCAGCTTGCGCCAATGCATATTGGTCAATACGGTCAGTTGCAGGAGTGGTTAGATGATGTTGATAATCCAAACGACCATCATCGCCACATATCACATTTATATGGCTTGTTTCCTTCCAATCAAATATCACCATATCGCACACCGCAATTATACAGCGCTGCAAAAAATACATTAATTCAACGCGGCGATGTATCAACTGGTTGGAGTATGGGTTGGAAGGTAAACTGGTGGGCAAAAATGCTCGATGGCAATCATGCATACAAACTCATACAAAATCAATTAACGCCTGTTGGAATTAATGAAGCGGGTGGCGGCACGTATAATAATTTGTTTGATGCACATCCGCCATTCCAGATAGATGGCAATTTTGGTTGTACTTCAGGCATTACAGAAATGTTGATGCAAAGTGAAGACGGTGATTTGAATTTGTTACCTGCATTGCCTGATGCGTGGCAAAATGGAAGCGTTAGTGGTTTGCGGGCAAGAGGTGGTTTTGAAATTGTAAATATGGAATGGAAAGATGGCAAGCTTATAAAAGCAATTATCAAATCAACATTGGGAGGCAATCTTAGATTGCGTGTTCCTAATGAAATGAAATTAAGTAATGGCAACACTTTAAAAAAAACGAGTGGTGAAAACACAAATGCTTTTTATCAAACAGAAAAAACAGCAAAACCAATTATATCAGAAAAAGCAACTATCACTTTACCGCAATTAAAACCAACGTGGTTATATGATGTACCAACTATTGCCGGTAAAACATACACGTTTATATCATTATAAAAATTTAAAAATGAAAATCGCAATAGGAAAATAGCAATTGATAAACCCGAAATCACATTAATAAAAAGTGTCAGACACATACATAGAACTTCATCATAAAAAATAATCAAACAACATGAAACATTTATTCTTTCTTCTTACTGTTTTGCTATTTGGTTCAGCAATTTTTCCGCAGGATATAGTAAAGCATGCATTGCCACGTTTTGATTCAATCCAAGCAAATATTCCGCATGGAAAAATTGATACGATTAGTTATTATTCAACAACTATTGGAACAGCAAGAAGAAGTTTGATATATACGCCGCCGGGTTATTCAAAAAAGAAAAAATATCCTGTGTTATATCTTTTACACGGCATTGGCGGCGATGAAAAGGAATGGCTGAATGGCGGACATCCGCAAGTAATTTTAGATAACCTGTATGCGCAAGGTAAAGTTGAACCCATGATTGTTGTAATGCCGAATGGCAGAGCGATGAAAGATGATCGTGCTGTTGGAAATATTTTTGACAGCACTAAAGTGCAGGCATTTGCAACATTCGAAAAAGATTTGTTGAATGATTTAATTCCTTACATCGAAAAACATTATCCTGTTTATACTGGCAGGGAACATCGTGCTATTGCAGGCTTATCAATGGGCGGCGGACAAGCTCTGAATTTTAGGTTAGGCAATCTTGATAAGTTCGCATGGATAGGCGCTTTCTCTGCTGCTCCAAACACAAAAAAACCAGAAGAATTATTGCCCGATCCTGAAGCTGCAAGAAGTAAATTAAAATTACTTTGGATTTCCTGCGGCGATGCTGATAGCTTAATAAGTTTCAGCAAGCACACACACGACTATCTTGTTGAACATAATGTGCCGCACATATTTTATGTTGAACCGGGCGTGCATGATTTTAAGGTTTGGAAAAACAGTTTGTACATGTTTTCGCAACTCATCTTTAAGCCTGTTGATGTTTCAAAATTTAAGCAATATAGTTTGGTAGGAATGCCTGCATCAAGCAACATACGCAATGCAAAGTACCCACAGATCTTGCCGGACAATCGTGTCATCTTTCGCATCAAAGCACCGGAAGCACAAAACGTGCAAATTGATTTGGCAAAGAATACGATATGCTGAAAGATACAGGTGGCTATTGGAAGGTTACAACAGATTCTGTTAGCGAAGGCTTTCATTACTATTCTTTAATTGTTGATGGTGTTGCTGTTGCAGACCCTGCGAGTGAAACATTTTATGGAATGGGTCGTATGGCAAGTGGCATAGAAATCCCTTTTGCCGGCGATGACTATTATGCATTGAAAGACGTGCCACATGGCGACATACGGATCAAAAATTATTATTCTTCTGTTGCAAGGTCATGGCGTGAAATGTATATTTACGCGCCGCCCGGTTACGATTCAAACGTCAATCAAAAATATCCTGTGTTATATATTTTACATGGTGGTGGTGAAGATGAAAGAGGCTGGGCAACACAAGGCAAAACAGATTTGATTTTAGATAATCTTATCGCTTCTGGCAAAGCAAAACCAATGCTGATAGTAATGCCTAATGCTAACATTGGTATGGGTGGATTTAGTACGAATGGCATTGAAAGTTCTTTAAACATGTTTGAAGCTGAAATGAAGCAATCCATCATTCCTTTTGTTGAAAAAAATTATCGTGCTTTAAATGATGCAAATGATCGTGCACTCGCAGGTTTATCATTAGGTGGATTACATACGTTGTACACAGGCATCAACAACACAGATATGTTTTCATATCTCGGTGTGTTTAGTTCAGGATGGATTATTCCAATGTTGAGCAAGACGGCAGATGCAGAATATGATTTTATGAAGAACAATGCAGATAAGATCAACAACAACTTAAAATTATTCTGGCTTTCGCAAGGCGGTAAAGAAGATATCGCTTATAACAACGGGCAAATCATGTTAGGCAAGTTAGATTCATTAAACATTAAACACACTTATTATGAATATCCCGGGGGACATACATGGCCCGTATGGAGAAACGACCTTTACAATTTTGCGCCGTTGTTATTTAAAAATTAATCCTCAATTAAATTAACCAGGCAGGATTTCTTATTAAATCTACCATAAGGCTGAAAGGCACACCGAATAAATGTTAGCATAGACTGTATTAAACTATTCATTCCAAGCTTTAATTTCTTACAAACTATATTTTTACTATACAATATGAAAAAAAACATGGTGCTAAAATCTCTTATTACAGTTTGTATATTTTTCTCGTTCAGCTTTTTATTGAAGGCACAAGAACTCTATGTTGGTGCCAATTATCATCCGCATGACGAAAAAAACATAGATAAGTGGCAGAAAGATATTGGGCTAATGAAAGACGCAGGTTTCACAGTGGTGCGTATGGGACATTTGGCGTGGGACAGTTACGAGCCAAATGAAGGTAAATTTGACTTTGGCTGGTTCGATACCGTTATGAATATGATGAACAATGCCGGCATCAAAGTTATCCTCGATATAGCCATTCGCCCGGCTCCTATTTGGTTGCATCATAAATATCCTTCGATTGATATTACCGATGTAAACGGTGATGTGCAATATCCCAACCACCGTTATATGGAAGATATAGGAGACCCGATGTATCAAAAATATGCGTTACGGTATGCAGATTCCATATA
>WNGF01005278.1_pt1 | contig 16587 bp, 14 predicted proteins | sample 5400641 | NCBI WGS metagenome assembly WNGF01 (sample SAMN13153371, study PRJNA577476) | soil metagenome | isolation source: 80 cm soil or saprolite under grassland replicate 2 | place: USA:California | collected 2016-06-15
CGTGCGCGCGCGAGCCGGGCCCGCGCGAAGCTTTCAGGGTCGAGCCGTACTCGACGGCCTTGACCGCTGGAACCGAAAGGAGCGCCTGACCGATGCGGCCGTCGAGCTTGCGGTCCCACGAGACGTAGGAGCCGAGGCCGGCCGGCACGCCGGCCGCGCCCACCAGAATCGAGCCGCCAAGCGTTTCGCCTTCCTGCTTGGCCGCGTCGATGGCCTCGACCATTCTCGCTTCCAGGGTGCCGTCGATGGCGCGCAGCGGCGAATCCTCGCTCACGCCTCGCAGCGCGGTGAAGCTGCGGGGCGACTTCTCGTCCACGACGTCGCCCACGGACACGACGCCGCTGGCGACCTCGATGCCAGCCTGCTTGAGCAACATGCGGCAGACGGCGCCGGCCGCCACGCGCGCCGCGGACTCTCGCGCCGAGGCCCGCTCGAGCACGTCCCGCAGGTCGCGCGCGCCGTACTTCATGCCGCCGGCAAGGTCGGCGTGGCCGGGCCGCGGCTTGACGAGACGCTTCTCGGCCGACGCCGCCGGGTCCACGGCAAGCGGGCCCATGACCTTCTCCCAGTTGGCGTAGTCGCGGTTGGCAATGCCGATCGCGATGGGGGAGCCGAGGGTGATGCCGCCGCGCACGCCCCCCTCGAAGATCGCTTCGTCCCTCTCGATCTTCATGCGTCCGCCTCGGCCGTAGCCGTGCTGCCGGCGGGCCAGGTCCCGTTGCAACAATTCGAGATCGATCCGGAGGCCGGCGGGGATGCCTTCGAGGATCGCCGTCAAGCGCGGGCCGTGCGATTCTCCCGCGGTCGTGAGCTTCAGGGGCATCCCGGCAGTCTAGCCCGAAGAGCAGCGGCCAGCGGTAAGCAGTAAGCGTCGGGGGCGGGAAGGCGGCGCCCTGCCGACCGCTTACTGCTTACGGCTCGCCGCTCAATCCGGCAGAAGCCCGTCGAGGCCGGAGGGAACGTCCAGCTGGGCGTAGGCTTGTTCGGTTCCCATCGCCATGGTCGCGGCTCGCTCTCCCCCGGCTCCGGCAAAAAAGAAGAAGAGCAGAGCGGCTGCCGCGGCGATGCGGACCAGGACGGCCGCGCGCCGCCGGCGGTCGTCCCGCCACGCCGTCAAGACGCGCTCGACGAACACTTCGTCCACGGGCACGTCGGCCTCGAGATCGGCCAGGGCGGGCAGTCTTTTCCAGGCCCGGCGCAGGCGCCAGTCGGCACGACAGGGGTTGCAACGGAAGAGATGCGGTTCGTTCATTGTCCGTCCTCCAGAAAGGCCGCTTTGAGCTTCTTGCGGGCCCGGTGGATGCGCACGCGTACGCCCGTGACGGTCATCGCGAAGCGGCGCGCCACGTCGCGGTCGGGCGCGCCTTCGATCTCGCGGGCGAGCAGGATCTCGCGGTCGAGCGGCGAGAGCGACGCGAGCGCCTCGCGCAGCAGATCGGCGTCCTCGTGGCGCTTCTCTTCGAGCACAGGAGAGGCGGCGCTCTCCGGCAGCGGAAACTCGGGGCGGCGACGGCGCATGAGATCGATCGCCGCGTGAATGGCGATCCGGCGAATCCAGGCCCGAAACGACGACTCGTGACGGTAATCGCGTAGGGCGCGGAAGGCCCGCAGGAAGGCCTCCTGCGCGGCGTCCTCCGCGAGCGCCGGATCGCCGGTCACGCGCCGCGCCGCTCCGAGGGCCGTCGGGGCCCCCCAGCGCACGAGGGCCTCGAATGCCTCGTCGTCGCCGCGCTGCGCGCGCCGGACCAGGATGCGCTCCCGATCCGGCGAGACGGCCGCGGCGGTGACCGGTGCGGAGGATTCTCGGATCTTCCGTCTCCTCAGGAATCGCTCCTCAAAAATTCGGCAAAGGCTCTTGCGCCGCGGTCGCCGCGGCCCTTCATTTTTTCTTCGAAGCTCTGGAGCTTCTGCTTCTGATCGGCCGTGAGGACGGGCAGGACCTCGGCGCGAACCCTCGCGAAGAGGACGGCTCCATCAGCGTGGACCCGGCCGACTTCCTGGGCGGCGGCTCGGATCGCGGCTTCGTCGACGGGCTGGCCGTGGATCGCGTCGCGCAAGGTGCGCCGCTTCTCGGCGGCGACTGCCATCTGCGATTGGATCTCGGAGGCGTGAGACCTCAGGATCGACTTGATCTGGGCCTTCTGGTCGTCCGAGAGATCGAGGCTGCGCGCGATGCGGCCGAACATGTGTCGGGGCGACCGGTCGCCGGGCCCGCCCGGCATCGAGCCGGCGAAGAGGCGGCCGGCAAAAAGGCCTCCCACCGCGAGCGCGGCGGCGGCGGCGAGGACGAGGGCAGACCGGCGGAACATTCCAAAGCTCATGGCGTTACTCCCTGTTCTCCCATTAGAACGTGCCCGCGCCCGAAAGGATTACGCTCTAGACTGGCCGCGTGGAACGCAAGTACGTCCTGAAGACCCCCACCCGCCTCGTCTCCTACCGCGTCGACTACGACCGGGAGTTGAACGACGAGCAGAGAGCCGTGGTCCTGGCGGGCGGAGGCCCGATCCTCGTCATCGCCGGCGCGGGCTCCGGCAAGACCCGGACGCTCGTCTACCGGGTGGCGCGTCTGATCGAGTCCGGAACGGACGCTTCGCGGATCCTGCTTCTGACGTTCACGAACAAGGCGGCCCGCGAGATGCTGCGGCGGGTCGAGACCCTCCTTGCGGTGGACACGCGTCGCCTGATGGGAGGGACCTTTCATTCGGTGGGCAATCGGCTTCTGCGCCGGTTCGGCGCGCGCCTCGGCCTGACGCCCAACTTCACGATCCTCGACCCCGAGGACTCTCGGGAGATGCTCGAAGCGGCGACGTCGGACCGCGGCATCCCGGTGACGGAAAGGCGCTTTCCCAAGGGAGACGTTTTGCTCGACCTGTACTCGTTCACGATCAACACGGGACGGCCGTTCTCCGAGGTCCTGGCCGAACGCCTGCCGCACTTTTCCGCGCTCGAGGCCGAGATGGCGTCGGTCCTCCACCGCTATCGCGAGCGCAAGCGCCTCGCCAACGCCTGCGACTACGATGACCTCCTCCTCTCGTGGAAGCGCTTGCTCGAGGAGAGCCCCGAGGCCGCGGCGCAGCTGGCGGCGTCCTACGATCACGTGCTGGTCGACGAATATCAGGACACCAACCACCTCCAGGGAGGCATCGTGGACGGGATGGCGCGGGCTCGGCGCAACGTCACGGTGGTCGGCGACGACGCCCAGTCGATCTACTCGTTCCGCGGCGCCTCTTTCGACAACATCCTCAGTTTCCCGGAGCGTTATCCCGACGCCCAGATCTTCCGCCTAACCCGCAACTACCGTTCCACTCCCGAGATTCTGGCGCTCGCCAACGCCTCGATCGCGCACAACCGGAGACAGTTCGAGAAGGAGCTCGTTGCCTCGCGCGGGCCGGGGCCGCTGCCCGCCTTGGTTCCGCTGCCGGACATCCCGGAGCAGGCGCGTTTCGTCGCGCAACGCTTGCTCGAATGGCACGACGAAGGCGAGAAACTGGCCGACTGCGCCGTGCTTTACCGCGCGCACTACCAGGCGCTCGAGCTCCAGATCGAGCTGACACGCCGCGGCATTCCCTACGAGATCCGCTCCGGCATGCGCTTCTTCGAGCAGCGCCACGTCAAGGACGTCCTCGCGTTTCTGCGGATCGTCGTCAATCCGAAGGACGAGCTTTCCTGGAAGAGGGCGCTGAAGGTCTTTCCGCGCGTGGGGGAGCGCTCGGCCGCGGCCGTGTGGGACGCGATCGGCGGCCGCCCCGACCCGCTCGCCTCCTTCCGCGAGCGGGAAGGCTGGAAGGGAATCAGTCTGCCGCGCGGTGCCGGGCAGGCCCTCAAGCCCTTTCACGACCTGCTCGTCCGTCTCGAGTCGCCTGCGGTCCGCAAGTCGCCGGCCGAGGCAATCCGCGCCGTCGTCGAGGATGTCTACCGCGACTTCGCACGCGCCAAGTTTCCCAACGGGGACGCGCGCTTGGACGACCTCGAGCAGTTCGCGCAGTTCGCGCAGACGTACGGATCCCTGCCCGCCTTCCTGGAGGACGTGACGCTCTTCAACGAGCTCTCGGGTGAAGACGTGGTGGCCGGGGATTCCGACGACGACCGGGTCGTGCTCTCTTCGGTCCACCAGGCCAAGGGTCTCGAGTGGAGCCGCGTCCTCGTGATCGGTCTGTCCGAAGGACGTTTCCCGAGCTACCGCTCGGCCGTGACCGACGAAGGCCTCGAGGAGGAGCGGCGGCTCTTCTACGTGGCGTCGACGCGCGCGAAGAACGAGCTGGCCCTCACGTATCCGATGCTTGCCCGAGACCGCTATGGCGTGGACGTGATTCTCGAGCCGTCGCGTTTCGTCGCCGAGCTTCCGGACTCGGTCACCGAGCGTTGGACGGTGGAGCTTGCCCCGATGCTCGAGGAAGCCGCGGAGAAAAACGAGGAGCCGGTGAATTGAGACGAGTGCCCGCGCCGGTCCACCCTTGAGCCGTCTCGCCGGACGCGGGGCCGCGACGTTCGCCGGCGCCGGCGCCGCCTTCGCCGTCGGAGTCTTTCTGGCTCTCGCGATCCGACCCCGGCTCCTGATCGATCCGGATCCGCAATGGGCGCTGGCCCGGCTCCTCCTGGCCCTCCTGGTCTGCGCAGCGGCGGGCGGGGCCGGCGTCGTCGCGTCGGCGGCCGTTCTCTTCGCAAGCCGCACACGCGCGATCCAGGACCCGATCCCCAGGCTGCCGTTCTCGGACGGCGCCCTGGCCGCTCTGGCGGCGGCCGCCCTCCTGCTCGGTGCGCTCGCGCGCTTCACGGCGCTCGATCGCCTCCCGGAGCCCCTCTGGGTGGACGACCTGTCGCTCGTCGGGACGACCCTTTCGCTTCACGGCAATCTGCACGACTTCGCCGATCCCGTCCGGCCGGTTCCCTTCGGCCTGCCGCGCGCTTACGGAAGCGTGGGCGTTCTGTACCTGGAGCTCTACCGAGCGGCACTCCTGCTCTTCGGGCCGACAGTCTTCGGAGTGCGGTTTCTATCTGCCGCCGCCGGCGTCCTCTCGATCGGGACCGCCATGCTACTGGGCCGAGCCCTGCTGCCCGGGGGAGGGGGAGCACTCGCCGGACTGGTGGTCGCGGGACTGCGGTGGCACTTGATCCTCTCCCGGTGGGGCTGGAACTCCATCGTGCTCGTGCCTCTCCTTGACATCGCCGTCCTATTCGTGCTCGCCGGGCGCCGGCGTCGGAGCCTTGCCGCCGTGGCGGCCGGCGGCCTCGTTGTCGGAGTCGGTGCCCACGTCTATCTCGCGGCCTGGGTGGCTCTGGCCGCGCTGACCGCCTTCTTGTTGTGGCCCGGCTCAGCCGGCTCACGCCGCTGGCGTCTGTTCGCGGCTGGCGCGTTCGTCGCGACGTTCCTCTTTGTGGCGTCTCCTCTCTTCTGGCCCGGCCGGGGAGGCACGCCGTACTTCCGGCGGGCGGGACAGCGCAACGTCCTGCTGGAGATGCGCCGCCAGCGCTCGGCCATGCCGCCCTTGGAATCCGCCGCCGACGCGATGGCGGCCCCGTGGTTCCTCGGGGATCCGTCCCCCTGGAACGATCTGCCGCGCCGGTCCCGTCTGGGTTGGATTCTGGGCATTCCCGCAGCGATGGCTCTCGCCCGCGCTTTGTCGCGGCCGCGCGAAGAGCTGTCCGGTCTGCTGCTCGCGCATGCGGGCGCGGCCTTTGCCGCGACCTTGGCCTGGGGCGCGGAGATGCAGCCGAACGGGTACCGGGTTGCCTACCTGACGACCGTGACGGGAGTGGCGGTCGCGGCCGGCGCCCTGTCTCTGGTGTCGCTCGTGGCCGGCCGAGAGCGTCGGACCGCGGGTATCGCGATCGTCGGTCTCTTCCTGGTCTCCGGCGCGCTGGCCGCTCGCGATCTCTTCCTCCGATGGGGGCCGATGCTCGAAGCGTCGGAGGGCTACCAGGGCCGAGACAACCTGGTGGCGCGCACGGTTCTGCGCTGGCAGCCTTACGGCCGGGTGATCGTGGATCCGTCGGTCCGCCGTGTCCTGGCCAACGGGAGCGACGTCTGTCTCGAGACGCTGGTGCGCTACCGGCTCGGTGCCGCGGGAGCCTCGCCCGCGGGTCCGGCCGGCGGCGCGGGCGAGAAATCGCGCAGACGCTGCCGCGTCGTCCCCGCGGCAGCGGAGCCGGGCCGCGGAGAGCGCGCCGTCGAGCGCGCGCGAGACGGACAGGGCCGTGAGTGGGCGGTCGTTCTATGCGAAAATAGACGCGTCCGCTCACCATGAGAGACGACCTCTATTCCGCCATTTGCCGCGAGGCCCTCGAGTCCCGCCAGCGCGATGTCATGTCCTTTGTGGACAATGGCATGGCGGGCATGTCGGTGCGCCTCGAAAAGACGCTGCTGCGGCTGCCCGGCGGCTTCTACCTGCTCGGCCTGGGTCCCTACAACGCCGGGCTCGTCAAGCTCGATTTCGACGAGCTCCTGATCGGGCGCGAGGTGCCGGAGTTCATCGGCGTGGATATGCCCATCACGGGCTTTCGCGTCTCCTCGCCGGAGGCCTTCTTGAACACGGAGGTCTCGCGGCTCCATGCCAAGGTGACGCGCCGGCGCGTGGTGCGCGGCCCGGAATACCGCCTGGTCGACATGCGCTCGACCTGTGGAACGTATTTGAACGGCGATCCGATTCCGGCGCCGGACGAGCTCGCCGGCGTTTCGGAAGACGATTGCGCCCGAACGCTGCGCTCCGGCGACTTCTTCTCGCTCGGCCCATCCGCCGTCAACCTGTTCCTCTTCTTCGAGAAGTGACCGGGCCGCGGGCGCGCCCGCCTCTGGGAGCGCGCGCGGCCGTCTTCGCGGGCTGGCTCGCCGGATTTGTGGCTCTCGTGGATCTCGTCCGGCTCGTGCGCCTGCCGCTCCTGACGGACCCCGACCCGTCCTGGGCGGCTGCCCGCCTCGTGCTCGGCCTCGCCGTGGCGTCCGCGTCCGCGGCGGGCGGCGTTGCGGTCACCGCGCTCGTCTTTGCCGCGCGCCGCTCGCCGGCTTTCGTCAAGCCGCTCGAAGCCCTGCCCTTCGGGGCGAAGGGCGCCGGAGCGCTGGCTCTGGCAGCCCTCGGAGCGGGCGCGGTCTTGCGTCTTGTTGCTCTCGAGCGTGTGCCGGAATGGCTCTGGATCGACGACGTCTCCCTGATCGAGCCCGCGCTCGCGCTCCAGGCCCGGTGGACAGACTTCGCCGATTCGATAAGGTCCGTGCCTTTCGGCGTCACCAGGCTGTACGGCACGGTGGGCGTGCTCTACCTCGAGGGATACCGGCTCGCGCTTCAGCTCTGGGGCACGACGGTCTTCGGCGTTCGGTTTCCTTCGGCTCTGGCCGGCGTCGTCTCGCTCGTCACCGGCGGCTTGCTGGGGCGGGCCCTCTTGCCGCGCGGGGGCGGCGCGCTCGCCGTTTTGGCGCTCGCCGGCCTGCGGTGGCACCTCATTCTGTCTCGCTGGGGCTGGGTCATGATCGTGCTCGCACCCATCGTGGATCTCGCGACGCTGCTTCTCCTGCGAGCGCGGCGCCGCGGCAGCCCGGCCTTCGCGGCGGCGGGGGGAATCGTCGCCGGCCTCGGAGCGCACGTGTATCTCTCGGCGTGGGTGGCGGCTGCGGGGCTCGGCGCTTTCGCGCTCTGGCCGTCCTCCGCCGGATCCTTGGATGCCCCCGCCGGGCAGCGGCGCCCTCCGCGAGGAGAGTCGCTTCGGCTGGCGCTCCTCTTCGCGCTCGGCTTTGCCGCGGCGGCGGCGCCGATCTTTCTCTTCCGGGACGGCCGCGCGGTCTCCTACTTCGCACGGACGTCGGACCACAACCTCGCCCTCGAGATCGCCCGCAACCGCTCCGTCCTTCCCGCTCTGGCGGCGGCGGCCGACGCTCTGGCGGCGCCGTGGCTTCTCTCCGACCCCTCGCCCCGCCAGGACCTGCCGGGGGCGAGCAGGCTCGGGTGGCTGCTCGGCGTCCCTGTCGCGGTCGCGCTGACCCGCTCGCTCTTTCAGCCGCGCGACGAGCTGCCGGCATGGCTGCTGTCGCACGCCGGCGCTGCGTTTGCGGCCACGGTCGCCGGAGGACAGGCGGGCGTCCCGAACGGTTCGCGATTCGGATACCTCACGACGGTGACGGCCGTCGCCGCGGCGGCGGGCGTGATGGCGCTGCTCCGTTTGGCTCCAGCGCCGCGACGGCGGACGGCTGCCAGAGCCGCGGTCGGCCTCCTCGCTCTTGCCGGCGGTCTGGGCGCTCGAGACGCGCTGCGCGTCTGGCCCGAGCGGCCGGAGACCTTTTCAGGATTTCACGGCATCGACACGATGATCGGCCGGGCCGCGGCGCGCTGGGAAGAGTTCGGTCATGTCGAGGTGGCGAAAAGCCTCGGGCATTCAGCCGTGATGATCGGCGCCGTGCGCCGGTATCGGCTCGATCAGGACCGGGCCCCGGCGCCCGCGGGCGCCCCGCGCTTGCGCATCCGGATCATCGCGCCTGGCCCGGCGGCCGGCGGCGGGGAGCGGGTCGTCGAGCACGTGAGAGATCCGGAAGGCCGGCCGCTCGCCGTGGTGCTTGCGCGGCGATGAACCGGTCGGAAGCTCCTCGGTGTCAGCGCGCGACGCCGGTCGCGGCAACGCGCGCGAGAACCTCCTCGTCCACGTCGAAGTCGGAGGGGCGGATCTCCTGAAGGCCGTTCTGGTCCCAGATGCCCATCGTGCGCAGCGGCGGCCGGTAGATGTGAAGCGAAATGGCGCGGCCGGTCCGGGGCAGGAGGCGGTGGAGCGCCGTCGGGCCGATGTCGGAGACGTCGCCCTCCGGCCGCACGCGGTCGTCCACGAGCTCGGGCACGAGGTGAGGCGTCGTGAAGCGCTCTTCGGCGAGCGTGCCGGAGAGGATGACCATGCCGCCCATGCATCCGCGGTGGTCATGGATCGGCGTGATCTGGCCGGACTGCCAGGCGATCAGCATGACCTCCCAGTCGTCGAAGAGCAAGATCGGGTGGCGCATGTAGCGCTCGCTCGAGAACACGACGCGGTCGAGATAGCGTTCGGCTTCTCGCCCGAGCCGCGAGGCCAGGCTGCCCGGCGTGGCGCGCTCCGGGGCACGCGCCGCCTCCAGCAAGGCCTCGCGGATACATTCCGCGAAGGTCATCGGCCGAATTGTAGCAACGGACACCTTCGCCCTGCTACAGTCCGCCGCCGTGAAGATCGCCATCGTCCCGGGCGACGGGATCGGCGTGGACGTCACGAAGGAGGCCGTCAAGGTTCTCGAGGCGATCGAGCGGCGGCGGCCCTTCGGTTTCGAGCCCGTTTTTTTCCCCTGGAGCGCCGACCACTACCTGAAGACGGGCGAAACGGTTCCGCCGGGGGCTTTCGAGGACTTCTCACGCCACTACGCGGCCGTCTTCATGGGCGCTTTCGGCGACCCGCGCGTGCCGGACATGAAGCATGCCGCGGAGATCCTTCTGGGCGCCCGCTTCCAGCTCGACCTCTACGTCAATTATAGGCCGGTGCGCTGCCTGGACGACCGGCTCTGCCCGTTGAAGGGCTTTAAGTCCGCCGACATCGACTTTGTGGTCTTCCGGGAGAACACGGAGGGCTCGTACGTCGGCTCGGGCGGCCTCTTCAAGAAAGGCACACTCGACGAGGTGGCGATGCAGGAGGACATCTCGACGCGCAAGGGCGTCGAGCGAATCATTCGTCACGCCTTCGAGTTCGCCCGAGCCGGCGGCCGCAAGCGCGTGGTCATGTCCGACAAGTCGAATGCCATGCGCTTCGTGGGAGACCTCTGGCAGCGCACGTTCTGGGAAGTCGCGCGGGAGTTCCACGGAATCGAGGCCTCCCACCTCTTCATCGACGCGCTGTGCATGCAGATGATCCGCGACCCGCGTCCGTTCGACGTGATCGTCACCAACAACATGTTTGGAGACATCGCCACGGATCTCGCGGCGGCGTTGCAGGGCGGCCTGGGCATGGCGGCCTCGGGCAATCTGCACCCCGGAAAGGTGTCGATGTTCGAACCTGTCCACGGCTCCGCCCCCAAGTACGCCGGGACCGGCAAGGCAAACCCCTTCGGGGCGATCCTGAGCGCCGCGCTGATGCTCGAGCACCTCGGCCGCCCCGCCGAGGCGGCCGCCGTCGAGCGGGCGGTCCAGGAGTGTGTCCGGGCGTCGCAGGGCCCCCGGGACATCGGCGGGGAGCTCTCCACCGCGCAGTCCGGCGACGCGGTTGTCGAGCGGCTGGAGCTGTGATCTCGGTGGTAGAATCCGGGCCTTTGCAGGAGGCTAAGAGATGAGCACTTGTTATCGCCGGCTGTTCACTCTCGCTCTCGTCCTCGTCTTTGCTCTCGTCGCCGCTCCGGCCCTCGCGGAGAAGAAGTTCCTCGAGTCCGACGACGCCAAGGAGAAGGACGAGCCGCAGAAGTTTCTACCCGACTACGACAAGCTGACCAAGGGCAAAGACGCCGATTGGGTCTACTTTCCGGAGGGCGCCCTCTCCAAGTACAAGACGGTCTCGGTCAAGGAGTTCGATCACACCGGGCACGGCGTCGACTCGCGCGATGCGGCGCGGTACGGCAAGGACTACATGGAGCAGTGGCTGGAGAAGCAGGGCTTCAAGGTGGTCAAGTCGGGAGGCGACCTGGTCGTCGAGGGCAACATCTTCAACGCCTGGGAGCCCCGCGGCGCGGCGCGCTACTGGGGCGGCTGGGCAGCTAACCCCGGCGTGGGCCTGGAGCTGTTGCTCAAAGCCGGCGGCAAGGTCGTGGGCGAGGTTCGGCACAAGTCAAAGGGCTCGACGCCGCACGACGCCGTGGAAAACGGCCTGGAGGACTGCGCCAAGGCGGTCGCCAAAGGACGCTAAGTCTCTCCCACCTCGGGATTTCTCGGCCAGGCGGGCTCTCGGAAGCGGGTGGCCCGTCTGTTGCATTTCACACCCCCGTGTTAGCGTTGAGCCGGTTTCGGAGGAGTGAAGCCCATTCCTGACCCCAATCCAGCCGTAACGCTTCCCGACGCCGGGCTGACCGAGCTTTTCGGAGTTGCCGACCAGAACCTCAAGGCCATCGAGGATGCGTTCGGCGTGAAGCTCGCCGCCCGCGGCAACGAGATCTCTGTCGTGGGGGAGGGCAGGGCGGAAGACAGCGTCCGCCGCCTGCTCCATGCCTTTTCCGAGCTGCTGGCAGTCGGCTACCCCTTGAAGACGAGCGACGTCGCCACGGCGATCCGCGTCGTCAAGGAAGACCCGGAGACTTCCCTCACCGAATTCTTTCTGGAGAGCCCCTTCGGCCCGACGCTCAAGTCCGTCGTGTCGGCTCGCAACATCAAGCAGCGGCTCTACGTCCAGACGATCGACCACCACGACCTTGTCTTCGCGATCGGCCCGGCCGGCACCGGCAAGACTTACCTGGCCGTGGCGATGGCAGCCGCGGCCCTGCTGGAGAAGAAGGTCAAGCGCATCGTGCTGGCCCGGCCCGCGGTCGAGGCGGGGGAACGGCTGGGCTTCCTGCCGGGCGACATGGTCGAAAAGGTCAATCCCTACCTGCGCCCCCTCTACGACGCGCTCTACGACATCCTGGGCTACGAGAAGACCGCAAAGCTGCTCGAGCGCGGCGTCATCGAGGTCGCGCCGATCGCCTTCATGCGCGGCCGGACCTTGAACGACGCGTTCATCATTCTCGACGAGGCGCAGAACACGACCTCCGAGCAGATGCGGATGTTCTTGACGCGCATCGGCTTTGGCTCGAAGGCAGTGGTCACGGGCGATGTCACTCAGGTGGACCTGCCGCAGGGAAAGACCTCGGGTTTGCGCGAGGCGCAGCAGCTGCTCGCGCGCATCTCGGGGATCCGGTTCGTCCTCTTCGACGAGCGGGACGTGGTGCGGCATCCGCTCGTGCAGTCGATCATTTCCGCCTACGAGGGGCTCGACCGCGTGCGCGAGGCCGCCGCGCCCCGACCCGCCAACGGCCGGTAGGAAGAGGATATGGCGAACGAGGCGCCTTCGCGGCGCGCGACCACGAATTTCTGGCGCGGCGGCTCGACGGCCCGAGGCGATGCGGCGGCCTTAGGCGAGCGCCTGCGGCCCCTGTGGTGGGCGGTGGCCTACGTGGTCGTGACGACGCTCGCCTATGCCCCGACGCTGACGTTCCGAGCTGCGCCGGCCCGACCCGGCGAGATCGCCCCCCACGATGTCGTGGCTTCGCGCGACCTCGTCGTTTTCGACGCCGAGGCCACCGAGCGCCGGCGAGCCGAGGCCGCCGCCGACGTGCTGCCGGTCTACGATTGGACAAAAGACGCTCCGGCGCGCCTGGAGCGGGACTTGCACGACTCTTTCGAGCGGGCGCGGCAGGCGGCCGCCCGTTCCAAGCCCAAAGGTCGGATGACCGACGAGGTCCGGTCCGCTTTCACCCTTCCGATCGGCGACGAGGCCCTCGACGCACTGGCCGAGACAGGATTCCCGATGGCCGCCGAGGATCGGCTCGTCGCGCTGGCCGCAGAGATCTACATGGGCGGCGTCGTGGACAACCGCGAACTGCAGGCGGAACAGCGGTCCCGCGGGATCGTGCTGCGGGATACGACCACCGGACAGGAGAGCAGGCGCAAGGACCTCGCCGGAGCGGTGGAATTCGGCGGCGACACGAAAACCGCCGTTTCGGCGCGTCTGGGCGAATCGCTGTTCAAGGGGCGCTCCCGCTCCGAGGTCGCAGCTTTTCTCGCCGCGGCGCTGCGCCCCAACATGACGTTCAACGGTTCCGAGACGGCGCACCGGCGCGAGGCGGCGCGGCGCTCCGTCGAGAGTGTCTTTGCACGATTGCCTCGCGGGAAAGTCATCGTGCGCCGGGGCGACGAAATCACCGTCCGCACGGCCGCCTGGATCGCCGCGGCGCGCGCTTCCGCCTCGGATCCGTCTTCCTGGATGCAGGTTCTCGGAGTCTTCGTCCTCCAGGTCCTCGCGGCGGCGGTCTTCTGGTTCGACGCGCGCCGCCAGCGGAGGAGAAGGCGCGAGCGAAGCCCCTACGTGACCTACGGCTCCGTGCTGGCCACCGGGATCGTCTTCGCGGTGGTCACCCGCGGCGCCTTCGTGCTGACGCAGACCCTGTCGCCCTCGGTGGAAGGCAGCACTTCGGCGGCGCTCAACTACGCCATTCCCTTCGCGGCCGGGCCGATCGTGGCGAGCCTGGTGGCCGGCATGGGGCCGGCGCTCCTGGCCGTTCTCGTCAACGCCGTGGGGGCGGGCGTTCTGATGGGGCAGAGCTTCGGGTTCACGCTCTTGGCGGCCGTGGGCGCTCTCGCCGGGATCTTCGGCCTGGGTCGTTTGCGCGCGCGCAGCGTGCTCCTCGGGATGGGGGGCGTAGTCGCCGCGGCCAACGTCGTTGCGATCGCCGCCAACCGGTTCCTCAGCCCCGACGCCGCCGGCTTGTCGGTCCTGCCCGACCTGGCGGGCGGCGTGGCGGGAGGCATCGTCGTCGGGTCGGTCGTGGGTCTGTTCCTGCCGCTGTTCGAGCAGCTCTTTCACGTGGTGACCGATATCCGCCTCCTCGAGCTCTCGAACCAGAACCTGCCGCTGCTGCGCCAGCTCGCGCTCGAGGCGCCGGGCACCTACCAGCACTCCCTGATGCTCGGGCATCTCGCCGAGGCCGCGGCGGAGGCGATCGGAGCCGACTCGCTGCTGGCCCGGGTTTCCGGCTACTACCACGACATCGGCAAGACGAAGATGCCGGAGTACTTCATCGAGAACCAGCCGAAGGGCTTCAACCGGCACGACCGCCTCGAGCCGTCGATGAGCGCGCTCATCATCGCCGCGCACGTCAAGGAAGGCGTCGAGATGGCGAAGAAATCGCGCCTACCCGAGCCGATCCTCACGGGGATCCGCGAGCACCACGGCACGAAGCTGATCCGATACTTCTACCAGAAGGCTCTTTCGAAGGCGGAGCCCGAAACGGGCTCGGTGCGCGAAACCGATTACCGCTATCCCGGCCCGAAGCCGTCCACGCGCATCCTCGGGATCCTGATGATCGCCGACGCAGTCGAAGCGGCTTCCCGCACTCTCATCGAGCCGACGCCCGCGAAGATCCGCGCGATGATCCAGACCATCGTGGACGACTGTCTGCGGGACGGCCAGTTCGACAACTGCGACCTCACGATGCGCGACCTGGCCGTGATCATCGACGCGCTCGAGCGGACCGTGGCCACCATGTATCACCACCGCATCGACTATCCGGGGTTCGACTTCAACCGTCCTCAGCGCAAGACCTCCGACGCGGCCTCTTCCGGGGCTCCGGGAGACCGGCGGGCGACCGGGCCGCGCGCCGTCAACTAGATTGCCCGGCATGAACGTCGAGGTTCAGTCCCGCGCTTCGGGGTCGCCCACGGCTCCGCGGGTGCGCCGCTTCGTCGGCCGGCTCCGCCGCGCTCTCGCCCAATCCAAAATCCAAAATCCAAAATCCAAAATCGAGTTGTCGGTTCTCTTCTGCGGCGACTCGCGGATGCGGCGGCTCAACCGCACCTATCGGGGCAAGGACAGGTCCACCGACGTCCTGTCCTTCCCGACCGCCGAAGGGAAGCTGCTGGGCGACATCGTCGTCTCGGTGCCTTACGCGGCACGCCGGGCCCGTGGGAGCCGCTCGCAGACTTCGCGCGAGGTCGACCGGCTCCTCTTGCACGGGTACCTGCACCTGCTGGGATATGACCACGAGAAGGACGACGGCCAGATGGATGCGCTCGAGGCGAAGCTGAGACGCCGCCTCGGTCTGCGCGAGACTCCATGATTGCCTTGCTCGGCTCGGGCTTCTGCTACCTCGCCTTTCTGCTCTTCGAGACGTTTGCGCTGGCTCTCGACCGTCTCTCGCCGATCAAGCTGAGGGGGCTCCTCGAGGAGCATCCGGAACGCGCGCGGATCCTCTCGGGACCCGGCGAGGCCGAGATCGTGCGCACGACGACGAAAGTGCTCGTGCAGGTGCTGCTGCTCCTGGGCCTAATCTCGCTCGTCACCGCCTTCGTCTCGTTCGGCCTGTCTCCGGCCTGGGCGTGGGGAGGCATCCTGTTCGTGGCGGGCTGGCTTCTGACGGAGGTCCTGCTCCTCTCCCACGGCGCGGGCTCCGATCCCGAGAAGATCGTCGCGCGGCTCTTGCCGGTGGTCGAGGCCGCCTCCTGGCTGCTCTTGCCCGTGGCGATTCCGGTCCGCAAGATCTTCGAACGGCGTGCCAGGGCGGAAGCGGCCACGAAGCCCCAGGAGGCCACGGACCAGGAAGTGCAGGCCTTCATCGAGGTCGGGCGCGAGGAAGGAATCCTGGAGAAGGAAGAGGAGAAGCTGCTTCTTTCGATCGTGGACTTTGGCGACACGCGTGTGCGCGAGGTCATGACCCCGCGAACGGACATCGTCTGGATCGACGTGGCCTCGGCGCTGCCGGAGCTGGCCGACCTCTTCGTGTCGTCCAAGTACTCGCGGCTCCCCGTCGTGCGGGGCTCGATCGACACGGTCGTCGGCATCGCTCATGTCAAGGACACCCTCGCGGCCCTCCGGTCGGGCGCGAATCGGCCCATTGCGGAGCTGACGCGCGACGCGTACTTCGTTCCGGAGACAAAGAGGGTGGCCGAGCTGCTGCGCGAGTTTCAGCGTCGGCGCCTCTGGATGGCCATCGTCGTGGACGAATACGGGGGCGTTTCGGGCCTGGCGACGGTCGAGGACTTGCTCGAGGAGATCGTCGGCGAGATCCGCGACGAGCACGAGGACGAACGCGAGCCCGTCACGCCTGCGGGTCCGGGAGCCTGGTCGGTCTCGGGCCGCGAGAACATCGCGCGCATCGCCGAGCTTTTCGGTCACGGTCCGGAGAACGAAGAGTTCACGACCCTGGGCGGCTTTCTGGCCGCGCGCCTCGGCCACATTCCCAAGTCCGGAGAGAGCCACAGGGAGTCCGGCCTCCGGTTCACGGTCGAGGAAGCGGATCGGCGGCGGGTCCATCGCGTGCGCATCGAGTCCGAGGTCCCCGGCGCCAAATCGGAAGTCGGACAGACCGGGGCTCGGGAGTCGCGAAGCTGATGGCCGGTTCGACGCGGAGACCGAGCTCCGCATGACCGCCTGATCGGGGCACTCCGCCATGAAGCGTCCGGGTCGTTTTCCGGAGGGATTCCTGTGGGGTGCCGCCGTGTCCGCGTACCAGGTCGAGGGCTCGCCGCTCGCCGACGGCGCGGGTCCGAGCATCTGGCACCGCTTCAGCCACACACCCGGCCTGGTGGCCGGTGGAGAGACCGGAGATGTCGCCTGCGACGTCTACCGCCGCTACGCCGACGATGTGCTCCTGATGCGGGAGCTCGAGCTCGACGCTTTTCGCTTCAGCGTCTCCTGGAGCCGCGTGCTTCCACAGGGCCGGGGAAGCGTGAATCGCGACGGTCTCGATTTCTACGAGCGTCTGGTGGATGCGCTCTTGGGAAGCGGAATCCGACCGGTGGTCACGCTGTTTCACTGGGACCTTCCGGCCGCCTTGGACGACCGCGGAGGCTGGCTCAATCCAGACATTGCGGACTGGTTCGCCGACTACGCGCGGGTGCTCTTCCGCGCGCTGGACGATCGCGTGGAGCTCTGGACGACGTTGAACGAGCCCTGGGTCGTCGTGGACGGCGGGTACCT
>WNGF01013292.1_pt1 | contig 16587 bp, 10 predicted proteins | sample 5400641 | NCBI WGS metagenome assembly WNGF01 (sample SAMN13153371, study PRJNA577476) | soil metagenome | isolation source: 80 cm soil or saprolite under grassland replicate 2 | place: USA:California | collected 2016-06-15
TTGCGCCGGGAACTTACACTGTAGTCGCTTTTAAAGATCCCCAATATCCGGACAGTTCCTTCTTCGGCATCTCTGAGACCTACGCAAAAAGAGCGCAGCGGACGATTACCATCGAAGCAGGGCAGACAGTCGATGGTGTGGTTCTCAAACTGGATCCCAAGCACAGCCTTCTCAAAATATTCGTGAAGGATGAAAAGGGAGACGGATTCGGCTCTGGATTCACTTTCACCAATAAGATCTCACAGCATTCTTTTAGGACAGGGGGCAGCGTTGACGGAAAGAGCGAGAGATGGTTACCGCCGAATATACCGTTTTGGCTAACGGTCGAAGCGCGCGGTCACCAAGCGCAGAAGTTCGATATTGAGTTGAAGCCGGATGAGCCCCTCGAACTAAATCGGGCCAGAAAACATTGGCACACGCGGCGGTACGGTACCGGGAGCGGTAGCGACCGGGTACCCGTCAAAGCGCTCTCTCCGCCGGCGCCCGGTCGCTACCGCTCCCGGTACTGTACCAATGTTACCTGGTTTGATTTAGAAGTCATAATGGTTCAGAGCGATCCGAAGTTTGGCACACTCGAAGTCTATGTTACTGATGAGAACGGTAAGCCGGAAACAGGCACATTGATCCTAATGATAAAAGAAAACGAGCAGTCGGCAAAATTCGGAATACCTCTGGATCCCTTCGGATTCAGACGATACTTCATCCCGCCCGATACCCCGTTTTGGTTTGAGGTGAACGTCGGCGGTCGCGCGATATTTCATTCGAGGACCGTGAGAGGCGAAGAATGGATACAATTAAAATCGGGCGAAGTGATGACTGTGAGGTATCCTTTCACGGTTCGATGACCGGCCATCAGAACAACGCCGTCAGAACAACGCCGCTTGTAGATCATCCAGTTCGTACCAAAGATCAAGATCGCGCAGGTGAGCCGAGTTGCTTCTTATTGGAGACCGGAAAAAACTGGGGGCTCTGCCGCCTCCATCAGTTCTGCATCGTCGGAAAGCGACGACATATCAGGATACCAACAGCAAAATGTGTCACGTAGGTCAGTAAAGAGGCGTCGCAGAGGTATTCAGTGAACAATCTGAAAAAAATTCAGTAGACGATCTGTCGAGATACACAGAGCTGCAAGGTTTTAAGCGCAGATTTGGTGAAAGATGTGACGACGTTCAGTAAACGATGTGATGATTTACAGTCGCAACAGGCGTTGCGGCTCAAGACGATTGACACCTTCATCAAAGCGGCGAGTAAGTGACAGCCCAATCCACTATCTGATATCACCGCAGACTGAATAGCATGGATAGCCGCTTTACTCATGCAGTGATGGCTTATGCTTGAGGTAAATTGGCTATTTCATTGAGTAGAGCATGAGTGGCCTTAATATATGCTTTAAGAGCCGACTTTGTTTCTTCAGAAACGCTCAATTTTTCAAGTTCCGCCTCCAGGCGCCCTAGCGTCGAGATGTCGCTAATAGCGATTTCCGTTACTTGACCGCTGACACCAGATATCACATTTGAACCAAGAGAATATATGTAGGTATCCAAGTGAGCGAGTTCATCAATTATGCTCTTGAGTGAGGGCGCATTCCGATAGTCCCGCCCGCTTATTGGGACTTCAGAAATGCGGCTCCAGGCGCGCCAAGCTTTTACGAACTCCTTATTTAATTTCATATCTCATCCTCTAAAGCGTTGTGCGGCGAGTCTCATTGTTCAGGCTGTCTTATTCCACCTCTGAATTTGTATCGGCCCGTCCTGTCGAACTCTTTCCCAACGCTCTGAACTCTAACGGTGTATCTCTGATTCCCAACCGTGTAGTTAATATGCGGGAAGTTGTGTGTCGAGACAGTTGCATTCGCACCCTTATCCACACGCTGAACGACGCCACCTGCAGCCCCTATCAGCTTTTCAGCTTCCTGTCGAGTAGGGATTACTACTTCTGTAGCTCTCAAGGTAGCTGCCCTTGTTACTGTTATTCCTTCCTCCGCCGCACCTGTTGCTATTTGAGCTAACGCCTCACTTGCTCTGAGTGTGCCTGCTTTGCCGAACTGTCCGAACACTCCCACAGCCGACCCTATTGCGGCGATGGCAACACCTCTGTTATCTCCCTTGATGTAATTCATGAGAACTGAAGTTGTGCCTATGGGGTCAAGGGCCATGATAATATCAGCGTTGATTTCGCTGATAGTCACCAGAGATTCAAAGTGCTTTTCAACTATCTTATCTCCACTAGGTGCTCCAGCTATACTCGGGTCACTTCGTTTGGGTTCCTCTTCAGTTTTCCAGTTCACTTTGTCTTTAAGAAGAGACCAGAGGTAATTCTTGATACTTTCAATTATCCCATCACCGTCTGGAGCATGTCCGTTTGGATCTGTATACCTTAAAGGGTTGTTATAACAATATTGATATTTGTTGAGCGATTGAGGATTGGTCAGATCAGCGTAAAAGGTAGGGTTGGTTGACGCAGCTATTGAGAACAACTCAATCGGCCCACCCTGAAATTCATCCGGGCTAGTGAATCTGCCTTGAACGCTTGAGAAATATCTCGCCTCAAAGAAATCCAGCCCCGTCTCATTGTCCCGCTCTTTTGACCCAAATTTTTGGCGCACCGAATCGCCGCTATAACCGTTGTTCTCACTTCTGATCCCCGGGCCGGCGGTCAGCACTTCGCCGAACGGAGCGAAATCATTCCGTTTTATCCCTGCCAGGCTCCCTGTCTCGTCTATCACCATCCTCGTCGATCCCAGATGGTCTGTCACCAACCATTTTATCCCACTTTGCGTAGTTGTGAAGGTCCACGTCACATCGGCGGCCAGAGCGTTGCCCGCCACATCCTTTACCCGTGGGTCTGCACCGCCACCCCTGACTCGCGCGGTATATGTGACTCCCCTCGCCAGGGACGCGGTTGGATCCAACGTGGCGGTGAATGAAGCCGCATTATAGCTTACTGTCGCTGGTACAAGGGCATTCCCCGGATCCCGAAGCTCTACCGTCGATCCGTTCACAGTCGCCGCATCCATCGCCTTGCTGAAAGTCATAGTTACGTTGGCATCAGCGTTCACATTGGTCGCCCCCGCAGCCGGAGAGAGCGGAGCGACTGTCGGCGGTCCTGCGGGATTCGTCTCGACTTCGAGGTCGATGTTCCAGACTCTCGCAGTCAAAGTCGCGCTCGAAGAGGCGTGGCCTTCGAACCAATTGGAAGATGCCTGCGCACTTATATTGTCATAAATCATGATCTGATTTATCGGCGTGTTGGCCGGCAAATCGACACTAAATGAACCGGAATCGCTGAACGGCCTATTCTCTCCGCCCGGCCCAGAAATGTTACTCAATTCCCTCCTAAAGATTGCAGTGGGCCAGTTCGAACCGTTATTAGTGGAGTACTCGATATAAAAAGTGGCATTCGCGTACGCGAAGTCTCCGGAATTCGGGGCGTTCGTAAAAAGATTTCCGCTGATAGACCAATTGAATTTAAGAGTGATCCTTGTGATCTGTCCACCTACAGGTTGAAAAGCAAACCACCGGCAGGACTTAATCTGTCCTATGTCTTGAGCGGCAGAAGCCGTTGTTGACCCATGTTCCGTGTTCAACGGCGAATTAACCGCTAAATAGCCGGAGCCGGCCGGATCGGGCGTCTGGTAGGCGCCTGGAGTTACATGTACAATGCTCTGCGCAGCTACGGGCGTCCACGACCGCCCGCTTCGGTAGCCATACTCCTTTTGCGGCGGGCTCGGCGCAACGCCGGCAGGATGCTCCGCGAGCAATTCTCCGCCGACGCCATTGGCAGACGGAGCATTGCCATATTCTTCCACGGTCGTCCGGGGGCCACCTCTCATGAGCGTCCCGGTGTTGTCGCTGTCTGAGAAGTCCGCAGTGATTGAGCCGTGGCCTTCGTTAATGCCCAGGGCGGCGACAGGCTCATTAACTACCAACAGCCCATTCGCGTCGCTGTCCGCTTCCACGCCTGCCTTCCCGATTAGATCAGCGCTAGACTTCAAAGTCGGCTTGACGAACGACACACCTCCGCCCGATCCGCTTTCCGCAACAATGAGCAACTGTCCGCCGCGATAGCCGTACTCTTTCAGCGGCGCGGTAGGCTGAGCGCCAGCAGTATACTCCGCCAGCAATTCTCCCCCACATCCGTAGACATACCAAGTCTCCTGCCCGCCGGCAGTGGGCCGACTCACCCGCTTGCCATCAGCGTTATAGACGTAGATCCCGCCGCCTACACTAGCCGCTGTCAGCAACCGGTTCTCCGCGTCATACATCATCTCCCCGCCAGTGGTTGGATCGTTCGTGACGTTGCCCGCCGTGTCATACCCCAGCCAGTGGGTCCGATTGGTTGCTTGATCGTAAGGCGGATTGTAGTTGCTGACCCCGCCGCTCGCGCCGGTGATCTGCCGATTCCCGTAGGGATCGTAACTGAAGTTCTGCCACGCCACGTTGGGCGTCCACTGCCCGCTACTGTTCCTCTGCGCTTCGGTGAAGGAGTTGATTCGATTCAGCGCGTCATAGGTGTAATCATCCCGCTGCGGGATGACGTCGCCGCTGCCCGCGAGCGGCACGTAGTTGGTCTGCCGACGCAGGTTCCCATTGTTGTCCGTGTCGTTGGCAAATATGTTCCCACTGGCGACTGCCGTCGTGCCGTATAAAAAATCGAACGCGCCACGGTTCCAGCTCAATTCGTCGGTTTCGCTATCACCTAGCCGGGTGGAGACCAATTGCAGACGGTTGTTGTAATGCGATCTGTGGTAGAGCCGCGTGTTCGTGCCGAACCGCTCTTTGATCATCTGGCCGGCGGCGTTGTAGTCGATCATATCGGCGTAGGTGAGCGGCGTACCGCCCAGGTTGCCGCTGAAGCTATAGAGTCGGCCGGCGCTGTCATAACTGTAATTTACTTCCCGATCTGAGGGATATCTCACAGTCTTGACGTTGCCGGCCAGATCATAAGTTTGAATGGTTGAGTAAGTGGGACCTACGATCCCATTACGTTTAAATAGTTGTCGCTTGGTTTTGGGGCGGCCGAGCGGGTCATAGCTGTCGATGGCTGTATGGTCGATGTTCGGGTCGGCACTCCAATTACCTCCAGCATAATCATGCCAGTATCTTCCCTTGCCATAAGAGAGGGGATCTGGATTATCGTAAAATCGCGTGATGTCCGGATTGTAGCCTGTGTTCGAGTAATCGACTGAAGTATTGCGATTGAGCGCGTCGTAGCCGTAAGTTGTTGTGAAGTCGCGGGCATCGGTCTTCGAGACAAGATTCCCATTGGCGTCGTAGGAATAGGCCATCGACCATCCGCTGTGTCCAGTCACCGGGTCGGTATAGGATATGTTGGGATTAGCATTAACGTCCTGCTCAGGATTTTTCGCGCGGATAAGGCGCGAGAGTGAATCATAGGCGAACCATCGATACTGTGCGCCCTGCGTCACTTGGCGCAGGTTACCCAGCGCGTCATAAAGATAAGTCGTCTCGTAGCTCAAGCCGCCAGGGTCTTCGATCACTTTAGTCAATCTGCCAAGAGCATCGGTCTCGCTGCTGCGCTTCTTGCCCGCCTGATCGGTGACCGTCACCTGATTGCCGTTGTAGGCCGTGTTAACTTGCGCGAGGTCAGGAGTGGTCACCTTAATGGGCCTGCCGAGCGAATCATATTCGGTAGTCGTCCACAGGCCAGCCGGGGGCGAAGCGGAGCCTGGATCGGCGGCGCGGTACGGGTTGGAGACCTGCGAGACTCTGCCGAACACGTCATATTGCGTATCCGTGATCGCCCATGTGTTTCCCGCGCCCGTGTTGCCTTCATAAATCGCATTGCGCGTCGTTCGGCCGAATCCGTCATTAATGACCGCCGACTTCAATCCATTGCCCGCGGCGCTTTCGCCCAAGACATCCTTATCGCTGGTTATTGTGACACGCCGAATGACGTCCTCATACTGAATCACCGTTTGGCTTTCTACATTCGTCCCCTCGGCGCGAACCGTTTTTGTCGGGCGATTGAAGGAGTCGTTGTAATCGGTCCTAGTTTTGACGTTGTTCGGATCAGTGACTTCTCTCACCAGCCCTGTATTGAAATCGTATTTGGTTATAGTTGTTAAGGCGGGCCCGGGAGTCGTCACGCTGGTCGGATAGGCGTAAGTGTTTTGTGGCGATGAGCCGTAAAAGTTATCCGCATAACTGCTGACAGTGTCGTTGTTATTGCCGTCTCGGACTTTGACCACATTGCCACACTGATCGTACCAGGTATGTGTCTCAATCCAGGTTCCGCTCGTCCAATCTGTCCAGGACTGTTGCACGCCCGTGCTGTAGTTGAAATTTTGCCAGTGTCGCACAGTCGTCAAATTGCCTCGATTGGTATTCTGCGGATCGGTCCAACTGGAAACCGTAGAATATGTGGTCAGCGGGTAAGCGCTCTCATCGTATTTGTATTGGGTTGCCGCGACAACAGAGCCTGAACCATTTTTGACAAGCGTCTTTGACGGGAGCGCGATCAGGTGGCGCTCTCGGTAAGCGTCCTTTGTGGCTTGGGAAATGTCAGGGTCATTAACCAGGAAAGTCGTCTCTTCCGCGCGCAAAAGCGCGCCAATCGGGATTTGACTGGTATTGCCGGTCTGGGCAGTTGACTGGACGACGGAAACGTACTCATACTGCTTTGTACTGATGACGTTTAGGTCGTTGTCATATAAATAATCAGTCGTCTTCGCCAGCGCATCGCCGCCCGTGTCCAACAGGATTTCGACTTGGCGTGTCACGCGGGCGTCGCGTGACGTCATCTCCATCCCGGAGGGATCATAGGCTTGTGGGTTAAAGGGAAGTTGTAGCGGGCCGGTATAGGCCCAATCTGACAATACGCGCCGGAGCATTTGTCCGTTCGATGAGAAATACTGCTCGTCGTAAATTCTGCCGGCCTTCGCCTCGCCGGGGCTGGCGTTGAACTTCGAGTTCAGCGGGTCGCGGATGTGGACGTAACGACGCACATAGGTTCCATCGGGATTCGTCGTAGTGATGTAATTTACGCCACTGCTAGCGGGAGGCTGAAACGTCCAAGAGACAGGAGTTTCTTCTTGCGGATCGCCAGTGACGCTCTCCCACGCTTCGACCACGCCACGATTGGCTTGGCTGTAAGCCTTCGAATTGAAAGCATCATAATCCGAAGCAGGCACGGTATCATAACGGTAGCGCCGGTAGCCGCCAGTCGGCAGATAGACCTTATCAATCTCGGCGTAGACGTTATAGGTAAACCTGTATTTCTGGCCGTTCGGCAGTTCAATCTCCGAGAGTACACCTGGGTTGAACAGTTCAGGCGGATCGCCGTTGAAGCGTGGCGAGAGGACCCAGGCGAATGGGCTGATTCCCCCGGTGGAACCATCACCGAACAAGGACGGCCCGCCGACTGGCACGAGATGTGGGTATTGAATCGGGTAGTTCAACATGTACGGGCCTATATAGTTCAGGGCTTGGGTGGTGTCCGTTAGTGTTTGACCGAGAGAACGCCAGCGGAAAACGTAGGTTGCAGCCCCACCCTGCGCCGTGGGCACTGTCCAGTAATAATCGCTACCGCCGGGGCCGCCCAGCGGATTCGAGATTGCCCGCCCGAGCGTATCAGTCCACTGGCCTGAGCTGGAATTGTAATTCAGAGTGTTTCCGTTACGATCAATGTATTGCGCCCCATTGGCCGTGTTCAGCATGTAGCGAGAGCCGTCAGGCAGGAAGACTACTTGGTTGACATGATCATACTTTATGCGTGAGCCGTCCACCGAGTAGTACATTCTGTTCGAAGGTCCTGTGTTGCCAAAATAAACTAGATCGTCCTGGCGCATCTCATGTGATGATCCGTCAGGCATGTGCAACATCACGCGGTTGGCGTAGTATTGAAGAGGCCTGACCTCACATTGCCAGTTATCATTTCCTGGGTTGCAATTTTCCGAAACGTACGTATGAGGTGGAAACGTGTAGTCCCAGGGCGCTCCGTCGTCAGGCTGGGTCCATGCACGACCAATACTTCCAAACCGGGCAATGAATGGTTCGCTCCACCCGGTATCCTCGACATAAGGGACATTGAGGGTTGAAGTCCAGCCGGCGACCGAGTTTGAGTACCATTCAGCCCAGAGAGTGTGCTCCGATATCGAGCCGTCGCCGGGATTGATGTTCGTCCCATTGAATTTGATCCGCCATATCTTCGACGAGTAACGCAGCTTGACTGGCAGGCTAACCCCGCGTCCCGGGAAGTCGGCCAACGAAATGCTGATGTTCAACCCCAAAGATGATGGGTCTATTTCGACGTTGGCGCGCTCATTCAGATCGTTCATCGTCGTGGTGTACTGCTTACCGTTCGGGGTTTGCGCCGAACTTGTGGTTAGCGCGGCAGCCAGCGTGATGATTGTCAGAGCGAAAGTTGTTAGGTGACGACTCCTGACGGCGTAGGCGAACGGGTTGAACATATGGTTACTCCTGGCGGACGCTTGATGAATGATGGTTGAGTGATTGGCGAAATGTCGCCCGGCACAGATACGCAAATCGGCTTATGGCCGTTGATTGCGGTAAGCGATGAAGAATGATTCCTGGCCCTGAGAACAGGTGTAGCCGGCGACTGGAATTCCGTCGCCTTTTGTCAGGTTGTGCGCGATTCTGAAAACCGTATGGCAGAAGTTCGGGTCAGTGCCCGCATGCTGCCTCGCCGAATCCCTGACAATTAAACCAGTCGGTGTTACTCCCGACCTGAGCGCAATCAAACCCTGCAAGAGCTCTAAATCGGGCCAGACAACATTGGCACACGCGGCGGTACGGTACCGGGAGCGGTAGCGACCGGGCGCCCGTCGAAGCGCTCTCTCCGCCGGCGCCCGGTCGCTACCGCTCCCGGTACCGTACCAATGTTACTTGGTTTCGAAAGGTTCCGCGTGCCTCGCGGCTTCAATGAAGCGCTGAACTTACGCCCTACAATGCCGTCAATCTTTCCCTCCGCTGTGAAATCGAGCAGTAGAAGTTCGATCTCATCGGTATCTTCGCCGCCGTTATTCATAACAGCGCAATTGACTTCGGGAGCGAGGCCGGTTTTGCCGACCTGCGCGGAGGTGACCGCCACACTCATCCCCGGAGCCGTGAACACGGTTATTGTTGGCGACGGCTGATCGACGCCAATCGGCGCGGCAAGCGAGCGAGAGTTGACTGCGACAGCCTTCCTGAACAAGGCTCCTTTAGACTTGTAGTTGTATCCCCAAGCAGCCAGGCCACAGGCGGCGGTCAAAATCAACACCGCGGTTATCCTATTTTTGATGAAAAGATTGAGTAGCATAGAGCCTTCCTCCGCATGACACGCTTTGATTGATTGATCAAAGCTGTCATCAATTCAAGACCGACGTCTCAAGACACATGCTCCCATCAGTCACACTATCCTGTGTGCTACTCTTAATCGCTCAAGCGATGCGACTAATAGCTGTTGATGAGCTCAGGGTCTTTAAAACTGCTGCGACAAATCTTTGCGCAGGCGAGCGCTATGGTTATCAAACTGCTCAATCCGCGCCCAACAACGATTTTTTCATTGCTTAGCTGACCGTAATCCACTCCGCCCTGGTTGTACTTGATCCGGATCAGGCGTAAATCGGACCGGCCAGTGTAAACCAACTATTTTGCCAGCGCTGGACTTGACCAAGCTTTCGTTTTCCACACTAACCATGCGCACACTTCTTCATGATTGGCACATCTTGCAGTCACCGTTATCGCCGACGATGCGCTTGCAGACAGATTGACGAACAGACCTCAAACCACTGTCAAAGACAGTGCCAGGTACACCCGCTGCCGAAATCTTCCGATGCTGGATGGTCAACAGCCGCAACTATCAGTGCGGCGAAAGAAGAACAATCTGATTCTCAGATCGATTCTTGACCTCTCATGTATATATAGGCTTCTCGCAGGCAAATTTACCTTGGACGGCGAAAAAATTTTCTTCAACAACTCTGAAAACTTTGTACGAGCCTTGTGAGTTTGAGAACAAGCGTTTGCTTGCGTTTGTAGACAATCCTGACTTCGGTCCCAAAGGCGGCGGCTATCGTAGACAAGCCCATCGCACGGCTTCATAGACGTCTGCTAAAAGCTGCTCCAAGTCTACGGGCGCAGTTTGATTGAGATTTGGCAAAGACACGGGTCCCTCCAGTTCTATGTGGCGCGTGGTCGATACACTACGGCCTTTACCGCCTAGACGCGGCGTCCGGTAGTGGCGCGCTCAAACTCTAAGCTCGACTTTGTCCATTTTCAGGACGAGAAAGGCCCCCTATACTGTGATGCTTGTAAGTCCTTCCTCTACAGGAGTCGAGTCCGAACATATGTCGAAAAGCTTTTCCACATATATCTCCGGAAATCGGTGAAAACATGTCGATGAAATTTCGCGCTCAAGGAATTTTTTTGAAAATGTCTCGGTTGGCGAAACGGCAAGGGTGGTGTGGCGCTGAGCATATCACCTGACTCCTTTCTGATTGACCCTGGCGTGACTGAGGGCTAGGATATGAATTACTACACTATATATCCGAAGCTACCCAGTGCAGCCAAGATGTATTTAGAAGGCTCTGCCGCCATCTGCCAGTGGCGCCAGGGCCTGTTGTTTTTAAACCTGAGAGTGTTAATGCAGATTGGCTTCAATAAAAAGGCCGAATTAAAGACCGAGACCCAGGGAGCCTTTCTTCTCGCAAGCGAATAATACACCTACACCCACAACAGCGGTGTCGCTGTCAATTGACCGCAGATTGTGAAATAGTGATTGAAGATTGTGTTACTGTTGGGGGAAAATAACAGTAACTACTTTACTGGGCGAATCGCTCTACGACTAAATCTCTATGATCGAGTAAAAAATAACAAGACTTTGCGCCGCTGGCTATGCGCCATACCCGTCGTAGCTCTTTACCCCATCAAATTTGCCTTGTCAATTCTCAGAACGATGAGGACAGGTATGAGTTGCAAAAATATTTGGTTATGGCGCTTCGCTCTTCACCAGAATAACCCACGCGTAGATAAAGTTGGACGCCGTGAAGGTCTCAAAGTTCCGGCAACAAAAATTGCGAGCTTCTGAAATCAGTAATAATGAGGATTGACTTCGTTCCAGTTTACTGCGCTTCGACCCCTTCCAATAAACAAGGCCTTGACCTGGACCCACAGGTCGGTTTGATGGTGTTTCATCACCACCATAACAATTCTATGTCCCCTTGTTTGCCGTCGTAATCACGTCCGACAGCTATGATTTTGAGACTTTCTTGGAAAGAGTGGACAGAACGAGGTTTCTGCCTCTGCTCAAATCCCCCTCCAATGACTGATGTAAAAATTGGAAAAGTATTTCACAGAAAGTGGAAAATGCTGTAAAGCGGAAAAGTTAATAAAAGCCTCTAGCCGAGGGGACCGATAGCCGGCAGAGGCGCAAATTGTTTTGGATCAGCTAAATAAAACTCTCTGGGCAAGGCAGAAGTTCGCCTCTCCCACCTCATGGCGTCAATAGTTTTGGGCCGGTTCAATATAAATCTCTGCGGAAGAGTCCTGCTGAGAAATTCTTCGAGGCGCTGTCGGAAGAAGGCGATGGGAGCGCAGGTCAGGTGAAAGTTTTGCCGTGGATAGCCTTGTGCCTGCGTCGGGGTATGCGCGAAGGCGCGATATATCGGACCATGAGGACGATTCGCCCAAAATCCGCCAAAATTCTAATTTCTGATCTTGGAGTCAGGCAGGACTTCATAAAAAATCGTGAAGAACTTCACTGAATTATCTGAAGATCTACAGCCGGAGAACATCCGCTCCTGCCGGGGATCATAAATTTCTGCCGCCGCTTTTTGTCCTTATCAATAAGCCTTCGCACTTGAGTTCAAGGGCTCGAAACCGACGCATCTCTTTCCAGTCAGGAGCATGGACATGCTTTTTGCTCATAGGGGTTCCGTTACCTTTTGCGAAATGGTTTACTCTAAGCCAAACAATTTTGTATGCCGTGCGAAACGCCTTTATTCATAGGCTTTCGAGAAGCCGATTTGACGTAACTTAACGGCGAAGCAAACCTAACAAAGACTCGTAGCGGATCTGCAATCAGCTTGTGCTCTAAAGATGAAGACGAACGCAGGCCACTGAAGCCTAGCGTTAGGCGGCTACCCAAGGTCGTTGCGCCAACCTGTCCGCGCGGGCGGGGCCGGCAACCAGCCGCATCACCCCATGCCCTACTACAATCATTAAAACGTAAGCTGCGGAGATTGCGAGGATAGGGGCGAACCCCGGCCCGTAGCTGCCCCATTCCGGAAACCGCCTCATGTACCAGTAGTCCCGCGGCGGGCCGATGATTGCCACGACGATGAGGCACACCGCCAGCCCGCGCCAGCCGAACCGGCGGGCGATCCGCCAGGTGATGAGGAAAATGAACCCGATCAGGGGGGAGCCGAGCAGCATCACTGTCAGGAAGTGCGGCTCCCAGGTGATCGCCATGTGCCACCACCCCACCTGCTCACCGAGGGCGATGATCCCCAGTGCCATCACGCCGACGGCTACCCCGCCGGTCAAAGCACCCGCGATGCGCCGTGCCGTCGCGCGCGTGAGCAAGGCGACCACGACCAAGATGACCAAGTACAGAGCGTTAAATAAGTGGAGCTGCTGCGTAGTCATTCGTCTCTCCGCGCCATCTATAACGACCTTTGTTAGGCAATACGCTTAGCCGACATTTTTGTAACGTTTAGAGTAAAGAATTTCTTGTTTGGCAATGTAACGCCTATTGTGACAAAAAGGTGTCGGGCGAATGTCTCCGGCTAAAGGCCAAAGCAGTTCGGACCTGCTGTTTCTCGTTGCAATAGGGATCCCTCGCTCTGCTCGGGATTTCAACTAAGCCGCTTCCGTGAAGAGGTACTCATGCTGGCCGTCGCGGATGATCAGCACGCGCTTGCCGGAGCGCTCGCCCACCACGAATTCGTACCCATCGTTGGTAGGATCGATGGTGATGAACGATATGGTGCCGTCGTCGTTCTTGCGCGAAGCGACCGCGCTCTTCCACTCGCCGAAATCGAAGGTGGTCGCGCCGTTTTTGTTGAGCACATCGATCGTGCCGAGTTCTTTGCTGGTGTATCGCGATGCCAGCTGCTTCACGTATGCCGGGTCCGCCGGTACCACCAGGCGTTCGCGCTCTTTGGCGATATACGCTTTGTGGCGCGCGGCAGCGCTCGCAACGTCGGTTACGGCTTCGAGTTTGCCGTCAAAGACAACTTCCAGCAGCCGTCGCATAAACGGCCGCAGCATCATTCCGCCGTTATCGGAATTCGTGAGCACGACGGCGCCGATGCCGGAATCGGGGAGAAACATGATGTCGCTCTTGTAGCCGGCCATGCTGCCGCCGTGATGCACTACAGGAACGGCGTAGGTGCGGTCGACCGACAGTCCCATGCCGTAGGTTGAGTCTTCGCCTGTGGCGATCTGGGGCTGACGGCGCGCGAGCAGGTTTTCCGCCGACACCAGTTGCTTGCCGTCAGGCAGCTTGCCCTGCGCCAGCTCGAGCTGAACGTACCGGATCAGATCGTGGGCCGAGGTCCACACGCCACCCGCCGGACGATGCGGCATTATCGAGTAGTTGAACGCCATGTTGGCCAGCGACGGTTTGCCATCGATGTCGTCGCCGTGCGGGCTAGCGTGGTTGCCGTGCAGAGCGCGCGCCATATCGAAGGTGGTCGACTTCATTCCCAGCGGATCGAATATCTTGCGCTGCATGGCTTCGTCGTACGCCGCGCCAAGCTCTTTGTCAGGATACACAAGGTGCGCGCCGATATATCCCGCCGCTGCGGCCATCAGATTGCTGTACTGGAAAACTTCGCCGAACTTGCTGGTCGGCTGCATGGCGCCCAGTAGAGCCAGCGAAGACTCCGGCGTGGCGTTCTTAAATTCGAAGATCCACTCCAAATCTTGTCGCGGAAGCCCGGTGCAGGCACAGATCAGGTTCTTGATCAGCACCCGTTTCGTGGTGTCCGCATCTCCCAGCTTGAACTTGGGGTACGCCTCGGTGACCGGCTCATCCCAGCGTAGCTTCTTCTCGTCCACCAGCTCAGAGAGGAGCAGCGTAGTCATTCCCTTTGTGTTCGACGCCGCTATGAACAGCGTGTTTTCGTCCACGCGCTCCGGCTTGCCCAGCTCGCGCACACCGAACCCGCCCTCGAAGACGACCTTACCGCCGTCCACCAGCGCGATCGAGGCGCCAGGAACACCGAGTTCCTGCATCGAGGTCTCAACGAACGACTTCATTTGTGCGATGTGCGCCGCATCCAGCGGCTGCGCCCTCCGCCCGGCGAACGATTCCCGTGTGTAGCCCTTGGGCCGCAGGCTTTCGATGATGATTATGAACGGCGCCATGCGCTTCTCAAACGTCGGCACGGTCCCGTCCAGAATCACGACCGTCCAACTGCTGCCCGCTCGCAGCGCCAGAGCCTGCACGACGGCGCGCTCGTTGGGCGAAGTCTCGTAGTCGAACATTTGGCCCTCGTCCCAGCCTTGGTGTAAGGGGAAAGGCGTTACCAGCTTGAGCGGCCGCTTGACGTCTGGCTTGTAGGCCGCCCAGGCGGCGGCCACGGCGGCCCTCGAATCAGCTGCCTGGCTATCGACAATCGCAACGTGCATATCGGTCTCCGGCGGCTCAAGGATCACCAGGCTCTTGCCGGTTGCGATTGACCAGCCGGTGGGAACAGTGAAGGTCGCTCCACCCGGTGTTACCCGCGGCGTATCAGCCGTCAACCGCTCTGGCGTGGATCTGGTTTCTGCTTGTGCGGTTGACTGAACGTCTGGGCCCGCAGCGGATACCTGCAAAAATGTGGCGAGTGTCACGACGGCCAACAGAGCGATGCAACGGATATACAGCAGTGCGAGCACTGCGACCAACCTTAACGGGCGATTGAAAGCTTTCATAGTCTTTCCTCCGATTCAGTTCAAGTTTGATTCAGTGGTTTCATGATAGATTAGCATTGAGCTTCAGCGACGCCGGCCAGTGTCAGGTTGAGCTTGACCCGTTTGGCTGCGCCCTTCGGCCACCGCCCGGCGTTCGGTCGAGGGCCGCCTTTCGGACGGCGCGGCAAGCGCGGCTGGTCGGGATGGCCAGATCGCCGAGTGTGCGACTGTTGAGCGCGCCCGCGAAATTCCCGTCGAGCCACAAGTCGGGAGCCCTGACAGAACCGTTGGGCAGTGCGGACGAGGGCGTGATTCCGGCGTGTGACGAGCAGGCCCGCCGCCGCCTCGACTGATTGGAGAAGACGAAATCAATTCTGCGCCGGTTGAATTCGGCAGTCAATAACCAAAGACGGGATAAGGAGATTAATCAGTAGGAGAGAATACCGGAAAGACTGTCATGGGATTTCCTCAGCCTCTACTCCCCGATTTGAGCGATGCCATATTTGTCCCTATCAAAATTGATCGACCCAGCGTGGTCGCCAGCCGCTCAATAGAATTTGACGTTTTCGACCGCAGTCTCGAGGTCCGCCAACCGCTTCTGCGTGTAAATCTGTGTTGTCTCGACTGAGTCATGCCCGAGAATTTTGGCCAAGCCTACCAAATCATTCTGATTATTCTCGAGATAGCTGTAAGCGAAGGTGTGCCGCAACACATGCGGCGTAATCTCCACGGACGCAAATCGCCCGTACTTTTTCACGATCCACGCCACTCCGTCGACCGTCAGTGATCCGCGTTGCCCGGCGAAGACGTAACTCGACTTCGATCTTCGATCAGAGAGGTAGTCGGAAAGAATTTGCCGCGCCTCAAGCGGGATCGGCACTGCCCGCTCCTTCGCTCTCTTGGCGACGATGCTGCGCACCATCAACGTACCTTTGCGCGGCGAAACTTGAAGGTCGGCCAGTTCCAGACGAGCGACCTCACCCGCACGGATACCGGTATAGAGCAGCAGTTTAATCAACGCCTGATCGCGCACCGGCGCGCGCTTCTCGACCTCGCGCAGATATTTTCTGATTTGCGGTCTGGTGAGCGAGCGCGGCGCCAGGGACTGACGCTTGATCAGCGGCACACGCTCGATCGCGCGAAGCGTATCGCCGGAGAGTTGTTTGCAATCAGCGGCGAAGCGGCAATAGCTCTTCAGGAAGACCAACCGGCGATTGATGGTCGCCGGCGTATGCGAGTGAGCCTGACAAGAACGTTTGAAATCTTTGACGTCCAGCGCCGTGATCCTCCCGATCTGAAAACGCTCGCCATTGGTGTCGTAAAACCAACGGCTGTAGTTGCGCCAATCCGACGTATACTCTTCGCAAGTTCGCTCGGAACGTCCCCGGGCCCGCAGATCATCGAGGAAGGCTCTGAAGGTCCGCGCTTCACGGGCTGTCACGGATGGGTTCTGCAGTTGGTCATCTGCTTTCGGCATACGCGGATTGTACCGGAAAATTGTTTAGTCGGAGAGTTTTTCCTTTCTTAAACGGGCGGAAAGCGGCTAAAATCGGGCGGTTCAATGCAATTCCGTCAAGCTAATGCATTTTAGTCGAAGCAGTTAGTCGTAGTTGATCCTGGCGTACTCCGAACGAGGGCGCCGCGGCATGATCAAGATTCCCGACGAAATCCTGCTGGAGTTGGCCGAGCAACTCGCGCGCCTCAAGCCGCGGGACACCGAACGGCG
>WNGF01026434.1_pt1 | contig 16583 bp, 15 predicted proteins | sample 5400641 | NCBI WGS metagenome assembly WNGF01 (sample SAMN13153371, study PRJNA577476) | soil metagenome | isolation source: 80 cm soil or saprolite under grassland replicate 2 | place: USA:California | collected 2016-06-15
TGGGTCGGGTTCACGGCGTTGGACGGAACGTAGTTGACGCCGCGAACGGCTTCGAGCCGCCGGTGCGTGACCGCGCTCACATTAAGTGACGCGGCGGTACCCGATGACCCTGGCGAATTCCTGCCGAGGCGGCCTTGGCGGCACCCCCTTCCTCTCCATTTCGACCGTGATAATTCCATGGTCGATCCGGGTACGGTCAAGGAGTAGGCGACCTTCAAAGCATGGGCCGGAAAGGCGTGCTGATTTTTGCGCCGTCGATTGACGAATCAATCAGGTGAAGGCCGCGACGCCCACTAGGCAACCCTCCAGTTGCCCGTTAGGCTCTGGCGTCCGGTGAAGGCCGTCCCCGCGTACCTTCGGAGCCTGAAGCCCCAGCTTCCGCGCTCCGTGTGGCTGCTGGAGGGGGCCGGGGTCGCCAACTCGGTGGGGAACGGGATTGCGATCCCATTCCTGATCATCTACCTACACGAGGTGCGCCACTTCGGGCTCGGCACGTCGGGGCTCGTCGTCGCGGCGCTCTTCGGAGTGGGCCTCGTCGCCGGGCCGGTCTGCGGACGCTTCGTCGACCGGGTCGGGGCCCGGATCACCCTGATGGCATCCCTCGTGCTCCTCGCCGCGGGCTATGGAGGCTTCCCGTTCGTCCACCACGCCTGGCAGGCGTTCGTGCTCGCGGCAATCGCCGGCACGGGCAACGGCGGCTTCGCACCGAGCCACTCGAGCCTGCTCGCGGCGCTGACCTCGCGCGAGCAGCGGAACGTCGCCTACGCCCTCCACCGCGCGACAGACAACCTCGGCTTCGGCGTGGGCGCCCTCGCCGGCGGCCTGATCGCGACCACGCGCGTCCCGGAGAGCTTCAACGTCCTCTTCGCCCTCGACGCGGGCACGTTCCTCGCCTTCCTCGCCCTGCTCGCGTTCGTCCCCTCGCCGCCCCCAATGCCCGCGGCGGTCCGCGCGAGGGGGCGATACGCCGAGGTCGCGCGCGACCGGGCCTTCGTCTGGCTGCTGGTCGTGATCGCCGTGCTCGTGGCCGCCGCCTACGCTCAGATCTCGACGGTCCTGCCGCCGTACGCGAAGGAGCACGCCTCGGTCAGCGAGGCCGGAATCGGCGTCATCTTCTTCGTCAACACGGTCGTGATCGTGGCCGCACAGCTACCACTTGCGAAGGCGCTCGAGGGCCGCCGCCGAATGCGTGCGCTGGCGCTCTCGGGTGCGCTCTTCGCGCTGACGTGCGCGGCCGTCCTCTTCACCGGCCTCTGGCTCGGCAACGCGGCGGCGGTGGTCGCTCTCTGCGCGGCGATCGTCGTCTTCAGCGTCGCGGAGTGCATCCACGGCGCCGTGCAGAACCCGCTCGTCGCCGACCTCGCGCCCGAGCATCTCGTAGGCCGCTACATGGCCCTGCGCACGGCGGCCTGGCAGGTCGGCTTCCTCGTCGGCCCGGCGCTCGGCAGCTTCCTCCTCGCCCGCGCTTCGACCGGGCTGTGGCTCGGAGCGGCCGGAGCGTGCGCCGCGGCCGCCGCCGGCGCGCTGCTGCTCGAGCGGCGGATCCCCGCCGAGGCCGCTCGGACTCCGAGCTCGGCGAAGCTTGGCGACGAGGCTTTGCGGGTAGAATGGCGAACTCCGACCGTGCGTATCGACGACCCACTCAGTACCGGTGCCGAGCCTTCCCCGCATCAAGCGTCCGAGACCTCGCACGCCCGCGGGGGACGTAGCCACACGGCCTGAGCCCCGCGTCGCAGAGCAGCGTGCGCACGGCCTGACCTGGGTCCACCTCGACGCTCCCCGGAGCGACGAGGCAAGCGCGCTCGCCGAGCGCTTCGGCTGGCACCCCCTCGACATCGAGGACGTGCTCTCGAAGCGCCAGCGGCCGAAGATCGACGAGTACGCCGACGAGGGCTACCTCTTCGTCGTCCTCCACTTCCCCGTCTACGACAAGGCGGTCCAGCGGCTGAACGCGGCTGAGCTCGACGTCTTCGTCGGCCACGATTACCTGGTGACGCTGCCGAACGTCGAGCTGCTGCCGGTGACGCGACTCTTCCTGCGCTGCGAGGAGGACGACGAGCTCCGCAACCAGCTCTTCGCGAAGGGCTCGGGCTACCTGCTCTACCACATCCTCGACGACCTCTTCGACTACTGCTTCCCGATCCTCGACAAGATCGGCCACAAGCTCGACTCGATCGAGGACGACATGTTCGAGAAGCGCGCCGAGGAGGTCGTGCGGGATCTCTCGAACGTGAAGCAGGAGATCATCTCCTACCGCAAGATCATCAAGCCCGAGCGCTCGACCCTGCGGGTGCTCGAGCGTCAGGTCGAGCGATTCCTGCCGCAGGACCTCGAGCTCTACTTCGACGACATCGTCGACGCGAGCGAGCGGATCTGGGACCTGCTCGACAACTACAAGGAGGTCGTCGACGGGCTCGAGGATACGAACGAGTCGGTGATCTCGCACCGCCAGAACGACATCTTCGGGATGAACGTCCACTTCCCCGGCTTCGGGAGCGCAGCCGCGTTCTGGGTGATCGCCGGCGCGATGCTCGCCCTGGCGGCCGGCCTGATCGCGTTCTTCCGCTACAAGCGCTGGCTCTGAGAGGTTTCTACTCGGAAGAGAGCAGACGATGCAGCAACTAACCAAGGCGGCGCTCTGTGCGCCCGCTGCGGCGGTCTTGGCCGGTTTGGCCGGCGGCCTGGGAGCATCCGCGACCTATGGCATGCGCGCGGCTTCATCGAGAGACAAGACCCCTCCTTCGGCGCCCACGGTGCAGGGGCCGCGCCGGACCTCCAATCACGCGCCGAGCTTCCGCTTCCGCTCGCGCGACCCCGACAACCCAGCCGGGAAGCTGCACTACCGCTGCTCCTTCGACAGTCGGCACCTGCACGCCTGTGCGCCCCGCTATCGCCAGCGACTAAAGACAGGCAAGCACCTGCTGCGGGCGCGGGCGCTCGACCCAGCCGGGAACAGAGGCCGCCCCACGACCGTCGTCATCCGCATCAGCGCAGGGACGCCACCCCCGCCGAAGCTCCCGCCGGCGGGAAGGATCACGGCGACGGTTGCCGTCGGACATCCGCTCGGGCCGTTAGCCGCTGGGGAAAGCGCTGTCTGGGTCGAGAACCGCGACGGCACCGTCTCCCGCATCGATCCCGGCACGAACACCGTCGTCGCGACGATCACGACGCCGTTCGTGCTCAGCGGGGGAGTCGGGGGTTGGATCGTGACGGGCGCCGGCAGCGTCTGGATCTCGAACTACGGCGCGAACAGCGTCACGCGGATCGACGCCGCGACGAACCATGTCGTCGCGACGATTCCCGTCGGCGCGAATCCGACCGGCCTGGCGGTCACTCCCGGCGCGGTTTGGGTGGCGAACCACCACGGCCGCTCGCTGTCGAGGATCGACCCCGCGATGAACGCGGTCGTCGCGACAATTCCCGTGGGCGATCAGGCCGCGCCAGTTGAAGGCGGGCCGCAAGAGCTTGCTGCGGCAGGAGGCTCCGTCTGGCTCGAGGCGCTGGAGGCGTCCGGACTGATGCTGGAGCGCATCGACCCGGCGACGAACGCCGTCATGGCGAAGATCCCGGTGGGCGGTTTTTGTGAGTACGGCACTGATGGGGCAACGCTCTGGGCGGGGTGTCTGGACGAGCGGAAGCTCTACCCGGTCGACCTGGCGACGAGTGCGCTCGGCACCCCCATCGCCCTGCCCCTACCGCCCTTCAGCCTCGGCGTAGGTCTCGGCGCCGTCTGGGCGGTCGACCTGGGCCCGGGAGGCCTCGTCCGCTTCGATCCCGCGGCGAGCAAGCCGGTCGGGCAGACGCCTTTCGCGGCCACGGGCGGCCTCGCCCTCGGTTACGGCGCCGTCTGGGCGGGGCGAGGCGATCAGAAGGTCCTCCGAATCGAGCCGTAGGCGCGTCGGTCGAGCGCCGCCCTTGAGTCGCGCTCGTGGCGTTCGGGGGCATGGTCGGCTCTACGTCTTTACGCGGTTTGCGCCGTAGCGGTTATGCGTTGACGATGAAGACTGGCGTCCCGATGTGGACCTGGTCGAAGAGCCACTCCGCGTCGGGGATCTGCATCCGGATGCAGCCGTGGGAGGCCGAGTAGCCGATCGAGGCGGCGTCAGGGGTGCCGTGCATGCCGACCCCCGCGGCGTCTAGACCCATCCAGCGCGTCCCGAGGGGATTGCCCGGGCCGGGTGGGATCGGTTGCAGGCCCCTCGCCCACGCGGAGTCGGGCGGCCGCCACCAGGGATTGCGCTGCATATCCGCGATGTGCCAGCTACCGAGGGGTGTCGGGTAGATCGCCTGACCGGTGGCGACCGGGAAGGTGCGCCAGGGCCGCTCGCCGTCGTAGACGAACATCTCGTTCGAGCCGCGGTGGATCACGATCACCGGGCCGAAGTTGCTGCTGGTCACCGACGGGGCGACGGGCTTCGCCTCCGGCTTGATCAACGGCCGGGTCGCCACCGCGAGGGCCGCGTCGATCCGCCGCACCGTCTTGGCGACGCCCAGCCTCAGCCCCGCCTTGCCCGGGTTGATCACCGGGCGCAGGCCGGCCAGGCTCGCGGTTGCGTCCTCGGCGGGCACGGAAAGCCGCGCGTCGAGGGCGCGAACGTACCGCTTCACACGCCGCTGGTCGACGTTCACGCGCAGGTCGAGCCGGCGGCCCGGGAGCGCCCTCAACGCTCGCTCGGTTGCATCGTCCAGGTCGACTCTTGCGCCGAGGGCTGCGGGCCGCGTGCTCCACCGCTTCCCCCGGAAGAGGAAGTGGAGGCGGCGGTTGTACCACCAGCCGACCGCCGACCGGGCCTGCTCCGCGGTCAGGCCGCCGATCTTGATCCCCCCGATCGAGACTCCTTGCGGCACGAGCGCGGGTCGCTTCGCGTTCGGTGCGGCGGCCCCCGAGGCGATCGCGGCCAGCGTGACGAACAGCAAGAACCGCTTCACGTGTTGGATGTTACGGGTTCGTGTGTACGAAATGTAGGCTCGGCGGCGTGACCAAGCCACTGTGGGCGCCGTGGCGCCTCGAGTACATCACCCAGGCCGACGAGCAGGGCGGCTGCCTCCTCTGTGAAGCGGCGGCGGGCGAGGACGAGGAGAAGCTGGTCGTCCACCGGGGCGAGCGCGCATTCGTGCTGCTGAACAAGTTCCCGTACTCCTCGGGCCACCTGATGGTCGCCTCCTACCGGCACGTCGGTGACTTCGGCGACCTTACGGACGAGGAGGCGCTCGAGGTCCACCGGCTCGCCGAGCGGGGGCTCGCCGCCCTCGCCGAGACGTACCGCCCGCAGGGCTACAACCTCGGCTGGAACCTCGGCCGGATAGCCGGCGCCGGCGTCGTCGACCACGTCCACCTTCACGTGGTCCCGCGCTGGGCCGGCGACACGAACTTCATGCCCGTGCTAGCGGATGTGAAGGTGCTTCCCGAGCACCTCGCCGAGACGCGCCGCCGGCTGGCCGAGGCGTGGCCTAGCTGACGCGGAAGGTGCCCTGCCCGAGCAGCTGCCCGTAGCGGCCCCGCGCGCGGGGGCCGAAGCCGGGCCAGACGAACCAGCGGTAGAGACCCTTCTTCAGCTCGAACCGGCGGCCTGCGTAGCGCCAGCTACGCGAGAGCTTCAGCTTCGCGGACCCCGGCCATGCGCTCAGGACCTTGCCCTTCACCGTGTAGAGCTGGACGTTGTAGTAGGTCGCCTTCGGGACCGCGGCCCAGAGCAACCTTGGAGGTGACTTCACCACCGCGCCGTCGCCGGGGGAGCGAAGGAGCACGCTCGGGGGAACGACGACCGTGGCGCGGCGCGAGGCGTTGCCGAAGTGGTCGTAGCTGATCACCGCGTAGCGGTAATAGGCGCCGTTCTGGAAGCGCTTGTTCGCGTAGCTCGCTGCCCTGCCCTGGTAGACGACCGTGCGGGGGATGCGCTTGGCGCTCCTCGACATGAGCACCCGCACGTGGTCGAAGTCGGCATCCGCCGGAAGCCTCCACGTCAGCTTCAGGAGACGGTAGGCGACGCTCCGCTTCAGCCGGCGAACCGCTCCTGGAGGGGTGGTGTCGGGTGGCAAGAGCGTCGCGACCTGCCAGGAGTACGAAGCCGGCGTGGGGTCCGTGTTTCCCGCGAGGTCGGACGCTCGCACCTGGAAGGTGTGACTGCCGTCCGCGAGCCCGCCGTAAGTCTGGGGGGACGAGCACGATGCGAAGGGGCTCCCGTCGTGGCTGCACGAGAAGCTCGAGAGGGGTTTGCTGCTCGTAAACTCGAAAGTCGCCGAGGCGCTGCTGCTGACGGCATCCGGAGTTTTGGTGATGGTCGTGTCGGGCGCGATCGTGTCCACTGTCCAGCCGTACGTGGCAGGCGGGCCGGTGTTTCCGGCCGGGTCTGTTGCGCGCACGGCGAACTCGTGCCCGCCGTCGGCCAGCCCCGAGTACGCGGCAGGGCTGGTGCAAACGGAGAAGGCTGCGCCGTCGAGCCGACACTCGAACGCCGCGCCCGGCTCGTCGGAGAAGACGAACCTCGCGCTCGTCTGGTTCGTAGCCGCCGGCGGCCCGCCCGCGATCGAGGGCGCGGCGGGCGGCCTCAAGTCGATCGTCCAGGTGTAAGGCGACGAACTCGGCCCTGTGTGAAGCAAGTCCTTCGCCCTGACCACGAGACTATGCGTTCCTTCTGGCAGAGAGAGATAGGTCTGCGGGTTGCTACACGCCACAAAGGGCACACCGTCAAGCTGGCACTCGTAAGTGCTCGGGCTTTTGCTCGATGAGAAGCTGAAGGTGGCGCTCGTTTGGTTCGTCGGGTCTGCGGGTCCCGACACGATCGCGGCAACCGGGTTGAGCGTGTCGAGCGTGATCGAGTCGGTGTAGGCGGTGGAGATGTTCCCGGCGGCGTCCTTGTACTGGACGCAGACGGTCTTCGCGCCGTCGCCCGCGCTGAGCGTGAAGCTGGGGTCGGCGCTGTAAGGCGAGACGGCCGAGAACTCGATCCTGACCGTGTCGGAGACGCTGTTCGAATGGCCGGCCTTGTCGGAGACCGAGCAGCTCACAGAATGGCTGCCCTCGCCGGTGACCGAGACGTGGAAGGGGCTCGAGCCACCCGTGACCGTGGCCGGGTTGCCGTCGACCGTGCAGCTCGGCGCGCCGGCGATCCCGCTCGTGGCATCGGAGACCGCAACCGAGACCGAGACCGGGTCGTTTGTGTTCCAGCCGTTCGAGCCGTTGACGGCGTGGGTGACGCTGATCGTCGGATTGGTCTGGTCGAGCGTGATCGAGTCGGTGTAGGCGGTGGAGATGTTCCCGGCGGCGTCCTTGTACTGGACGCAGACGGTCTTCGCGCCGTCGCCCGCGCTGAGCGTGAAGCTGGGGTCGGCGCTGTAAGGCGAGACGGCCGAGAACGTGAGACCGCTCTCGTTGCCGGCCGGGTCGACGGCCTTGACGTCGAACGTGTGTGGCCCGTCTCCGAGAGGCCCGTTGTAAGTCTTCGGGCTCGCGCAGGTCGAGAAGCCCCCGCCGTCGAGCTGGCACGTGAACGTCGCGCTTTCGTCTGTGTCAGAGAAGCTGAAGGTCGGGCTCGTGTCATTGCTCGGATCCGTGGGCGAGTTGCTGAGCGTAGGCGCCGGCGGCGCCGTCCCGTCCACCTTCACGGTCGGCTGCGTTCCCTGAAGATCGAATGTGGTCGTGCCGCGAGACACGCTGGTCGTCCACGTATAGGTGCCCTCGGCCAGGGGAGCGACCGCGGAGAAGACGACGTTGAGCGTGCAGCCTTGCTCGAGCTCACTCGCAGCATCCGGCGCCGCGAGATCGATGGAGCCGACCCCGAGGGTCGCGGTCCACGTCGCGCCCGAACATCCTCCGGCCGTCGTGGTCGTAGCCGTCAGGGTCGACGGATTGACCACGAATCCCGCGGGGACGCTGATCTGCGCCGACTGGGCGCCGTCGTCGGAGATCTGTCGATTGAGGATCGCGATCGTGTATCCGTGGCTCGAAACCGGCTGGACAGCCGCCGGCACAACGGTCGCCGAGAACTTGTCCGTCACTGCGTCGAATGCTCCGGCGCCGAGAGGGAGCGCGAGTCCGAGAGCGGCCAGCACCGCGAGGAGAAGCCGACCCCGGGTCACGAGACGAAGAGGACGATCAACAGGCCGAAGCCGATGCTGAGCGCGGTCGCGAGCCCACCGACGATGAGGTCTTCGTGGCGCCCGTAGAGGCGCAGCTCCAGGGGCTCCGGCACAAGCCGCGGCGGAGCAAGCGCGAGCGCGACGACGAGCAACGACAGAACCAGCGCAGCGGCAAGGGCCAGCTTCAGGAAGCTCGACGATCCGTGCGACATGCTGACGGCGACCGGGGACGCCGCCGGTCGCAGCGTCGCGCCCGGCCCACCCGCGATGTCCGGGTGGACGACCACCGAGATCGGGCTGGCGATCGGCACTTCCTTCTTCGGCTGCGGTCGCGCGTGGTGACGCACGACTCGGGGCGGGGAGACCACGACGGCTGGTGGAGGCGACGGCGGTGAGTAGACGACCGGCGGCGGGGGTGGCGGGGGCGTGTAGGCCGGCGGCGGGGGTGGCGGGGGCGGCGGCGGCTGAATGTGCCTAGGGGGCGGTGGCGGCGGAGGCGGCGGATCCGGGTTCGGCAGGGTCGTCACCGCGGGGGTGGCCGCGCTCGACCCGCCCACGAAGGCGTAGCTCGCGGCCAGGCCGAGGACGGCCGCGCAGAGGAGCAGCGCGAGCCGCAGGCGGCGACTGGACACCCTCAGCGTGCCCGCCGCAGATCGGTTCGAGTCGGATCTCAGGTTTGCAGCCCTCCCCACCCTCCGGGCAGCGAGACTCGACAGTAGCAGGAACGTTCCGACTTACAAGTGCGGGTTTCGGCCGAGGAGATCGGCAACCGCCTCGACGGTGCGGTCGACCTCCTCCTCGCCGTGCGCGAGGGAGACGAACAGCGCCTCGAACTGCGACGGCGCGACATAGATCCCGCGCTCGAGCAGGTGGCGGAAGAGCTCGCCGTAGCGGCCCGTGTCGCTCGCGCGCGCGTCGTCCAGGTTGCGCACGGGGCCGGGTTGAGCGAAGAGCGTCGCCATCGCGCCCACCCGCTGAACGCACCACCCGGGCGCGGCCTTGCGCAGGCCGTCTTCGAGCCTGGCGCCGCTTCGCTCCAGCTCGTCGTAGACCCCATCGTCGAGCCGGCGGAGCACGGACAGGCCCGCCGCCGTGGCGAGCGGGTTTCCGGAGAGCGTGCCGGCCTGGTAGACGTCGCCTGCCGGGGCGAGCAGCTCCATCAGCCCGGCGGGCCCGCCGAAGGCCGCGAGCGGAAGGCCGCCGCCGACGATCTTGCCGAGCACGGTCAGGTCGGGCAAGACGCCGAAGCGCTCCTGCGCCCCGCCTCGAGCGACCCGGAAGCCCGTGATCACCTCGTCGAAGACGAGCAGCGCGCCGCTCTCGTCGCACAGGCGGCGCAGGCCTTCGAGGAAGCCCGGATCGGGCGGAACGACGCCCATGTTCCCGGCGACGGGCTCGACGAAGACGCTCGCCGCGCCGTCGACGACGCGCGCGGCCGCCTCGAGGTCGTTGTATGGCACCACCGCCGTGTCGGCGACGACCGCGTCGGGCACGCCCGGCGACGACGGGATCCCGAAGGTGGTGACGCCCGAGCCGGCCTCGGCGAGGAAGGCGTCCGCGTGCCCGTGGTAGCAGCCGGCGAAGCGGACGAGCCGGTCGCGCCCGGTGGCCGCGCGGGCCAGGCGAAGGGCGCTCACAGGCGAAGGGCGCTCATCGCCGCCTCCGTCCCGGACGAGACGAGCCGGACCTGCTCGACCGACGGCACTGCGTCGGCGATCTCGGCGGCGAGCTCGACCTCCCGCTCGGTCGCCGCGCCGAAGCTCGTGCCCTCGCGCGCTGCCGCCGTCACCGCCTCGACCGTCTCCGGATCGGCGTGGCCGAAGAGAAGCGGACCCCAGGAGAGCACCCAGTCGACGTAGCGCCGGCCTTCGACGTCCTCGAGGTACGCGCCCTCGCCGCGGCGCACGAACACGGGCTCGTCGAGCCCAACCGCCTTCATGGCCCGGACGGGCGAGTTGACGCCGCCGGGAATCAGCTCGAGCGCGCGGGCGTAGAGCTCCGCCGCGCTCGTGGTCTGCCTCACTCGCCGTCCTCGCGCAGCGCGAAGAGCTCCCGCAGCTGCTCGGAGCCCGCGTGCTTGGCCTGCACGGTCGGCGCGTGGAGGAGCTTGCTCACGATCTGGGTGGTCAACGTCTCGACGGCCTTGCGCTCGCGCTCTGAGAGCTCGGAGAGGCGCGGCTCTGCGCGGGCCAGCTCCTCCACGCGGATCTCCTCGGCCCGGCGGCGCAGCGCGGCGATCGCGGGCGCGGCCCCCCGCGACCGGCGCCACTCGGCGAAGCGTTCGGCCTCCTCGGCGACGATCGCCTCGGCCTCGCGCACGTCCTCCTCGCGCCCGACCAGCCCCTCGCCGAGATCATCGATGTCGTAGAGCGTGCAGCCCTCGAGCTTGCCGATCTCCGGATCGAGGTCGCGGGGGACGGCGACGTCGATCAGGACGAGCGGCCGGCTGCGGGGCTGGACGGCCTCCGCGTGCAGGATCAGATACGGGCAGCGCGTCGCGGAGAGAACGAGGTCGGCGTGCTCGAGCTCGACGGCGACGGCGTCGAACGGCGTCGCCGTCCCGCCGACGCGCTCCGCGAGCTCCTGCGCGCTCTCGAGCGTGCGGCTCGAGACGACCACCTCCGCGCCTCGGGCGCCCAGGTCGCGCGCGGCCAGCTCGCTCATCTTCCCGGCGCCGAAGAGCAGCGCGCGGCGGCCCTCGAGCCCACCCAAAGCCCCGGCCGCGAGCTCGACCGCTGACGCTGCGACCGACTCCGGCACCTCCGCCAGCCTCGCCTCGGTGCGGACACGCTTGCCCGCATGCAGCGCGTCCTCGAACAGCCGGTTCAGGAGCGGCCCGGTCGTCCCGGCGGTCAGCGCCGCGTCGTAGGCCTGCCGCACCTGGCCCAGGATCTGGGCCTCGCCCGGGACGAGCGAGTCGAGCCCGGCGACGACGCGGAAGAGGTGCTCGACCACGTCGTCCTCCTCCCAGGCCTCGACCGCGCCGTCGAGCGAGAGCCCCGAGCGTTTCTCGAGCTCCGTTCTCGTCTTCGTCCCGGAGCCGCCGGCCAGGTACACCTCGGTCCGGTTGCAGGTCGAGAGCACCAGGGCCTCGGCCCCATCCGCGGCCAGCGCGGCGGCCCGACCGCGAGCAACGGAGCGTGAGAGGAGGAGTTAGGGGCCACTGACCGGTGAGCAGGGAAAGCCGCGGACTCGGCGATGCTACCAGCGACGTTTGGACAAAGCGCCAGGACCTCCTAGCCGGATCGGTGGGGACGAGCGAGCCGGTTCTGATCACCCTGTAAGAGGGAGGGAGGCGAGCATGACCGAAACGCAGCTCCAGGAAGGAGAGGCGGCGCAGGAGGAGATCTTCTCCTGGCGCCTGGAGCAGCTCAGGCTTGCGGGCTACGGCCCCCGCGAGGCGAAGCTCCTCGCCCGCCGCCCGGATATCGACCTGCATCAGGCAACAGATCTCATCCGTAACGGCTGCCCGCCCGAGCTTGCGGTGGCGATCCTGAACTAGCCATGTCGGGCGGACGTGTTCGTTGCACCATCCGGGGGCATCGGTCTCTCGAGCGGGCGCGAACCCGTTGAGCGCGGCGGGGGAGGACGGCCTTCGCGCCACCCTCCCCCGCAGTTTAGAGCCGCGCGTCTAGGGCTTCAGGATCACCTGAACGCTGCCGGTCGCGCTGATGGTGTCGCTCGGCGCGACGCCCGGCGGCAGCGGCTCAGTGCCGAAGAAGTCGGCCGCCGTGCCCTCGAAGATTGGGAACGAGCAGGTCGTCGTCGTCTGGTTCGGATGGGCGTGGCCACCGCCGACTGCCTCGGTGTCACTGAAGACGAGCGTGTTCGTGGTCACGTCGAACACGCTGAACTCAAAGCTAACCGGGATGCCGTGGCCCTTCTGGCCGACGATCTGACCGGCACCGTTGCTGTTCTCGCCTCGCTGGACTGAGATGGTGAACGTGTTGGCGCCGCAGGTGATCTGCAGGATCTCCTTGCCCGGCGCTGCCGGCCCCGATGCCGCCGCGCTACCCGCCAAGATGGCAAGCGCAGCCGTTGCGGCAGCGAAGGCCACGATGATGATTCGCCGCATATTCCCCTCCCTCTCGGTTGTGAGGAGGCCGACTCGCCCCTACATCGCCGCGGGGCGCCGCAGCCTCCTCGGAGTCACAAGCGGGTAGAAGCGTGCGACAAATCGGCAAGAAGGTCAAGGGCCGGGCGGCGAGCCGTTGACGAGGCGGAGCGCCTCTCTAGAGCGGACGACGGGGATCGAACCCGCGACCCTCGGCTTGGGAAGCCGATGCTCTACCGGCTGAGCTACGTCCGCGCGGACGCGAATTCTAGCCCAGCTCCAAGACCTGTCTCGAAGAGCGACTTTCGGTGCCGGGCCGACGCAGGCACCCTCGACGCATGCGGCGGCTTGCGGCGGTCATCGGCGTCTTCCTCGTCCTCTGCGCGGCTGCATGCAGCCTCCGCCGGCAGGCCGCGCCGCCCTCACCCTACTGCCGCGGCGGGAGTCCGCTGGCCGGCGTCTACCACCCGCAGCGCCTCCACGTGAAGAGCCGTTGCCGCGTCGCCGTCGGCACGGTCCGGAAGGTCAAGTTCGAGGAGTACGACGGCGACGTCCACCTCGACCTGCGCCTAGATCCCGGCCAGGAGAAGCTCCTCTCGGACGGGAACGAGCGCGTCGGCGGGAACCTCGTCGTCGAGGTGATCCCGCAGGACCGCTCACGCGTGGCGCTCCCGCCAGAGGGCGCGCGCGTCCAGGTTGTCGGCCCGTGGGTCGAGGACACCCAGCACGGCTGGAACGAGATCCACCCGGCCTGGTGGATCAGTGCGGGACGGATCGAGCCGGCGTCCGCGAGCGAGCTCCGGCGCGCACAGCTCCTGCTCCGGGGCGTCGAGCCCACCGCCGCCGAGGACGACGGCTAAGGCTACGAGCAATCGAGGGGCAACCGCCGCACCGTCGCCCCTCGACCTGGGGATATTACGACGGTCGGGGCCCGGAGAAAAGACCCAGAGCGTGACAGTTGGGGCGATAATCCCCGGAGCAGCGAACGAAACGGAGGGGACGCCGATGACAGCAGAGCTCCACGAAACTGCAAAGGCGCTCGTCGCCGCGGGCAAAGGAATCCTGGCGGCAGACGAGAGCGACGGCACGATCAAGAAGCGCTTCGACTCGATCGACGTCGAGTCGACCGAGGAGAACCGGCGCGCCTACCGCGACCTGCTCTTCACCACTCCCGGGGTCGAGGAGTTCATCAGCGGCGTGATCCTGTTCGACGAGACGATTCGCCAGAGCTCGGCGGACGGGACGCCGTTCCCGAAGCTGCTCGAGAGTCGCGGGATCATCCCTGGGATCAAGGTCGACAAGGGCGCGAAGCCGCTCGCGAACGCCGAGGGCGAGACCGTCACCGAGGGGCTGGACGGGCTCCGCGACCGCCTGAACGAGTACCGCGAGCTCGGCGCGCACTTCACGAAGTGGCGCGCGGTGATCTCGATCGGCGAAGGGATCCCGAGCGAGTACTGCCTCTGGGTGAACGCGCACGCTCTGGCGCGCTACGCGGCGCTGAGCCAGGAGGCGGGGCTCGTGCCGATCGTGGAGCCCGAGGTGCTGATGGACGGCGACCACACGATCGAGCGCAGCTTCGAGGTGACCTCGCGCACGTTGCACGCGGTCTTCACCGAGCTTCGCGACCAGCGGGTCGAGCCCGAGGGAATGCTGCTGAAGCCCAACATGGTCCTCTCCGGCTACGACTCGTCGGAGGAGGCGGGGCACGAAGAGGTTGCCGAGTGGACGGTCAGATGCCTGCGCCGCCACGTGCCGGCGGCGGTGCCCGGGATCGTCTTCCTCTCGGGCGGCCAGAGCGACGAGGACGCGACGGCGAACCTGAACTCGATGAACGCGCTCGGGCCGCACCCGTGGGAGCTCTCGTTCTCGTATGGCCGAGCGCTCCAGGCGCCGGCGCTGAAGGCCTGGCGCGGCGAGGCCGGCAACGTCGAGGAGGCGCAGAAGGCGTTCTATCGGCGAGCGAAGTTCAACGGCGCCGCACGCTTCGGGACATACGCGCCGGAGATGGAAACCGCCGCGGTCGCGTGAGTCGCCGTGCTTCCAAGTAACAGACTGTTACTTGGGGTTTAGAGCCGGAACCCCTGGCGGCTCCGTGGGTTCCGGATCGCTAGTAACAGACTGTTACGAGGACGGAAGGGTCCCGAGGGACCGTTTTGCCGCTGGGGTTCGCGGACGAGGTTGTCGAGGCAGGGATCCGTCGCGGAGGCGGCGCTCAGGCGCGGAACCACCAGTTCCCGCGTGCCAACTAGCGGACGAGGGTCCCGCTCGGGCGGAGGATCAGCCAGGAACCCCCGTATTCGACGACGTTCTGGCAGAGGATCGCCCCCGGGGACGTATCGCCCACGTAGTAGTAGAGCGGCCGGCCGGCGTAGGTGACCTGGCGCCTGCCGTTCTTGCGCTTGACGGTGCCGAGCAGCGAGCGCTTGATGCCGCGACCGGCGCTGAGCGTCCCTTTCGGCGCGAAGTACGGCGGCCAGGCCTTCGCGCAGGGGCCGTAGCAGGCGCTCCGTCTGCGGTCTCGCGTGAACGCGTAGAGCACGAACCCGCGCCCGTCGAAGAGCACCTTGCCGAAGCGCGACGAATGCGCCGTCAGCGTCGCGCGGGTCGCGACAGACTGCTCCGACATCGCCGCCGGCGCGAGCGCGCCACCGGCAGCCAAGGCGACGACGAGGATGCGGATGAGCTTCATGCCTGCTCTGTCTCGGCAGGCGGTGGGACGTTACGTCCTATCTGTATTGGCGCCCCGAGAACTTCTCGAGCTTGTCGAAGGCATGGCTCGCTTCGATCCGCCGGACGGTGCCAGAGCGGGAGCGCATCACGATCGAGTCGGTGACCGCGCCCTCGGCGGTCGAGCGCACGCCGCGCAGCAAGGCCCCGCTCGTCACACCTGTCGCGGCGACGAAGACGTCCTGCCCCGAGACGAGATCCTCGGTCCTCAACACTCGGTCGACGTCGTAGCCCGCGCCCGCGAGCTGCTGGCGCTCCTCGTCGTTACGCGGCCAGAGCTTCCCCTGCACCCCGCCGCCGACGCACTTCAGCGCCGCCGCCGCGATCACGCCCTCCGGCGTGCCGCCGATCCCCATCAGCAGGTCGACCCCGGTGGCCGGCTGGGCGGCGGCGATTGCCGGCGCGACATCGCCGTCCGGGATCAGGAGCACCTTCGCGCGGAGCTCCCGCAGCTCGGCGATAAGGGCATCGTGCCGGTCGCGCTCCAGCACGACCACCGACACCTCGCTCGGCTTGATCCCCTTTGCGCGCGCCACCCGCTCGACGTTCTCGCGCGGCGGCGCCTCGATGTCGACCACGTCGATCGCCTCCGGCCCGCAGGCAATCTTGTCCATGTAGACGGCCGCACCGGGGAAGAACATCGTCCCGCGCTCGGCAACCGCGATCACGGCGATCGCGTTCGGCTGGCCCTTCGCGGTCAAGCGCGTTCCCTCGAGCGGGTCGACCGCGACGTCCACCTCGGGCCCGCGGCCGTCGCCGATCTCCTCCCCGTTGAAGAGCATCGGCGCCTTGTCCTTCTCGCCCTCGCCGATCACGACGACCCCGGCCATCGAGACGGTGTCGAGCATCGCCCGCATCCCGTCCACCGCCGCCTGGTCGGCCGATTCCTTGTCGCCGCGCCCGACCCACCGAGCCGCGCCCAGCGCCGCCGCCTCCGTCACCCGCACCAGCTCGAGCGCAAGGTTGCGGTCGGGGCGGTTGCCGGCCGGGCGCTCGGCTACCGAAGCTTCCGGGCGAGCCATGCCCGAATCCTAAACGGGGCAGCCCGGATCGGCCGCCCCGCGGAACTCAACTCGATCTTCCGGCTACCAGCCGCGGGAGAAGAACCCCAGCAGAACCAGCACCAGAACGACGATCAGGATGATCCAGAGAATGCTCACTTCGGCTGACACCCCCTTTTGGCTCCTCCTGACCTCTCCCCCGGCCGAAAACGACAAACAACGGGGTGCGAGCTACATCCGCTCAGGCGCCTCGACGCCGACGAGGTCGAGGGAGCGCGCGATTACGGCCTGAGTCGAGGTGCACAGGCCGAGCCGGAATGCCTGAGCCTCGCTCTCGAGGACGCGGTGGTGGTGGTAGAAGCGGTGAAAATCGTCCGCGACGCGGATCGCGTAGGTCGGGATCGCGTGCGGGCCTCGCCGCTCGGTGGCCTCGGCGAGGACGCGCGGGAACTCGACGAGGCGCTTGACGAGGTCGCGCTCCTCCTGCTGCGGCCCCTCGTCCGCGGGTGGCTCCGCCGAGACCTCCGCGCCGCCCGCGTTGCGCCTGATCCCCGCGATCCGGGCGTGCGCGTACTGGACGTAATAGACGGGATTCTTCTCGCTTCGCTCCTTGGCCAGGTCGACGTCGATCTCGATCGTCTGGTCCGGGCCGCGGTTGACGAGGAACCATCGCGCCGCGTCCACGCCGACCTCGTCGAGGAAATCGTCGAGGAAGACGACGT
>WNGF01024659.1_pt1 | contig 16581 bp, 16 predicted proteins | sample 5400641 | NCBI WGS metagenome assembly WNGF01 (sample SAMN13153371, study PRJNA577476) | soil metagenome | isolation source: 80 cm soil or saprolite under grassland replicate 2 | place: USA:California | collected 2016-06-15
CGTTCGAGACGTCCATCCCGGTGAGCTCGCAGATCGCGGTCTGGTACTCGAAGATCGCCTGGAGCACGCCCTGGCTCATCTCCGGCTGATACGGCGTGTACGCCGTGAGCAGCTCGCCCCGCTGGAGCACGGCGTCGACAACGGCGGGCACGTAGTGGTCGTAGATGCCTGCACCGAGGAAGGAGAGCTCCTTCGTCGTGTCGACGTTTCGGGCGGCCAGGTCTTCGAGGTGGCGCGAGAGCTCGGGCTCGGAGAGAGGCGGGTCGAGGTCGAGCGCGCGGTCGAAGCGCACGGCGGCAGGGATGTCGCGGAAGAGCTCCTCGACGGAGCCGACCCCGATCGCCGCGAGCATCTCCTCCCGGTCGCGGTCGGTGAGCGACAGATAACTCATCTCATGCTCCCGAGCGAGGCGAAGGGACAAACTGTGCTCGCGGGAAATGCGCCAGCATTTTTCGCGACATCAGGACTCGGCCACGACCTGCTTGTAGGCCGCGGCGTCGAGCAGGCCGTCGGCCTCTGACCGATCGCTGAGGCGAACGCGCACGAGCCAACCCTCGCCGTAAGGATCCGCATTGACCGTCTCCGGCTCGTCGACGACCTTCTGGTTGACCTCGAGCACCTCGCCCGAGAGTGGCGAGATCACGTCCGACACAGCCTTGACCGACTCCACTTCCCCGTAGGGCGCATCCCTCGTGATCCCGAGCACGGCCTCGTCCCCCTCGATCCGCGCCCAGTCGTGTTCCTTGTGGTACTTCAGGTCGTCCGGATAAGTCTCCGTCGCAGCCAACTAGGCGCGCTCCTCTCGCTTGTAGATGGGTCTCGTCTCGACGCGTGCGCGGCGCGGCTTTCCTCGCACGTCGATCGTGAGACTCTCATCCGGCTGGGCCGCGCCGGCCGGAACGTATCCCAGCCCAATGCCGCGATCGAGCATCGGCGAATGGGTGCCGGACGTGACGACGCCGCCTCCGTCGATCGGCATTCCCTGCCTCGGCACCGCCTTCTCCTCCATGACGAAGGGCACGAGCTTCTGCTCCGGTCCGCGCGCCTTGATCTCGCGCAGTTCTTGCGCCCCCGAGAACTCCTTGTCGAGCGCACAGCACCACCCGAGTCCCGCCGAGATGGCGTCGGTTTCCTGCGTGATGTCCTTCCCGTGCAGCGGAAAGCACACCTCGAGGCGAAGCGTGTCCCGCGCGCCGAGTCCGCACGGAACGGCGCCGCGGTCGAGCACACGGTCCCACAGCTCCGCAGCGTCCTCTGCCATCACGAGCAGCTCGCACCCGTCCTCCCCGGTGTATCCGGTCCGGTTCACCATGGACTGGACTCCGTCGATCTCGCCCTCCTCGAAAGTGAACTGCTTCGCCTCCGGAAGTCCGAGCCGCTCGATCGCGCGCGGCCCCTGAACCGCGAGCAACGCGTACTCGTCCGAGACGTCGCGGATGTCGGAACCGGGGATTTCCCGCTCCTTGAGCCACTGGAAATCCGGCTCGCGGTTGGCCGCGTTGACGATCAGCAGAAAGCGATGCTCGCCCAGACGGTAGGCGATCAGGTCATCGATGATCCCGCCGCGCTCGTTCGTCAGGAGGGTGTACTGGGCTTGGCCCGGGCCGATCTTCTCCAGGTCGTTGGACAGGGTCGCCTGGAGGAGCTCGCTCGCGCGTGGCCCTTCCACCTCGAACTCGCCCATGTGCGAGACGTCGAAGACGCCGCAGTCAGCCCGCACGGCCCGGTGCTCGAAGCTGACGCCCTTGTACTGAACCGGCATCTCCCAGCCGGCGAAGGGCACCATGCGCGCTCCGAGCGCGACGTGCCGGTCGTGAAGCGGCGTCCGTTGCAGGGTCTGGGCCATGAGCCGACGATGCTAACGAGCCTCAGAAAGGTGCCGCTCCGGCTGAGCCTCCGAGGAGTCGCAGCCGGAGCGACGGACCGGGTCGTGGGGCCAACCGGGGAGGATGAACCCCAAGAGGGCATCCCCTCCCTACCGCGGGGCGGGAATTCGAAACCTAGGAGTCGTCTCTGAGGAAGGAAGGCACGTCGAGGACCTCGTGGGAGACGTCGAAGCCCTCGGTTCCGGGCGCCGCGGGGATGGGAGGCTCAAGGGCCGTCTCCCGTTCCCGCCGTCTGCGGCGACGGGCCTGCCCGCCGAAGCCCGTCGCGATCACCGTCACCCGCACCTCGTCTCCGAGCGAGTCGTTGATAACCGCGCCGAAGATGACGTTGGCGTTCTGGTCGGCCGCGCCCGTGACAACCTCCGCCGCTTCGTTGACCTCGAAGAGGCCGATGTCCGAGCCGCCGGTGACGTTGAGGAGGATCCCGGTCGCCCCCTCGATCGACGCCTCGAGCAGTGGCGAGGAGACCGCTGTCCGCGCGGCCTCCGCAGCGCGATTCTCGCCCGACGCGGCGCCGATGCCCATCAGCGCCGAACCGGCGTCGCGCATGATCGTCCGCACGTCTGCGAAGTCGAGGTTGACCAGGCCGGGCTCCGTGATGAGGTCGGTGATTCCCTGGACCCCCTGGCGGAGGATGTCATCCGCCATGCCGAACGCCTCGACCACGGAGGTTTGCCGCTCGACCACCTGCAGGAGCCGGTCGTTCTCGATCACGATCAGCGTGTCCACTCGATCGCGCAGCTCGTCGATGCCCCGCTCGGCCTGGTCCGCGCGTTTGCGTCCTTCGAACGCGAACGGTCGTGTGACCACGCCGACCGTGAGCGCGCCGATTTCCTGTCCGAGCTCGGCGACGATCGGCGCGCCGCCCGTCCCGGTGCCGCCCCCTTCACCCGCGGTGATGAAGACCATGTCCGCGCCCTTGAGCGCTTCCTTCAGCTCGTCGCGGCTCTCCTGCGCGGCCGCGAGCCCGATCTCGGGATCCGCTCCCGCGCCGAGGCCGCGCGTCACGTGAGCGCCGATCTGGATCTTCACGTCGGCGTCGGCCATCAGCAGCGCCTGGGCGTCGGTGTTGACGGCGATGAACTCCACGCCGGAGAGACCCGCGTCGACCATGCGGTTGACCGCGTTCGTGCCGCCGCCGCCGACGCCGGCGACCTTGAGGACTGCGAGGTAGTTCCCTGTCTGATTCATGCTGGTGAAGACCGCTCGACCTCAAGCTTCAGTGGAGCGTTGGGGCGGGCGAGCGACTCCTGCGCCGGAGGGTACGCTTCGGGAACTTCAGTGTCAACGCGGACAACCCTAACCCTCAACCTGATGGTTGGGAGTTGCGGCCCGCGACGGGTCGTTCGGGAACGGTCATGTCGAGGTAGTCGGGACCCCCTGCCGCCGGGAGCGCGAGCGTCGGGAGGATGCCGCGGGCGATCGCGATCTTCAGGCGCAGGTCGACGGGCGCACCGAGACGGATCTCGAGTCCGCCCCGAAGACCGAGAGTGATCTGACCGTCGAGCGCGCGCACGAATGCGATCTGGTTCGTGAAGCCGCTGCCCACGAACGCCGCCAACGAGCGCGCAGCGAGCCCGCCGGGTTCGTCTGCAAGCAGCGCCCCGACCTCGATCTCGGTGCGAGGCGGCAACCAGATCCGCGGCAGCGACCGCTGGGTACCGAGCGCAATCCGTCCAATTACGCGACCGCGCGCCGACACGACCCACGAGGTCGCGCCTCGGCGAAGAACTGCGACCGCCAGTTCGGGCATCACGCGAATCCGCAGCGTGTGCGGGAAGGCCCGGTCGACGACCGAGCTGCGAACGGCCGGCAGCCCGTCGACGCGCTGCGCGACACCGGCGCCGTCCACGACGACGAGGCTGCGGCCCTCGTAGGAGCGAAGCTCGGCCACAATCTGCGCCGCGAGTGCGGGCGGGGCACCCTGCACGTCGATCGCCGTGACGGCGAACATCGAACTTTCGCGCGCCAGGCCGTAGAGACCCGCTGCGATCAGTGCAACCGCGGCAGCGGTCGCCAGCGAACGGCCCGAGGGGGCGACGCGCAGCACGTCGAATCTCCGCCTGCGGGGCAGCGGCAGCACCTTTTCGCTCACATGCCGGACGTTCGCCGTGGCACACGCGGGTCCTACTTCGCCAATGAGGGGAGCTCCAGCGCGCCGAGGAATTCGACCTCGTGCTCGAGCTCGACCCCGAACCGCTCCCCCGCGCGCCGCCGTGCCTCCGTCATGAGGGCGATCGCATCCGCCGACCGGGCGCCGCCGGCGTTCTCGATGAAGTTCGCGTGCCGCGGCGAGATCTGTGCCCCGCCGATTCGGTACCCCTTGAGGCCGCAGGCCTCGAGCATGCGTCCCGCAGTCAGCTCGTGCTGCGGGTTCTTGAACACGCTGCCGTATGTGCGCTTGTTCGTCGGTTGCGCCGCTTTCCGCTGTGCCTGCATGTCCGCCACAACGATCTTGATCTCGTCCACCGGACGCGGGGCGAGTCGAAACTCGACCCGCGCGACCACCTGGCCGTGACGGAGATCGGAGTGGCGATAGCTGAGGCCGAGCTGTTCGGGCGTTCGCCAGCTTGGACCGTCGCCGTCGACGACGAGCGCGCGCTCCAGGATGCCGCCCCACTCGCCGCCGTAGGCGCCCGCATTCATCCAGACGCCGCCGCCCGCCGTGCCGGGAATGGCGCAGGCAAACTCGAAGCCGCCGAGGCCTGCGGCGCGCGCACGATGGAGGCACACCGCGTTCGGAGCGCCTCCGCCCGCCACGAGCCGGTCGCCGCGTACCTCCGCCTGGGCAAGCTCACCGGCGACCTTGAGGATGAGCCCGTCGAAACCCTCGTCCGCCACGAGCAGGTTCGAGCCGAGCCCGATCGTCGCGACCTGCAGATCTCGCTCTCGCGCGAACCGTAGCGCCTCGTCGAGCTCGTCAAGCGTTTCGGGCTGCGCGAAGGCCCGGGCCGGCCCGCCGGTGCCGAGCGTCGTGAAGCGCGCCAGCGCGACGCCCTCTTCGAACGTCATCCGAGCAGCTCCAGCAGGAGCGCGGCGGCGCGATCGACGTCGCCGGCTCCGATCGTCAGCGCGCGGTCGCCGCCGCGAACGCGTCCGGCGAGGAAGCGGGCGCCGTCGTCGATCGAGGGCGTCCAGGCGACCGCCATGCCGGGCCGCAGCTCCGTGAGCGCGTCGACGACGAGCTTGCCGGTCACCCCCTCCACGGCTTCTTCACGGGCCGGATAGACATCGGCGACAGCCACTGTGTCCGCCGTCGCGAGAGCCGCAGCCAGCTCGCGCGCGAGGTGCCGGGTGCGCGAGAAGAGATGCGGCTGGAAGAGAACGAGCAAACGACCGTGGTCGCGCAGCGCAGCGAGCGTTGCCGCAATCTCGGCGGGATGGTGCGCGTAGTCGTCCCACACCTCGACGCCGCCGGCCGTGCCACGGCGCTCGAGCCGGCGGGCAGCGCCGGTGAAATCCGCGAGGACGGGCTCTGCCTCCGCGCGCGCGACGCCCGCGAGCTCGAGCGCCGCGAGTGTGCAGGCGGCGTTGCGGCGGTTGTGGTCACCTGCAAGCGCGAGCGGCCCGTCGTACGGCTCGAGCTCGTCGCCGCGCACTGTGTCGGGAACCTCCTCGAGCCAGCGTGCGAACAGTTCCTCCAGCTCGGCGCGCGAGCCGAACGTCGCGTGGTGGTCGAGGTCGACGTTCGTGACGACCGCGACCCGCGGCCGCAGCGCGGCGATCGTGCGATCGGACTCGTCGCCCTCGACGACGAGCCAACCCTCCCCCGTTCCGGCGTTGCCGCCGAGCTGCGGAATGTCAGCGCCGATCAGCCAGGCGGGATCCCGGCCCAGCCGTTCGAGGCAGAACGCGATCATCCCGCTCGTCGTCGTCTTGCCGTGAGCGCCGGCGACGACGATCGACTCGCGCTGGGCGACGAGCTCGGCAAGTAGCTCGGCGCGGCTCTTTCCCGGGACACGCCCGGCGAACGCGGTTGACACGAACACTTCCCAGCCGTTCGGCGGCTGCGACGGCTCCTCGGAGATCTCCACGTCGATCCCTTCGAGATGGTCGAGGTACGGCGTGCGCACTCGGTCCCAGCCCCGCACCTCAGCTCCCCAGGCTCGCGCGAGGAGGGCATAGCCGCTCATCCCCGCCCCACCGATGCCGGCGATCCATAAGCGACGGCCTTCCAAGGCGCCGACTCGGCGCCGACCAGAGAGGCCGTGCGGGCTTTGCCCGCGCGGCCGTCTACCGCGTAAGGGCAACGAGCTCCTCGGCAATCTGCTCGGCGGCGTCGGGACGGGCAACTCGCAGCATCGCTCTCGACATCTCGGCGAGCCGGCGCGGATCGTCGAGCAGGGAGCGGATCACTTCCGGCGCGCGCCCGGCCTCGGCCTCAGGGATGACGATCGCGCCGCCGCTCCGCTCGAAGTAGCGCGCGTTCTTCGTCTGGTGATCGCCCGTCGCGAAGAGCCCCGGAACCAGCACGACCGGCTTTCCTGCCGCGGCGAGCTCCCAGACCGACCCGCCCGCGCGTGCGAGGACGACGTCGCAAGCGCCGAGCGCGGCGCCGAACTCCTCCGTGAAGGCGAACAGAGGTGCAGGACGGCCGGTCCATTGGCACCGAAGGCGTCGAGCGCGAGCTCGTTCAGGAGCCTTGCGCCGAGCGAGCCGCCGAAGACCAGCAGCACCGGGCCAACCTCGGGCAGGCCGAACAGGCGTCGGCCTTCCGCCTGGGGGACCGGTCGCGACCGCGCCGGGATCGGTCTCCCCGTCACCCGGTACTTCGCGCCGTCGCGTCCGTCGATCGGGAACGACAGGAAGACCCGGCGCGCGAACGGCGCCGCCAGGCGGTTCGCCAGACCGAGGTGCGCGTCGGCCTCCATCACCGCCGCGGGAATCCGTCGCCGCGCGGCTGCGTAGACCATCGGTCCGGCGACGTAGCCGCCGCCGCCGAGGACGACGTCGGGTCGCCGCGCCCGCAGAATCCGGGTACACGCTCTGGGCGCGCGTCCCGCCAGCAAAAGCGCACGTGCGAGGGCGAGCGACGGCCGGCGCGGCAGACCGGAGATGGGGAACGTGTCGAGCTGGAAGCCGGCTTCAGGAACGAGCCGAGCCTCGATGCGATCGGGCGATCCTGCGAACGTCACCCGCACGCCGCGGCTCTCGAGCACCTCCGCGACTGCGAGCGACGGCACGACGTGTCCCGCTGTCCCGCCGGCCGCGATCAGGCACCGCAGCTCTCGCCCGTGCTCCATTGACGGCGATGTTAAGGAGGACGCCCACGGCCAGGAGCGCGACCACGAGGCTCGAGCCGCCGTACGAGATGAAGGGAAGCGGGATCCCGGTCAGGGGAGCGAGCCCGAGCACGGCGGCGAGATTGATCATCGCCTGTCCGCAGACGAGGCCGACGAGGCCGGCCGCGAGCCGCTTTCCGAACGGATCCGTGCAGGCGAGCGCCACGCGGAGCCCCGCGTACGCGAACGCGGCGTAGGCGGCGATCACGGCGGTCACCCCGAGGAGGCCGAGCTCTTCGCCGATGACGGCGAAGATCATGTCGGTATGCGCCTCCGGCAGATAGTTGATCTTCGCGACTCCCTGACCCAGACCGACGCCGAGGAAGTGGCCCGAGCCGAGCCCGATCAGCGCCTGCACCGTCTGGAAACCTGCGCCCTGCGGATCCTTCCACGGGTCGAGAAAGCTGAAGATGCGGGCGCGCCGGTACGGCTCGAACCAGATGGCGATCAGTCCGAGCGCGACCGCGATTCCCGTGCCCGCCGCGAGTGTCGGCACGGGCGTGCCCGAAATCAGCAGCACCGCCAGTAGGACGACGACGAGGGAGATCGCGGTGCCGAGGTCAGGCTCGGCGAGGATGAGGAGGCAGAAGGCGCCGAGCAGGAGTCCGATCGGACGCCAGAGCTCTTGCAGGGTCCGAGGCGCGGGTCGCCGGCACAGATATGCAGCCGCCCAGACGGCGACCGCGAGCTTGGCTAGCTCGGACGGCTGGAACGTGGCCGGTCCGATCTCGATCCAGCGGCGGGCTCCGTTGATGCGCGAGCCGATCGCCAGCACCGCGAGGCAGCCGGCAAGCGCCGTGAGCACGAGCCCGGGCGCCAGCAGCCGCAGGCGCCGGTAGTCGAACCGCGACGCCGCCATCATCAGGGCCACGCCGATCAGCGCATAGGCACCCTGCTTCTTCAAGTACGACATCGGGTCGGTCCGCGCAAGCGCCGCGGGCGCGGATGTCGCGCTGTAGACCATCACGAGGCCGAACGCGACGAGTGCGAGCGTCACGAGGACGAGCAGATGCGACTCGAGCTGGCTCTTCCTCACCAGAGTTCCTCGACGAGTCGGCGGAAGGTCGCTCCGCGCTCCTCGAAGTCGCGAAACTGGTCGTAGCTGGCGCACGCCGGCGAGAGCAGGACGACGTCGCCCGGTTCGGCCTCGCCGGCCGCCGCCCCGACAGCTGTGGCCAGATCGCCGGAGCGTCGATAAGGGCGTCCGGCGCGACCGAGAGCGGCCGCGAGCTCGTCGCTCGCCTGGCCGATAAGGTCGATCGAGCGCACGTTCGCGGGCAGCTCTCCGGCGAGCTCGTCGAACGACTCACCCTTGAGCGAGCCGCCGAGGATGAGACGGAGCGGTTGCCCGGCGTACGCGGCGATCCCGCGCCGCGCGGCGGAGGTGTTCGTCGCCTTCGAGTCGTTGACGAAGCGGACGCCGTCGACCTCTGCGACGAGCTCCAGCCGGTGCTCGACGCCGGGAAACGTGCGCAGCGCGTCGGCGATCGCTTCGTCCTCGATTCCGGCGGCGCGCGCGGCGGCCGTCGCCGCAGCCGCGTTCTCCCGGTTGTGCTCTCCCGGAATCAGCGGCTCGGCGGGGAGCGGATCGTCCGCCCGGAAATCGACCCGGACGCCGCCGCCAGGGACGTTGCCGAAGTCGCGCGGCACGACGGCCGTGTCCGCCTCCGTCTGGTGCTCGAAGATGCGGAGCTTCGCGTCGCGGTACGCGTCGTAGGTGCCGTGACGATCGAGGTGGTCGGGCTCGAGGTTGAGCAGGACTGCAATGCGTGGCCGGAATCGGTGGACGTCCTCGAGCTGGAAGCTCGAGAGCTCGCACACGATCCAGGCGTCGGGATCGAGCTCGCCGTCCAGACCCGTGAGCGGGCGGCCGACGTTGCCGGCGACGGACACCGGCTTCCCGGCGGCGCGAAAGATCGCCCCGAGGAGCTCGCTCGTGGTGGTCTTCCCGTTCGTCCCGGTGACGCCGATGAGCGGGCTGCGGAGGAGCCGGAACCCGAGCTCCACCTCGCTCCAGACCGGGACGCCCCGTGCGTGCGCGGCCGCCGGCAGCGGCGACTCTCCGGGCACGCCCGGGCTCTTGATCACAAGATCCACACCCTCGAGCACGTCTGCCTCCTGCGTCCCCAGGTGAACTTCGACGCCCGCCTCGGCAAGCCTCCCGGTATCGAGCTCGGCAGCCTGGTCGACGCCCACCGTCGGGACGCCGCGTCGGGCGAGGGCGAGCGCGGCGGCCTGGCCCGACCGGGCCAGCCCGACGACGAGCGCGCGGCGCGGCAGCTTCACGCGGACTTGACGGCGCGGAAGAACAGCGAGGCCCACCGCACCGGGATCGTCTGCCCTTCGAGGGAGTAGAGGAAGTCGACGACGCGCCGGACCTCCTTGGACGTGTAATCAGCCTCGAGTCGCTGCCGCCGTGAGGGGTGTCCCGGTGCCGCGATCGCGTCGAGCCGCCGGTCGATCGCGTCGCGGCTTGCATGCCACGGAGCTTCTTCGAAGACGACGTCGACGACCACGTCGAAACCTGCGTCGCGGAACACTTGCCCAAGCTCTTCGTCGTCGAGCCGTGACAAGGGGTCCTCGTCGAGGACGAAACGGCGGTCGTCTGCATACACGCGCGCACCGAGCTCGCCGAGGGGACTCCAGTCGATGACGTCGTGCATGTACGTGCACTTGCGGTTGAGGGGCTCGAATCCTGCCGACCGGCCGCCTGGGCTGAGGACGCGGAAGAACTCGCGCGCCGTCTCGGCCAGGTCGTCCACGTAGATGAGAACCGAGCGCGTCACGACCGCATCCGCGTGTTCGTCCGGCAGCGGCAGCACGTCGGCCTGGCCGACGAGGTACGAGATGCCGCCGGACGTCGCAACCCGCCGCAGCTCCTCGAGACAGTCGACGTCGCGATCGACGGCGACGACGGAGCCGTCGGGAGCGACGCGCTCGTGTGCGCCGTAGGTGAGCAACCCGATTCCCGCGCCGACGTCCACGAGCGTGTCACCGGGACCGACACCCGCGTCGTCGAGGACGCGGTCGCGGATCCGACTCAGCTCTGCGAGCTCCTTCGCGATCTCCTCGTCGGACCGGCCCGCGAACCGGGTCTTGACGAGCCATTCGACCCAGCCGCTCAGCGCCGGAAGAACGTGAAGTCGCGGTAGAAGAGCGCGAAGCCGACGGCGCACAGGATCGCGGTCACGATCCAGAAGCGCACCATGATCTTCGTCTCCGACCACGCCTTCATCTCGAAGTGGTGGTGGATGGGGGTCATCAGGAAGACGCGGCGCTGGAAGTACTTGAACGAGACGACCTGAACAATCACCGAGAGGGCTTCGAGCGCGAAGATCCCGCCGATCAGGAGCAGCAGGAAAATCGTCTTCGTGAAGATGGCCATCGCGGCGAGCGCGCCGCCGATCGCCATCGCGCCCGTGTCGCCCATGATCACCTCGGCGGGAAAGGCGTTGTACCAGAGGAAGCCGATCACGGCCCCGATCAGCGCCGCACCGACGATGGCGAGGTCGAGCCGACTCTCGAAGCGGCCGCCGGGATTGCCGGAGCGGATGTACGTGACGACTGAGATCGCGGTGAACGTGATCAGCGCGATGATTCCCGTGCCTGCGGCGAGCCCGTCGAGGCCGTCGGTGAGGTTGACGCCGTTCGCGGTTCCCGCGATCACGAGGAACAGCAGGACGTACCACCCGTAGGAGAGCTGGACGTTCCAGTGCACGCCGGGGATGAAGACGGTGGTCGGCAGGTCCTGGTGATCGGCGGCGAAGCCGACGCCGACGGTGATGAGCGCGAGGAGTACGAGCTTCCAGCGTCCGCGCAGACCGAGCGAGCGCCGGTGCGTGAGCTTGATGAAGTCGTCCAGGAACCCGACTGCGCCGCAGCCGAGCGCGGATGTGCGCGCCGAACTCGTTGCGACGTAGGAACTCGATGAATTTCGGACCGACGACGATCGAGACGACCATCGCGATCACGCCCGCGGCGAGGACGCGGATCAAGGGATCGAGACTTGGGTGAGGGCCGCGGCGACCGCTTCCAGACCCAGCGCCCGTGACGCCTTCACCAGGACGGCGTCGCCGGGCCGGACGACCTCGTCCACCTCGCGCAACGCCTCGTGGACGGTCGCGACCCACCGCCCAGGAACGCCGCCGTCGAGGTAGCCGCGGGCGAGCTCCCCCACAGCAAGCAGCTCGTCCACGCCGAGCTCCGCTGCCGCCTCGCCGATCTCCCGGTGATACGCCGGGCCCGTGCGCCCGAGCTCGGCCATGTCGCCGAGGATCGCCACTCGGCGCCGCTCGCCCGCGCGCTCCGCTAGGTACGCAAGCGCGGCCCGCATCGAGACGGGATTCGCGTTGTAGGCGTCGTTGATCAGGAGTCCTCCGCCCGGAAGCTCGTCCTCCTCCCCTCGCCAGCGCGAGAAGTCGACGTCCACGGCGACAGGTCGCGGGAGGCCGAGCGCGTCGAGCGCGGCAAGCGCCGCCGCAGCGTTCTGGGCCTGGTGCCGCGCGGTGAAGTTGAAGCTGACGCCGCCGACGACCGTCCGCCCGGAGGTGACGTCTGCTTCGACCGTGCCGATGCGAACGACCTCGACATCCGTGCGCTCGACCGGGAAGTCGTCGGGGACGATCGCTGTCCCGCCGGGCGGCAGTGCCGTGATCAGCTCACCCTTTGCACGCTCCACGCCCTCGATCGAGTCCACGAGCTCGAGGTGCACGGGGCCCACGTTCGTGACGAGACCGATCTCCGGCTGCGCGATCTCGCAGAGCTGTGCGATCTGTCCGAACCCCCGCATCGCGAGCTCGAGGATGCAGACCTGCGTGTCTTCCTCGAGTCGGCAGAGGGTGAGCGGGACTCCGATCTCGTTGTTGTAACTCGCCTCGGCGGCGATCGTCCGCGCCGCCGGAGCGCAGAGGGCGCCGAGGATGTCCTTCGTCGAGGTCTTCCCCATCGATCCGGTGATGCCGACGACATGGGCCGAGCTCCGCTCGCGCACTGTGCGTCCGATCAGCGCAAGCGCCGCGAAAGCGTTGCCTGGCAAGAGCGTCGCAGCGGCGCCGCGGGCGACAGCGTCGGGGAGGAAGTCCGAGCCGCGTCCGATCGCGACGAACAGGTCGCCCGGGACGACACGCCGCGAGTCGACCTGCACGCCGGTGAAACGTCCGTCGCGCGCGTCGACTACACCGACCCCCTCCAGCAGGTCTGTCTCGAGCGCAATCAAGCGGGCGACCTCAACCTGCGAAGCGCGTCGCGCGCGACATCGCGGTCGTCGAAGGGAAGCTTGCGCCCCGCGATCTCCTGTCCCTGCTCGTGCCCCTTCCCGGCGATCACGACGACGTCTCCGTCGCGAGCCGCCTCGAGCGCTCGCTCGATCGCACGCCGGCGGTCGAGCTCGACCTCGAGATCGAGACCATCCACGACGTCGGACGCGATCGCTGCCGGGTCTTCGCTGCGCGGATTGTCCGAGGTGACGAGCGCGACATCCGCGAGCTCCGTCACGACCTGGCCCATCAGCGGGCGCTTCGCTCGATCTCGATCGCCGCCCGCTCCGAAGACGCAGATGACGCGCCCGCGGGCGAGCTCGCGCGCCGCCTCGAGCACTGTCTCGAGTGCGCTCGGCGTGTGGGCATAGTCGACGAGCACGGTGAACGGCTGACCCTCGTCCACGTCGTCGAAGCGCCCGGGCACTCGCTCGACCGCTTCGATGCCCTGCTTGATCGCGGCGTCGCCGATCCCGAGCGCGCGGGCCGCGGCCACCGCGCCGAGTGCATTCTCCACGTTGAAGCGGCCTTGCAGCTTGAGCCGGATGTCGCCCAGATCGTCCTCTGGCTGGAACGTGATCGCGTCGGGAATCGAAGCCGCCAGCCGAGTGCCGTAGTCGTCGCCGACGTTGATCACCGCACGGCCCGCCTGTGCGAACAGCCGCCGCTTCGCCTCGAAGTAATCGTCCATGGTCCCGTGAAAGTCGAGGTGATCCTGCGTGAGATTGGTGAAGACGAGCACGACAAAGCGGGTTCCAGCGAGCCTGCCTTTCGTCGACGCCATCGAGGTCGCCTCCATCACGCAGGCGCGATTGCCCGCGTCGAGCATCTCACGGAAGAGCCGCTGGAGATCGACCGACTCGGGGGTGTTGAGGCCGACCTCACGGATCTCGGTTCCGACCCGTCGCTCGACGTTCGTGAGCAGCCCGGGCTTCTCACCCGCCGCAGCGAGGATCGACCACAGCAGATAAGCGGTCGTCGTCTTGCCGTTCGTCCCGGTGATCCCGGCGACCGGCAGCTCCGCGGTCGGATCGCCGAAGAACTCCACTGCTGCGAGCGGCATCGCCGTGCGGACACTCGGGACGACGAGCTGGGGCACATCCAGGTGGAGCCGTCGCTCGACCACGAGCGCCACGGCACCGCTTGAAACGGCTTCCTCCGCGAAGTCGTGTCCGTCGGCGTTCGCACCGGGAATGCAGAAAAACAGGGCGCCGCGCGGCACCGCCCGCGCGTCGTACGCCAGCTCGCGGATCTCGACGGCAGCGCCTCCAACGACGTCGGTCGGAGCGAGCGCAGCGATGAGCCGCTCCAGCTGCATATCGCCGATCAAGTCTAGTGTGACCCTCCTACGGCGTTACGGTTGCACGGTGCTCGAGCGGTTTCCACGCATGCTGCTTCGACTGGAGGGCCTGGCAATCCTCGTCGCCGCGCTCGTCCTCTACTTCAATCAGGAGTTCGGCTGGGTCTTGCTCGTCGTGCTCGCCCTCGCGCCCGACCTGTCGGTCGCCGGCTACCTCTTCGGCCCCCGCATCGGAGCGCTCGCGTATGACACCGCACACACCGAGATCCTTCCCACTGCGCTCGGCACGGCGGGCGTCGCCGCGGGCGCGGAGACGGCAACCAAGCTCGCGCTCATCTGGCTCGCACACATCGGCGCCGATCGAGTGCTCGGCTACGGGCTGAAGTACACGTCGGCCTTCAAGGACACGCACCTGCAACGGATCTAGTCCTAGAGGTACACGCGCGTGAAACTGGGAGCCCCTCACCCCGCCCACCAGCCGTCAGGCTAGTCGGGGAAGGCGCACGTGTCTGTGACGAGACCACGCCACAAGATCTATCTAGCCGGTGGGAGCGTCAGGCGGCACCTCCAGGTACTGCAGGTCGAAGCGAGCGATCTGCTGGAAGGCGGGCGCCGCGACCACGCCGCCCCAGATGGCGCCGCGCGGCTCGTCGACCGTCACCAGCACCACCAGTCGAGGGCGCGACGCGGGCAGCATCCCCACGAACGACGCGACGTAGCGGCCCGTGGCATACCCGCCCTGGGAGTCCGGCTTCTGCGCCGTGCCGGTCTTGCCGGCGACCTGGTACCCGTCGATGGCGGCGTATTGGCCGGTGCCCTCCGCCACGACGTCCTTCAGCATCAGCATCAGCTCGTCCGCGATGCGTTTGGAGACCAGCCGCCGCCGGTAGAGAGAGGGCCGTCCGCCGCCGGCGACGTGGTCGACCAGGTGCGGGCGCGACCAGATGCCTCGGTTCGCGATCGCCGCATAGGCGGCGGCCATCTGCACCGGTGTGACCGCGATGCCCTGTCCGATCGGCACGTTGCCGATCGTCGACCCGGACCACTTCTCCGGCGACAGCACGATTCCCGGACTCTCGCCGGGAAAATCGATCCCCGTCGTGCGTCCGAAGCCGAAGCGCGAGATCCACCGCGAGAGGCGCGTCTTTCCGAGCATCTCCGCCAGCGTGATCGCGCCGATGTTCGAGGAATGCGCGAGGATCTGCGCGACCGAGTAATTGATGGTGCTGCGCTCTTCTGCGTCGTGGATGACGCGGTCCGCGACCTGCAACGAGTAGGGAAGGGTAAAGCGGGTCGTGGGTGTGACGATCTTCTCCGACAGGGCGCCCCCGACGGTGATCAGCTTGAACGTCGAGCCGGGCTCGTAGGTATCGGTGACGGTGCGGTTGCGCTGCAGGTCCCGAGCCGCGGAGGGGAACCGATTCGCGTCGTATCCCGGCTGGACGGCCATCGCAAGGATGGATCCCGTACGTGGATCGAGCACGATCGCGCTCGCGCTCTTCGCCGCCCACCTCCTGACCGTCGCGCGCAGGACCTCCTCCGCGTTCGCCTGGATGCTGTGGTCGAGCGTGAGGAAGAGATCACGACCGGGAACCTCGGCGCGTTCCTGCTCGACGTCGATCACGCGCCCGCTCGGATCCTTGACGATCGTCTCCTTCCCCGGGCGGCCGGCAAGCTCTCGGTCGAACTCCAGCTCGAGGCCCGCCAGCCCGTTGCCGTCGATGCCGACGTACCCCAGCGCCTGCGCGGCGACCGACCGCTGCGGATAGCTGCGCCGCTCTTCCGGATAGAAGCCGAAGCCGGGAAGCTTCAGCCGCTGCAGGGCCGCGGCCTGCGCGGGATCGGCCTGGCGCTCGACGTAGACGAAACCGCGTGAGTGGTCCGCGAGGAGCGGATACAGCCGATCTGCGTCGAGCCCGAGCGTACGCTCCACCGCAACCGCGGCCGCGCGGGGGTTCGCGATCTGCATCGGGTTCGCGTAGATCGTTGTCGCGCGCTCGCCGAGCGCGAGCTCGACGCCCCTGCGGTCATAGATCGTCCCGCGCCCTGCGGGGATCGTGACCGCCTCGCGATGCTGTGTTCGGCCGAGCTGCGACAGCGATTCGGCGCGCACACCCTGGAGCCACGTCGCGCGAAGCAGTAACGCCGCGAATGCAATCGTCAGCGCCGCGAGCTTCGCGGCGAGCCTCTGGATCCGCGGAGTCGAAGCCGCGCTCGACAGCTGTGAGGACAGGTCGGCGTTCTGCGCGCGCAGATCGGCTCGCTCCCGGCCGAGGCGGTCGAGTTTCATGTTCAGCCGGAGCACGGCGACGTTCATTGCGACGACCCCGGCCAGCAGTCCTGCGACGATCCCGATCCAGAGCACACCACCGGTGACACGCCGCTCCCGCCGGACGACGCGCGGAGCCGAGCGCAGAGCCGGCGCTTCTTCGGCACGTGCGGCCCAGGTCGCCATTAATGGCCCTTCCGGTCGTATTGGTGGATGCCTGGGTCGCGACCACCAAGTGATGCAAGGAGGCAGGGAGGGCGCGGGCTCGACGGCCCGAGCCCGAGTGAGGACGCGGCAGCGCGCCGCGTGATCGCGGGCCAGGCGCCGCCGGATACGGCCAGGAGGGCCACTATGTCTTGATACCCACCCGTAGCCGTGCGGACGAGGAACGGGGGTTGGCCGCAGTCTCGCGCGCGCTCGGACGAATTGCCTTGCGGGAGGCCGACCGCAACTCCGGTTCCTTCCCGCACACACAGATCGGAAAGTCGGGCGGACACACGCAGCCGCGCTCGAGGTCGCGCATGAAGCGCTTGACCTGACGATCTTCGAGCGAGTGGAAGCTGATGACGGCAATCCGGCCACCGGCGCG
>WNGF01007396.1_pt1 | contig 16579 bp, 18 predicted proteins | sample 5400641 | NCBI WGS metagenome assembly WNGF01 (sample SAMN13153371, study PRJNA577476) | soil metagenome | isolation source: 80 cm soil or saprolite under grassland replicate 2 | place: USA:California | collected 2016-06-15
CTGAAAAAGCAAAGTACAATTGGTTTTCCGCCAGGAATGTTTTCCGTGTTCAGGAATGTCGAACTGTCCATTAGAAGCACCTTAAAGTGAGGAATTTCTTTTCCTTCCAGCCCGGTTTTTTCCGACGTGTTCCTACAACCGGAAAGAGTGCACAATAAAAAAGCAAACAAAAGCCTCATAAAAGAGAAGTGTTAAAAGGATTAGTAATTCATTAGCCGATAAAAGAGCGGTTCTATCATATTACCATCGGAACCGGTCTGACAGACGCGGCACACTTCAGGATACGTGGATCATTGTTAATTATCAGCCATCAGCCAAAAATTATCAGCCACCTATTTTTCTGAAACGCAGTCGAGGTAAGGCTTAAAAAAATTTTCCACAGCCATTTTTCCAATTCTGTGTATAATCACGATTCCAGCCACATTTCAGCCAGTTTCGGCCATTTAAGAGTTTTCAACCGGCTGAAATACTGTCTGCCGACATGTCCAGTGAGTCTGCTTTGAATGAATAATCTAAAATGGGTTTATAGCCGGTAGTTTGGTTTTTACCGGCCGAAGTTCTATAAGAATTTAGCAGCATACTCTATGTTATTTTTGTCTTAACTTGTGGTTAAGACAATGAGTGTGTTATCCACCTATAATGATGAACAGTTGTTAAGGCTTCTGGAGGACGGTAACGAGCAGGCATTTTCGGAAATTTATGAGCGCTATTGGGAGCGTCTCTTTAATTCTGCCGAAAAAATTCTGCAACACCGTGCCGCCGCACAGGATGCCGTTCAGGAAGTATTTATTTACCTCTGGAAGCGTCGTATGTCTCTCCATATCGAATCCTTGCAGAGCTATCTTTTCCAGGCAGTGCGTTTCCAGGTTTTCAAAGCCATCCGGTCGGAAAAAACGGGCAAGGATTTTTTTAAACGCCTGGCCGCTGTATCCACTGAATTAATTACAGAAGATCCTGCTATTTTTAAAGAGCTTAAAAATCTATTTGAAAATGTAATCGCCAGTCTTCCCGAAGATCAAAGAGCCATCTTTAAAATGAACAGGGATCAGGGACTTACCTATAAACAAATTGCTGCTGAAAAAAATATTTCGGTAAAAACAGTTGAAAAGAAAATATCCCAGGCTTTGCGCCAAATCCGTCGTAATATGGATGATGCACTTACCATTGTATTGATTCTGCATTTTCTCCATTAATTATTAATGCAAATTTCTTCTTTACCCCATAGGGTAAAAGCTCTTTCAGGGTACATTATAGCATATGGGTGAATCATGGAATTTTCAATAAAATTCATGATACGTTTCCCTTTTACCAATAAAAAAAGTCTTCCTACAGATGTCAATAGAAAATTGCCTGCTTTCAGCTATAGTCATGTACATGCCATTTATTGCCGCCGCTCAATCACCGGTGAAATGGACATGTTCTGCTAAAAAGACCGGTGACAAAACCTATGAAATTCACGTGGTATCAACTATTGATCATCCCTGGCATATTTATTCTCAATTTACGCCGGAAGACGGCCCTTCGCTTCCCACCAAGATTTTTTTTAATAAAAATCCATTGGTTACATTATCAGGAAAAGTAAAAGAAATAGGAAATCTTGTAACAAAACATGAAGAAATATTGGATGTTGATTTAAAATATTATAATGACAACGTGGATTTTGTTCAGGTGGTGAATTTAAAAAATAATGTGAAAACAGATATTTCAGGAACTATTGAATTCACGGTTTGTACGGATGAACGATGCTTAATGCCCCAAACAATTCCATTCACTGTTACTTTACAATGAGACCTGACTATCCAAATAAAATCTTTGGTGATAAACGCAGTAACTACATACTGCTTGTAAAAACGCTTGCAGAAGATCGCCCCCTTCCGATCCCGCCCAAGGCGGGACCATTCGCTGTTTATCTGTTGCCGTAACTTTTCCTACCATCATCTATTTTATTTAGAACAATTTTCTTTTTTGCCTGATGAAGATGTCCTTGCTCATATTTCTTTCCTTTTTTTCTTTGAGCATTTAGCAAAGATGAATTTACGGCAAAGTCTATTCAATTATCAGTTATGACTTTTTACAGTTCCTATAAAACAAAAAGATTGAAAGCAGAATAAAAAATAAAAAGGCATGCTTAATTTCTTCTTCATCCGAACCGATAACAAATACGTGAAAGTAAACTTTCATGAGATCAATTATGTTGAGGCATGTGGCAATTATGTGCGTATCGTTACGCCTAATAAATCTTTCATTGTTTTACTTTCCATGAAGCAGATGGAAAAGGTATTGCCATGCAAATTATTTTGCCGCGTGCACCGCTCTTATATCGTTGCGCTAAACAGCATTACCGCATTCGATCATGAATTGGTTTACCTGGATAATAAACATATTCCTCTCAGTGATTTTTATAAAAACCGTTTGCAAGAAAAAGTGATCATTGTTTTGAGCGACGTAAGGAATCAGCCAAAATTATCGAATGTACCTGTGACAAGTTTGATTGATGAATAAGACCTGCCACGGATTCTTGTGTATCTAAATTCCATTTTCAAATCTGTAAAAACCCGGTTCGTGTATTTCGTCAAGTGGCGAGTTTATTTTTCAATTATTTTACTCCGCCGGAATTCCAAAATACTGAAACGTTATATGCGTTTCGATTGAAAAATAATCATACCCAAGAATAGAATTGAGAATAATCGCATTGCGGTAAGGACCCATGCCAAGATCGGCGGCATTAAAACCATGCGTATGGAGCTCGGCATTCTGAACAAATAATCTGTCCCCTTTTTTATCAATGGAATAGTTATGCTTAATATCATATAAGCCATCTTCTGTCCATTGTATAAGTTCTTTGACAGGTTCCAAAAAGGAAGGAATGTGATAAGTGTATCCTGTTGCAAGAATAACTGCATCACCAATATGTTTGAATGTTTTTTCCTCTTCATCATGATAGAAGTAAAGCAATAAATTATCGGTATCACTCAGTTCTATCTTTTTTAATTCAGCGTTGCAATAGATACGAATATTGTCAGAAGGTTGTTCAAGATTTTTAAGATAAAGCGTATCATAAATCTCACTCAAAAGAGAAAAATTGATGCCTTTATAAAGTGTATTTTGTTTTTGCAATACTTCTTTCTTTTTATAAGAATTAAGTTGAAAGAAATAATCAATGTAATCGGGAGATGTCATTTCCAATGTAAGTTTGGAATAATCCATCGGGTGGAATCTTTCAGAACGTGTGAACCAACTTAGTGATTCAAATTGTTCTGAATGTTGCAACAGGTCAAAAAAAATTTCTGCAGCGCTTTGACCTGAACCTGCGATACAAACGTTTTTTTTGTTTTGCAGGGAAGGCTTGCGAAACAAATACTCGGAAGAATGAAAGACAAAGGGATGTGTAAATTCATTGAAGCATACAGGAATATAAGGTATAGTGCCTACACCGATAACAATGTGTTTTGCATAAACAATAGTGATATTATCTGAAACAACATCTCTTACAGAAACAATAAACACATCCTGCACGCTGTTATAATAAATTGCTTCACAGCGTTTGCCAAAATAAAGATTCGATAAATTACTTACTACCCAGTTACAATATTGATTGTATTCTTTTCGTGTTGGAAAATTGTTTTCATGTATTCCAAAGCGCAGCAATCTTTTATGGCTCTTAAGAAAATTAAAATAATTGAAGCGATTGCACGGATCAGCAAGTGTTACAAGATCGGCATAAAAAGGGACTTGCATTCTTGCATGATCAAGCATTAAACCGGGATGCCAGTTGAAAGAAGGTTGCTGATCAAGGAAAATACAATTTAAATCCTTTATCTCACTTGCCAGTGCTGCAAGCCCGAGATTGAAAGGACCAATGCCAATACCGATAATGTCATAAGTGTGGTGTTGTTTCATAGAAACATTATTTTAAGATGAATGATTAAGATGTTAGCTAATGCTTAAACAGGTTTTCTTTTGCCGTATACATTCAGGCAAAAAGAAAGAAAGTAAGTAATAATGGTGGTTAGTATAATGCAAAACAGTGATGGAATCAAATCAAGCTGCTGGTATCCAAACAATGGAAGCAACCAAAATATCAATATCCATTGTATGCAATAGATCTGCGTGATATGAAGACTTGAGTAGCTCAGAAGTTTAAAAAAGTAATTAGGCTTTACATACCGCTCAACCAATTCCCATAAATCTAAAGTAATGAGAACAATACCGATATGTTGTATGGTGTCTGCGGGATAAGTTCTGTAAAAGGAGCTTGCAGGGTCATTTAAAAAATAATGTTGCAATACATATCCTCCGGCTACAAGCAAACAACCAATTATTCCCAGCTTTAAAAATATTTCTTTTGTTTCCGTTTGAAAAAAATATCCGATTGATAGACCAACCAATGGATAAACAAGCCACGGTAACAAAGGAAAGTAAACACGAGGTGGTTGCCCTCCTGTTAATTGCAGAATATAGTTGATTGCAGGATTTGTGCAGTAGGCATCCCAAAAAAATGGAGAAGTAAAACAGATAAAGATGGCGACATACAAAGCATAATGATAATAATGCTGCAGCCGGCTTACGAAAAATAAAATCAGTAAAGTAAGTGCAGCAAAATGTAATATATCTCCCAGCAAAAACATTTGCATCCGTCCTTCAAAATCGTTATTCACCTGTAATTCTTTCAATAACTCGATTGGCATTGGATAGAGAAATGAAGGAAGTATGAATTTAAAAATATTCAAAGCATAAGCCGCTAATAATAAAATAAAAGCTCTTTGTAAAACGGACTGAATAGTGTGCTTTGAAAATGTAAAGCATATACCCATTATCAACATGAATAATTGTGCTCCGGGGCCTTCCGCAATAAAAGCAAGCAGCTTACCAGGCAAAGTATCATAAACATAAGGTTTGCTGTAAAGCAGAATAGTGTGAACCGGTGCCATCATAAGTACAGTAAAGCCTCTGGCTAAGTCCAGTGATTTAACTCTTTGCATAAGTTAGTTTTGAATGAGGAAATGGAATCAGAAGTTTTTTTGAGAAAGAAAATCTTCGCGCATGATACAATAGAGATGTGCAGTTTTGTAAGACATGTTTATGGTTTTTAGTTTTTTAAAACCAGCATCTTCAAGCAGGCGGATGGATTTAATATTATTTATGTCGGGTTCAGCAAACATTCTTTCAGCTTCAGGAAAGAAAAAGTAATAATTGAGAAATGCAGCGATCACGCAATTTGTAAGACCATGTACCGGTTGCTTATTCGGAGCCATTAATAAATGAAATCCGCAATCGTTTTCCGAATGTTCAATATGACCTGCTATTTCGTCTGCTGCTATTCTATATACATCAAACTGGCAAATCATCTGATCATTATAAAATCCAACAAAGGAATGTGCATCAGGATTTTGCAAAATGCATTGGTAGCAGCTTCTGAATAATCCAATGGAACCACTCATTTGCCAGAACTCGGTGGTGTACTGCATGTTGACCCATTCGTGCATAACGGACAAATGCTGTAGAAGATTAAAGGATTTAAAACTGATAGTTCCGTGAATTAAAGAAAAACATTCCTGGTGGAGGTATTCTTCTGATAAAACCGGTTTGCAAAAAAGTGAAGAGGAATTTTTTTGAGTAATTGACATAATAGACATTTTAGTTAAACAATTATTTACAATGCCAAACTACCCAGAGCCGGGGAAAACCTCTTTGTTATAAAGCAGATTTGAAATTGTGAAAATCAATATTTATGGTTGAGTTTAAGATTCTTTCAAAGGCAGGAAGCGAGGTGATGGTTGTACCTGATATGCCAACAACTTTTCCTGTCGCGGAAGCAAGTAAAGTGATTAGTAATTTCGGCACTATTCGTTTTCAGCGCATAGTGGGCGATGGTTTTGAAGCATGGTTAAGCAAGTATGTTGCGAAGCATTCTGCCGAACTTTCTGCAAGAGCTGATTTGGAAACGATTGAGATGTACATTGCTTTATATAACCAGTTCGAATCAACCTGGGATGGTATTGGAATGCCGACTTCAAGACCACTGCAGTTTGGTTTTTCCTATTGTCCGCATATTCATAATAAGGTCAAGCTTATAAAAGGTATGCAATATGAAACACTGGATTTTCATATAAAACCTTATATGCTTGAACCATTTCGTAAAATTTACCGGGAAGTGGATAAGTTTCTTAACAGGGTAGAAAGCAAACAATTTGCTACCATGAATTTTGAATGCCTCTTAAGTCCCGAAATGATCGTTGTACTTCACGATATGAAAAGGTATCGCCCGAGACCGGAACTCGTTTCAGGATTCATAAAAGCCAAATTGCAGGAATTATTGATCTATGCATTTGACACGGCATTCAAAGAAAGTCCGCCATCAAAAATAACTATCACAAAAGAGCTAAAGGATAAAGCGTATGACGCAAGAGTTATTCTTGAATCAAGGGTCAAAAACCCGCCTACTGTGTCTGCGTTGTCGCAGCTTGTATTAACAAATGATACAACCATGCAGTATCTTTTCAAACACTTTTTCAAATGTACGGTTTCTGAATACTCGCAGCTAATAAGGCTTGAAGTGGGGAGAGGATTACTGCTCAATACTTCGCTTACACTTGATGACATTGCGTACGAGACAGGGTATTATGATGCTTCCAGTTTTTCGGGAGCATTCAAAAAACGTTATGGTTGTACGCCGGGTGAATACAAAAAAGCAGGCAGGAAACCGCGTTAGTCTTTATTTTGCATTTATAAGATTATAATAATGACTGAGGAAAAACTGAAAGAAATATTACAACAGGGAGAAGGAATAGAAGTCGAGTTTAAGACGTCTCTGTTTGAATTGAATAAAGATGCTTTTGAATCTATCTGCGCCTTTTTGAACAGAAATGGCGGCCATCTATTTTTGGGAGTTAAAAATGATGGAGTAGTGGAAGGAGTAGTAGAGAGTATCATACCCGATATAATTAATAATATTATTACAAGCGCGAATAATCCTCTAAAGCTTAGCCCTCCATTTTATTTATCACCGGAAGTAGTGGATCTCGGAGAACATAAATTAATTCATGTTTATGTACCAGAAAGCTCACAAGTCCACAATACCAATGGAAAAATATTTGACAGAAATAAAGACGGAGATTTTGATATTACAAAACAAGCCGAACAAGTAACAAAGCTTTATCTCCGAAAGCAAACCACCTACTCAGAAAACCAGGTTTTTCCTTATCTGGAACTTGCTGATTTCAGACAGGATTTATTTAAAAGGGTGCACACACTTGCTGACAATGAAAGACCGGGGCATCCGTGGACGGAAATGAGCGATGAGGAGCTAATGCGCTCTGCGGGGTTATATAAGAAAGATCCTTTAACAGGCAAGAATGGTTATACATTAGCTGCAGCATTGTTGTTAGGCAGAGATGAAACAATTATCAGTGTGCTTCCACATCATAAGACAGATGCGATACTTCGGGTTGAAAACACTGACCGATATGACGACAGGGATGATATACGCACGAATCTGATTGAAAGTTATGACAGGCTCATGGCATTTATTGCAAAACATTTGCCTGATAAGTTTTACCAGGAAAATGAGCATAGAACCAGTCTGCGGGACAGATTGTTCCGGGAAGTAGTGAGCAATCTGCTCATTCACCGTGAATTTACGAACGCTTTCCCTGCCAAGCTTATTATTGAAAAGGATAGAGTTTATATAGAAAACTGGAGCCGTCCACATGGCGGAGGTTTGATTGATCCCTCTAATTTCTCGCCATTTCCAAAAAACCCGATAATAGCAAGATTTTTTAAAGAAATCGGAAGAGTTGATGAATTGGGTTCGGGTATTCGTAACTCCTTTAAATATTGCAGTGTCTATACACCCGGTGCGAAACCGGAGTTTATTGAAGGTGATGTATTTAAAACAATTATCCCTATAAAGCCAAAAGATTTAATTCCTGAAAAAGAGAAAGATACCGTGATTGATGCTGTAAATGATGCTGTAAATGATGCCGTAAATGATGCCGTAAATGATGCTGTAAATGATACTGTAAAAGAGCGTTTAAAAAGGGAACTAATAATTATTATTAAAAGAGATGGCATTTCTTTAAGCGAATTAAGAAAGCAATTCAATATTGAAAGAGCAACAGCTCAAAGGGATATGAAACTTTTAAAAGCCACAGGTTGGGTAGATTTCAAAGGAGCGGCTAAAACCGGGAAATATAAGCTTACGGAGACGGGAAGAAAATATTTTACTGATAAAAGCAAGGGCTAACGACTTACTGAGCCGTGCAGTAATGATTAAAAAGCAATCAGCAACTTCTAACTAACCTTATTTAATAAGGTTGATTATTCCGAAAATGACCAGCGTTATTTTATATAATTCTGGTCATTTTTTATGGTAAAAAGTTGAACGCCTCTGTAACTAATCAAAGCAATTTTTAAATAGTCCAGGACACAATTGGTTTGAAAAAGTTCACAGTAAGTTCGATGAAAAGTTCGTAGTAAAAAGTATCGGTGTTATGGAAAGAATAAGATCTAATAAGAAAGGTTATTGGAAAATAAAAATATAACCTCTCTAATTTTTGCTTTTATTTTCTAGAAATTTTTCCAGCAATTCCACTTTCTCCCTTTCGCTTTTTAAAAGTGCATCATATAGCTCGATAATCTTTTCGACAGGATTGAAAGTGTTATGTACTGAAGCGGCATTATCATGATAAGTATTAGCAATTATGTTATAAGTCGCTTCTTCACTAAAATTCTTTATTGCTTCCACCGGCACATTCAATGCCTTTGCAATTTCTTCCATTTGTTCATCATCAATCTTTTCCTTGCTCTCAATAAATGACATTTTCTGCTGGTTAATTCCTAATGTTGTGGCAAGCGTATCCTGCTTTACTCCTAATATTTCCCGTATCCGTTTTACATTACGGCCTTCATGTTTTGTTATTGGCATAATAGTATCAGTCATGTTACAAAAGTATACAATCAAGTGGCAAAAAACAGACGAGTCCCAGTAAAATAGTTTTCAAAACCATCATCCCTTTGGCAATAAAGCAAGAAGCAAAGGATGTATTAAGTTGGGAGGAAGTTCGTAGTAAGTTGGGTGATAAGTTGGGTGATAGGTTAAATATTTTTTTCACTTAACAGCTTTTCATATAAAGCGTTCTTTTCTTTTTCAACCTGAAGCAAGCGTTCATAGAGTTTTTTATTTTCTTCAAGTAACTCAACCTGTTTCTCTAATGAATTAATTGTACACTGATAGTTAAATGAACTGTGATCATTCATCGTGCTATTATCATTGAATGTAAGAATCTTATTAAATACAGCATCCTCATTAAAATTTCTAATTGCTTCCACGGGTACATTCAATGCCTTTGCAATTTCTTTCATTTGCTCATCATCAATCTTTTCCTTGCTCTCGATAAATGACATTTTCTGCTGATTAATTCCTAATGTTGTGGCAAGCGCATCCTGTTTTACTCCTAATATTTCCCGTATCCGTTTTACATTACGGCCTTCATGTTTTGTTGTTGGCATAATAGTATCAGTCATGTTACAAAAGTATACAATCAAGTGGTAAAAAACAGACGAGCCTCAGTAAAATACAGGCATAAAATATATTTTGCGGGCTTGCGCAGCTATTTGTTGGTAAAAGCAGCTATTTATTTTCCCGGCTGGTCTTTGTGAATAAGTGTTTACTATTAAGAGGCTGTTATTTTTTTATTACATTTATACTACTTTATAACTTCATATGCCGCCCCAATCCACTTATACTGACGAGGTTTTGCTCCGGCTCATGAGCAGCGACGATCAGGAAGCATTTGCCCTGATCTACCGCCGCTATTGGGAGGGATTATTCATTACTGCTGTCAAAGCGCTAAGGGGAAAACAGGAAGCCGAGGATGTGGTGCAGGACGTTTTTCTTTCACTCTGGAACAGGCGAAAGGAGCTTGATATCGAAGGCTCGTTGTCTGCTTATTTACACACCAGCGTACGTTACAAGGCCATTCACTATATCGAAAAAAATATTACCCGCCGGGACTATCTTGCTCTGCTTACCGATGTTGCTGTAAATACATTATCTCCCTCAGCAGAAATACAGTTACAATTGAAAGAAGTGCAGCAAACCATCCGCGAAACTGTTGCCAGGATGCCTCCCAAAATGCAGGAAGTGTACCACTTAAGTCGCCATGAGCACCTGACTCATAAGCAAATAGCTGAAAAGTTGGGCATTTCTGCGGAAACAGTAAAGAAGCACATCCAGCATGCCCTCCAGCTCATCAAAACGGCTTTGGGCTACAATTCAATTGCCGTTTCTTTTGTGCTTCTCTATTTTGCGTTTTAAAAAAATCATTGATCAGGCTGTATGTTGCATAAACACATCTGCCGGTAATTGTAGGAAATCTCTTAATTTCTGCGCCATCTTTAGTGTCAGTTCCCTTCGCCCGGAGAGAATGGATGATACATGCCCCTTGCTGCCAATAAGTGGTTCAAGGTCTTTAGCTTTCAGTCCCCGTTCCTCCATTTTCAGTTTAACCGCTTCGATAGGATCCAGCTCAGGCAGGGTAATATGCTTATCCTCGTAATCTTTCACAAGCACCAGCAATAATTCCAGTTCATCTGCTTCAGGCTCACCTGGCTCAGCGTGGAAGATTTCCATCGTACGGTTCAGGGCTTTTTTATATTGGGAGGCTGTCTTGATTACTTTCCAGTCCATAATTGTTATTTATTTTTTCGTTTTGTTGTTAAGAATCGCGGCATCGAATGAAACGGTTGTCACATCAATCCTGTCGTATTCCTTATGCGTTCCAAACCATATCACGTATGCAGCTCCTTGCCGGAAGTTTACCGAAACCACCAGCCGGTAATCATTTCCTTTAATATTAAAAATCACCCTGCTGTCAGCTACAATACTTGCATTTCCATATACTTCCTTCAGTGCATTGAAATTGGCAAAGTTCATCTTAGAAAATTCATAGTACCAAGTCAGTAAAGCCGTTTTTGCATTGGGGTACTTGTCAATATAGTAAAGTATGGTCCCCTTTGCGATAATATTCATGGAGACAAAGGTAAATAAAAGTTTTCAAATTGAAAACTACGAAAAGTTTCTGTCATTTTTCTAAACTGATGGGGTAAATTTACATTGAAGCAAAATAAATTTATCACCAACCTGTTGGGATTTTTTTACTAACCAGGTGGGACTGGATTGCAGTTTTTACCCAACCTGATGAGACAGTTTGCATTGAAAGGCAGTAAAAGGCTGTCACCCTATATATTTTGAGCGAATTTATGTTCGATTATCCCACCGGGTTGGAAGATTGTCCCATTGCCTTGGATTTTTGACATTTCCATTTTCTGTTTTAAAAAATTATTAAGTTTTTTTACCCCCTTCGTCTTAGTTGGCGGACAAATAATTTATATCAATACGCCAGCCGATGGATGTAAAGCAGGCTAAAGCCATCTTGGAAAGATACCGCACCGGCAACTGTTCTCCTGAAGAAAAACAGATGGTGGAGCAATGGTACGCCCAATTGGTTGAAACCGGCGAATGGCAATGGGGCGAGGGAGAAAAAGAGCAGCTCGAACAGATGATGGAAGCCCGGTTATTACAACAGATAGGTGCCCAGGTCAAGAGACCTGTTCATCGCATTTACTTTCTAAAAACGGCCCGCTGGTGGGCTGCGGCCTCCATAATACTGCTATTGGGCGCAGGTGCTTACTTCATGTTCTTTAACAAGACTGAAAAGAATAACCTTGCCAGTCTTTCTCAGCAAGAGCGATTCAAAAATGACATTGCGCCAGCAAAGCAACAGGTGTTGCTTACTTTGTCGGACGGCTCTACAAAAGTCCTGGATACTGTTTCCAACGGAACCGTTACTTTACAGGGAGCTACGCAGGCGGTCAAGACAGAAGGCTCTATCGCCTATCTTAAGAATAAGAGCACAGAAGTTGTCTTTAATACAATACTTACGGAGAAAGGAAGAACATTTCATTTACGATTAGCTGACGGTTCTGATGTTTGGCTGGACGCTCTTTCATCTATCCGCTTTCCTACTTCATTTCCCGGTGCGGAAAGAGTAGTTGAAGTAACGGGCCAGGTCTACTTTGAAGTTGCCAAAAATCAAAAGCAGCCTTTCAGAGTAAAAAGTGGCAGCCAGGTTATTGAAGTGTTGGGCACTCATTTTAATGTCAACACATATAACCAGCAAGATATACAAACCACCTTGCTCGAAGGTTCCGTGAAGGTGTTTTCGCATAATAGCACTCAAGCTATTAAACCAGGCCAACAGGCAAAAGTGGACAATAACGGTGTCATTAAAGTAGCAAATGATATTGATATAGATGAAGTGATGGCGTGGAAGAACGGTCGTTTTCAATTCAATGGAAGCAGCGTTGAAGACATCATGAATGAACTCTCCCGCTGGTACAATATAGATGTTGTGTATAAAGATAAAATAACGGAAACTTTTGTCGCGGATATTAAAAGGGATCTACCTGTTTCAAAATTACTTGCGCTGCTTGAAATGACAAAGCAGATCAAGTTTGTAATTGAAGGGAATAAAGTAACAGTGATGAGATGGTAATGGCTTCAATAGATTAAGTATACAAAAAACAAAGCCGCCTCGTGGCTTAGACGAAGCGGCGGCGTTCAGTAGTAAAAACGATGTGAATCATTTTTAATCACCAAACCTGTCCGCCGGTAGGCGAACATTGCAAAGCTATGCAATTAACTGCGAATTGCGAGCGGAGCGAAGCAATCTCCCCTCGCTTAACCCCACCCACCTACACTCATGTTCCGGTGGGTAAAAAAATAATAAGGGTTATGAAGTTGACAGCGATTTTAATATTTGCCTTTTGTCTTCATGTTTCTGCCAAAACTGAAGGCCAGGTGATCACGCTATCCGTAAAGAATAAGCCGCTTGAACAGGTGCTGACTGAAATAAAGAAACAAAGCGGGTTCAGTTTTATTTATGGGAAAGAACTTGTAAGCAAGGCAGATCCGGTAAGTATTAATGTGAAAGATGAGCCGCTCGCCAGCGTACTTGATTTGATATTTCAAAATCAGAAACTGACATATAAGATCGCTGATAATTATGTTGTCATCAGCCCTAAATCAACCGCAGTGTTTCAACCTGCGGATAATAAAAAAGATACAACCTCCACCAATCTTTTGAACATCCACGGCAAAGTAGTCGACGAAAACGGCAAACCGGTACCCGGCGTAACGGTTACTGTCAAGGGCACAAAAAAGCAAACGATAACCGACGAAAACGGGGAATTTACCATACCAGGCGTTGAAAAACGGTGAGTTTACCATACCAGGCGTTGAAACAAACGCAGTTCTTGCATTCAGTACTGTCAACATGGAGCCATTTGAAATTCGTGTTGATGGAAAAACTGAAATATTCGCCAAACTAAAAACTAAAACAAGCGAGCTAGATGAAGTTCAAATAATTGCATATGGCCAGACGACGAAACGACTTCAGACCGGGAACGTTTCAACAATAAAAGGTGAAGATGTTAGAAAACAGCCGGTGAATAATCCTCTACTAGCGCTAGAAGGAAAGGTCCCAGGAGTTTTCGTTACCCAAAATAGTGGCGTTGCTGGTGGTGGAATAACTATTCGAATTCAAGGGCAAAATAGTTTGGCCCGCGGGAATGATCCTCTTTACGTCATAGACGGCGTTCCGTATATATCGCAGTTATTACCCGATTTAAGTGGCCCCACTGGGGGTATTTTCGGCTCTAATGGTAATACAAATCCATACAACGATGTTGGAGGCGGTAATCCGCTTTTTTATATAAACCCTGATGACATTGAATCTGTTGAAATTCTAAAAGATGCGGATGCAACTTCTATTTACGGGAGCAGAGCTGCAGCCGGAGCTATCCTGATAACAACAAAAAAAGGTAAAGCAGGAAAAACGAAAGTTGATTTCACGCTTCAAAACGGCTGGGGAAAAGTAACAAGATTCCTTAAGCTACTCAACACCGAACAGTATTTGGAATTGAGGCATGAAGCTAAAGAAAATGACCATGCCTCGTCTTTACCCACAGATTACGATATAAATGGGGTTTGGGACTCAACTAGATATACCGATTGGCAAAAAGTTTTAATAGGTGGAACGGCTCACATTAGCGACGCTCACATTTCCGTTTCGGCAGGTAACAGCAACACACAGTTCTTAATTGAACCCAGCTATCATCGAGAAACCACCGTTTTCCCGGGGAATTTTAAAGACGAGAAAGGATCAGTACATTTTAACATAAACAATGTTTCAACTAATCAAAAGTTTAAAATTCAGCTTTCAGGAAACTACCTTGTCGACGACAATCATCTTTTAACGCAAGATTTAACCTCCGTGAGCGTTAAAATAGCGCCTGATGCACCACCACTTATCAAAACAGACGGCACTTTAAATTGGCAGCCGCTTGCCGACGAAACTTCGACGTGGTACAATCCTTTGGCTTATTTAGAGGGAAAGTATAGAAAGAAAGTAAATAGTCTTATAAGCAATGCTCAGACGAGTTTTTTAATACTGCCCGGGCTGGAAATAAAAAGCAATTTTGGCTACACAAATCTGCAATCAACAGAGGTACAAATTAACCCACTATTGATAAATGCACCTGAATTAAGAGCGTTTTCCCCGAGAACGTCCGCCTATGCCAACAGCAACATTAATACTTGGATCGCTGAACCACAATTGACCTTTTCTCACAGCATAGGAGCAGGCTTTCTAAACATACTTTTCGGTTCAACCTTTCAACAAACAACTAGTTCTATGCAGCAATTCACTGCCAGCGGCTTCAATAGTGATATTGTGATGGAAGACATTAGAGCTGCGGCATCAGTGGTTGTTTCTCAAAGTATAGCTTCCAGATACAACTATAACGCATTCTTTGGGAGGGTTAATTATGATTGGAAGAACAGGTATCTTGTAAATATCGCTGGCCGAATTGACGGAAGTTCACGGTTCGGTTTCCAAAATCAATTTCACAATTTTGGTTCAATAGGGCTGGCGTGGCTTTTTTCTAGTGAATCATTTTTTAAAAAGATCGCAAACGTTATAACCTACGGCAAATTAAGAGGAAGTTTTGGGACCACTGGAAATGATCAAATCGGGGACTATCAATTTATGAATTTATACAGCACGATTTCTGTGCCTACTCCTTATCAGGGAGCAACCGGAAGTACCCCCAATGGATTTCCTAATGCATATCTTGAATGGGAAGAGACGAAGAAGTTACAAGGGGGCGTTGATTTAGGGTTTTTGAAGGATAGAATTTTCTTAACGTTAAATTACTATAGAAATAAATCATCTAATCAACTTCAAGGTTATTCGCTGCCTTTTTTTACAGGCTTCGGGACTATCCAGGAAAATTTACCCGCAACTGTCTTAAACTCGGGGCTGGAATTATCAGCTAATTCAACTTTAAAGGTTCGTAGGGATCTGATTTGGAGGCTTGGTCTCAATATTACAATTCCACACAATAAGCTAATCGCTTATCCAAGTCTGGAAAATTCCTCGTACTCAAACCTATATGTTATCGGCCAGCCAATTCCTAAGAGTAGAGCTTTCCACTTTGCCGGTGTAGATAATACTACGGGTTTATTTACTTTTACGGACAGCAAAGGAAATTTGACTTCTTCTCCAACTTTTCCTAACGACTTATCTGTTCTTGAAATAGCTACTCCAAAACTTTACGGAGGATTAGAAAATACTTTTCAATACAAAGGGTTTGAACTAGACATACTATTCCAATTTGTGAAACAAAATGGCTTTAACTACAAACTGGGAAATTTTCCGGGAAGGTTTTTCAGCTTTAATAATGGAACAGTACTCGCAAATCAGCCGACATCAGTGCTGGATCGTTGGAAACAGCCAGGTGATAATTCTTTTTTTCAACGAGCTAGCTCAACCTATCCAATAAATATACTATTACCATATGTCTATGGTACTTTATCCGATGCTGCGTTTTCAGACGCTTCCTTCATTCGATTGAAGAACGCTTCGGTATCTTGGACCATTCCTGAAAGAGTGAGAAAAGTAGTGCATTTGCAAAATGCAAAAGTGTTTTTGTTGGGGCAAAACCTTGTTACGATAACCAAATATGTGGGGTTAGATCCAGAAACGCAAAGCACGCAAAATTTGCCACCGCTGAAGGTATACACAGTCGGTGTCCAAATTGGATTTTAACGTCTAAGTACATCCACCATCACAGTAAAATCACTTATTATGTCACTTTTCACAAACTTCATCATTAGACATAGATATTCTCAGCTCATTATTATTTTTTTGATTTCTTTCCAGTTCGGATGTAAAAAATTTATTCAGGTTAGTCCTCCTGTTACAAGCATAAATGGCGGGAATGTCTATCTCAATGAGACTTTAGCTGCTTCAGTGTTAACAGGTATATACACAACGATTAGTGATGCCAATCGGGACTTCGGAAGTAGTAGTGATCCAACCGGGATATCTCTTTTTCAGGGCATGTACGGCGACGAGTTGACTTTGTACAATATAAATGACTCTCGATACAACCCCTTTTACACAAACAGTTTAACTGCTTTAACCACCACAGGAATGTTTTGGACGAATCTGTA
>WNGF01005283.1_pt1 | contig 16577 bp, 18 predicted proteins | sample 5400641 | NCBI WGS metagenome assembly WNGF01 (sample SAMN13153371, study PRJNA577476) | soil metagenome | isolation source: 80 cm soil or saprolite under grassland replicate 2 | place: USA:California | collected 2016-06-15
TGTCTCAGTTCGAAACTGTGGCGACCCAATCGCCGCCGATCCACCGGGCGGGTGGGGCGGGTGGGGCCTTGGGAAACCCGATCGGACTGTCTGGCCCACCGCCCGCCTGTCGGTTGCCGGTACGCCTGTCCCGACGTACTACGACGGGTTTCACAAGGCCCCACCCACCCCGCCCGCCCTCTCCGCGGTGCTCAAGGTCGGATCTAGGACTCGAGGGGCGAGGCTCTCGTGTGCGGCCGGAAGAGATTGCGGGCCCCCAACCTTCCTACGACATGCTGGCTTGAGGTCGGCCGTGATCGTCGGTAGTCCACGCAAGTCCTTCGATGCACGACTCCGCGGCCCGAGCGCCGCGTGGAGGGCGGGAGAGACGGGTGGGCCTTCGGGAACCCGTCGTAGTACGTCGTGACAGGCGTACCGCTTACCGACATTCAGGCGGACGGCTAGCCGGTCCGATCGGGTTTCCGAAGGCCCACCCGTCTCTCCCGCCCGGCGAACGGGCAGTCAGAGTTCGAACTGAGACACTACCGAGCTCGAGGGGAGGTGCCCCGGGCGTCGAGGGGCTCGGGGAGCCCGCTCAGGGCCCCCGAGGGATGCGATCGATTGAGCACGGCGGCCAGCTCGGCGCCGAGGACGAAGATGGACGACGAGTAGTAGATCCAGACGAGGCCGGCGATCCAGATCCCGAACGAGCCGTAGAGCCGGCCGTAGACGCCGGACGTGTGCATGTACGTCGCGAACGCCAGCCGGGCGATCTCCCACAGCGCCATCACCGTCACCGCCGCGATGGCGGCCGCTCGCACGGTCACGGGCGTGCTCGGAAACGTCCGGTAGACGAGGATCAGCGTCGCCGTGGCCAGCGCGTAGATCGCGAGGACGGACAGGCCCCGGCTCAGGCCGCTCATCGGCGGCAGCGGCAGCACGCTCTGCGCGAGCGCGCGCACCGCGACGAGCACCATCGTGAGGAGGGCCACCACGATCACGACCACGCCGACCAGCAGCACCGAGAGCACGTCGAGGGCGAAGGTGTGGACCAGCCCGCGCGGCTCGTGGATGCGGAACGCGCGGTTCAGCACCCGGCGCGTGAGCGAGAAGAGCTGGCTGGCGAAGACGGCCAGGCTGATCGCGCCGACGATCCCGGTCACCGCGCGTTCCTTGGTCAACACGACGAGGAACTCGGCGAGCTGACGTCCGTAGGCGGGCAGGATGATCGTCGCGCTGTCGGAGACGTAGTCGGAGATCTCCCTGGACTCGAGGAGGAAGCCCGCGGCCGAGAAGAAGATCAGCGTGAAGGGCGCCAGGCACAGCACGATGCCGAACGACAGCGCGGAGGCCAGCAGCAACCCTTCATCCTCCGCGAATCGGCGGACGACCTCCCGGACCAGACCGATCAACGTGACCGGAGGCTAGGCGGCCGTCGGGCGAGCGGAGCCGAGCGAGGCTTCCTTCTGGAGCTGTGACTGGATCGCCTTCAGCTTGCGGACCAGCTCCTGGTACGACGACCGCTGGATCACCGAGTTGAACTGCGTGCGGTAGTTGTCGATGAGGCTGACGCCCTCGATGAGGACATCGTAGACGACCCAGCGGCCCGACGGCCCGCGCTGCATCCGGTAATCCACGTTCAGCTCACTGCCCTGCTTGGTGAGGAAGCGTGTGCGGACCGTCGCGTCGCCGCCCTCCACGCTGTCGCCCAGATACGAGACACGCTCGCCCTCGAACAGCTCGACCTTCGAGATGTAGGCGTGCTCGAAGAGGTCGGCGAACAGCGCGACGAACTCCTGGCGCTCGCTCGCCGAGCGCTGCGCCCAGTGGCGAGAGAGCGCCCGCCGCGCGGTGTCGCCGTAGTCGAAGACCTCGTCGGCGACCTTGCGGACGGCCCGTCGCTGCGCCACGCGCCCGGCCTTCTTGAGCTCGGGATCCTGGACGGTCTTGAGCACGCGCTCGAGCTGCGTCCGGAGCTGCTCCGTCGGCTCTCCGGCCGGGGCCGCAACCGGGGCCGCGGCCCCGACGGCCAGCGCGATGACGAGGGCGATCGCGCAACGGTCGATCGATCTCACGGGAGACCGATCAGTCTCTTCGACCCTGCAGCCGGAGCAGCATGAGGAACAGGTTGACGAAGTTCAGGTAGAGCGACAGCGCGCCGACGACGGCGTAGGCGCCGCTCTGGCCCTCGGGCAGCTCCGCGCCCATCTGCTTCAGCCGCTGGGCGTCCCAGGCCGTGAGCCCCGTGAAGACGATGACGCCGACGACGGTGATCAGGAACTGCAGCGCGTCGTTGTGCCAGAACATCCCCACGACCGAGGCGAGCACGAGACCGATGAGCCCCATGAAGAAGAACTGACCGGCGCCGGCGAGGCTCCGGCTCGTCGTGGTGCCGAAGAAGGCCAGCGCGCCGAACATCCCGCTCGTCACGACGAAGGTCGTCGCGACCGACGCCCCCGTGTAGGCGAGCAGGATCATCGAGAGCGTGACGCCGTTCAGCGCCGAGTACGCGACGAAGAGGCCCGCGGCGGTCGCGGGCGTGAGGCTCTGCACGCGCGCCGAGAGGAAGAAGACCAGGCCCAGCTCGACCAGGACCAGCGCGAAGAACACCAGCTGGTTGCTCACGAGCGAGCGGACCAGTGCCGGCGAGCCGGCCACCAGGAAGGCGACGACCGCTGTGATGCCGAGGCCGATGCACATCCACCCGTAGACCTTCGTGAGAAACGCCGTGACACGCTCCGCCGTGCGTACGGAGGAGCCTGCGAACACCGCCCGCGAGTCGTCCATGCTCTGTCCCTCCCGGGGCGATTCTACACCTCTCGATCGTGCGTGGACGCTGCGGCGTGTCAGATGGGCCAGCGCGTGTCGATCTGTCTGGTCTGACCGGCGCATTCGCGGCAAGAATCCCGCGCCGGGCGCCTTGCATGGTCTTTGCTCGTATCCGACGGCGCCCATGCGGAGAGTGGGTATGACGGGATCTATCGATCGGACACGGGCACCCCTCGCCGGCGTTGCCATCCTGGTCGTCGAGGACGATCTTGACGTTCGCCGCATGGCCTGCGTCGCGCTGGAGGCCTGGGGCGGGATCGTCATGGAGGTCGCCACCGCTCACGAGGCGCTCAAGATGTTCGAGACCGTCATTCCGGCCATCGTGCTGACGGATCTCGGATTGCCGGATCTCGACGGAACGTGGCTCCTCCGCCAGATCCGCCGGCTTCCCCCCGACAAGGGCGGCCGGATCCCGGTCGTGGCGTTCAGCGCCTATTTTCAGCCGCGCGAGCGCGAGCTGATCCGTGCGGCCGGCTTTCAGGACCTCATCTCGAAGCCGATCGATCCGTACGAGCTGTGCTCGGTGATCTCCCACATGCTTTCATAGCCTGACCCCTGCTGGGGTATGATCCCGGCAGGGGGGAACATGGCACGCTCGGCACCACGCACCCTCCGCCGCCCGCGGCAGAAGCCGCCCGAGGTGCGGCGGCTCGAGGTCCTCTACGAGGTCAGCCGCCGTCTCACCGCCGTCCACGAGACCGACGAGATGCTGGCCCTCATCGTCAACGAGGCCGCCCGCCTGCTCGGCGTCGAGGCCACGGGGCTCCGGCTGGTCGAGGGCGACGAGCTCGTCCTCCGGGCGCGGACCGAATCGGCGGCGGCCCTCGTGTCGCGCACCCGGCTGCACGTCGGCGAGAGCCTGAGCGGCCTCGTGGTCAAGGGGGGCGAGCCCATCGTCGTGGAGGATCTGGTCCGCGACACGCGCTACGACGCCGCGCACAAGCGGGCGGCCACCGCGCTGGGGTTCCACGGCTTCCTGGCCGTTCCCCTCCGCGCGAATGCGACCGTCATCGGCGTGCTCAACCTCTACTCCAAGCAGCGGCGGCGCTTCGGCGAGGACGAGGTACGCCTGGCCGCGGCGCTGGCCGATCAGGCCTCGCTCGCCATCGAGAAGGATCGCCTCCTCCGCGACGCCCGCGACCGCGCCGCGCACCTGCTGGCCCTCGCGCGGCTCAATCAGCTCGTGTCCTCGTCGCTCGACACGGACGACGTGCTGACGGCGATCGCGCGGGCGGCGGCCGACCTCATGGCCGTCCCGGTCGTCCTCGTCTGGAGCGCCGACGAGGGACGGCGGCTGCTCACCCTGCGCGCCTTCTCCGACGCCCGGCTCGCCGCGGATTTTCCAGCGACCGCGATCACGTTCGAGGACGCCTCCGCGGGCTGGGTCGCCACGCATCGGCGGACGCTCGACATCCCCGAGATCGCCGCCGATCGGCGGATACGGCACGGGGCCGCGGCATGGGCCCAGGCCCATGGAGCGACCGCGGCGACGTTCCTGCCCATCGTCTTCCAGGACACGCTGCTCGGCGTCGTCGGCCTCGGCGCGACCGCGCCGCTGGACCCCGCCGGCGAGGCGCGTGAGCTGCTCGACGGCTTCGTGGCCCAGGCGGCCATCGCCATCCGCAACGCGAACCTCTACGCGCAGGTCCGCTCGGCCAACGAGCGTCTGGAGCGCCGCACCCGCGACCTGGACACCCTCACGCACATGGGTGAGGTGCTGCAAGCCTGCCTCACGGAGGACGAAGCGTACGTCGTCGTCGCCCGCTTCGCCGAGCAGCTCTTCGCCGAGGAGAGCGGGGCGGTCTTCGTGACGAGCGCGTCGCGCAACCTCGTGGAGGCACGGGCGACCTGGGGCGGATTCCCGGCCGCCGAGTGGGGGCTCTTCAAGCCCGAGGACTGCTGGGCCCTGCGGCGCGGGCGCGCCCACGCCGTGGACGACACCGGCAACGGCGTGCGCTGCGACCATCTGCCGCGTCCCTTGCCCGTGACCACGCTCTGCGTACCGCTGGCCGCCCAGGGGGAGTCGCTCGGTGTCTTGTATCTCGCCGCCATGGGCACGGCGCCGCCGAGCGAGGTCTGGGAGGGCAAGCAGCAGCTCGCGCAGACCGTCGCCGAGCAGCTCGGCCTCGCCGTCGCGAATCTGAAATTGCGCGAGACGCTGCGCAACCAGTCCATCCGCGATCCGCTCACCGGGCTCTTCAACCGGCGGTACATGGAGGAGACTCTCGAGCGCGAGCTGCGTCGCGCGGAACGCAACCACCGTCCGCTGTCCATCGTGATGCTCGACCTCGATCGCTTCAAGGGCTTCAACGACACCTTCGGACACGAGACCGGCGACGTCGTGCTCGCCGAGTTCGGCCGGCTCCTGCGCTCGAGTGTGCGCGGCGCCGACGTCGTGTGCCGGTACGGCGGCGAGGAGTTCGTCCTCATCCTCCCCGACGCCACCGCCGAGGACAGCTTGCGTCGCATCGAGCAGCTGCGTCTGGCCACCGCGCAGCTCTACGTCAAGCACCGCGAGCAGTCCATCGGCGCGCCGAGCTTCTCGGGTGGGATCGCCGCGTTTCCCACCCACGGCGACAAGGTCGAGGACCTGCTCCGCGCCGCCGACACCGCGCTCTACCGCGCCAAGACCACCGGCCGCTCGCGCCTGGTCATCGCCGAGTAACCTCACTCCTGCCCCTCCGCGGGTGTCAGTGGCACGGCGATTGCGCCACCCAGGGGCATGCCGCGGGCGATGTGGAAGGGCGCGATCACGTTCGGGCTCGTCACGGTCCCGGTCAATCTGTATTCGGCCACGGAGCGTCAGGCGGAGGTCCGGTTCCGGCAGATCCACAAGACGGACGCCGCCCCCGTCGACTACCGGCGCTATTGCAGCGCGGAGAACGTCGAGGTCGAGTGGGGCGACATCGCCAAGGGCTACGAGTACGAGAAGGGCAAGTTCGTCGTGATGGCGGACGCGGACTTCGACAAGGCCAGAACGCCCGCCACGCAGACGATCGACATCCAGGACTTCGTCCCCGCCTGTGACATCGACTTCGCGCACTTCGACAGCCCGTACTGGCTGGAGCCGGACCGCGCCGGTCGCAAGGGCTACGCCTTGCTGCGCGACGCGCTGCGCGACAGCGGACGCGTCGGCATCGGCACGCTGGTCCTCCGTCAGCGCGAGCACCTGGTGGCGTTGCGCCCGGCCGGCGAGGCGCTGATGCTGACGACGATGCGCTTCGCGAACGAGATCCGCACGGCCGAGGGCCTCGACCTGCCGCGCGACGTCAAGCTCGATCCGCGCGAGATGAAGCTGGCCGGCCAGCTCATCGAGACGCTCTCCGGGCCATGGCAGCCCGAGAAGTACCACGATACCTACACGGAAGCGCTCCAGCAGGCGATCGATCAGAAGCTGGCGGGCCGCGAGGTCGAGGTCGCCCCGCCCGGCAAGCCCCCGAAGGTCGTCGATCTGATGGAGGCCTTGCAGGCCAGCCTCAGGGACGGCACGAGGCGACCGCCCGCCAGGGCCAACGGCCGGCGCGCCGCGCAAGAGACGACGACCGCCGCCAAGGGCGCGCGCCGCGTGAGGAAGAAGGCCAGCTAGACGGCGGGGGACGAGCCCCCGCCCTACGCGTCGCGGATGGTCTTGAGCGGTGCTACCACCTCGGTCACGTCCATGGCCAGGGCGGAGAGCGCCAGCTCGCGCTCGTAGAGCGCCGTGTCGAACTGATCGGCGATCTCGGGCTCGAGCACGTGGTACGACGGGATCCCCAGCGCCACGCCGGTCAAGGGCCCCGCGTAGCTCGGATCACCGCTCTTCAGCGTCAGCGCCGTCATCTCGACCGCCGTCGGCGAATTCGCGCCCAGAACGGCGATCACGTTGTCCGCCCCCGCCTGCTCGACCACCAGCTTGATTCGACCTTGACCCTCAAGGTCCATGGCCCCCGCGGCGGTTCAGACGAAGCAGAGCGTCTCCGCGTACAGCACCTCGGCCCCGGCGCTCTTCACGCACGCCTCGATGGCCGGCCCGTTGACCCCATCCCGCTCCCCGATCACCAGCACCCGCTTACCTTTCAGCTCGATCATCGGATCCTCCTAAGCTTCGACGATGAAGGATACACCGTCAGACGCCTCCGTCATGCGCCCGAGGAACAGGCTCCCTTTCGCCATGAACAGGACGCGACGCATCTTTCCCGCCCGCATCGCGCGCAGCGCGTGGGCGAGGTAACAGACCGCCGAGGCGATGTGTCCCTGGGTCGGCGCGTACCCGGGCATCCCGTGGGCCGCGATGAACTCGTTGATGCCGTCGCGGGGGATCTCGCCGCGCATGGCGCCGAGGGCCGCGATGAGCCGGTAGTTGCCCTTCGGCACGTCACCGCTTCCCGACGGCTCCGTGACCTCGGGGTTGTGCATCTCGGTCGCGTACCGGTCGACGTCGCGCAGGCGGTAGCCCACCTTGGCGAGCGGCTTGATGACGAGCGCCTCCACGACGGCCTGCTGGGCCGAGCCGGTGGCGATCGTGTGCAGGCCGACGGTGTCGAGACGGATGGCCGGATCCCCCGCCCCCGGACGCTCGACGAGGATGGCGATGCCGGCCAGCACGTCCTCGAGCACCGGCATCTGCTTGGCGACGTGCGCGCGGTACTTCATGCCGAGCTTGGCCAGCGAGCCGCCGGCGACCACGACCACGCGGGAGAAGACGCCGGCCTGGATGAGCGCGGCCGCGTTGAAGACGGCGTAGAGCGTCGAGGCACAGAACGCCTTCACGTCGAAGCCCGTGGCCGTGGTGATCCCCGCGCTCTCGGCGATCGCCTTGGCGAGGTTGCCTCCGCCGCGCTGGTAGCGGTCGCCCACCGCCTCCTCCGAGCCGGCGAGCACGAAGCCGATGTCGCCGGGCCCGACCCGTCCCTCGACCATGCGGAGCAGCCGACGCAGCGCGAGCACGCCCGTCGCCTTGCCGCAGAGGTTCTCGAGCAGCACGTTGGCGGTCAACGCCTCGTCCTGCTCGTGGCCGCGCGCCATGGCGCCGACGACGCGGCCGTCGAGCATGAGCGGAATGGCCTCGCCGCCGCGGCAGAAGGTCTCGATCGACGCCGGGTCGGCCGGCGCCAGCGCCGCCATCTCCTCGGGGGTCACGAGCCCGCGGCGCGCGAGTCCGGCCGACGCCCGGCCGAGCGTCGCCGCGTCGAGGTGGACGAGGCGCGCTCGGTCACAGAGCTTGAGCAGGCCGAGGAGCTCCGTCTCCTCGATGAGATCGCCGAAGGCGCCGGTCGAGGACGCGCCGCCGTCGAGGGCCTGCCACCACGGACGCGGCCGCGAGGCCAGCATCTCGGGCTCGAGGTTGCCGATGAACGCCTGGTTCGGTCCATAGGCGACCGCGTCGGCGTAGGTCCGGAGCCGCGGCGTGATGGCCTCGAGCACCGCGGGGTCCTGCGCGATGTCCCGCAGCGGCTTCGAGCCGTAGCGCACGAGCCCGGGCGCGTGCGCCAGCACGTTGGTGACCGCGGTGATGGCGGGGAACGTCATGCGCGAGGTCCCAGCGCGGCGAGGTCCTTGATGGTCGGCTTGTCCACCGGCTGGGTGAGCATCCGGACCGCGGCCCGCACGAGGTCGGCGCGCCAGCGGAGCTCCGCCTCGCGGCCGAGCGTCGGGTCGCCGAGGGGATGGTGGAAGCGGCCCGCGGTCTTGAAGATGCGGTTGGCTCCGACCCGCTCGGCGATGCTGATCAGCGCCGTGATGAGGACGACGGGAATCCCCACCCGCTCGATCTCCTTGGCCAGCGTAGCGCCGCTACGCGTGCCCGTCCCTCACGTCGCGGTGAGGATCACCGCCTGGATCCCCTGCTGCCGGAGATCGGCCGCGATCTCGGCGCCGATGCGCGCCATCGTCTTGATGTTGGCCATGTTGCCGGTGGTGACGTAGTACCAGTCGTAGAGCCGTCCGATGATGCCTTCCTTCTCGAGGATGCGGGCGGCGTCGAGCGGCACCGCGCGATCGGGGTCGTCGTTCGTCCCCGCCGTGTCGCATCCGCCGTGCCACGCCTCGTACCGGCCGCGCTCGAGGTCCGAGCAGGCGGCGATCGGGTACTTGAACCACTTCGAGGCGTTCCACGTCTCCAGCCGGTCGGGGTTGCCGTGCGGCACGAGTCCGGACTCCGTGACGAGCGCCACGAGCGCCTTGCCGAGATCCGGGACGGGCGGCGGCGGAGCCACCGTCCCGAAGCCCTCGATCGGCAGCTCGGTGCGATACGGCGTGCCCGCGAGCTTGGCGAGCAGCATCTCGGTGGCACGCTCGGCGCCGCCGCGCTCGACGCGCACGAGCCGGCGCACGCCGCGCGGGAAGTATCCTTCGTCCGCGGCCGGGCCGAGCTCGAGGTCGCGTCCGCGCTTCAGGGCGAGGGCGGCGAGCGTGGGCAGCGCCGCCGCCATGGCGGCGGCGGTGGGACCCGTCTGCGCGATCAGGAGCCGCTCGCGAAACAGCTCGACGCCGGGATTGTTGACGTTCATGGCGGCGACCGCCGGCTTGCCGCGCTGCTCCCACGCGACGGCCAGCGTCCCGCAGGCCGTGCCATAGCGCCCGGAGCTGAAGGCGGGGCCGGCGACGAGCACGTCGGCGCCGTAGCCGTCGGCCATCCCGAGGAGTGTCGCGACCGCCTGCTCCTCGTGCTCGACGAACCAGTTGTCGCCACAGATCAGGGTCCCGACGATCTCGGCGTCGGCGCTGAACGCCTTGGCGAGCCCGAGCCCCGGGCCCACGGGCCCCGCCCGGTGCGAGGGCGGCGCATCCGCCTTGTCCTCGCCCCCGATCCCGCCGAAGAACTGGTTGATGTAGTGCACGACCCTCAGCTTCTTCACGCCCGCCTCCCCGTCCTAATAGTCGCGCCCGCTCCAGCCATGCGTCTGCATGCTCCAGAAGCCGGCGTACATCTCGTGAGCGCTCACGGTCATGCCGGACGCCGCGTCGGTCCGCGCGCCCCAGCCCTCGTTGCTGCTGAACACGACGTGCGTACCGCCGACGACGCGCTTCACCGACGGGATCTCGAACCGCCGGTCGGCGCCCCCGCCCGTCACGATCGCGTCGGCCTCCGGCGTGTAGTCGACGATCGGCCAGTCGCGACCCTCGGCGCCGCCCAGCTCGTGAACGAGCTGGACCGTCTTGATCCCCGCCTTCTCGAGCGCCTTCACGGCCTGCATGAAGTCGACCCAGGTATTGCCGGTGCCCTCGAGCGTCTGGAGCACACCCTGGGCGCCGATCAGGCGCGCGACGTTGGCGACCATGTAGCCGTTGCGCTCCTTGAGCTGGTGGTCGTCGTGGTGCCCGCGGCCGAAGATCACGCCGAGGAAGTTGAGCTCGGTGCCGTGGCGGCGATACAGCGAGCGGAGGACGGGATGGTTCAGCCGCAGCCAGGTCGGCGTCTTCATCATCGAGCGATAGTTGCCGCTGACCACGGCGCCGTCGAAGTACTCGTTGGGGTGGAGCAGCGTCGGGACCACGGCGTCGACGGGCTGGCCGTAGAGGTAGGTCTGGACGAGAAACCCCTGCTGCTGCACCTGATCCGAGTAGGCGACGCGCGGCAGCGCCGGGTCCGCGGGCCCCAGCGTGAGCTCCTCGACCGCGTCGGGCACGCCGGCGCCCAGCGTCGTCTCGGCGAGGCGACGGTTGACGCGGAGCGCGCCGAGACGGACGGCGGCCTCGAAGTCGCGATTCGTCGCGCCCTCGGCCGCGGTGAAGATCAACACGACGTTGTGGGTCGTCGAGCCGATGCAGCGGTCGGCCCCGGGGCCGCTCATGTCGATGAGCCCCTCGTTGAACTCGAGGATGCCGCCCGTGGGCTCCGGCAGCTCGGCCGACTCGAGCACGGCGACGCCGCCCAGCCGCCGCGTGAGCCCCGCGCCGACCGTGCGCGCCGGCCCGAGGAACCCGGGGAACGCGACCGTGTCGCCGCCCACCTTGATGCGCGGCTCGAGCGCGTCCAGCACGTGGATGATCCGCGTCGACTCGCCCGGCGAGACCAGCTCGACCTGCACCGACGCGATGACGGCGCCGTCGCCGGCGAGCCGGGCCAGCTCCTCGCGGTCGATCGTCAGCGTCCCGCTCGCGAACGTGGTCCGCGCGCCCGCCTCCACCGCCTTCACCGCGAACGTCTCGAGCGTGAGCTTCACCGGATCTTCTCCTCCTGCAGATTCTGGATGCGACGGCTCAGCTCCTTGCCCGCCGGCAGCAATTCGTGCGCGACCTTCACGACGCGGTCGGGGGTGAAGCGGTGGACGGGGCCGGCGATCGCGAGGCTGGCCACGGGCACGCCGTCGGGCCCGACGATGGGCACCGCCACGCCGACGGCGCCCGGATAGACCTCCTCCCAGCTCTCGGCGTAGCCGCGCTGGCGGATCTGGGCCAGGTGCGCGCGGAGCCGGCGCTGGCCGGCGATCGCGCGCGCCGTCGGCTTCTCCAGCGGCCCCTTGAGATAGGCCTCGATCTCCTCGGGCGGCAGGAACGCCAGCAGGGCCTTCATCGGCGCCCCCACGTGCAGCGGCACCCGCTCGCCCGGCGCCGGCGCCACCCGCACGGGGCCGGACGCTTCGATCGACTCGACGGCCACGCCGCAGCGCCCGTCGCGCACGGTGAGCACCGCCGTCTCCTCCACCGACGCCGCGAGCTCGCGCATCGTGGGCAGCGCGATCTCCCGGACGGGGACACGGCCGAGCAGGGCGCGGGCGAGCTTCAGGATGCCGAAGCCCAGCGTGTAGCGCGCGTGGCGAGGGTCGCGCTCCACCAGCTGGCGGTCGCGCAGGGCGGTGAGCGTGCGGTACGCGGTGCTGCGGGGGATCTCGAGCGTGCGGCTCAGCTCCTCCACCGTGCACGCCTGCTCGCCGAGCGCCCGCAGGACGTCGAGCCCGCGGGCCAGGGACTGAAGGCCGTCAGATCGTTTCCGCATGGCGGGAATCCGCCTGCCAGTATGCGAGACTATCCGGGATCGTGTCAACGTGGATCACAGGCCCAGGTAGGCCGTGCGCAGCCGTTCGTTGGCGAGGAGGTCCGTGCCGCCGCCCGAGAGCACGATCCGGCCGTTCTCCAGCACGTAGCCGCGGTGGGCGACCGTCAGCGAGTGGCGCACGTTCTGCTCCACGAGCAGGATCGTCGTCCCCCGGCCGTTGATCGTGCGCACGATCTCGAAGATGCGCTCCACGTAGAGCGGGGCCAGGCCGATCGTCGGCTCGTCCAGCATCAGCATCTTCGGGCGGGCCACGAGGGCGCGGCCGATCGCGCACATCTGCTGCTCGCCGCCCGAGAGCGACCCCGCCGTCTGGTGACGCCGGTCGCGGAGGATGGGCAGCATCTCGAGCACCTCCTCGAGCGACTCGCGGTAGCGAGCGCGCGCGCTCGGGTTGTAGGCGCCGAGCTCCAGGTTCTCGGCGACGGTCATGTAGGGAAACAGCCGGCGCCCCTCCATGACGTGCACCAGGCCGCGCGTGACGATCTCGTTGACGGGCAAGCCCGCGACGGGCCGCCCGTCGAAGGCGACGGTGCCCGTCATCCGTCCGCCCAGGCTGCGCAAGATGCCGGAGAGGCTGAGCAGCAGCGTGCTCTTGCCCGCGGCGTTGGCGCCCACGACGGCGACGATCTCCCCGGCGGCGACCTCGAGGCTCACGTCGCGGAGGATGTGGACGTCGCCGTACCAGGCGTTCACGCCCGCCGCTTCAAGCAAGGGCGAACTCCTCTCCGAGGTAGGCGTCGACGACCCGGCGGTTGCGCACGATCTCGGTGGGCGCGCCCTCGGCGATCTTCTCGCCGTGGTGCAGCACGATGATCCGCTCGGACACGCGCATGATCACGGCCATCACGTGCTCGATCACGAGGAGCGTCATCCGCTCGGCCTGAAGATCCCCGAGAAAGGCGACCATGCCGTTGATCTCCGTCGGGTTGAGCCCGGCGAAGACCTCGTCGAGGAGGAGCAGCCGCGGCTTCGTCGCGAGCGCCCGCGCGACCTCCAGCCGCTTGCGCTGCTCGACGGGCAGCGTCCGGGCGCGCTCGCGGGCCACGGGCGCCAGGCCCGTCAATGCGAGCACGCGCGCGGCCTCGGCGCGCGCGGCGCGGGGCGTGCTCACGCGCACGAAGGCCCCGACCATCACGTTTTCCTCGACCGTCATGTTGGCGAACGGCTTGACGAGCTGGAACGTGCGCGTCAGCCCCAGGCGGCACCGGCGCTCGGGCGTGAGGCCGTCGAGGTCCACGCCGGCGAACCGGATCCGGCCCTCGTCCGGGTGCAGGAAGCCGCTGAGGAGCGAGAACAGGGTGGTCTTGCCCGCCCCGTTCGGCCCGATGAGGCCCACCAGCTCGCCCTCGGTCATGGTGAAGTCCACCTCGCGCACCGCCATGAGGCCCCCGAAGCGCTTGGACACGCCCCGCACCTCGAGCAGCCCGCTCACGCCGCGCGCTCCCGGGGAAGGCGCCGGCGCGTCCAGCGCCCGAGCTCGGCCACGATCCCCGCGCGCGCGTAGAGCACGACGAGCACGAGCACGAGGCCGTAGATCACGAGATAGAGGCCGCTGACCGCCGCGCCCAGCCACGCGCGCAGGAACAGGTTGAGGGGGACGATGAGTGCCGCCCCGATGAGCGGACCGAGCAGCGTGCCGAGCCCGCCGATGATGACCATGAGGGCGAGCTGGATGGAGATGTCGATCGAGAACGTGTGCGCCGGCTCGATCCACAGCACGTACTGGGCGTAGAACGTCCCCACGACGGCCGTGAGGCACGCGCTGACCGCGGCGGCGACGAGCTTCATGCCGAGCACCGGCACGCCGATGGAGCGGGCGGCATCCTCCTCCTCGCGGATCGCGACCAGGTAGTAGCCCCAGCGCGAGCGCTCGATCAGCCACGACACGAGGAGAGCCAGCAGGAGGAACCCGAGCCCGACGAACGCGTACGTGCGCCGACCGTCGAACGTCATGGTCCACACGCTGGCCGCGTTCGGCAGTGACACGCCCTCGGAGCCGCCGGTCAGCCCGCGCCAGTGGATGGCCAGGATCTGCAGCACCTCCGTCAGCGCGATCGTCGACAGCGTGAAGAAGGGCCCCCGCAGGCGGATCGAGAGATACCCGATGACGAGCGCGAAGAGCGCGGCGAGGACGGCGCCGGCGAGCATGCCGAGCCAGGGCGAGACGCGGGCGCCGGTCAGGAGCAGGCTCGACGTGTAGGCGCCGATCCCGAAGAACGCGGCGTGCCCCAGCGAGAACTGGCCCGCGTAGCCGCCGAGCAGGTTCCACGCGGTCGCCGCCGCGCCCCACAGGAAGATCTGCACGATGATGTCGAGGTAGTAGTCGTTCGACGTCGTGAGCGGGAGCGCGATCAGGCCCAGGACGACGGCGAGCAGGACGCCGGGCCGCGTGGACGTCACGCGATCTTGCCGAAGCCCATCGTCTCCGCGCCGCGCTGGCCGAACAGCCCCTGCGGGCGCACCAGCAGCACCAGCACGAAGATCAGGAAGTAGATCGCCTGCTTGAGCGCGCTCCCGAGGAAGTAGCCGCTCAGGACCTCGATGAGCCCGATGATGAAGCCGCCGAGGAGCGCGCCCGCCATGCTCCCCAGCCCGCCGAGGACGACCACGACGTAGGAGACGAGACCGAAGCTGAGGCCGATGGCCGGAAAGATCGGGTAGCTGGGCGCGAGGAGCACGCCCGCGAGCCCGACGCAGCACACGCCGAGGACGAACGTGCGCATGTAGACGCGGTCGGTGTCGATGGCGAGCGCCAGCGCCGAGATCGGATCCTGCGCCACGGCGCGCACGGCCCGGCCCTCCAGCGTGCGGTCGAGGAACAGGAAGAGCAGGCCCGAGACGCCGATGGCGACCGCGAAGGCCACCAGCAGGGGGACGGACACCTGGATGCCGCCCACGCGCAGGACGGCGTCGGCGTAGCCGCTGCGGATCGTGCGAAAGTCCCCCGTCCACAGCACGAGTGCCAGGTTCTGGAGGACCACGCCCACGCCGACGGTGGCGAAGATCTGCACGACGTCGCCCATGCCGAGCGTCCGCCGGACGACCAGCCGGTAGACGAGCCAGCCGAAGACCGCGAAGAGCGGCAGCGCGACGACGGCCGTCACGTAGGGCGGCAGCCCGCCGAGGGCGGACGCCCAGTAGGCGGCGAACATCCCGAGCATGAGCATCTCGCCGTGGGCGAAGTTCACCACGCGCAAGACGCCGAAGATGAGGGTGAGGCCGATGCTGATCAGCGCGTACACGCCGCCCAGCATCAGCCCCGCGAGGACGAGCTCGACGAAGATCAAGGACGCCGTGTTACTTGCGGTCGCTCCACTTGGGCAACGGGACCAGGATGGGCTTGGCGGCGGCGAGCTGGTCGGGGCCGACGACCTTCATCACGCCGTCCTGCCACTGGCCGACGATCGCGAAGGCGCGCTCGTTCTTGCCCCCGTCGGGCTGGTCGTGGGGGATGAACTTCACGCCGCACCCGTTGGCCATGCTGCCGTTGGGCAGATCGAGCGAGAACGCGGCGTCCCGGACCTTGTCGGGATCGAGCGAGCCCGCCTTCGGCAGCACCTCCTCGAAGAGGACCATCGTTCCCGCGAAGGCGAGCCAGGCGTTGCCGGTGGGCCGCGTTCCCTTCTTGGCCTGGAACCGCTTGACGAACTCCCGGGCGAGCTCGCGCGCGTGCGGCGTGAGCGCTTCGGGGTTCACCTCGGTCGGGAAATCGGAGCTGAACACCCCGTTGGCGCCGTCGCCCAGGTTCTTCGCGAAGTCGGGGACGCCCCACCCACCCGACGTGGCGACCACGGCCTTCACGTTGAAGTCGAGCTTGCGGGCCTGGCTCCAGAAGAGCACGGCGTCCTGGCCGATGCCGGCCACGAGCAGGACGTCGGGGCCGAGCCCCTTGAGCTTGAGGATGAGCGGCGAGAGGTCCGCGGACTTGGCGCTATAGCCCTCGTTGGCGACGACGTTGAGGCCCAGCTCCTTGGCCTTCTCGAAGGCGGCCTTGCCGACGGAGGCGCCGTAGGTCCCGTCCTCCCAGGCCACGGCGACCTTCAGGTCCTTGGGCGCGATGTTCAAGGCCTTGGTGAGATGCCCGGCGGCGTACGTGGCGGAGCCGCCACCCGTCCCCGTGGCATTGACGTTGGTCTTGAAGAGGTACCGGAACCCGCGCCGCGCGATGGTGTCGGCCACGCCGTGGTTCTCCCAGTAGATCACCTTGCTGCGCTCGGCGACCTGGGAGGCGGTGAAGGCGATCGCGCTCGAGAAGCTGCCGATGACGAGCTTGACGTTCTCGCGCGAGATGAGCCGGTTCATCTCGTTGGTGGCCGCGGTCTGGTCGGGAGCGTCGGCCTGGACGAAGACGATCTTCTTGCCGCCCCAGATCCCGCCGCGCTCGTTGACGATCTCACGCGCGATCTCCGTTCCCATGAAGCCCTCGTTGCCACCGAAGGCCATGTTGCCGGTGACGGGGAAGATCGTGCCGATCCTGACGTCCTGCGCCACCACCACGCCCACGCCGACAGCGAGAACCACGGCGACGCCCGCGACAAGCCCCACCACGACGCGCTTCACCATCGTCGGCCTCCGTCCCGGATCTTGGGACTTCCGATCTCAGAAGTGCGCTATGAGACCCCGTCCCGCTTCGCGTTGTCAAGGCAGGGCCGGGGGTAGTGTCTCAGTTCGAACCCTGACTGCCCGTTCGCCGGGCGGGAGAGACGGGTGGGCCTTCGGAAACCCGATCGGACCGGCTAGCAGTCCGCCTGAATGTCGGTAAGCGGTACGCCTGTCACGACGTACGACGACG
>WNGF01013995.1_pt1 | contig 16574 bp, 10 predicted proteins | sample 5400641 | NCBI WGS metagenome assembly WNGF01 (sample SAMN13153371, study PRJNA577476) | soil metagenome | isolation source: 80 cm soil or saprolite under grassland replicate 2 | place: USA:California | collected 2016-06-15
CGGCGCCGGCTACTGCTGGGGGTCCGACGTCAGCGGCGAGCTCGGCGACGGCACCACGACGAGCAGCGCGGTCCCCGTCCGGATTGCGGGACGGCGATGAAGCCGCGGCGGGCCGTTATCTGAGGCCCGCACGCTCCGCCCCACGCTCCACCACCCCGTAGCGCGCCTGCATCCCTGCCGCCAGGTGGGGCGAGACGTGGCAATGGAACAGCCACGTCCCGACGTTGTCCGGGACCATGTCGGCGATCACCATCTCCATCGGTGCGAGGGCGGCCATGTCCGTCCGCATGTGGTCGATGAGCACGGTGTTGCCATGCCAATGCGGCGTGTGGGAATCGTCGTCGTTGATCGAGGCGAACAGGTACCAGCGCACCCGCTCGCCCCTGCGCACGGTGAGCGACCAGAGCGGAAGCGTGCCGCGGGTGAAGCCATTGATCGAGAATGGCACGAAATACGGATCGTCCGCCTGCCGGACGTTCGGGTTGGGCAGCGGCTGGTCCCGCGCGAGCGTCGCCGGCAGGTTCCGGTCGGCGTACCAGCTGTCGTCTTCGTGGACCTCGGAGAACATGGTCACCAGCTCGCGGTCGACGTCCGCCGGCGTGCCGTCGGGTCGCGCCTGGCCGCGCGCGGTGACGATCATCGCGCCCATCAGCCCGGAGTTGACGTCGCGAATCTCGTCGGTGTGTGAGTGATACATCCACATGATCGAGCTCGGGTCGCCGGGACCGGGCCCGGCCCGCTCCGGCACGGGCCAGATGTACACGTGGGTGCCGCCCGGCGGCACCGCGTCGTCCGCCTTGGCTGTGCCCGACGTGCCGTCGGCGTACAGCGCGCCCTCCGAGTCCTTGTCGTAGAAGACGCCGTGCGGATGGATGCTGAACGGATGGCTCGCGTTGTTGCGGAACACGACGCGGATCGTGTCCCCCACCTCCGCGTGCATCACGGGGCCGAGGAAGCCCAGATGCTCCCACGCGGGCGGCCGGGGCTTGCGGGTCCGAAACGTACCGTCCGTGTACTCCCGGTACAGTGCTTTCAGGTATGCCGTGCCGACCGGCCGCGGCCGGGCGTTCCGGAAGAAGCCGGTGTCGGCAAACGCCTGGCCGGTGATCTCGTCGACGCCGCCCGGGACGTAGTCCCAGGACACTTGGTCGGCGGCGATGTAATATGTGCGGGTCGTGCCGGCCGTACGCGCGCGACTCACGAGCGACCAGCCCCCGAGCAGGAGTAGGGTCGATGCGACGAAACTCGTGAGATACGACTTGCCACGACCTGACATCGCCACTCCGCGCGCGGGGGTCCTCAAGGCACTCTCGCCGCCGGCCGGGTTTACTGCCGTGAGCCGGATCACACGACCGTGACCGCGCACGGCCTTGCGCGCGCGCCCGCTCGCTGGGCCGCCCTCGCGATGAGCGCGAGCACGGTGACCGTGACGGTGAATGCGATGCTGCTGCGGCGGCTCGAGAGCCCGACTACTTGAACCGCGAGCCCGTGGCCGCGCAAGTTTCGGCAGCGTGACGCACCCACCCGCCCACTGGCTCCCGTTTCTGACCGAGCTCGCCGATCGCGCGGACGACATCGCCCTCCGCTCGTTCCGATCGAAAGGCTTGCGCGTGGAGGACAAGCCCGACCTGAGCCCCGTCACCGAAGCGGACCTGGCGATCGAAGCGATGGTCCGTGCCCTCGCGCGCGAGCGCTACCCTGACCTGGGCGTCCTCGGGGAAGAGGAGGGCGAGACCGGAGGCGTGGCGGCGGCCCGGTTGATCATCGATCCCATCGACGGAACCCGCAATTTCGCGCGGGGCATCCCCGTGTTCGGGACGCTGCTCGCGATCGAGGAGCGCGGCGACGTGGTCGCTGGAGTGGCGAGCGCGCCCGCCCTCGGGACCCGGTGGCACGCCGCGCGCGGCAGCGGCGCGTTCCGCGACGGACAGCGTCTCGCGGTGTCGGGCATCGGCCAGCTGCGCCACGCCCTGTTGTTCCACGGCAACCTGGGCCCCGGAGAAGCGGGCCCGGCGCCCGGCATACTGAGCCTGATCCGCCGCGTCGACCGCACGCGCGGCTTCGGCGACTTCTACCAGCACATGCTGGTGGCGGAAGGTGCGGGCGAGATCGGCATCGATCCGGTGATGCAACCGTGGGACGTCGCGGCGCTTCAAGTCATCGTCGAAGAGGCGGGGGGGTGCGCGACGGCCCTCAACGGGGAACGGTCCATCTACGCCGGCAGCCTCGTCACGTCGAATGGGCCCCTGCATCGGGAGGCGCTCGACATCCTGGCGGGGAGTGAGAGCTGAAGCGAGGCTCAGAGGCACAGAGGCGAAGAGGCACAGAGGCGAAGAGGCACAGAGGCACAGCGACTCTCCCCCGCGCCTCTGTGCCTCTTAGCCTCTTAGCCTCTGTGCATCACTTCCTTTTTGCCGCCTCGAACCGTTTCTGGACTTCAGGCCAGTTGACTACATTCCACCACGCTGCGATGTAATCCGGTCGCCGGTTCTGGTACTTCAGGTAGTACGCGTGCTCCCACACATCGAGTCCCAGAATCGGAACCTTCCCGTCCATCAGCGGGCTGTCCTGGTTCGGTGTGCTGATCACCTCCAGCTTGCCGCCCACGACGGCGAGCCAGGCCCAACCCGACCCGAATCGGGTCGCCGCGGCGGTGGAGAGCTGCTCCTTGAACTTGACGAAGCTGCCGAAGGTCTGCGTGATCGCATCGGCGAGGGGGCCGCTCGGCTCGCCGCCGCCCTTCGGGCTCATGACCGTCCAAAAGAGCGAATGGTTGTGGTGGCCGCCGGCGTTGTTGCGCACCGCGGTCCGGATGTCCTCGGGGACGCTGTTGGTGCCACGTAACAAGTCCTCGAGGGCCTTCTGGTACAACTCCGGGTGCTTGTCCAGCGCAGCGTTGAGGTTGTTGATGTACGCCTGGTGATGTTTCCCGTGGTGGATCTGCATCGTCTGGGTGTCGATGTGCGGCTCGAGCGCCGCGAAATCGTAGGGCAGGGGTGGGAGAATGGGCTTGCCGCCCTTGTCCGTGGCAATTGCGGTTCCGGCCATCGTCGTCCTCCGCGTCTAAGTGCGCCGGGTTGAACCCGTCGAACCGGGAAGATGTTCCCAATGCGGGCCCGTCTCGCGGCCGCGGGCTGCTTGATTCCGGGTAGGGCGCCGGTATCTTCAATACTACTTCAATTCCTTCACCTTCGTGCAGGGTCCCTGCTTCGCCGAGGCGGGCGCTTCGACCAAGAGCGCGGCCGTGGTGTTGGTGGCGCCGGTGTCGTGACGTGACCGCGGCGCTTGAGAAATAGGCTTCCGCCCCGGGCCGTCCGATGCCCCGTCTCGCCTTCACCCAGGAGCTTCCCGGCCGGCGGCTCCCGCAGAGCCGCTGACGTCGCATGGCGTCGGTCACGCTCCGGCGGTTGAGCAAGACGTTCACCGGCGACGGCCGGCCCGCGCTGCGCGACCTCTCCCTGGCGGTGCGCGATGGGGAGTTCCTGGTGCTGTTGGGGCCCTCGGGCTGCGGCAAGACCACGGTGCTGCGGTGCATCGCCGGGCTGGAGGAGCCGACGGAGGGGGAGATCCGCATCGGCGAGCGGGAGGTGACGCACCTCGCGCCCGGCGAGCGTGACGTGGCGATGGTGTTCCAGAACTACGCGCTCTACCCGCATCTGACGGCGCGCGCGAACGTGGCGTTCGGGCTCGAAGTGCGCGGCGTTGCGCAGGGGGAGATTGCCCGGCGGGTGCAGGAGGCCGCCGAGCGGCTGGGCATCGGCGAGCTGCTCGACCGCCGCCCGGCGCAGCTGTCGGGGGGCCAGCGCCAGCGGGTAGCGCTGGCTCGGGCCATCGTCCGCGACCCACAGGTCTTCCTGTTCGACGAGCCGCTCTCCAATCTGGACGCCAAGCTCCGGAGCGAGATGCGCGCCGAGCTCCTCAAGCTGCACCGCGCGCTCGGCGCGACGATGGTTTACGTCACCCACGACCAGGTCGAGGCGATGACGATGGGCCAGCGGATCGCCGTCCTGCACGAGGGCCGGCTGCGTCAGGTCGGCACCCCTGCGGAGGTGTATGGGGAGCCCGCGGACGTGTTCGTCGCTCGGTTCGTCGGCAGCCCGGGGATGAACGTGCTGGAGGGGACCGCCCTGGAGCGCGAGGGCGGGGCCGAGGTGGATTGCGGCGGCTTCAGCGTGCCGGTCGCCGTGTCCGACTACGCGGGCCAGATCCATCTGGGCGTGCGTCCCGAGCACGTGAGCTTGTGCGGCGTGGATCAGGGGGTCGGGAACGCGGACCTGCTGGCGGTCGAGCCGCTCGGCGCCGAGACGCTCGCGCACCTCGACGTGGGCCGGCAGGCGCTGGTGGCGCGGCTCCCGGGCCTCGTGGATCTCCGGCCGGGCGATCGGGTCGGCTTCACGCTCGACCACCGCCACGTGCACCTCTTCGACGCGGCGGGGGAGCGTCTCGGGTGAGGCGCGCGCGCACGCTCGCCGTCGCACTGCTCGCGGGCGGCTGCGGCTCGACCGGGGCGGCGGACGGAGACCACGTCACGCTCCAGCTCGCCAACTGGGCCACCTACCCCGAGGCGCGCCTCGAAGATCGGGTGCTCGCGCCGTACCTCCGGGCGCACCCTGAGCTTCGGGTGATCCAGCAGAACTCCTCGATCTACGGGGACCAGTACCGCGAGCGGATCCTCACGTCGCTGGCCGTGGGGGGGGGCGCTGCGCCCGACCTGTTCCTGCTCGACAACATCGACGTACCCGCGCTCGTGAATCGGGGTCGCGTGCTCGACCTCGCGCCGTATGTGGACCGCGCCGGGGTGGACCTCGGATGCTTCGACCAGACCGTGCTGTCGATCTTCAGTCGCGGCGACGCGGTGTACGCGCTCCCCAGGGGGTACACGCCGATGGTCGTCGCCTACAACAAGGACCTGTTCGACCGTGCGGGAATCCCGTATCCGACGGACGACTGGACATGGGACGACTTCCTCCGCATCGCGACGCTGCTCACCCAGGACACGGACGGAGACGGCGCGGTCGATCAGTGGGGCACCTTCTTCGACCGTCGCGTCTTCCTGTGGATTCCCTGGATCTGGGCGGGGGGCGGCGACGTGCTGTGTCCCGGCGGGCGTCGCGCCACCGGGTGTCTCGATTCGCCGGCGACGATCGAGGCGATCCGCTGGTACACGAGCTGGGTGACGCAGCACCACATCGTCCCCCGCGCCGGCACCCTGCGCAAGTCGTTGGGCGACAACCCGCGGCTCTTCGCCACCGGGAGGGTCGGGATGATGACCGCGGGCCACTTCTGGATCCCGGAGCTCCGCCCCTACCTCGCCGGCGGCCGGTTGCGCGTCGGCTTCGTGGCGGTTCCGCACCGCGCGGGTTTCCCGCCGGCGACGGTGATTTATGCCTCGGGCTACGCCGTGCCCGCGACGGGAGCGCGGCGCCGGCTTGCGATCGAGCTCGCGACGTATCTCACCGATTCGCTGGCCGAGGCGAGGCGCGGGGAGGCCGGGCTCGAGCTGCCGGCGGTGACCGCGGCGGCACGGGGGCTCGCGGCGCGCGACACGCTCGGCTGGGATGCCGCGTTCCTGCGGGCCGCGGCGCACGGGCGGGCGCCGTGGGGCGCGCGGGTCGAGCGGTGGCGGGAGGTGGAGGCCGCCCTTCCCGATCTCATGGACCGGATCACGCTCGCGGGCGCCGAGCCGCGGGTGGCCGCCCGCGCCATGGCCCGCGAGATCGATCACGTGTTGGGCTCGACGCGATGACACCGCTGGCCCGCTGGCGCCGCGCCGCCGCGCTGGGCGTGGCGGCGAGCGCGCTGCTCGTCCTGGGGGCGGCCCGCTGGGCCAGCGCCCGCTCGGCGCGGGGGTTCGCGCAGCGGGCCGCCGCGAGCACAGCCGCCTACCTCGCGCTCATCGCCCCTCGGGCGCTGCACGGCGCGGACTACGATCTTCCCCGGCTGCTGATCGAGGCGCGCGCGCTCGAGGACCTCCCGGGACTCGCGGCGCGGCTCGAGATCTACCGCGGCACGGCGCCGCTGGTGCACGCGACGGCCCAGCCGCTGACCTCGGCCGGGTTCCAGCGGCTGCGGCGCCAGGCGGCGGCGCGGTGGGAACGCGGCGCCGTGCTCGCGCCGCTGTTTGACCGCGACGGGTGGGAGGTGGTCGGCGGGGTCGAGGTGCGGCCGCCTGGCGGGGGACGGCCGTCGCTGCTCACGATGTTCGCCGTACTGCTCAGCCTCTGGGCAGGCGCACTCGCGGCCGCTGCCGTGGGGGGCGCGCGCGACCGGTCGCGGCGCGCGCTCGCCAGGTACGCCCCGGCGGCCGCGCTCCTCGGGCTCGCGGCCTTTAGCGACGTGCGGGCCGCGGCCCGCGATTCGACCAACGGCTGGCTGGGCGACGCGCGCCTGCTGATGCAGGAAGCCGTGGCGCGCCTGCCGGAGCTCCGCTTCTCGCTGCCGGGCCTCGCGGCCGTGGCGCGCGGCGCGGAGCTCGTGCCGGGAGACAGCGCGGGGGCCGCGGTCGGGCGGCGCGTGGTCGGCGGCGCGCCGCGCGCCGCGGTCGCGGTCCGCTTGGGCCGCGGCCGCTGGGCCCAGCTGCGGGCGCCCCCGGCGGAGGCAGGCGCGGTCGGCTGGCTCGGCATCACGCTCGGCCTGGCGCTGCTCGGGCCCCTCGCCGCTGCGTTCGCCGCGTGGGGCGCACGGGAGGCGGCGCGGCCGCAACGCCGGCGCGAGACGGTGACGGCGTGGGGCTTCCTGGCGCCCTCGGCGCTCCACCTCGCGGTGTTCTCGTTCGCCCCGATCCTGTTCGCCTGCTACCTGTCGGTGCACCGCTGGACCCTCGTGGAGCCGACGCGGCCGTTCGTCGGGCTCGCCAACTTCGCCCAGCTGCTCCGTGAGCCGCTCGTGTGGATCTCGCTCCGCAACACGGCGCTCTACGCGTTGTACGTTCCCGTGTCGATGGCGCTCGCGCTGGCCGGCGCACTGATGCTCAACCAGCGGTCACGGAGGGCACGCGCGCTGCGGGCGATCTTGTGCCTCCCCTCCGTGTGCTCCGGGGTCGCGATCGCCCTGGTGTGGCAGTGGATGTACCACGCCGACTCCGGGCTGATCAACCACGTGCTGTCGCTGGCGCGGCTCGGGCCGGTGGACTGGCTGGGCGATCCCCGCACGGCCCTCGCGGCCGTGATGGTCGTCTCCGTCTGGGTGCAGCTCGGCTACCAGATGACGGTGTTCCTCGCGGGGCTGCAGGGAATCCCCCGGGAGTATCTCGACGCCGCGCGGGTGGACGGCGCGAACGCCTGGCATCGGTTCTGGAAAGTCACGTTTCCACTTCTCACGCCGGTGACGTTGTTCGTGCTCGTCACCGGGATCATCGCCTCGTTCCAGCTCTTCACGTTCATCTACGTGCTCACGGACGGCGGGCCGCTGCACGCCACGGACGTGCTCGTCTACCGCCTCTACCAGACGGCGTGGGAGTTCCTGCAGTTCGGCTACGCGAGCGCCCTGTCGCTGGTGCTCTTCGTCGCGCTGTTCGGCGCGACGTGGGCCCAGTTCCGGCTGCTCGGGAAGCACGTGGAGTATGCGTAGGGAAGCCGCCGTGGGCCGGCCGCGAGTCGCAAGCGGCGTCCGGGGCGCCGCGGTGCTCGTGCTGGGGCTGACCATGGTCGTGCCCTTCCTTTATATGCTGGGGACCGCCTTCATGGGCGAGCTGGAGGTGCTGCGCTTCCCCCCGCCGCTCTTCCCGGCCCGGGCCCGGCCCGAGAACTTCAGGGCGGCGCTCACGGCGCTGCCCTTCGGCCGGTTCTTCCTGAACAGCGCGATCTTTTCCCTCAGCGTCGCGGCCGGGCAGGTCATCACCAGCGCGACCGCCGCGTACGCCTTCGCCCGGCTGCGCTTCCCCGGGCGGGACCGTGTCTTCATGGCGTACCTGTCCGTGCTCATGGTGCCGGCGGTGGTGCTGCTGATCCCTCGCTTCCTGCTCATCAACGCGCTCGGCTGGGTGGACACCTACCAGGGGCTGATCTCGACCGAGCTCGTGTCGGTGTGGGGCATTTTCCTGTTGCGCCAGTTCTTTCAGACGCTCCCGCGCGACCTGGAGGACGCCGCCCGCCTGGACGGGGCGGGGGAGTGGACGATCTTCTGGCGCGTCGTGCTGCCCCTCTCCAAGCCCGCGCTGGCGACGCTCGCCGTGTTCGCACTGGCGGAGCAGTGGAGGAGCTTCCTCTGGCCGCTGATCGCGACGCGCTCGACCGAGATGCAGGTGGTGGAGGTCGGCATCGCGAGCTTTCACGGCTGAAGTGACAGAACTGCATTGAGTGCTCAGGCGCTGAGTTAGACGCTCAGGCGCAGAGACGCTGAGTGGATGTGAGGCCGAGACGTGAGGAGAACCCTCCCTCCTGATACCTCATATCCACTGAGCGCCTCGGCACCTGGGCGCCCTCCTGATAGGACGTGGAGTCGTGGACCGGAGCGGCGCAGGTGGCGGCCGCTGCGTTCTCTAGCGGCTCATCTCCCTGAGCAGTTGGTCGTAAAACGTGCTCGAGACCCCGACATGCACTTTCAAGGGGATGTGCCGTAGTTGGTCCGCGTCGGGGGGGCGCGCCTCGTCGACGATCACTCCGCGCCGGTCGGTTCCGTAGCAGCCGCCTCTCAGCAGGTAAAGAAGAAGGCTGTGCGTTCCGTGTGCGCGCGATGCGCGGGATGGGTGCACTGGTGCACCGCCGTGAGCTGGCGATCGAGACGCGCGGGTGTAGAGCTCGGTGGTCGAGAGCTGCGCGCGCCCGAGCAGCGCCCGGAGGTAGCGACGTCGGCGCCGTTCTCGAGCATCAGGGTCGCCATCGAGCGGCGAGAGGTGGCCAGCTCCGCTTTTCGCGAGCCCCGCCTGGACGAAGGAACGGTGCACGAGCTCGGTGAGGCGGTTCGAGCGTAGCGGCTTCCCAAAGCTGAATAGCGCGGCCTCCAGGGGCAGAGGGGTCGGCGTCGATGGACTCTAGCCGAGCCAAGGGAGGTTACCGCATCGGCCGGTGGGTCAAGTGAACATCCGACGCCACAATCACCCATCGCCCCACATCCCCAGCGCCAGACCATTCGATCTCGTGAATGACATGTCCTTCGTCTGACAGTCGAAACTCATCGTATCGCCAGTCTCTGTGACCGGAGCGACCGCGGGTAAGCTCCAGCTGATATGCGAAGACGCGAGGATACAGAAAGTCGAGATACCGGTTTTGCTGTGCATTCCGAAGCCGCAGGCGGATGCTAACGGACCTTTCTGAATCGAGCCCTTCAACACGTTCAGATACTTCCAAGTCCTCGAGCCAGCTATCATGTGGGGCACGCGGATCCGAGAGGGAGAAGTACCAATCGGACGAAGCCAACTTGAACGCAGACGTAGGAAATCTAGCCTTGTGCTGTTCCAGATAGGCTCGATATCGTGCAAATGACTCTTCAAACTCGCGAACAGTACCAACGCGATTTCGCGACAGCACAAACGTCATGCCCCTCCCCCTAGCTTGCTCATTACCACTTGTGTGTACGCCAAGTCCGCGCACAACTCGCGGACTTGGCGTTGAACGGCTGCCCTACACGGCGTCAAATTCGGTTCCTGGTCAGCCACTGTCGTATATCTTCATATGACCAACCTTGCATTCTTAAGGTCATGTAGGCCCACGGGTTCATCTCGAGCTCCTTGGCTTCGCGAATATCGAGGTACGCGCCTAGGATCGTGGCGCCAAGTGCAACACTACCGAAGAGCGTTGAGACGCCTGAGCTATATCGACCTCCACGTATGTTTTGCTCGCCCCTCGGAGCAAGGAGACCCCGAGCGCGCAGTTGTGCCACGTTCTCGCCGTTTATCCTGTTGAGGACGTCGCGCGGAACGCCAGGCGTGCCCCGGAATCCGTGCCTGTTAATCCAGCCGTCCCTGCCGAATATGCCGATCTCCTTCTCTCCCCTGAAAACGTGAATCTCGTACTCTTCGCCGAAGGCGTCCACTCTGCCACAGTAACCAAGCCCCAAGTTTATCAGGCCTTTTGCACAAAGTCCGAACGGATCGGAGAAGTTTACGGGGTCTCCCTTCGCAAATCCATACAGGTTCATCCCCCCCACGAGGCCAATGGGATCTTCCTGCGTGAAGCGACCGGTCACGGGATCGACGTAGCGATTCCGCCGATACAGCGTCCCGGTTCCGTCCTCCTTGAGGTCCAGCAGCGTTCCGTGCCAGCCAACCGCCGTGTCGGCGGCCTGCTCCGTAAAGGCAAACGACTTGTACCGCCACGCGAGAGACACGCACCGCGCCATCGTCGCGTCGCTGCACCGCCAGACCCCGCCGTCGTGGTAGGTCCCGTAGTCTGCTTGGCCCCGCCAGTTCCAGTGAGGCACGATCGCGAAGGCGCCCCAGACACTGTCCGGCTTGTTCCATGGGTCGTCGACATAGTTGATCCGTACGACGCTCAGGGGTTGATCGAGGCCCGGGCCGTGCGTGTAGGCGACACGGCCGTACCGAGGGTTCGGATCGTAGTAGACCCCGCAGTGGAGCGCCTCGCACGGCGGGTCAATGAGCGGCAGCGTGTCGTTCTCGGCCACCGAGTCGGCGGCGTCATAGCTCCCGGTGCTGCCGCGCATCTGGATTTCGTACAGCTCCTCGGTGCCGTCCCAGACGGTGCGCCGGACGGTCCCGAGTGCGCACGGTCGATCGGTGTAGCCGTAGTGACAGTTGCGGCGGGTGCGCACGAGCACTCGGCGTCCAAGAGGGTCGTAGCGGTACTCCTCCCAGGTCAGATTCCAGGGCCAGGCCTCGGGGTCGGGGTTGCTGCTCGAGCTCTGGACGCGCCGGTACTCGGTGAAGCGGAGCTTCCCGTCGGCCGAGTACCACGATGCCCAGTCCTCAAGCAGGGCGCCGTCGGTATAGAGCGCCGTGAACTTGAAGACCGTGTTCCCTGCCGAGTCGTACACGACGGAGTCGCCCCGCATCGCCGTGAACATGCCGCGCAGCCGGCCAGTGGGCGGTCCGTCGCCTACGGGGCCGAAGGTCGCGGAGCGGCCGTTAATCAGATTTCGGGTGCTGTTGCTCGACTTGAGGTTCGTGGTGTCGTACATCGAGTAAACGTTGCCCATGCCGTCCTGGTTAAACCGCTCGGCGGAGAAGAGCCGGCCAGCGTTGTTCCAGTTCGACCGCGTCGGCAGCCGGTACTGGAAGCCCACGGCTTGTCCCAGCCCCGAATATTGGGTGGTGACCGTGTCGCCCCAGCCGAGCGCATTGGCGGCGGTGTCGAGGCGAAACGCATCGGCGTAGTGCAGGCGCGTGCGGCGTAGGGTCGCATCGGGATGCTTGAATACCGACCCGCTGAAGTTCTTGATCGTGTCTGCCACGAGGCGACCGTCGAGGTCGAAGCCGCGGTATTGCTCGATGCCACCCGACAGGTTAACGCGCACGGGCTCGTTGCGGTCGTTGTAGATGAAGCGGAACGCGCTGCCGAGGGGATCGTACACCGAGTCGAGCAGAGCGGTGGTCGGGTCGTAGACATAGCGGACGCTGTCCGCGACGGCGCCGCCGATGCGGGGAGCAAGTTGCCGGGGGTGCTTCAGCACCACCCGCCGGCCTGCCGCGTCGTACCGGTGCTCGATCCCGTAGCGGTGCTTCTGGAAGTCCGACCCGCTCAGAACGCGGATCCGCAGGGAATCGATGTGCAGCAATCCGTTCGGATAGTACGATCGCCACACTTTGGCATCGCCGTTCTCGGCCTGCGTCATTCTCCCCATCTCGTCGTACGCAAACATGGCGGTCTCACCGGGCACGAGGAGGTTCGCCTCGATCAGATGGCCGGTGCCGGTCCACGGGTCCACGACCGAGTCGGTCGGATACCAGGGGTATGGCTTGAGATAGCCGCCCTGCAAGCGGATGCTCGCAATACCCATCGAGTCTCGCTTCGGATAGGTGACGTCCGGAACGATGCGACGGCGGAGCCGGTTCAGGCGGTCGTAGATCATGCCGATCTGATGCCCACGCCGGGTCACAACCGTAGTGGCGTTACCAGCCGGGTCGTACCGTGTGCTGTCGACGAACCAATCCGAGGCCACTTCCGCCACGCGCCGGCCTGCGACGTCATAGCGCCAGCGGGTCGTGATCGTGCCGACAGAGTCGTTGTCGGGCACGGTAGACCGCTGGAGGCTGTCGAGCTGAGCCTCGGCGTTGTAGAAGTTTCGAACGATCACCGACTGTGCGGGAGTGCCGGACAGCGGTGGCCCATACGCGACGGACCGCGTGACCCGGCTCAGCTGGTCGTAGTACGTCGAGTCATGCCGCCACTGGCCCCCCGCGATCTGTGTGCGGACGAGCGCCGTCCGCCCCACGCGGTCATTGTCGAAGTATGTGAGCCACCCAAGGGGCGTGCGGGTGACCGCGAGATTGCCGCGCGCGTCGTAACCCAGCGAGTCGCGCGCCCCACCGGGCGCCGCCATGATCTTCAAGAGACCGGAACCGTTTCCCGACGCGTAATACTCGAAGGTCACCCGGCTCGCCGAACCCCGCCCATCCTCCTGCCACAGCCGGTTTCCGTTCGTCGCGTCGTAGCCGAACCGCGTGAACTGGCCCGTGGGCGGCCTGATCTCGGTCACGCGGTCCCAGCGCTGATCCCACGCGTAGCGGGTAACGGCCGTGATGCTAGAATCGGTCGAAGTGGCGAGGTTCCCCCTGGCGTCGTAGCTGGCCGCCTCGATCCAACTGTTCGGGTGCTGGAGGCGCGTGGCGAGCGCCGGCCAGCGCGCGTCGGCCCGTGTGACGGTCGTGAGGTACCCGTAGGGGTCGCGGATCTTCCAGGGGCTCCCGAACCGATCCGCCCAGAAGTCCTGCACGTCCGCACTGTCGGTGCGCGGTCCATCGAACCGGGTGTAGGCACTGTCGGGGAGGGGGAGCGTGGGGCTGCACGACGCGAGCCCGCGCACGTCCGCCGCACAGAATGAAGAGATGATGGACTCGGCGCCTGGGACGTCAAGGCGGCTCGAGGCGAGACGATAACCTGCGTCATACGTAAAGGTCGTCAACACACGGCGCCGGCTCCGTCGCGCGATGATCCGATTTGTGCCGCCCGCCTGGTACTGGAATACGACCACGGTGCTGTCGGGTCTGCCGCTCAGCTCTATCACGCGTAGCGAGTCACCGACGTAGTTCAAGGCCGTCACGCGGTTCACGCCGACAGTAGAGTCCCGCACTGAGACCGTCGTGAGCTTGGCGGGCGTGCCGCCATAGCCAAAGTCGTACGTTAGAGTGGTGTCTGGAGGCAGCTGGATCTTCAGCAACTTCCAGTCCGTCAAAGAATCGGGGTAGAACTCGGTACGATAGCCGAGGCGGTTGGTGGTCCGACGGTGAGTGCCGTTCGCAGTGAACGTGACGGTGCTTCCCCCTGATAGAAGCCGGATCCACTGATTCGTGCTGGTGTGGAGGAGCGTGTCGGGATGATCCACCGGTGTCGCAAGGTAGACCGTGTCGGCGCCGTGCGTGCCGGTCCGTTCATACCGGCGGACGCTGCCATCCCCTCCCACCCACAGCGCCTGCCCGCTCGGCACGTTGAAGTAGAGTTTCTCGTAGCCGGCCAGCCACCACCCCGGCCCGAACGCACTGCCCGAGCGGTTGACGATGGGCATCGAGCCGGTGACCGTTTGCAGCGTCGTGCCGCTTCCCCCGCTGAACTTCGTGATCGTGAGCTGGTAGTCGTAGAGCCCGGTGGCCACGGCTGCCGCATCATAGCCGATCACCACTCGGCGGGTTTGGCCCCCGGAACCCCACGCGGTGCCGAGCCAGCTGCGAGTGAGCGTCTGGCTGTTGATGACCAGCGTGGCGCGAACGGAGTCCGGCAACGGGCCCGTCGGCACGGTCACATCGGCCTGGAACAGCGGATACGGATGGGCGTGCTGGCTGTTGTAGAGCAGCGTCGGTGCCCGCTGCGTGTTGAACGTGCGAACTCCCGGGAAGGCGTGGACGAGGCGGAGGTCGCCGCACTCGTAGGCGGCGCCGGGGCCGGCGGCTATGGTCAGACACAGTGCCCGCTCCACGACTGGTCCCGAAGGCGCGACGCTGACGTTGACCCAGCCGGAGTCTTTGTTCGTGGACTCGGCTTGGTCAACGGCGTAGAGCTTGAGGACGCCCGTGGTACCCAGACCGCCGGACACGGAGTGCGTCACTGCGACCTGGGCTGTCTCGCCCGGACCGATCGCTCGCGCCCCAGGTGCCGCGCCGCACGAGACGACACCGCTGCACGTAAGCGTGAAGTTGAACGTGCGGCTGGTGGACCTGGGATTGTAGACCGAGAACCAATTCGTGAGGCCGGTGGCGGGGCTGATTTGAGCCGGCTCTCCGTCCGGCGTGACGACGACAACAGGAGGCGGGGGTGGTGGCGGCGGTGGCGACCCCACCGGTACTGTGTACGTGCCGCCGTCCTCTACCGCGCCCAGTCCCGCGCCATAACTGCTTGCGTCCAGCACCAGCGTTCCCGTACCCTCAGTCCCGACATCGTAGTAGGCAAGAACCTCCACCTGCCCGCCGACGGGGACGAAGACATCGGTCTGGCTAACTCCGGGTTGCGTGACTCCGGTGCACGTGACAGGTCCTGACGCCCCGCACCACACGAGATACCAGTCGTCTACCGAGCCTGTGTTCTGCACGGTAAAGGAAGCGGTGTAACCGCCCGTGAAGGGCGAACGATAGGGAGTTGTGCCGCCATCGGGCATGACTGAGACGCCGTATTGTCCGAGCCCTCGGGGCGGTACCGCAACCGTGAGGGTTCCCAGGAGGAGTACGGGGGCGACGCGACGCGCAGGCACGGGACGGCTCCTGAATGAGGTCGCCCCTTCCTATAGCAGGCGCTGTGCCGCGTGCCGACCCGGAGCCGGGTCCACCCCCACAAGGACTTACGCCGCACGGGCGGACCCTACCGAGTCGCACAGTCGCAGGGAGTCGCGCGACTCTCGTGCGACTCATGCGACTCCCGCAGGCCCCGCAGCGAAAGCCCAAGGCCTTTCAAGCGGCGGAACAGGGTTGCCCGGTGCATGGCCAGCGTGGCGGCCGCTCGTCCCGCGTGCCATTCGTTGGCCTGCAAGGCCGCAAGCAGGTTGGTCCGCTCGCTTTCGCGTTTGTCGCCAGGCCCGCTGCTGCCGTTGCCATTGGTCCCAGGAACGCGTCCCAGCGAGCCGAGGGCGATGGCCTCACGCACTGCCGCGGCGCCGATGGCGCCTTGCCACTGAACCAACGCGGCCCGCTCGACGACCTGCCGCAGCTCGCGCACGTTGCCGGGCCAGGAGTGTCCGACCAGCAGGTGCTCCACCTCTACGCCCCGCGCCAGTTCCCGGCCCATGAGCGCACAGTACTGGCGTGCAAGCGGGAGCACATCCTCGGGTCGCTCCGCCAGCGGCGGGATCCGGAGGACCACACCGGCCAACCGTTGAAACAGATCTCGCCGTACCCGGCCGTCGGCGATACGCTCGTCCAGGTCCTCTTGCGCCGCGGCCACGAACCGGACGTCGACCCGCCGAGGCTGCGTCTCCCCAACCCGCCACACCTCGCCTGTCTCCACCACCCGCAAGAGCTTCGCTTGCGCGAGAGCGGGCAAGCTGACCACCTCGTCCAGAAAGCAGGTTCGCCTGTCTGCCACCTCGATGAGCCCGGGCTTTGGCCGCCGCGCCCCGGTGTACGCCTGCCCGTCGTGGCCGAACAGCTCCGCCTCCACCAGATGTTCCGGCAGGGCCGCGCTGTTGATCGCGAGGAGATCGCCCGGCCGTCCGCTCCAGCGATGGATGTGGTGGGCGAAGAGTTCCTTGCCGCAGCCCGTGGGCGCGACCAGCAGAACGGAGAGTTGCGACGGGGCGATCCTCCGCGCCAGCCCGACGGCCTCTCGGATCGCGCGCGAGTCGCCGATGATCGGCGGGGGCTCGAACGGCTGCCCGTTCCCGCTCACTGCCCCTCCCCCTGCGGCAACCTCGGCGCCGTCACACTATCCGCATCCGCACCCGTCCGGAGAATGCTCGGCGTCAGGAACACAGACACCTCCGTTTCGGTCTTCCGATGATCGGCGCTCCCGACGAGACCGCCGGTGATCGGGATGCTCGAGGTGCAGGGAGCGTGCCGCGCGCTTGAAGGGGGCCGCCCCACCTCCGCACGGCTGAGCGAGGACCTTCCGGCGCCGAGAGTCTGGTGCAGTCGCCAGACCTATGGCGCGAAGACCATGGTGCCGGCACCAGAGAGGCGGCGGAGAATGTTCAGCCCCGTCTGCGAGGTATTTCGTTCGGGATGGACACCGAGGCACTGAGGCGCAGAGGCACGGGGGTGAGCGGTCTGTGCCTCCGTGCCTCTGTGCCTCTAGTCTCTAGCCGCTGACCGAAAGCTCAGCTCCCACTTGATGTCCCGTCCGTCCCCACCCGCCGCCCACTCCAGCACCGCATGCCCTGACCCCAACCGCTTCACTGCGCAGGGCACGTCCGCTTTGCACGCGCCTGGTCTCATCCCCCTCGGCACGGCGATCGTCACCGCGTACGCCGTCCCGTCGAGGTTCGCCGACTTCGCCCGCAGCGTGCGCGTCGTGGCGTCCCACGTCTCGTCCGTGATG
>WNGF01012911.1_pt1 | contig 16567 bp, 17 predicted proteins | sample 5400641 | NCBI WGS metagenome assembly WNGF01 (sample SAMN13153371, study PRJNA577476) | soil metagenome | isolation source: 80 cm soil or saprolite under grassland replicate 2 | place: USA:California | collected 2016-06-15
TTCACGAGCGGCCGGAGCGGCTCGAGACGATCGTCGAAGCCGGAGCGCTCCTGCAGGTGACCGCAGGTTCGCTCGCAGGCGCTCTCGGCTCGAGAGCGAGACGTACGGCGTTCGCGCTCCTGAAGCGCGACCTCGTTCATCTCGTGGCGACGGACGTTCACTCGCCGGTGTTTCGCGCTGGCGGGTTTTCCGCCGCTCTGCGAGCGCTCGGCGACGAGGAGCTCGGACGTTGGCTCGTCGAAGGAGTGCCGGCGGCGATCGTCGCTGGAACGCCCCTTCCCCCGAAGCCTCTTCGGCATCGACAGGGGAGGTGGTTCCGGCGTCTGCGTTAGACGACTGAAGAGCGGAACTCGTCCGAGGGATTGGCAGATACTGATCCTTGGACGATGATATTGGCGCCGAGGGCCACTGCGGCCCGTTTTCCTTCGCCCCTCGGAGGTTCGCTTGCCGGTCTTGCGTTGGACCCTTGTACTCTGCACGGTTGCGATCTCGCTCGTCGCGGCGACCGCCACGCCGGCCGGCGCGCGAAGCCGTACCTGCCTCGGTGACTACTCCTACGCGGGCGTGATGGGCCCCCACGGCGTCCACGGAGTCTCGGCGCGGATTGCGCCGCTCCGCGCGCCCGAGGTCGCGGGCGGCCACGTCGCCGCGTGGGTCGGCATCGGAGGCGAAGGGCTCGGTCCCGGCGGGACGACCGAATGGATCCAGGCAGGGCTGAGCGCGTTCGCCGATGGGAGAATCGAGCTCTACTACGAGGTGACGCTTCCCGGTTCGGAGCCCCGCTACGTCGCGCTCGGCGGCGGACGACGGGCGCACACCATCGCCGTCGTCGAAACGCGGCAGCAGCGGGCGTGGTGGCGGGTCTGGGTCGATGGCCGGCCCGCGAGCCCTGCCTTCCGTCTCCCGGGAAGCCACGGCACGTTCGAGCCGACGGCGACCTCCGAAAGCTGGGACGGCGGCAAGGGCGCCTGCAACGGCTTCGCCTACCGCTTCACGCATCTCACCGTGTCCACCGCCGCCGGTGCGTGGCAACCGCTCCGGCGCTCACAGATCATCCAGGATCCAGGTCTCCGGGTGCTGCGCAGGCCCGGCGGCTTCGAAGCGCGCGCGCTCGCCTGAAACGAGAGGCGGCCGGGACAAGGCCGGCCGCCTCGAACCATCGATCCGTTTCGCGTTACGCGCGGAAGCGGATGTAGATCGTTGTCTTGTTCCCGTCGGGATCGCGCGCGACGATCTTGATGCGGTAGACGACGCCGCGCTGCAGCTGCCCATTCGGGATGTTCAGCTGGACCGGGATCGTCCGTGGGATCAGAACGCGGTAGCGGATCGACGTCGTGTTCGGTCCGCTCACGCCCTGCCCGATCCTGCTCCGGCGCTGGCTGAGAACGATCGACTTTCCGCCGGGACCGATCACGCTGATGAACAGGTCCGCCTGCTCGTCGACGTTGACGCCGGTCGTCACGACCGCGCCGCTCCCAGTCCTGCGAGCCTGCAAGATCGGCGCTAGGGCACCCTTACGCGCCAATCCAGGTGGTCCCGTATGAATGTGGTTCTTGTCGCCCCAGCCGTATCCGGGGCGGTACTGGTCGCTCCCCGCCGAGACCTTCGCCGAGTCGCTCAGCGAAGCCGGCTTTTCGGGAGCGAAGACTGCCGACACCGCGCTCTTGGCGGCACTGGCCGCGTACCCGAGGCCTCCCACGGCTCCGAGCGCGGCAAGCATGCCGAGCGTGAGCGCGGCGGCGACGGCGACGCGGGCCGAGCCGTAGCGCCGAGCGGGTCGCGACTCGTTAACGCGCGCGCTCAGCGCGTTGACGAATTCCTCCCGAGGGCGCGGCCGCCGAGCCCGGAGTCTGCGCTCGAGCGCGTCTCCTCTGCTGAATCCCCTCATCCCGGTCCTCCTTGGACGGATCGATGGTGTCGATCCAAGTACCTGCTGTAGGACCGATTCCTTACATGCGTTAGGAGATCGGTGTTTCGGCGCCGCGTAAGGGGGCTACCGGCGCAGGCTCCTCGAGATCCCGGCGCAGCTGTCGGAGCGCCCGGTGGAGGGCGACCTCGACGCTGTTCGTTCGCAGCTCGAGCAGGTCGGCGATCTGGCGCGCCGTGAGGTCGGCGCCGTAGCGAAGCGCAACCAGCTCCTGCGCTCGGCGATCCAGCTTGTCGAGCGCCCGCGCGAGCTCGAGCCGCTCGAGCACCTCGGCGGCGAGATCGCCCGAAGCGGCGAGCTCGGGCGGGGTCCCGAAGGACGGCCGCCGAACCGCGAGCTGGTCGTCGACGACCCGCCGCGCGATTCCGATCAGCCAGGAGACGGGCTCGCCCTTGCGCGGGTCGAAGCTCTCGCGGTAGCGGAGCGCTCGCTCGAACGCTTCGGAGGTCGCGTCCTCCGCATCCGGCCCGTCCCCGAGCCGGTAGGCAGCGTAGGCGTAGACGCGTCGGATCAGACGCTCCGGGTTGGCGAGAGGATCGCGCGGGATCATCCGCTACCCCCGACCGTGATTGCGCCCTGGGCCGCCAGCTCGCGGCGGAACTCGGCGACTTCGGGGCTCCGCGGGTTGAGGCGGGCGGCGTCCGCGAGCGCCGCGAGCTGGACGCGCCCGGTGGTCGCCCGCGCGAGCTCGAGATAGAGGTTCCAGTCGCCTGGGTTCTTGGCGATCGCCTTGCGGAAGCTGCGCTCGGCCGCGCGCGTGTTCCCAACCCCGAGCTGCGCCTCACCGAGCAATTTCCAGGGGTCGGCGGACCAGGGTGCCCAGTCGATCGCCCGCCGAGCGCGAGCCGCCGCCGCGGCCCAGTTCCCGCTGCGCGCCGCCTTCGCGCTCTCCGAAGCAGCCAGGTTGCCGACAAGCCCGATGAAGGCGACGCCGGCGAGAACGACCGTTGCGGCAAGAGCAACCGCACGAGCCCGGCCCGAAAGCGAACGAGCTTCCTCGTCCTCCCGCCGCGCGGCGACTAGGCAGGCGACGCCGCAGAGAAGCGCCGCCGAGGTGACGGCCGCGAGCTCCCAGTCCCAGTCCACGGCCGCATGAACCGCCCAGGCCGCGAACGAACCTGCCGCGGCAGGTACCAGCGGGTGCGCGCGCGCGCGGACAGCCGCCGCAAGCGGAACTCCGACGACGACGGAGAGAAGCAGGAGCCCAATTGGCCCGAGCTCCGCCAGCGTCTCGAGATAAAGATTGTGCGCGTCGCGAACCTTGAGCGCCGTAGGGCGATGCTGGAGCCACCACTGCTCGTACGAACCGGCCCCGGAGCCGAGCCAGGGGTGATGGACGTAGTCACGCCAGGCCGCGTGCCACAGATCGGCGCGTCCGTTCCCGGAGAACGAGAAGAGGCGCTTGTTGAGGTTGTCGCCGGTCGCCGCCGGTGGTGCTGCGAAACCGTCGTACGCCCGGTGCGCGATCGTGACCGGCCCGCCGAAGCGGACGAACGCGATCGCGAGAACGACGACAGCGAGCGCGGTAAGGACGCCGCCGAACGCGAGACGATGCGCGCGGCGCAGGACGATCCGCCGCTCGGCGAGCCCGACGCCGAGCGCCGCGACCGCGGCGGCGGCTCCGAGCAGCGCGAGCACGAACGCGAGGCGGTGCCCTTCGTGGACGGCAGCAGCGAACCGCGAGCTCTGGTGCGTGAGCGCGTCCGAGCGCGAGGCGACGAGGACACCGATCGCCGGCGCGGGCGCGACCACGAGCCCGGCCCCGATCAGCTGGAGCCGTCGCGGGTCGAACGCCATCGCAGCGAGGAGGCCGATTGCCAACGCGATTGTCGCGCCGCGGCTGAAGGTGAAGTAGAGCGTGGAGGCAAGCACGACGAGCGAACCTGCGGCCAGCGCGCGAACCGCGAGAGATCGCCCGCGCGCAACGAACCCGAATGCGAGCACGATTCCGACCGCTGCGAAAATTCCGAGCCCGTTCCAGTACCCGATCGTCCCGGCGAGCCGGTACCCGGCGACAGGGTCGAAGTTCCCGAACCGATCCGGCGCGAGCCGCTCGAGCAGCGAGTAGCCGCTGATCGTGACGATCCCGCCGAGGACGCCCCCGAGCAGCTGCGGAACCGCAGCACGACGGATCAAGAGCAGAGCCGTGAACACAAGCCCCGCGTAGAGAAGCGTGCGCTGCCCGTCGAGCAGTGCACGTGTGCCGTTGCTCCAGAGCGTGGAGGCCAAGGCGAGGCCGGTGATCGCAGCGAGCGCGACTGGGACGGGGATCTCTGCGCGCGCCAGACGCGGTCTGGCGCCGACGGCGACGATGATCACCGACATCCAGAGACAGGCCAGGAGGCCCCAGCTCCAGGAGCTCGCGAAGTACCCGCCGTCCGCGGCGCCGAGACCGGTCACGATTCCGCCCGCGCTAAGGGCGACGAACGTCGGTCCAGCCCAATCCAATTCGAGCCGTCGAGGCTCGGGTACAACAGCAGCTTCTTTCAACAAGAGACGGCCACTCAGGCCCCTCATAAAGGTAGGTCGTCCTCGCGTCTAGCACAATCGGCGAACATCGCTGACAGGAACCATCTTCACTGGTTCGTGGGGACGGAACGATACGGTTTCCAATGCGGTGTCGCTGCGTGGTTTGCTAAGTAAGCCCATGCGCCGTGGCGCGCCGCAGCAGCTCGAGCTCGAGGTCACCCGTGTAGAGCCGCTGCCTCAGACGAGACAGGACGGCTCTTCTCACGATCTGAAGCGTGGCGCGACGCGGCCGTCCCTCGCTCAGCTGCTGGAGACGCCGGGCGCACTCCTCACGCGTACCCACCTGCGCGAGCTCGGGCTTGAGCCACGCGCAGTCGACGCAGTGTTCCGAGCGCTACCGATTGTCGCGTTGCCGGGCTACTCGCGGCCGATGATTCGCGTCGAGCAGTACCTCCAGCTCGTCGAGGAGCACACCTACGCCCAAGTGACCTCTCATCGGCCAACCGGATGAGCCACCGCCTGGCGTAGCCATCGAGCCGAGCCGGAGCGACCTCTGCCACGAGCACTGCGCAGGAACAGACGTGGAGCGCCTCCAACCGATCGACGCAACCGTGCTGCCTGGCCTTCAAAGCAAGCTGAGAGAGATGCTGAGCCTGTCCTGTGGGGTGCCTGCGACCCAAGTGTCCCCTTCGCGACCGAGTGGCCCAATCGGATCAGTGACCGCCCACTGAAGTCGGCGATCAAAAAGCTGACCTCGCGGGCACCGATCGCTTCCGCCAACGCGGCGGCGAGGACATCGACCGCCGCGACCGGCGGGGCCGCCTCGACCGCCGCCAGCAATGAATTCAAGCTCAGCCGTGACCGCTGGCCCTTACCCATCCCGCCTAACCTAACTCGACCGTTCGCCAACCACGTGACGGCCGGGGCAATCTCGATAGCCTCGCATCAGCGGGGCCGCGTAGCGAAGTTGACCTGTTCGATTTTCAGGCCACTCAGACAGGTCAAATTCATGCTCGCTTGTAGCGGCGCTCCTTGTACTCCTGCGCCCACTGCTTCGTCGAATACCACTGATCCGTGCGGCGAACGGCGCGCAGCCGGCCACGCTTCGCCGCGACGGCCAGCGCGTTACCCGAGAGCTCGGAGTCGGCGAGGGAGCGAAGCGGGACGAGCCTGTGCGGCCCGACTAGACCCGGCAGCAAGAAGCGGTAGATGCCGTCCGTCACCGCCCTGGCGAAGATCTCAGCGAGCGGACCCGCTTCGCCCCGGTCCGCCCGCCGGAACGCGTTCAGATATCGCGTCCGGTCTCGCTTGTAGATGACCGCCGGCGGAAAGCCGTGTCGGACGAGCAGGAGATTCGTCGCCAGCCGGCCCACTCTCCCGTTCCCGTCGCGGAACGGGTGGATTCGCTCGAAGCGAGCGTGGAGGTCGGCAACGAACGTCATTGGATGCTGGGTCTCCGCCGGTCCTCGATTGGCGTCGCGCACCCAGTCGGTAACGAGCGCCGGCACCTCCGGAAACGCCGGCGGAGTCATCCCTCCGGTGAATGGACGAATGTCGTGTTGACGGAACGAGCCGGGACCTTCACGAGCATGAAGAGCATCGGGAGGCGAATGCAGCCACGCCGGCTCGACGACTAGCTTGTGGATCTCGCGCAGCTCCGTCACGCTGATTCGCTCCCCCACCGACCAGTCGGGAGGTTGCTCTACTGCCTGTGCGTACACCCACTGCGCCGCCTTCGCGTAGCCCTCGACTTCGAGGTACTCAGCGAGCTCCTTGCTGCCGACGGCCTTCCCTTCTCGGAGGAGTCGCTCGACCTCCTTGAGAACGAGGGTGTTGCCCTCGATCGCCGTCGAGTGATGGGCCTCCTCGTACCAGATCCCCTCCCAGATCGCGTCCGCCTCGACCGGAAGCGGCAACCCGCCGACGCTGCGGAGGTCATCGATCGCCCGGTCAAGAGTGCGCAGAACCTCCTCGCGGCTAGGGCGGCCGCGCCCTCTAGACATTCGACCTATTCCTGCTCGGGAACATAATCGCGGTCCAAATCTACCCAATTTGGACCTGTTTGATTTTCTTAGGCGCTTAGTAGGTCAACTTTAGAACTGAGGCATGGAACGGGCTGCGGGCCGCGAATGCGAACGGTGTCCCGACCGCACACGGCGGTCGCCGCTGGTGGCCGTCGACGGTCCGGGCCGTTCTCGTTCGAGCGGCCGGCGGACCGGAGCCGCCGTCAGCGGCCTCCGCGTCGAGCGAGTGGTCAACTACTTCGGGAGCCAGCGCTCACTAGCCACGCCGCCGCTCCGCCGCAGCCCACCAGTCGGGCCTCTCGCCTCCGGCGGTCAGGTGCTCGAGCGTCGCGGCGACCGTCTCCACATAGGCGCCCGAGCCGCCCCGGAAGCAGAACTTCCAGAGCTCCTGTGTCGCCTTGTGGTAGCGGTGAATCACCTCGTCGACGTCGTGGACGTCAAGCTCAGCGGCGCGGTACCGCTCGATCGCCTCCGCGACGTGCTCGACCAGCCCGGCGAGCTCCGCCTCGTGGTAGGTGGCAACGAGCGCTCGGGCGACACGGCGACTCTCCTTCGATGCATCTCTCCGCTCGGCGGCCACGGCTGCAGGAGCGTAACGTGCCGGCGCCGACCGACTCAGGCGGACGTCGCCGAACGCCGGCGGACGCCAACCGGGAGAAAGGGAGCCCCCTCAGAAGACTGTCGCAATGACTGTCGCGCGGCACCCGTACGGGTCTCAAATTCCGCTCAACCATGCGCCTAGCGCCGCACGATCGAGCGCCTTCCTAAACCGCGTGCGCTGGTTCGATTCCGGCCGGGGGCATCCCTCTAGAACAGTGCGAAGCGCGCGTCGCAGATCTCGCTCGGCCGTGCGCCGCGCGCTCCTGACCTGACGCCGCTCTGTCACGGGGCTGGCATTTCATCTATCGCGCGCGCGAACGACGCAGCCCGCGGCGGGGACCAGATTCGAGCCGAATCGACTGCCGACCCGAGAAGCCAGCGAAAGGAGACCCTGACCTCTCCGGTCAAGCGGCCCGGGTCGGAACCACCGACAGGCCGATGCGCCAGACAGTGGCGAAGAGGAGGATCGCGGTCCCGGAGAGCACACCGAGCGCCGCGACGGAAACGGCGACACCGAGCGCCTGCGAGGTCCCCGCGCCCGAGGCAATGAGGCTCGCGGCGCCGGCGCCGACTTGCGTGGCGGCGCCCGCCGGACCGATCGGCAACGCCGCCGCAGCCGCGCCGGCGCAAAGAAAGAGGAGCGCGAGCGGGAACGAATAGCCGATCCCGAGCGTGCCCAGCGCCCACGCTTGCGACGCATGTCGCAGCGAGGTCGTGCGCGGGCTCAGCCAGCGGCCGAGCCGGAAGCGCACGGCTTGCCTGCTCGCGGCCAGACGTGGCAGGGCGAGGATCAGGGCGGCGGCTGCGACTCCGGCGACAGCCACGACCGCGAGCCCCGCGCGCATGCCGATCCCGGCGCCCGGAAAGGCAGCGCCGACAAAGGCGAGCGGCGCCAGAGCGGCGCTGTCGATCAGACCGAGCATGACGAGCGAGAGGCAGAGCGCCCGCACGCTGGCAGGACAGGGCGGGTAGCGGCGAACGACGGCGACCCGCATCGCATCGTCGAAGCGGCCAGGAAGAACAACTCCGACCAGCGCGGCGCCCCCATTGCCGGCCGCGAGCGCAAGCGGCTTGGGCCGCTCGTCCGGCACGAACAGCCGGCCCCACCCGTACGCCTTGAGGGCTTGAGCGAGGAGAAGAAGCAGTCCCGCCGCCGCGAGCAAAGCCGGGTGTCCGCTCGAGAGCGGCCAAGAGGTCGTCGCGAAGTGACGCGCAGCCAGCAACGCCAGGACGATCGCAAAGGCGCCCGAACCCGCGGCGAGCACCCACCGGCCCCTGCGGGAACGCCGGAAACGCCAGAGCGCTGCGACCAGCAGGCGATACCTGCCCTCGAGCACGATCGGCGCAAGCGGAACAGCGATCACCGCCAGCGGATCCCGCTGGAGAGCACCGGGCGGCAGGTGACCTGGGGCTGCAGTCACGGCCCCCTCCCGTCGAGATCAGGGGAATGTCGCGCGCCCGTGGGGTCCACCATGGCTACTCCTTACCCGATCAGTGCCCCGGGACCTACCAAGCGCCGATCAATGGCCTCTCCGAATTGTACGGCCGGGGCCCGGGCATCGCGAGGACGCGAAGCGTTCCGCCCGCCGGTTAGGTTTGCCTCGCAAGCGGCGTGATAGAAACAGGCCGTGATCCTTGCCGCCTCGACTGTTGCGATCGTCGCCATTGCGGCCGTGGTCATCATCGCCCTGATCGCGCTGATCTACATCGCCCCGCGCGGAGGCCGAAGACGGCGGTAGGAACATCGCCAGCGAAACGCGAAGCGGGAGCACATTGCGCCAATCGTGCGGGAAGGGCGACCTAAGCCCTGCAACGCGTCGACACGCGGGTCCCGCGACCAATCCGGGCCGCGTGTCGTTTCCGAAACCTTGCCCAGGGTTGCTAGACCTTCAAATCCGGCACGGCGTGGGCAGCCGCCGCTGAGTCCCCCGTCATGCGGCCCACCACGCCGAGCACGGTTCCGATCGTCGCATCAGTGCGCCACATCCGCCCGCGTCGCGGCGTTCCAGATCCGGGCCGGGGAAAGGCTACGCCCCAGGAGACGATTTCCTTGGAAGGGAGCTCCACCGGGTTGAGCGTCGCGTCAAGCGAGGAGTCTGCTTTACGGACGGAACCGGTCATGGTGATCGTCTTCATCAAATGCCTCCGGTGCATGAGAAGGCCCGCGAGACGCGGACCCTCCCTGCGGCGGGCCGGGGCTTACGCCCGAACGGCTCCGTTGGTCTTGTGGACGATTACCTCGCCGTCCGTCACCTTCGGCGGAGTCTTGAGAATCCTCTCGAGCTTCTCGTCGCGCACCCACTCGGATGCCACACGAGTCGACTCCTTGGCCTGAATCGAAGTATCGAAAAGGCCGATCGAGCTCATCACGCCGTCACCGGTGTCGATCAGGAAGTAATCGCTGAAGCCCGGCAGCTTGCGCAGACGCGGCACCAAGGTCTCGCCGACCTTCTTCGTCAGTTCGTCCTTGTGGCTCGCCTCGATACCCTCGTAGCGTCGCAGGGTCGCAAACATATGTTGCTCCTAACTCTCGTCGTTCAGGGTCGGAAAACTCGGGTCGAGCTCTCCTGATGCACTCAGGCCAGCGATTCGCAAGTCGCAGAGGAATTTCGGAGCCTCAGCGGCTTCCGCGCTAGGTCTGTGCGCTCACCCCACCATAGCCGCGATCTCGTTCCGCCGCGGACCACCGGTCGAAAGGCGCCGGCCCGGAGCTTCTTCAAGCTCTGGTTCTCGATCTGCCGGATCCGTTGCTCTGCGCGTTCAGGGCGATGCCGCTTGATCGAGTCGCCCCTCGCGATCTGCCCCGGAACTGGCGTCGCGGTCGCGAGGAGGGCCGCCGTGCCAATCGAGACACAGCGCCGTGGCGTCGTCGCGTAGCTGACCGGCGCTTGCCTGGAGGACCGCCTGCGTGAGGTGCTGCACCGCCTCGCGGGCGTGCATGTCCTTGCTTGCGGTCAGGATCGCGGCGATGTTCATGCCCGCGGCGTCGCGCTCAAGCATGCCGTCGGTGACGAACATCAGCCGGTCGCCAACCTCCAACTGCAGCTCTTGCACCCGGTAGCCGCCTCCCGTCTCCATCCCGAACGGACGATCGGCTTCCAAACGAACGTGCTCGACCTGCCCGGCCCGCAGCTGGAACGGTGGGGGATGGCCGGCGTTGACGATCCCCGCCGTCGCATTGGCAAGATCGATTCGCACGAGCAGACCGGTCACGAACTGGCCTTCGCCTGCCTGCTCGGCCAGCGCATCGTTCGCCAGCCCCGCCTGCTCGGCCAGCCCAACCCCTCGCCGGCGTGCGTTTCGCAGACCGCCGACCAACACGGTGGCCAACAGGGCGGCATCCATCGTGTGGCCCATCGCGTCTGTCATTGACACGTGCAATGTGTCTCGCTCCAGCGAGAAGTCGAACGTGTCACCGCCGATCTCACCCGCCGGCTGAAGCCACGCGGCGAGAGTGAACTGCCCGGCCTCGCACGTGAAGGAACCAGGCAACAGCCGGTGCTGGATCTCCGCGGCCAACGACAACGGAACCGAGCGTTGTCCCCACTCGAAGAGATCCGTGTACCGGCGGTTCGCGATGACCACGTACGCGAAGAAGTGCGCCGCCAAAGCCACGTCGGCAACGGTCTGCTCAGCCGGGAAGTCATCCAGCCCCAACTCCAGAACACCCACCGCCTCGCCGCGGCTGGTCACCGGCGCGAACAAACGAGCGCCGCCATCCTCGACGATCACCTCGACGGCCTGAGCAGCCAACGCCCGCCCGTGCGGCGTCCCCACCAACGGCACCCGCTCTGCAGTCTCCCTCCCCTGCGAGCCCAGTACTCCCTTCCCGACCGAGTGGCCCAGTCGGATCAGCGACCGCCCACTGAAGTCGGCGATCAGGAAGCTGACCTCGCGGGCACCGATCGCTTCCGCCAGCGCGGCGGCGAGGACATCGACCGCCGCGACCGGCGGGGCCGCCTCGACCGCCGCCAGCAATGAATTCAAGCTCAGCCGTGACCGCTGGCCCTTATCCATCCCGCCTAACCTAACTCGACCGTTCGCCAACCACGTGACGGCCGGGGCAATCTCGATAGCCTCGCATCAGCGGGCGCGTAGCGAAGTTGACCTATTCGATTTTCACGCCACTCAGACAGGTCAAATTCATGCTCGCTTGTAGCGGCGCTCCTTGTACTCCTGCACCCACTGCTTCGTCGAATACCAGTCTGCCTCGCGCACGCGCACCTCGACTAACCAGCAACCAAAGACAGCACACCCCTGATCGTCGACGAAAACGTCGGGGAGTGAATCTCGATGATGTAGCTCCCCGGGTCCTCGTGCATGTCGATGATCAGCTTCCGGGCCAGAACGAGCGTGCCGGTGACGCTGCCGTCCTTCGGTGGGAGCGGATAGATATTCACTCCCAGAGTGCTGACCTTGGCCGAGTGGATATGTCCATGGCCGGGAGCCTCGCTCAAGCCGGCGACCGTGAGCGCGAACGACGCCTCGCCTTTGGCTGCGTCGAGGGTCATCGTGAACTCGCCGGCTCCTTGGCCGGGCTCTCCGGTGAGCAGTGCGCGGGCCTTGAAGGCGGCCGGCAGGTCATGGGCCAGGATCTTTCCTTGGGCCTGTGATCCGGCGATGCGTGCATTGGTCGGGCGGCTGAGGATGAGGTAGAAGACCTCGTCGTCCGCGGGGGTGGAGTTCTTGATCAGGGGCACCGAGATGCGTCGTACACGCTGGCCCGGAGTGAAGACGAGCCCTCCGCGCACCGCGGAATAGTCGCTACCCGCCGTCGCCGAACCATCGGCCGTGGCGTACCGCAGCGTGACGCGCTTCGAGGTGCGGCGGGAGAGCCGGACCGTGAAGACAATGGTGCCGGCATCCTGGGCGGCGCTGGCATTCGCAACCGAAACAGCTGGTGGCCTCAAACTCGCCCCGGCGACGCCTACGGACGCGGCCACAAGGAAGACGGCCGCCACGGAAAGGCAGATCGGCCTTGGCATCAGCAAGCGCCTGCTCACAGAGGTCGTGTGGAAATCCCCTCGAAATCAGATCCTCCAACGAGGCTACTCCCCTGGATCCACCCCTACAAGTTCGGGCAGGGAGCACGCGTCGAGGCCGGCCTAAACGGCTGCGAGCCCGCGTGCCTTGCGCGACGCTGCGGTCTGCCGCTTCTGCGCGGAGAGCTCCGCCTTGCGCAGGCGCACATGGTTCGGGGTCACCTCGACGCATTCGTCGTCCCCGATGAACTCGAGTGCCTGCTCCAGCGAGAGCAGACGAGGCGGAATCAGCCGTACGAGCTCGTCCGCGGTCGACGAGCGCATGTTCGTGAGCTTCTTCTCCTTCGTCGGATTCACGTCGAGATCGTCGGCGCGCGCGTTCTCCCCGACGATCATCCCCTCGTAGACCACCGCACCGGGCGCGACGAACAGCTGCCCGCGCTCCTGCAGGTTCAGCAACGCGAACGACGTGGCGGGACCGCGTCGGTCCGCGACGAGGCTGCCTGTCGGACGCATGCGCAGCTCCCCGTGCCAGGGCTCGTAGCCGTCGAACACGTGATGGAGGATGCCGGTGCCGCGCGTTTCGGTCAGGAACTCGGTGCGGAAGCCGATCAGGCCCCTCGCCACCACGAGGTACTCCATGCGGACCCAGCCGGTCCCGTGGTTCACCATCTGCACGAGCCGGCCCTTGCGCAATGCGAGCAGCTGCGTGATCACGCCGATGTACTCCTCGGGTGCGTCGATCGACAGCCGCTCGACGGGCTCGTGCACCTTCCCGTCGACGTCGCGGGTCACGACCGTCGGCTTGCCGACGGTCAGCTCGAACCCCTCGCGCCGCATGAGCTCGACGAGCACCGCGAGCTGTAGCTCGCCGCGCCCCTGAACCTCCCAGACTTCGGGTCGCTCGGTCGGAAGCACGCGGAGAGACACGTTCCCGACCAGCTCCTGCGCGAGCCGTGCCGCGACCATGCTCGCGGTCAGACGGTCGCCGTCCCGACCGGCGAGCGGTGACGTGTTGATCCCGATCGTCATCGACAGGCTCGGCTCGTCGACACCGATGACCGGGAGTGGACGTGGATCGTCCGGGTCGGCCAGGGTCTCGCCGATCGTCACCTCCGGGATACCCGCGACCGCGACCAGCTCGCCGGGCCCCGCCTCATCCGCATCCACTCGGTCGAGCGCGTGGGTGACGTAGAGCTCGGTCACCTTGGCTCGCTCGATCCGCCCGTCAGACCGGCACCACGCGACCTGCTGGCCCTTCCGGATCGTGCCCTCCCGGACGCGGCAGAGCGCAAGCCGGCCGACGTACGGCGAGGCATCGAGATTCGTGACGTGCGCCTGCAGCGGATGGCCCTCCTCGTAGGCGGGCGCGGGAATGTGAGCGAGGAGCACGTCGAAGAGCGGACGCAGGTCGTCGGCGAGCTCGTCGGGAGCGAGTCCCGCGCGCCCAGTACGGGCGTTGCAGTACACGATCGGAAACTCGATCTGGGTCTCGTCCGCGTCGAGATCGAGGAAGAGCTCGTACACCTCGTTGACGACCTCGTCGATCCGTGCGTCCGGCCGGTCGACCTTGTTGACCACGAGGATCACCGGCAGCCGTGCTTCGAGCGCCTTCCGCAGGACGAAGCGCGTCTGCGGCAGCGGGCCCTCGCTCGCGTCCACCAGCAACAGCACGCCGTCCACCATCGTGAGCGCCCGCTCGACCTCGCCGCCGAAATCCGAGTGTCCCGGCGTGTCGACGATGTTGACCTTGACGTCGCCGAACCGGACAGCGGTGTTCTTGGCCAGGATCGTGATGCCCTTCTCACGTTCGAGATCCATCGAGTCGAGGACGCGCTCGGCAATGTCCTCGTTCTCCCGGAACGACCCGGCCTGCCAAAGCATCGCGTCGACGAGGGTGGTCTTGCCATGGTCGACGTGGGCGACGATCGCTACGTCGCGGAGGTCCTGGCGGACGGGCATGCGACGAGGGTAGCGCCGGAAAGGTAGAACGCCGGCGGAGCCGACACGCAGTCGGCACGCTCTCGTGGGTCGTCCTGAACCCGTTTGCACAGATTGTCACGATCTGTGGGAGACTGGTTCTGGCGTTAGACCTCGCGCGGCTGCGGTAGAGCGATCTCCGGCTTCGGCACGGGTTCTGGAGGAGGAGCCTTCCTTCTTCTCTCGCGACCAAGTTCGAGGAGGAGATGGAGATGCAACAGCTCTGGACGCGGTCGAGCCGGTCAATCTCCGATCGGAATGCCAGCCACCGGCCCGGCCCGTGCTTTGTGCTTTCTCGGACTGGCGGGCCCTCCCGCGTCGGGTTGCTCGTCGCCGTGGCGGCGATCGCCGTGGCCGCAGCCCTCGCTCCGGCGCCGGCGAGCGCGAGCCTCACCGCCACCTTCTTCAGTAGTGACACGGCCGCAGGCAAGATCGTGATCGCCGGAAACGACGGCAGCGGCAGTCGCATCCTCGCCGGCCCCCGGGGCCTGTCGTCCGTCTCGCCAGATGACACGCGGGTCGCCGCAACCGACTTCGACGAAAGGTACGAGAACCGGAAGCTCGAGCTCTTCGCGAGCGCGGGCGGCGCGCCGACGCACGTGATCGACGTCAACTGCGCACGGGTCTACTGGTCGCCCGACTCGTCGAAGCTCGCTTGCGACGAGGCCAATGACACAGGCAAGGCCGGGCACCTGCTTCTGATCGACGCCACTACCGCCGCGACGACCACACTCGCGACGGGCTTCTTCGACGGGCAGGTCAGCTTCTCGCCCGACTCGAAGCAACTCGCGTACGTGCAAACCGCCATAGCGAGGTACTGGAACAACAAAGGCAAGCTGAGACTGATCGACCTCGCCACACGGGCGATCACGACCGTGCGGGGCAGCGGCGCCTGGGCGCCGGTCTGGGGACCGAGAGCGATCGCCTTCAGCACCGTGAAGCCGCGCGGGCGCAACTACACCTTCAATGTCGCCGTCGTCCAACCGGACGGCAGCGGCTTTCGCCAGCTGACCCACTTCCGTCCTACGACCGAGCTTTACGGCCCGTTTCCGGTCGCCTGGTCTGCCGACGGCAAGCGGCTCCTCGCAGGGATCGCGGGCCTGGACGCCTGGACCTTCCGCGAGTCCTATGCGATCGACCCGATCCGTGGCGGCTCACGGCTGATCGCACATAGCGTCGCGCCGTCGGCGTTCAGCCGGGACGGTCGCTACGTGATCGGCCAAACCGGGGACGCCGAAACCAGCGGTCTGTCCCGCTCGAACATCGTGCGCGTCCCCTGGACCGGCGGCAAGAAGAGCGTCCTGCTGCGCCACGCCGTGGAGGCGAGCTTCAACGGCTAGGTCGGCACTTGCATCGGCTGTGCTCGCGGCACTGTTGATCGCCGCTTCTGCAGCCGCCTCGCGCCCGCCCACTACAACCAAGGCCAACGAGCGAGGCGAGGTTTGCGGCGTTCTACTCGCCGAGTCACAACCTCTCCTGCGAGCTGGCAGACCGCGACGTCCGCGGCTCCTACGTGTACTGCCAGAGCGTCAAGCTACCGCACAGCGTCACGATGACCCTCGCCGGACGGCTCAAAATCTGCCGCGGTATCCGCTGCCTGGGCAACGCTGCTGTGAACACGCCGACGCTCGGCTACGGCAAGCTGATCACCGTCGGACGCTTTCGCTGCCGATCCCTACGCTCGGGGATCAGGTGCACGGTGATCCAGTCCGGGAAGGGCTTTCTGATCGACAGCAAGGCGGTCCGTCGAGTCGGGCAGTGAGTGCCGAGCGGGACGATCGGTAGGGGGAGCCGCAAGATTCGCCCTCTGGGGCTGCTACTCTCGCTGGTAGCTAAGCGAACCCGGTGACGCATCCGCGCCCTCCCGCTTTCGTTCGGGAGGTGTTCGTAGGTAATGGACGTCCGGCAGACGGGTCGCCAAGTCGCTTCGCCGAGGCTGCGCTTGGTGGTGAGCCCGAAGGATCCGGTCCCGCCGGCGATCGAAGCGGATGTCGCAGCGCAGCGCCTCCTCGCGGCCGTGGCGGCGATACAGACCTGGGAAGGGGAAGGTGGCTACACCTCCCAATCGGACGAAGGCAGAGGAGAGCGATATGGCTGACAGCAAGACAAAAGAGCTACGGCAGAGACGGTCGGTGCTATCGGAATCGCTGCCGGCATTGAGTCGGGAGCGCGACCAGACGTATCGCCTGAACAGCGACGCACTCGCGCTCGATCGCGCCGGCGTGACCCGTCGCACACCGCAGGAGCTTGCGCAGCTGGGAGAAGGGCAGGCCGGGGCAGATGCGGCAATTCGAGACGCGCAGCGCGAGATCCGCGACCTCGACGCGGAGATCCAGCGAGCGTCAGGAGGCCGCGTGGGAGGCAGAGCGGCACGGGTCGTACGGCGGATGCGAGGCAGTTCGCAGTGACCGCCAGTTCGGCGGCGGTTGACGTTCAGACGGACGCGCTCCAGCTATTTCTGAAGGACATCGGCAAGGTTGATTTGTTGACGGCGGCGCAGGAGGTGGAGTTGGCGAAGCGGATCGAGCGTGGTGATCATTGCGCGAAGCAGGAGATGGTGGAGGCGAATCTGCGTTTGGTTGTTT
>WNGF01010641.1_pt1 | contig 16561 bp, 23 predicted proteins | sample 5400641 | NCBI WGS metagenome assembly WNGF01 (sample SAMN13153371, study PRJNA577476) | soil metagenome | isolation source: 80 cm soil or saprolite under grassland replicate 2 | place: USA:California | collected 2016-06-15
GAGACGACGGCGGCGAGTCACTCGTGCTCGTCGAGTGATCGGTCGGCGTCGACGATGGGCTGAAGCTCTGTGTGTGCGTTCCGCTGTTGCTGCAGCTCGCGGTTAGCGCGATCGCGAGGAACGTCAGGCACATCGCCCCGGTTTCCCGCAACGGCGATCGGCCAGACATCCAGACCCTCCTTGTGGGGTAACAAGCCAGGGTTTCGGGGGTTAACAGGGTTGTCGCCGGGTTAACGCTCCCCTGTGCACTTGATCCGCGTCAAGTCGTTGCGCCCCCAAAATCCAATCTTTTCCGGCACGGCAGAAGGCCATGAATACCCCTGGCGCGGCCTAGCGACGGCTGCATTGGCTACACGCGGCGAGCTACGTACCACGGCGGCCGGTTCAACCGGCGGTTCACACCGGTGTTTCCGGCGCTATCGCTTGATTTCGGTCGCGCCTGAGGGCAGCACCTTCACCCGTCGCTGGATCATCCCGCCGCCGGGGTTGTGCACAACCATCGAGTACTCGGATAGGTCCAGCTTCAAGGTTCCGCGTTTCGCCATCACCATGCGCTCGAGTGTCTCCCGGAGGAACTTGTCGTCCTTGACGTCGAGGTTGGTGTCTTCCTGCAGCTGAAGATTTTTCCGCCAGTACAGGCGCAAGGTGTACCGCTTGGCAGCCAATCTCCACCTCCGTCGACGGGCACACCATGCCACAGCCCGGTGACGGCATGCGCGTGATCAACCGAGCGTCCTGACGCTTGGTCGATAGAGGGTGTTGCGCGAGTCGCGCCTCAGCTGGCTAAGGATCGTGCGAGCGCGGCGATGAAATTGGTGGCGTCGTCGCCTGTCAACGCGGCGTCCATGAGTTGACCAAACAAGTGCTGGTAGGCGGCGACGCCGGCTGGCTCGCTGATGGTCACGTCCGCGTGGACAAGCTCGACGTACACGAAGGGGTCGCCGTCGTCTCGGAGCTGCTCGTAGATCGTGAATCCGTGCCATCCGATGCGGGCTGCGCCGGAGCGTGTCGCCAACACTGCGACCGTCACGTTGTCCATGCCAGCCACCGAGGTGATGCGATCTAGCTGGCCTCGCATGACCGCCTCAGAGGCGATGGGTGAGCGGAGAGCTCCCTCGGTGATGAGGAAGTCGAAGCGGCGAGCCGCGTCGAACAGCACCTGTTGGCGCTCCAGTCGTGCCGTCACGGCGGCTGGAATGTCCTGGCCAGGAACCGCGCACAGATCAAGGACTCGTTGCGCATAGCCCGCGGTCTGCAGCAGTCCGGGCACCATCACTGGTTCGTACTCGCGCTGAAGATCAGCGGCGGCCTCCATGTCGGCCGACCGCTGCTGCAGGTGCCGCGCGCCGGTGAGTACGCCGCGCCAGGTCTGGACCTCGTTGTAGGCGGACTCGGTGAGTGCGACGAGCCGATCTCGCACCTCGTCGCTCGCTCGAGTGGCGGCAACCCACGCGTTGACCTCGGGCAGGCTTGGCACGCGCGTGCCGGCTTCGGTGCGTGTTATGCCGGCTGGGCTGATTCCGACCTTTGGCGCCATCTCGCGGGTGGACAGCCCGGCGAGGTCGCGCAACCTGCGCAGCTCGGCGCCGAGCGCACGCCGCTGGCTCTGCGGCTCCGGCGCCGACACGTCAGTGACTCCCGGACACCGCGAGGTAGGTGTTCAGCGGGGTTGCAAGGTTCCACACGAGGTCGCGGATGCGTCGGTAGTCGTCGAGGCGGCTGCGATCGTTGACGAGTTCGGCGCCGAGCCACCGGCCGCCGTCGTCATAGTGCATCTCGAGCGCCCACGGGCTCGGGGTGTCCGCGTCGACTAGCCAGTAGTCAGGGGGCAGGTTTCTGAGGCGAGGGTCCTCGGCTCGCCGGGCGATGCGGATCTCCTCGCCGGCGGCTTGGTTCTCGGCGTAGCCGGCCAACTCATATCGCAAGTAGTCCGACACTGGTTCGTCGACAACGTGCGCTCGCATCCAGCGCTTGCCCGCTGTCATCGTGGTGAGTGCGACGCGCGCCAACCACGGATCGGTTCGGATCGATCGTTCGGGAAGCGGCTCGCCCCTCTTCCAAGCGTCGAATTCGTCTTGCTCAGCGGCTACGTCGTAGAGGGGCAGGGCCTCGAGCCGGAACGCCGAGACGAGGAACCGGTCGAAGTAGGAATCGAACTCCTCTGGAGTCACGCCTCGCCCTGAAGCATGCGGATGGCTTCGAGCATGACCGAGCGGGGAATGCGGACCAAGGATTCGTGTGCCGGCACGGTGGTCAGCGGATTGCCCGTCACGGTCGTGCCTTGTACCTCGAAGTCGCCCGAGTCGCTTTCGAAGACCTTCGGGCACGGTCCGCTCTTGCAGCCGCTGAGCTGTCGCATTGGCACCACGGCCTCTCCTAGTCGCTGAGTCATTCGACGTCGCCATGGTTCACCTCGTTTCAACAACGCGTCAAGCAAACAGTTGACCGAGTGGGTCACCATGATGCAACATGGTTCACAATGTTTCACAATGCTTCAGTCGCGACTGAGGGTGGACCCAGCTACCCACACCAGCTGAGGCAACGAGGGAGAAGCGACGACGTGGACAGCTTTGGCGCGGACGACCAGCTCGGCGGTGCTGCCGAGGGGCACGTGCAGGCCGTCAAAGCAGAAGCGGTCCCGCGCGAGGTGGAGCTCGCCGGGACCGCTGCGCACCGGAATGGAGGTCCGGGAATGACAGCAACGGCACTGGGCGGTGCGCTCGCGACAGGCGCACCGAGCGCGGAAGCGGTGCTATCGGAGCACACGCCAGTACAGCCGGGTGGCCACGTCTGCCGGGCGTGCGGCCACGTGTACAGCGATGAGCTGCCGGTGTGCCCGGCTGTGGTGGCGGCGCAGGCCGGCTACCCCGGCGTGGCGGATCGGATGCGTCTCGACCAGGTCGACGACCAGGTCACGGCGCTCGATGCATTCCAGGTGGGACAGGAGCGGATCGAGGCGCGCATCGACGCCCTGGCCGAGGCAGTCGACGATCAGGCCAGGGAGCCTGTTCCGCTCGGGTCGCTGTGCCAGGACTACATGGGTTGGTTCGGCGCCGCCGTGATGTGGTCGCTGATCGCGCTCGTGGTTTGGCGTGCGGTGCCTCATCTGCACCTGGCCGGTTGGTCATACGTCGGCGGTGTCTTGGTCGTCTCGATCCTTGCCGCTGAAGCCCTGGACTACTGGGTGGCCGCCGCTCAGAAGCTGATCGATGGCTGCCGGCGATACAGGCAGCTGCGACGCAAGGCGAATGCGTCGGTGTCGCGATGAGCGCGCTGTCGTGGTCCGTGCCAGGCGCTGTTGCGCCGACATCGGCCTACCAACTGGGCGACCGGGTCTGGCTGCAGATCGCTGGCGAATCGGTGCCAGCAGTGATCACGCGTCTCGGCCGCACGAAGGTGCAGGTCGCCTTCCAGCGGACGCGTCGTGGACTGCGCCCGCTCCGCCGTGCGATCCGACGCCGAGTCGGAGGCGACGTGCTGTGTCTGCGCCTGTCGCTGGCCGGCATCGACCATCTGTTCCCCGCTGCCGCATGCGAGGCATCCCGATGAAGGCGGCGATGCTTCTGCGTGCGGCGGCGCCGGCTGCGGGATTGTCTGATCGCGCGCTACAGGACCGGCTGTTCCGCCCCGACGAAGCGGGCGCGCCGCCGCGCCACGCGGTGCCCTGCTGGTCTGGCCGACGCCACCCCGACTCGTGGTCCCCGCACACGTACGACATCGATGATGCTCAGGCCGCCGAGCTGTGCGGTGCGTGTCCGCTGCTGGCACCGTGCCTCGAATTCGCGCTGCGGGAGCCGCAAGAGGGCATCTGGGGCGGCACCTCGCCGCAGGCGCGGGCGGCCGCCCGCCGCGCCCGCTTCGCCACCGCCAAGAGGCGGGACCGGTCAACTGCCCGCCAGGAGACCACGGGGCGGGTGGCCTGATGGCGACTGGGGATCGGATCACCTACACCGGACTGGTCGTGGTCGGCGCGGCTGCAGCAGTGATGTCCTTCGCCGCGCTGGCAGGCCTCGCCGCGATCGCCGGCGTGGTCGGTCACGTGGGTTCGTTGCGGCTGGCCTGGCTGTTGCCGGTCGCCGTCGACGCCTATGCCGCCACCGCGACGGGGGTATGGCTACGCGCCGGCGTCAGCCCTGCCACTCGCTCGTGGGCACGCGCCAACGCGCTGTCCGCGATTGCCGCGAGCGTGGCCGGCAACGCCACGTATCACGAGCTGACGGCCGGGCCATCGGCCCGCACGTGGGTCGTCGTGATCGTGGCCGCGGTCCCGCCGCTAATGCTCGGGGCTGCCGTGCACACCGCGGTGCTGGTCAGTGGCGATCGCCGTCCCGTCCCGGGACAAGTCCCCGCCCCTGATGCGGGACATGTCCCGCTGGCCCGCTCCCCCCGTCCCGCGACCGGGACCGACGCTGCTCCCGGTCCCGATCGGGAGGAGCGGGACCGGGCGGGAGCAGGCGAGCTGACCCCGTCGCGGTCCCGTCTCGCTGATCGGGAGCGCCGTTCGGCCGCTGGTCCCGACTCGGTGCGGCGTCTCGCGCTCGTCGCGGACAAGGCCGCAACCGCCAGCTCGCCGAGCCGGGGCACCCGCGCCGAGCCGGTGATGCGCGAGCACTGGAAGAAGGAGCGGGCCGCCGGCCGGGAACCGAGCGGCGCCGAACTCGACCGCGTCGCGGGCACCAACCAATACGGCCGACGGGTGCGCCGGAAGCTGCTCGCCGAGGAGCAGCAAGCCGGATCTGCCGAGCCGCCCGACGCGGCAGCGGCGGCAGAGGCGATGCGATGACCACGCCGCTCGAGCGGCCCAGGCGCCGCCTCACCCGCAAGGCCCGCGCGGCGGCCTACTGGGCCGACCGCATGGCTGCAGCCCCCACCCCGGCAACGCGCGCCGTGGTCGCGTGGGACCACGTGCGCACCCGCATCACCGACCTGCCCCATGACGCGCAGGAGCAAGCCTGGAACGAGGTCGTCGAGTGCCTGGCCGGCATCGCCGCGCCGACGAATTCGCACAGCAAATTTGCACGCGAATTCGAGGCCCAGCCAGGCCCTACGTCCAGGCACGCGCGCCCTCGCGCGTACGCGCGCGAGAAACGACCCGCAACGACCGCCCGCAACACCCCCACAAGGAGCACAAGATGAACACCCTCAACATGGCAGGCGGCCCCGGGCTGGACAGCCTCAAACTGAACGGCGCGGTGTCCGCGGCGATCGGGCTGGTCTGCCTGGCCGTCGCGGCCGCGATCTGGTTCTTCGGCAACAAGCACACCCCCCGGTTCGTGGTGCTGCTGATCATGACCGGGATGGCCGGCATGGTCGGCACCCCGCTAGGCGCGTGGATGCGGCACGCCGTGGCGTGGGCCAACGACACCGCCGCCATCACCACCCGGTGGACCGGAGCCGCCGTCACCGGGCTACTCGCCGGCCTCGCGGTGTACGTGCTGGCGATCCGGATGAAGGACAACAAGGTCGACCGCGTCACGCTCGGCACGGCCGCCGTCACACCGGTGGCAGTCGCGAGCATCCCCGGCCCGGTCGGTGCGGCCGCCTACAGCGTCGTCACCGCGATTACCAGCGTCGTCGGCTGGGCCATCGGCCAGGCGCTGAACCTCACCTAAGGAAGGCCAGACATGGAAGCAGTCTTCGGCGTCCTCATCGTGTACGCCGCCGCCTGGGCGATCATTCGGGGCACCCAGTCGGCCGGCCACGCGGTCAAAGGCGCCTACCGCAAGCGCGTCACGGCGTGGACCAGCAAGCACCCAGCAGCGTCGCCAATGCCGGCCGCCGTGAAGGTCGCCGCCGCGACCGCCACCGTCCTCGGCGGAGCGATCCACGCCGTACGCGGCTTCTACGCCGGCGCCAAGACCGGCTGGCCCGAGGGCTGGCGCCGAGGCGAGGCCTGGGTGCAGCGCCGCGCCGCACGCCGCGCAGCCGCCCGCGGGCAGGCAATGCCCGACGAGCCGACCGTCGAACTCCCGCACGTCGACCGCGGACCTGATCGGGATCGAGCGGTCCCGATCGGGACCCACCCGAGTCCCGCCGGAGTCGTCCCGGCGGTCAACGGCCGAGTCCCGATCCCGTCCCGAACTGACGAGCCGGCCACCGTCTCGCACGCCGGCACCGCAACGGTCCCGGCCCAGTCGGTCCCGTTCTGGCCCACCGATCCCGGCCCGATCCATGCGCCGGTCGACGAGACGGCATGCGCAGCGTCCCGACGGCTGCAACCAGTCCCGGACGACGGCCAGGTCCTCGATGAGGACCCGGCACAGCCTGACGTCCCCGCCGCTGGCGGGACGACCCCGATCACCACGACGGAAGGAAACGCACCGATGGCAATCACGACCATGACCGGCGGCGAGGTGCTGAACATGCAGCAGCTCATCGCCGAGCTAGAGGGCATCGGCAAGGAAGCCGCGGCCGACCTTGAGGACGCGCAGGCCGACCGGCAGCGCGCCGTCGAGGACGCGAGCCGCATCGAGACGATGGTCTCGTCCCTGCAGGCGCTCGACCTCGACCAGGAAACGCTGGGCGAGGTCGGTGCCCTGCTGGAGACCGCCGCCTCGCGGCGCTCTGCGGCCGAACAGCGCGCACATGCTGCGGATGCGCGGCTCTCCCAAGCCCAGACCGCCCTGAAGGGCGTGCAGGACCGCCACGGCCTGATGGCCGAGGCGCACGCCAACACACCCCACGCCGCCGAGAAGGCGTTCTACGCCGGCTAGGCGACTTGCCGGATGGGTCCCGGCGGGTCCAAACGAGGCACCCGCCGGCGGCCTTCTCCGCGGTCACCGACAGACCACGACAAGGGAGTGTCAATGCGTCACCAGCGGATCGACGGCGACCTCGCGCAGGAAGTCGCCCGCCTCGTGGCCGGGCTGCACGCCGAGGCCCGCAGGGTTAGTCTGCCGGCGCTCCAGGTGCCGCGCGACGCGCACCGATCGCCGGGCGGTCGGCGCCGGCGCCGCGCCGCTCGGGCAACGTGGCGCGTGGGTAAGTCGCTGGCCCGCCGGTCCTACGCCCGGCGCCGTCCGCTGGCCCCGATCGCCACTGCGCTATCGCTCTATATCGCCGGGGTGATCTTCGCGGTCTCACCGCACGGCGCGAACACCGTCCCGTTGTTCGCGGTCCTGGTCGCGCTGGTCGTGTGGTGGCGATCCCGCCGCCGCGGCTGGCGGGAGGCAGAGAAGTGCTACGCGGCGGCCGTGTACGTCGGCGCGATGGGCTGGCTCGAGACAGCGGCCATCATCGGAGCAGGCCCTCCGATGCCGGGAGTTCTCGGGTTCGCTGCGCTTGCGGCGGCCGTTCCGTGGTGGTGGCATCACCGCGTCCGCCCGCACGTGCCCGAATACGACGACCGGATTGAGATCTGGGACGCACGCGTCGGCGTGCAAGGCGGTGCGCTGCCTGGATCGCGGCTGCTCGACGTCGCCGAGGTCTCGACTGGCTGGTCAGCGATGATCGCGCTACCGGGCGGCAAGTTGACGACCGAGAACGCGCTAGGCGCCACCAAACGCATTGCGTCGGCCTACCGGAAGCCGGCGACCTCGGTGATCGTCGAGCCGTTGATGACCGCCGAAGAGGACCGGGCGCGGCTGCTGGTGCTCAGCCAGAACCCGTTCCAGCAGGTGTTGCCGTTCACTGGCCCGCAACTCGACCACACCACCGGCCGGTTCCCCGTTGGCCCCTACGCGGACGGGACCTCGGCTACCTGGAAACTGTGGACTCCCGGGTCCGGTGCCTGCCACGGGCTCGTAGCCGGCACCACCGGCTGCGGAAAGTCCGGGTTCGTGAACCAGCTGTGCACCGAGACTCGCCTGTCCGGGGTGTCCGTGCTCTGGCTCGCGGATCCGCAGCGCGGTGAGTCCGTGCCCGACTGGCAGGACCTGGCAGACCCGTCGTTCTGGTTCGCCGGCACCATTCCTGAGATCCGCCGCATGCTGCAGGCCGCCGAACGGATCATGGACGACCGGCAGAAGCGTCGCTCCCGCGAGCGGTGGACCGACGAGCTCGGTCGGCCCCGGCGGGGTCGCGGGAAATTCGACCCGACCTTCGAGGTGCCACTGCTCGACATCGTGATCGACGAGGCGCCCGCCGTACTCCTCGACCCGGAATGCCGCCGCATCATCGCCCTGATCGTGAAACAGGGCCGCAAACTCGGGGTCGCCGTCACCGTCATCACCCAGGTGCCGTCGCTAGCTGAACTGGGCAACGACCTGTCGATCCGGTCGATGCTCGCGTCAACAAACATCCTCATGTTCCGCACCTCGGACAAGTACTCGAAGAACATGGGGATGCCCTCGGACCTGCCGGTCAACCCGTCGAGTCTCCCCGAGGAGTGGCCGGACGGCAGCACCACCGCGGGGCTCGGGTACCTCGCGTCCGCGTCGGGACGAGTGTCCCCACTCCGGGCCATGAAGGTGGAGGACCCCTACGGCTGGGCCACCGTCGAGGCCCACGTCGCGAAGCTCGAGCCGCCCGCGATCGAGGCCGCCAGCGAGGACTTCCAGACCTGGCGCAAGCGGCGTGACGACGACAGCGACGAGGATGATGCCGTCCCGTTGGCAGCGCCTGCAGCTGACGAGCAGACCGTGGCGGCTACGGCCCTGACGCCCGCTGCCCGCCGCAGCACCGCGCGCGATGCGATCCTCGCCCACCTCAAGCACTGCGGCCAGATCCACACCGGCGTGCTCGCCGCCGAGCTCGGCGTGCCGCTACCGACCGCCTCCAGCACGTTGCGCCGCCTCGAGCGCGACGGCCACGTCATCCAAGTCCGCCACGGCATCTGGGCGCACGTCGACCACCCCTTTGAGGAAATCGACGACGAGGCCGACGTCGCCTAATCAATGCGCCAAAGTCCCATCGGAGTCCACAGATGACCTCTCGCCCCGCCATCGACACCTTCGAGCCCGATGCGCAGTCCCGCCTGACGGAGTACCGGCTCGACGTGATCGACCGTTACGGCCGGCTGTGCGACGTCGACTACATCGACGCTGTCGACCACGACGATGCCGCGATCGCCGCGCGAAAGCGCCTCAACGCGACGCCTGCCTGCCGCCTCGGCCGCCTCTACGCCAGGAGAGCCGATGACATCGGCGACGTCTGCGTGGCCACGATCACCCGAGACAACACCTCCGTCCGACGACACCCGCCGCCAGACAGAGACCCGCCGTGACAGCAAATCGCGAGTTGTACCGCCTGTACCTGAAGAGAACTGAGCACATCGGCGAGATCCACCCCGCCAGCGCTGACCGCCCGGCGCCTGACCGACGCCACAAAGTCTGGAGCACCTCCATGGTCGCCACCGCTGTAGCCCCCACCACTCCACTAGCCCCGGCAACATCAGTCACCGCCCAGCCCCACGACGCGCCGCACGTCCTGGCGGACCTGTACACGGCATCCCGGGCGTACACGGCCGCGTTCGAGCACGTCCACGACCAGGAAGGCCAGCTGCACTACGCGCGCCAGGCCGCACAGGACCACCCCGGATTCGACGGCTGGGTCCTCGCAGCCGCTGACAAGCTCCACGCCACCCTTGCGTCGCTGCGGACCGCCTTTGATGGCCTAACGGCCGCCAGCCGGCAGGCGGCCTGGCAATCTGACGCCGCCGACGCCAACCAGCCAGAAGTTGTTTGCCTGTGCGGGTCAACGAGGTTCGTCGATGAGTTTCTCCGGCAAAACCTGCGCCTGACGCGTGAAGGCAAGATCGTGCTGTCCATCGGCTGCGACACCAGGAGCGACGCCGAACTCGGCTCAGCCCGAGACCTCGGTGGCGAGGCACCTGCGACGAAGCGCCGCCTGGCCGGCCTCCACATGCGCAAGATCGACCTCGCCGACCAGGTGCTGATCCTCAACGTCGGCGGATACATCGGCGAGTCCACACGAGCCGAGGTCGAATACGCAGCCGCGCAGGGCAAGACGATCGACTACCTCGAGGCACCGACATGACACCGGCCCATCCCACAGGAGCCCCCCGCACGCGCCATACCGCCGCCGCGGTGGGAAGGAACCCTCCACTGTGGACGGTGAGATGGCGCCTTGTTGACGTTGCTCTGGAGCACCAGGGCACCCGTGCGCTCGGCCGCCAGGTGTGTACGGCCCTCGATTGGGCTGCTGGTACGGACCCACCCCGCACTACACAGACCAGGAAGGACTCAACCGAGTGACCGCCGACAACAACGACCGCGCCAGGCTGCTCGACGCCGCACTCGGCCTGGCAGGCCGCAAGTGGCGGGTGTTCCCACTCCGCCCGGGCGACAAACGCCCTGCCGTGCGGGACTGGGAAAGCCGCGCGACCACCGACACGGACCGCATAACTAGCGCCTGGACTGCAGGGCCGTTCCCTCGACCGGCCCAAGCCCGGCACCGTCCCACCGCCGGCCTACCGTCAGCCCGGCATCCGCGACGGCGCCGATGTGCTCGCGAAGCTTTGCGAGGCACTCGACCAGCCGCTGCCGGCAGACACCTACACCGTGCGTACCGGCTCGGGCGGCACGCACCTGTATTTCGCCGCCCCCGCCGGCGTAACGGTGCGGAACACGGCTGGCCGCCTCGGCTGGCTGATCGACACTCGCGCCGCCGGCGGCTACGTGGTCGCGACCGGATCGATCGTCGCCGGCCGGGCCTACTCAGCCCTGGTTGACGTCGAACCGATGCCCCTGCCCGGCTGGCTGACCGAACGGCTCGCCGAAGCTGAACCTGCGATGGATCACGCTGCGTCACGCGTTGCGGCAGGCAACCCGAGCGCATACGCGGCCGCGGCGCTGCGCGGCGAACTCGACCGGGTGTTGCGCGCCCAGGAGGGCAGCCGCAACCAGACGCTCAACGCAGCCGCGTTTTCTCTCGGCCAGCTTGTCGCTGCCGGACTTCTGCCGCGGCAGTTCGCCGAAGACGCGCTCACTCTCGCGGGCCTGGCGATCGGGCTGCCGTCCCGCGAGTGCGCAGCCACCATCCGCTCTGGCCTCGACTCCGGCCAACGCAGCCCGCGACAGAGCACGGGCGGTCACGGACCGCACCAACCGGCTGCCTAGGGATTGGAGCGCACACCTCATGAGCCCGTGGGACGACGGCGTCCGCGAAAACCCCAGAGCCGAACCCGGCATCAATCACGACGACGCCTGCGGCCAGGTACGGGCCGCCTCGCGTGCGGGGTTCGAGCTCGATCAACGCTGCGGCGTGGATTCGCCATCGTCGGCACAGGACGACGGCGCCGCATGAGCATCGTGACTCGGCAACCTGCATCGCGGCCGACCGCCGAAGAGCTGCTCCGTCAGCTCGCGTCCGACCGCGCACCTCAGGCGGCAGTGCCGTGGGAAGGCGAGCCCGTGCCGCTCTCCGCCCATCGGTTGCTACCGCCGTTTCCGCTTGACGCGCTGCCAGCCTGGCTCGGCGACATGGTGGCCGCACTCGCCGACTTCACCCAGACGCCGACCGACCTGCCTGGCTGCCTCGCCCTCGCGTGCCTGGCAACTGCAGCCGGTGGAAGGGCCATGGTCGAAGTTCGGCCAGGCTGGCACGAGCCGACCAACCTGTTCGTGGTCGTCGCCCTGCCGCCGGGAAGCCGAAAGTCGCCAGTGTTCGCCGCGATGACCGCGCCGATCCTCGCCGCCGAACGCGCCCTGCAGGAAAACACCGCGCCGTTGCGGGCCCGGGCGGAGGTGGAAGCGCGGGCCGCTCACGCGCACGCCGCCGAAGTGGCCCGCACCGCCGAGAGCGCCTACGCCACCGAACACGGGGCCAAAGCGATCGCCGACGCTGCCGACGCCAAGGCGGCCGCCGAGCAGCTCGCCGTGCCTCCGGTGCCCAGACTCGTCGCCGATGACATCACCCCAGAGGCCGCTGCGTCGCTGCTCGCCGAGCAGGGCGGGCGCCTGGCCGTGCTGTCCGCCGAGGGTGGCATCTTCGGGACCATCGCGGGCCGCTACTCCGGACAACCGAACCTCGAAGTGTTCCTGAAAGGCCATTCCGGCGACCGGCTCGTCGTCGACCGCAAAGGCCGTGACAGCGAACACGTCGCCGAGCCCGCCCTCACCCTCGGCCTCGCTGTCCAGCCCGAACTACTCAGAGACATCGCCGCCATGCCCGGCTTCCGCGGCCGCGGCCTGCTCGCCCGCATCCTCTACTCGCTCCCAGCCACGACCGTCGGCCGGCGCCGCGTCGGCACCCCGCCACCAGACCAGCCAGTCGCCACCGCCTACAGCACCAACCTGCGCGCCCTCGTGCTCACCCTGTCCGACCGGAGCGATCCCGCGATCCTCCCGCTCACCTCCGACGCGAACGACGCCATGCTGCACCTGGAAGAAACCATCGAAGCCGCGTCTGCACGCCGACCGTGGCGACCTCGCACCGATCGTGGACTGGGCGTCCAAGTACGTCGGCGCTACCGCCCGGCTCGCCGGGCTGATCCACCTCGCCGCTCACCGAGACGCACTCACACGCCCCATCAGCATCCAGACCGCACAGGCCGCGGCCCGGCTCGGGCACTACTACCTCGGCCACGCGCTCGCCGTCTTCGACCTCATGGGCGCCGACCCCATCCTCGACAACGCCCGCCACGTCCTCGACTGGATCGCCCGCACCGGCACGACCCATTTCACGCGGCGCGACCTGTTCACCGCGGTCTCGCGCGGCCGATTCCGGAAGGTCACAGAACTCGACCCGGTGCTGGACCTGCTCGACCAGCACGGCTACATCCGCCCGCGCGAGGCCCCACCCCGAGCCGGAGCAGGGCGGCCACCGTCACCCACGTTCGACGTCCACCCACACGCCGCAGAAACCGCAGAATCCGCACAACCCCCTGCGACGAGGAGGCTCCGATGACCGATTCTGCGGATTCTGCGGATTCTGCGACACCGCCGTCCGAGCCCGTCCGTGCAGCTCCTACAACGCATCCAACGCGATCGATTAAACGGCCCCGGCGCAAGCCGCCAAGCACCACGCCAGGGCCGCCCGCCCCAACCCACTGGAAGGAGCACGACCATCATGGCCGAACGACACATCACCGAAGTATTGGCCCTCCACGAACGCACACCCGCGTTCGTCTCAGTCACACAGGCGGCCACCGTTACCGGTTTCAGCCGCGCCTCAGGCCCCACTGGTCGGAAGGAGCCGGATCGCGACAGCCACATTGACAAGTGTCGATTGGACCGAAAGATGCGATCCGGGACCGACCGAACCCGCCGCAGCGTGCTGGATATGAATCCCGGCACGCACCGCAATATCGCGCCAGCGGCGCGGTCGCATGACGCAGTAGATAGCGGTCGTGCTCGTGCGATAGCGGCGAAGAACATCCATCGCGTCCCGCACTCGGCGCTTAGGAACGCCGTCGCGTGGAAGTACGTGACCCATAACACAGCCGACCGGGCGAGCCTCCCGCAGGGGGACGTCTGGTCCTCTCCCCCAGGCAACGGCTTCACCAGCGTGTCCGTATGTCCGTCGCATGGCTCTGGTCAGATCGCCAACCCGCAGCATGACCAGCCGGCAGTCGCCACTCGCCTACAAGGTCAACAAGTTGCGTCCTGGGACAGCTCTGTTGCGAAGTCGAGCGACGCCGACCCCGTCCGCGTCCGCCTGGCTCATCACCCCGCGCATGTGGACACCCACCGCAGACGAATGTCGGCACGGACGAGCAATCCGCATCCGCTCCGAGCGGAATGGGCAGCGTCATGACGCGCAACGACGAAGGTGACACACCAACCGGCGCTGCTCACCTCGACGCCAGCCCTGACCACGCCGCTCGGCAACGCCGACACCGCGTCCTCATCGCCCAAATCGCCGCCGCAGAACGCTGGGCCCGTGAACCAGACCGGACAGCCGCGACCGCACCCGCCCGTCGCGGACTCCGCGCCAAGTTTGAACGGCAAGCTGACCCTGATGGTGTGCTGCCCCCTGACGAGCGCGCCCGGCGCGTCGACCACCTGATGCGCGCCCACATGCTTCGGATGGCACGGCGCTCCGCCGAGGCCCGACACCGCTTAGCGAACCCGCGAGGAAGGCAATAGCCGCGACTTATGTACCTTGTCGCTCGATCCATTGGCGACTGCTGGGATCCCAACCTCCTTGTGCCCGCGTCGGAGAATCGGATCGACAAACGCCGTCATGAGAGCGAGCGCATCGCCCAGTGTCCTCGCCCCGACCCCTCGGGCATCCGACGTACGTCTTGGGCATAATGCGGTCCCCAATAGGTCAGGTCGGGTGCGGTGAACTGCACAGGCAGTTGAAGGCGACGCCGCGCAGTTTGGACGTCCAAGACCGCTCGCAACGCGGCGGCCTCCACATGAACAGACATCGCCAGGACGACGAGGTCCACCAGATCTTTCTCCGTGTTGAGGGGCGGGCGTGCTCACCGTACGTCTCGAATGTGGCGGCGACCTGGTCGGCAATATGATCGGCCAGTGGCCGGGCCCTGTACCCGGGTTGCCGAAGGTCGGCCAGATCGATGCGAGCGCGCGTCAGTGACCGAGACTCCCAGGATGACCCGCAACGAGGACCCTTGGGAGGCGTCGTTATGTCAGTCTGCGGTTGGCATCCGACATGGCGAACCCCCGCCTTGTCGCGCGGCCCGCGAGCGGCCCGCGCAGCGACACAGTAATTGTCGGTGAATCGCTCCGGCGGACCACCGAAGACCCCGAGTTTCCGGGGCTTGAGCACAGTGTTCGGCTCAGGTCGCCTTCTAAGCGGTAGGTCGCAGGTTCGAGTCCTGCCGGGGGCGCCCGGATTTCCTCAACTGCGGGCATAGCGATGCTGGCAGGCGCGGCCGAGGGTCTCAGTTTGGGTCTCATTCGTCGCTATCGAAGGCTCGACTAAACACCTGCCAACGGCGGCTCGACGATAATCGTGCAGTCCGAGTTGACCGCTCTGAAGTCGAGGCGCGACCTACCACTCGCAGACGCCGCACCTTGCTCCGCGGGCGTACCCGTCGGCCCAGCCGCACATCGTGGCCTGACATTCGCGAGCCGCTCGGGCATTCAGAATGTCCATCGCGTCCAGGGCAACTAGCGTGCGTGTCGTGCAGGCGGCTTGGCGGGTCCCCCTACCGGTGACGGGCGTGCTCCTGTCGCTGTGGCGGGCCGCGGCACTCTTCCGCGCCGTCACGCTCGTCGTCTGCCTGTACCTGATCATCCGGTGGCACAGCATCTACGCTCATCCCGGCGTTGCGTACGGCACCGGTGCGGCGATGATCGCAGTGACGGCGGTCGTGGCCTGGCTGGCGGTGAACGGCCGCGCACACCGCTCGTCAATCGTCGCCGCCGATTTGACGGCGACGGTGCTGCTCACCCTCGCCAGCAGTTGGGCGCAGACGTCGACGCAACGGAACGGCGGCATGCCGACCCTGACGACGATCTGGGCGGCTGGGCCGGTGATCGAGGCGGCGTTCATCGCACTGTCGCTGGGCGGTGTGGTTGCCGGATGCATCCAGTTGGCCGCGGCCATGATCGTGCGGTCCGGCTATGACGGGCGGACGCTGACGAGCGGCGTGCTGCTTGTCTTGACGGGCGCGATCATCGGTTTCGTCACCGCCCTGACAGTTCGCGGCGAACGCGACCTGGCCGTGGCGGCCGCCGCCCAGGCCGCAGTCGCCGAACGGGAGAGGCTTTCCCGCTCGATCCACGACGGCGTGCTGCAGGTGCTGGGGCTCGTGCACCGCGCCGGCCGCGAGGCGGGTGGCCACTGGGCCGACCTCGGCGCGGCCGCTGCCGAGCAGGAGACGGCGCTGCGGGCACTGTTGACATCGCGCCCGGTCAGCACCCAACCCGGACGGCTCGACCTCGCCGGTGAACTGCGAATGCTGCACGGCGAGCGGGTTACCGTCTCGGTGCCCGGTGAGCCGGTCATCGTCGACGCGACAGATGCAAGCGAGCTGGCCGCCGCGGTGCGCGCGGCCTTGACCAACGTCGCGCAGCACGCCGGCCCGAACGCGTGCTCGTGGGTGCTGCTCGAGCGCCTAGACGGCCGGGTGCACGTCACCGTGCGCGACGATGGCGTGGGCATACCTGACGGCCGGCTCGAAGCGGCCGAGGCCGAGGGCCGTATCGGCGTCGCCGGCTCGATTCGCCGGCGGGTGGAGACTCTCGGCGGGCAGGCCACGATCACGTCGGCGCCGGGCGAGGGCACGCTCGTCGAGATCGTCCTGCCGCTGAAAGAGGATCGGCGATGACGGTCCGGGTGATGATCGTCGACGACCACCCCATCAGGCAGCATCGGAACTCGTCAAGCAGGACCCCGGCATCCGCATCCTGATGTTCTCCGCGTCCGGCGAGGACAGCGACGTGCTGGCCGCGGTCGAGGTCGGCGCACGCGGCTATCTCGTGAAGTCGGCACGCACGGCGGAGTTGCTCGAGGCGGTACGACGTACCGTCGCGGGCGATGCGACGTTCTCCCCCGGCCTGGCCGCTCTCGTACTCGGGGAGTATCGGCGCATCGCCCGCGACGAACCGACGACCACGACAATGCTGACCGAGCGGGAGATCGAGATCTTGCGGATGGTGTCTACCGGCCTCACCGCGCGGCAGGTCGCCGAGCGCCTGGTCGTCTCGCATCGCACAGTGCAGAACCACATTCAGAACACGCTGCG